>Ga0181520_10002513_pt1 | contig 33834 bp, 35 predicted proteins | sample PEATcosm2014_Bin_29_FD_132451 | JGI IMG/M metagenome (GOLD analysis project Ga0181520, IMG submission 132451) | Peatland microbial communities from MTU Mesocosm Facility, Houghton, MI, USA - PEATcosm2014_Bin02_30_metaG | ecosystem: Environmental > Terrestrial > Soil > Wetlands > Peat | place...
TGACAATATTAAAAAGGTTATATATGAGAAAAAAATTCAGGAAATAATATTTTCTACTGAAGAATTATCATATGATCAAATGATGACAATTGTTTCTTCTTGCCAGAATGAAAATGTTGAATTTAAGCTTGTTGGGAATAATCTCGATTTTATTGTAGGTAAAACTTCGGTTTCAATGCTGGAAGACATGCCGTTGGTTGAAATAAATTATAATATATCAAGACCGTTATCAAAAATGATAAAATCGGTGTTCGATCGCATTCTGGCTGCAGTTGTTTTGTTTTTTATATATCCTTTCATATATTTAAAAGTTAAGATGAGTAAAAAACAAAAGGACTTTAGTGAATTTATCTTAAAGGTACCTTATGTCTTCATTGGGAAGCAAAGTTTTGTCGGGCCCGAAAATAGTGAAGAGAAAGGGAAATTGTATAGGGGGAAAAAAGGTTTGACCGGTTTGTGGTATATTGATAATAGTGAAGGTGTAGATAAAAATAAACTTGATATTTTCTATGCAAAAAATCAAAATATTTGGCTTGACTTGGAGATATTAGGAAAAACATTAAATAAAATGTGGATTAGACGATTATAATATGGCAAGAACGGTTCTTGAATTTGAAAAGCCTATTGTTGAACTTGAAGCTAAACTTGAAGAGATGAAAAGGCTTTCTGATAAAGTTAATATTGAAAACGAAATAAAAAAAATCGAAGAGAAGGTCAGAGAGTTGAAGGAAGGAATTTACAAAGACCTTACACGCTGGCAGCGTGTGCAATTAGCCCGGCATCCCGACCGCCCTTATACTTTGGATTATATTTATTTAATGACAAGCAATTTTTTAGAGCTTCACGGCGATAGAAGTTTCAAAGACGATAAAGCTATAGTCGGGGGATTTGCTCAATTAGATGAATTTAAAGTAATGATGATCGGGCATCAGAAGGGTAGGGATACAAAAACTAATGTAATTAGAAATTTTGGAATGCCTAATCCGGAAGGCTATAGAAAAGCATTGCGTTTGATGAAACTTGCCGAGAAATTCGGTAAGCCGGTAATTACTATGATTGACACGCCTGGTGCGTATCCCGGTATTGAAGCGGAAGAAAGAGGGCAGGCCGAAGCTATTGCAAAAAACCTTTTTGAAATGAGCCGTTTAAAAGTCCCCATTATTGTTGTAATCATCGGTGAAGGTGCCAGCGGCGGAGCTTTGGGTATCGGAGTTGGGGATAGAATTCTTATGCTTGAAAATTGCTGGTATTCGGTAATAAGCCCTGAGTCCTGCTCAAGTATTCTTTGGCGTAGTTGGGATTATAAAGAGCAGGCGGCCGAAGCTTTAAAGCTTACAGCACCTGATTTGTTTGAACAAAAAATAATTGATCGAATTGTTGCGGAACCTCTTGGAGGAGCTCATAAAGACCATCAGGAAGCGGCTGGAATTTTAAAAACTGCTCTGGTTGAAGAACTTCAACAGCTTGTAAAAATAAAACCTGAAAAATTAATTGATACCCGTCTTGAAAAATTTGGTAAAATGGGCGCTTATATCGAATAAATTAAATCATAATTTGTTACCTGTTAGTCAAATTAAATTTTAATTCTTGCGAAAAATTGAATCCTCTTTTATGTATGATTTATTCTGATCAATAACTTACCTTGTAAATAGTATATAAAATATATAGGGGAAGTAAATATTCTCATCGCTTTTTGATAAATTTGATTCACAAAATATTTAAACTTTTAGAAAATGCTAATTAACAAAACTGAAATTAGAGTTCGTTATGCCGATACCGACCAAATGCATTTTGTTTACAATGGAAAATATCTTGAATATTTCGAAGTCGGAAGAACTGAAATGCTTAGGGAAATCGGGTTGGCGTACAGTATTATTGAAAATAAAGGCTACCAGCTTCCTGTGCTCGAAACCTTTGTAAAATTTATAAGCCCCGCTTTTTATGACGATATTTTAACAGTTGAGTCTTTTATGAAAGAATGTCCGTCTTTCAAAATACGCATTGATTATAAAATTTACAGAAAAATTAATAACTCGCTTGTTGCTGAAGGTTATACAGAGCATGTATTCATTAAAGAACAAACCAGGAAACCTTCAAGGCTGCCTTTCTTCTTTACTGAGATAGTAAATCCTTTTTATCAACATTAATTCTTTTAATTGAAATGAAATCATCTGATCTGGAAAAAATCATACGTAATGCACTTTCAGAAGATATTGGCCGGGGAGATATCACTACTACTGCAACCATCCCCGGAGCTGTTTCGGGTCAGGGTATTTTCCTGGTAAAACAAAATGGAATTATTGCCGGATTGGAATTGCTAGACACCCTTTTTAAGATCGCCGACCCTGAATTAAAATTTGTAAGGTACTTTGAAGATGGGAGTCCCGTAAATCATGGGCAGGTTGCTGCCGGCATCACCGGTAATGCCGGATCTATGCTTACATTAGAACGAACTGCTCTTAATTTTCTTCAAAGGATGAGCGGTATTGCTACTATGACGGGAATATTTGTTGAGAAAATTAAACATACTAAAGCAAAAATATTAGATACCCGCAAAACCGTACCAGGCCTCAGAACAATCGATAAGTTAGCTGTGAAATTAGGCGGCGGAACAAATCACCGGGTCGGTTTGTATGACATGTTCCTTATTAAGGATAATCATATAGCCGTTGCGGGTTCAATTACAAAAGCAGTACAGGCATGTAAAAAATTCAAATCTCTAAAAAGTCTTCAGGCAAACATTGAGGTAGAAACTACTAACATTGAAGAGGTAAAAGAAGCATTAAACTGTATGCCTGATTTTATAATGCTTGATAACTTTAAACTTGACGAAATGACGAAAGCAGTAAAACTAATAAATGGCAAATGTTTAATTGAAGCTTCCGGCGGTATTAGTGAGGATACTATTAAAGCTGTTGCCGAAACAGGTGTAGACTTTATTTCTGTCGGTGCCCTAACCCATAGTGCCAGAGCGCTGGATATTTCTTTGGAAATAACAACAATGTAAATTACTCGCTTGTTCCTCAAATGGGTTTTCGCTATTGGTCTGATTTATTTAAATGATTTATCCAAACTGATGTTCAGATATTAAAATGATGTTCCAAAAATTAAAACAGCTTACAAAAGACACCGGCATATATGGCATCAGTACAATAATTGGCAGATTTCTTACATTTATTCTAACTCCGTATTATACACACGTTTTTGGAAAATCCGATTTTGGAATATTTACTAACTTCTATGCTTTTATAGGGATCTTCGGCGTTGTTTTTATGTATGGGATGGATGCTGCTTACTTAAAATTTGCTTCAAAGCCTGTTATCGGTGATAATAAAGATAATTTTTCTACCCCTTATTTATTTGTCTTCATTGTGGGGATAATAATTAGCGGGATTATATTCTTATTTCAAACTCCTGTTTTTTCAATTCTGGATATATCTTCTCAATATTTCTTCCTGATGAAATATGTAATAGGAATTCTATTTATTGATTCTATTTGCGTTATCCCTTTTTTAACTTTACGGCTCGAACATAAAGCTAAAAAGTTTGCAACTTTTAAACTTATAAACATTATAGTAAATGTTATTCTTAACATCTTCCTTATATCCAGGTTGAAGATGGGGGTGGAAGCGGTTTTCATCAGTAATATTATAGCTTCATTAACTTCTCTTATTCTGCTCGTTCCTGTGGTATTGAACAACCTGAAGTTTAAAGTTCATTTTAACTTACTAAAGAGATTATTGAAATTTGGCCTGCCGTATTTTCCTGCCAGCCTGGCTGCAATGATGATCCAAAGTATAGATCGCCCGATTCTAACGCATTTAACGGATATTAGTACCAGCGGGCTTTATAGTGCTAACTACAAACTTGGTATTTTTATGATGTTATTTGTGAATATGTTTCAATATGCATGGCAGCCGTTCTTTCTTCAAAATGCTGAAGATAAAAATGCTAAGGAAATGTTCGGTAAAGTTTTAACGTATTTTACAATTGCGGCAAGTTTTATTTTGGTTACCCTTTCATTGTTTATAGATGATCTTGCAAAAATCCACTTTGCTAACAGGACTATTATAGGTACAGCTTATCTTAGTGGATTAAATATTGTTCCTGTAGTGTTGTTTGGTTATATGTTCCTGGGAATTTATACCGTATTCACTGTAGGAATATTTATTAAAGAAAAAAGTATCTATGTCCCGGTTATTACGTGTATAGGGGCGATAGTAAATATAGGAACTAATTTTGTGCTGATACCTGTTATGGGAATAATGGGTGCAGCGCTTGCCACACTTGCGGCTTATTTTGTTATGGCTGTCATTTATTTCTTTGTTACCCAAAGATTTTATAAAATAAATTATGAATATGCAAAACTTGCAAAAATATTCTTTTCGTTATTTACTGTGGCGCTTATTTATTATTTGCAGAAAGCCAACGGCCTTTTAAACCTTAAAAATAAATTTTTAATGTTTTTCCTCTTTATTATTCTCCTTGCTGTGTTTAATATTGGCAGGGAGGAAATTCTCTTTCTGAAAAAGAGATTTTCAACCCAAAGTAACAAGAATTAATTAAATCGGAATAGCTAAATGATTGAAAAAGTTTTTGTAAAAATTAAAAGATTAAATCCTGATTTTAACGATATACCCCTGCCATCATACTCAACTGAAGGGAGTTCCGGTATGGACGTCAGGGCGGCCGTCGCCGATGAAATAATTATTAACCCGGGCGAGGTATCCTTGGTACCGACAAATTTTTCAGTAGAAATACCTGAAGGTTATGAAATACAGGTTCGCCCCAGAAGCGGGCTTGCTATAAAAAAAGGGATTGGGTTGCTTAATTCACCCGGAACTATTGATTCCGACTACCGCGGTGAAATAAAAATTATAATGTTTAATTTCGGCAAAGAGGTATTTAAAATTTTAAGAGGCGACAGAATTGCACAATTAATCCTTGCCAAATATTATTACGCAAAATTCATAGAAACAACGGATCTTAAGGATAGCGGCAGAGGGGACGGTGGCTTCGGGCATACAGGGCAAAAATAATTTGTTATTTTTTTAAGTATCAATGAAAATTGATGTGATTTGAGGGGGATATCAAGCCTTCCAAAAAAATTTAATCGTGTCAATATGTCTTTTCTTTTAAATATTGATTAATATTCAATATAGAAATTCTTTTCTTCCTTTTCTTTTTCGATAAAATTATTATGTCGGATTTCATTCATTTACATAATCACACACATTACAGTTTGCAGGACGGCGCATGTACTGTTGACAGCCTTATTGCGGCTGCAAAGAAAAATAATATGTCGTCGGTTGCTCTAACGGATCATGGCGTTATGTTCGGAATCGCGGAATTTTATAAAAAGGCTAAGAAAGAGGGAATCAAGCCTATTGTTGGTATGGAAGCTTATATAGTCACGGATGGCAGCCGGTTTGACAAAGGAAAAGGAGAAGAAAATACAGGCAGGAAAAGATCAAAGCATTATAATCATCTTATTCTCCTCGCTAAGAACAAACAGGGTTATCAGAACTTATCAAAATTATCTACCCTGGGACATACCGAAGGATTCTATTATAAACCAAGAATTGATCTGGAAATATTGCGCAGGTATCGAGAAGGATTAATTTGCAGCTCAGCTTGTGCAGGCGGAATTATTGCTGTGGATCTTGTTAATAATGATTATGACAAAGCGAGAGAAACCGCAAAAATATTTAAAGAAATCTTTGAAGAAGATTTTTACCTGGAAATTCAAGACCATAATATGGAAGTTGAAAAAGCTGTACTCGAGGGAATGCCGAAACTTTCAAAAGAACTTGGGATAAAACTTATCGCAACTAACGACTGTCATTATATCGAATCCGAACATTCCATTGCACATAATATTCTGCTTCTGCTTTCGGATAAAAACGGTACTGATTACAGGCAGCTAAGATATGGTACCGACCAGATTTATTTTAAATCAGCAGAAGAAATGAAAAAGCTCTTTAAAAATTTTAAAGGCGCTATTGAGAATACGCTGGAGATTGATTCTAAAATAAATTTGAATTTAGATAATTCGGGACACCTTTTCCCTGTTTTTCCTATCCCGGCTGACTCACCTGCCAAGACAATAGATGGATATTTTGAACTTCTTGCAAACGAAGGTCTGAATAAAAAATTTAAAGAAATCACACCGGAGATTGATGAAAGGTTTAAGTTCGAAATAAATACGATTAAACAAATGGGCTTTGCAGGCTACTTTCTTATAGTTCAGGATTTTATCAACTCTTCCAAGAAGATGAACATCCCGGTAGGGCCCGGCAGGGGTAGTGCTGCGGGAAGTCTCGTTGCCTATGTACTTGGAATTACAAATATAGATCCCTTAAAATATAATCTGCTCTTTGAAAGATTCCTTAATCCCGCAAGAAAATCAATGCCCGATATTGATGTGGATTTTGCTGATGACAAGCGCGGCGAAGTAATTGATTACGTCAGGCAAAAATATGGGACTAATTGTGTAAGTCAGATAATCACATTTAACAGGCTGTCTTCTAAGGCCGTATTAAGAGATGTAGCCCGCGTGCTTAAAATCCCTATTCCTACCGTTAATAAAATTACCAAATATATTCCTTCTAAATTTGGTAAAGTCTACACAATCGAACAAGCATTAAAGGAAGTACCTGAATTAAAATGGGTAAAGGATTCAACAGAGCCTGATATTCTGAACCTTATAAAATATGCAAAAGTTCTCGAAGGTATGAACAGGAATTCTTCAAAGCATGCCGCTGGTGTGGTTATCACTCCTGATGATGTAAGCAATTATGTCCCCTTAGCTACAGCAGTAACTCAAAGTGAATTAGTAACTCAGTTTAATATGAAAGAGATTGAGAGTGCCGGATTATTAAAGATGGACTTTCTTGGCCTCCGCACTTTAACCATTATTAAGGATACGTTAAACCTTGTCAAAAAAAATTACGGGGTTGATCTTGATATAGACAATGTTCCGCTTGAGGATGAAAAAACTTTTCAACTTTTTGCAAAGGGCCAGACAACGGGTGTATTTCAGTTTGAATCGGGCCCGATGAGAGAGTACCTGAAAAAATTAAAACCAACAAGTTTAAACGATCTATCCGCTATGAACGCTCTGTACAGGCCGGGCCCTATGGAATTTATAGACGATTTTATTGACAGGAAGTTTGGTACTAAAAAGGTTGAATATCTTCATCCCATTCTCGAGTCGATTTTGAAGGAAACTTACGGAATTATTGTTTACCAGGAGCAGGTAATTCAAATTGCCAACATTGTCGGCGGAATGAGTTTGGCAGAAGCAGATATGTTAAGAAGGGCTATGGGTAAAAAAGACCTTGCTGCAATGGCTGAACAAAAAGAGAAATTTGTAAACGGTGCTGTTGAAAAAGGAATTACTAAAAAAGTTGCGGTTGAAATATTTGATGCTATTGACAAATTTGCGAATTACGGCTTTAATAAAAGTCATGCGGTAGCTTACAGTTTTGTTGCTTACCAGACGGCCTATTTAAAAGCTCACTACGCTGCCGAATTTTTAGCAGCTAACCTTACCAATGAATTCGGCAATGCAAATAAAGTTGCCAATTTCCTTGAAGACTGCCGTAAACTTAGGATTGAAGTCTTGCCGCCGGATGTTAATAGTCCCACCGTTTCTTTCAACGTAGAGGAAGGCAAAATCCGTTTTGGTATGTCTGCGATAAAAAATGTTGGTATTGCTGCTGTGGAAGAGATGATAAAAAGCCGAAATGCCCTGGGCAGGGATTTTACAAGTATTTTTGATTTCTGTGCAAATGTAGACGGCCATGTGGTTAACAAACGCTCTCTTGAAGGGTTGGTTTTATCCGGCGCTTTTGATTCCTGCGGCGCAAACAGGGCAACATTATTTGATTCGATTGAAACTGCAATCGAGTGGGGGCATAAAGTCCGCAGTTCACAGTTATCAACCACAGACAGCCTTTTTGGTGGCGTTGAGGATGAAGTGAAGATTTCAGAACCTGTTTTGCCTGAAGTGAAACCCTGGAGCGCAGAGTACAGGCTTGCAAAAGAAAGAGAAGTACTTGGCTTTTACGTTACCGGGCACCCACTAACCAAATTTGAATTTGATTACCGGAATTTTGCTTCAATTCATCTTGGCGAAACGGAAGAACTTGAAGATAATAATGACGTGGTAAAAGCTTGTGGAGTTGTAACAGCTCTAAAGACAAAGATAGACAAAGCCGGCAAGACGATGGCTTTTTTTACATTAGATGATTTTTCCGGATCATGCGAGGCTCTCATGTTCTCGAAAGTTTATGAAAAATGCGGGCAGTATCTTGAGGAAGAAAAATGTATATTCATTATAGGGAAAACGGAAAGCAGCGGTGATGCTATTAAACTGCACATAGACGAAGTTTTTCCCCTGGAAGATGCAAGGGCTAAATTTCTGCAAAGCGTAAATATTATATTCGATAGGACAAAGAATGAACCGGGCAAAATACTTGATCTGAAAAATATATTGGGAAAAAGTAAAGGCGCTGTGCCTATTTTCCTTCATCTCGGAGCCAACGGTTCTAAACCCCGCCGGTTCTTTCTAAAAGATTACAGGATTAAAGTAACAAATGAATTTATTTCAGACGTAACTAAATTGCTGGGTGAAGACGTATTGGTTATGAATAAAAAATAATCACCTTTTACTATGTAAGCAGAAATTTTTGTAATAATTTTTTTTAATAAATCAGGAAATATTTTGTGCCGGAAATTCTATTTTATATAAGTATGATATCTAAAACAGAAATTAATAGTGTATTGTATAACAAACACGGTTTTAGTAATTTTGAGCCTTCAATTTAATATGCATCAAAAAGGATGTTAAATAAAAATGAATGTTGATGGAATGGGAAATGAGTGGGCGGTAATTCTTGGGGCATCTTCCGGGTTCGGAGGAGCTTCTGCAATAAAATTAGCTGAAGATGGTTATAATATTTTCGGTATTCACCTGGATCGCCAGGCTACTATGCCTAATGTAGAAGAAATTGTAAATAAAATAAAATCTCATGGAGTTAAATGTAGGTTTTTTAATGTTAATGCTGCGGATGAAGTAAAAAGAGCCGAAATTATAAATGAAATTAAATCAATATCCGCAGGTAAACCTATTATAAAAATTTTAATTCATTCGCTGGCATTTGGTTCATTAAAACCTTTTGTTCCGATAAATGATGAACAGCCGGTTACTAAGGCGCAAATGGAAATGACGTTAGACGTAATGGCTCACTCACTTGTATATTGGGTGCAGGATATTGTTGTTAATAATCTCCTATTAAGAAAAGCACGCATATTTGCAATGACAAGTTCTGGAGGGCATTCCTCAATTCCATATTATGGAGCAGTATCTGCAGCTAAAGCCGCTCTTGAATCTCATATACGGCAGTTATCCACTGAACTTGGATATTTGGAAGTTGCAGCTAATGCAATTATGGCGGGTGTTACAGATACTCCTGCGCTTAGAAAAATCCCGGGCAATATTCCAATGGTTGAAGTTGCAAGCCGGAAAAATCCAAGATCCCGCTTAACTACACCTGAAGATGTGGCAAAAGTTATTTCACTTTTATGTAAAGACGGCGGTGAGTGGATTTCGGGCGGGTTGGTTCATTCTGACGGCGGAGAAGATGTTGTCCAATTTGTCGGGCAAAACCAATCAACTGATATATCAATTTTAAAAATATAATTAATAAAGGATAAAGATGAAACCTATTACTATTACTGATGAAAATTTTGAAAACGAAGTTATTAATTCCACGGAACCTGTTCTAATTGATTTCTGGGCTACCTGGTGTGGCCCATGCCGTATGATAGCTCCAATTGTTGAAGAACTTGCCGGTGAGTTTAACGGTAAAGTAAAAATCGGTAAACTTGATGTTGATAATAATCAGCAAACGTCAATTAATTACGGCGTTAGAAGTATTCCTACCTTATTGATATTTAAAGGCGGTAAAGTAAGAGATACCATTATTGGTGCAGTTCCTAAATCTAACATTGTTCAAAAATTAAATGCTGTGTTATAAAAATACTATTATTTACTTACCATAAACTTTTGGAGCAAGATGAAAAAAATTATTATTACAGATGCGGTAGATAAAAAAAGCGTAAGTATTCTTGAAAATGCCGGTTTCCAGGTAACATATCAGCCGGGAATGCCCAAAGAAGAAATACAAAAAGTAATAAAAGATTACAATGCACTAATCGTAAGAAGTGATACCCAGGTTACTGCCGACTTAATAGAGCTTATGGATAATATGGAAGTTATAGGCAGAGCAGGTGCAGGTGTCGATAATATAAACCGGGAAGCAGCTACACGCAAGGGTATCATCGTAATGAATACACCCGGTGGCAATACTGTTTCTACTGCCGAACATACTATGGCTTTAATGCTTTCTATGTGCAGGAATATTGCACAGGCAAATCAATCCTTGCGTGCTGGAAAATGGGATAGAAAAAAATATAAAGGTACCGAACTTCAGGGTAAAACTCTGGGTATTATAGGCCTTGGTAAAATTGGTCGCGAGGTTGCAATAAGATCAAAAGCTTTCGGAATGCGTGTTATAGGTTACGATCCTGTCCTTTCAGAAGAGATTGCCGCTAAAATTGGTGCGGAGCTTGTTGACCTCGATACTGTTTTTGCTCAATCCGATATTATCACAGTTCATGTTCCTCTTTCGAATGAAACTAAAAATTTAATTTCTTCCGAAACCTTGGAAAAATGTAAAGACGGTGTAAAATTAATAAATTGCGCACGTGGCGGGATTATCGACGAGGCTGCATTGATTAAAGCGTTGGATTCAGGAAAAGTTTCCGCTGCCGCTTTCGATGTTTATATGTCTGAACCCCCGGATTTCAATGGGCCGTTAATTCAGCATCCGAAAGTTGTGACTACACCTCACCTCGGTGCTTCAACAGATGAAGCTCAGGAAAAAGTTGCAATCCAAATTGCTGAGCAGATTGTTGACCTGTTTAATCAGAAAGGCGTACGCGGCGCTGTTAATGCTGCTGCTATTGAGGCAGGGGGTAGTAAAGAACTTTCACCTTATGTTAAACTGGCGGAAAATCTCGGATCGCTCCATTCTCAATTAAATAAAGGCCAGCTTAAAAAAATTAATATAAATTATAGTGGAGAATCCCTGCATGCTTCCACTACACTTTTATCTACTGCTGTATTGAAAGGCTTCCTTTCACAAAAATTAAGCGCCGGCGTTAATTTAATTAATGCACCGTTTTTTGCAAAAGAAATGGGTATTGTATTAAATGAAACAAAATCAGGTGCAAATGTTAATTATACCAATCTTATGACGGTTGAGTTCATTACCGATAAAGAAGAACGTATAATTGCGGGGGCTGTATTTGGAAATAACGAAGGAAGAATTGTTTCTATAGATAAATATCGCATGGAAATAATTCCGGAAGGATGTTTGCTCTTTTATTATAATATTGACAGGCCGGGTATGCTGGCAAGTGTTGGTAAGATTTTAGCTGAAGCAAGTATAAACATTGCCGGGCTTTCGCTTGGCAGGTATGAACTGGGAAAGGAAGCATTAACCGTTGTTAATGTTGACAGCGAAATACCTGATGATGTTCTTAAACTTATTTTAAATGTTAGCGGAGTTCACAGCGTATCGGCTGTAAAGCTTTAACATAATTCAATCGGTTGAGGATTTAGCAAATAATTCTCAACCGTATTTTTATTATATAATAGTCTAAATTAACCTTGTATTGGAACAACATAGTTTATAAATTAATCATATAATTAACTTTTAATACAAAATGGCAGGCTTTTTAGTTGAATTGTTGATTAATTGAATATCACTGATCTTTTTAAATTAAAAATATGAGTTCAAATTAAAAGTGGATTTTTTATAAACTTTAATTATTTGCTAAAATGAAAAATAAAATTTTCTTCCTCATTTTAATTCTTTCTCTTTTTTGCTCAAAGAGTTTCTCTCAAAGCAGCAATAGCTTATTTGATTTTGATTATGCACAATTTGGCTACGATAGTACATCAAATTTTATAGAATTGTATTATTCGATCAATCAAGGTGCGCTTTCAATAAAGAATCAGGATACATCCAAATATATTGAAGGCGAACTTGGTATCTTGATAACCGATTCAACTTCGGGCAAAAGTATATTCAATAAACAATGGCTTCTAAAGTATCCAGTGTACGGCAAACTTATTACCGGGGAGGAAACTTTAGTCGGTGAATTGAAACTTGGTACATTGCCAGAAGGTATATATAAATGTAAAGTAAGCCTTGTTGATCAGTATAACAAAAATAATTTAAAAACTATAAACGAAATTTTTCATGTAAAACCGTTCGCGAAAGATCAACTTGCACTTAGCGATATTCAGCTTGCTTCAAAGATAATACCGGGCAGCAAAGACTCTTCCTCAATATTTTATAAAAATTCTTATGAAGTAACACCTATACCCACACTTGTGTTTGGTGGAGAAATTCCCGTGGCTTTTTATTATTTTGAGTTGTATGAAAAAATGTCAGGTGATAAAAATTCTAAATTGAAATTGAATTGTCAAATTATAAGTAGCAGGGGTAAAATTTATTATAATAACACTCAGTTTATTGAAAAAGAAACCGGGCCACGAGATTTAGTGGGAAGGGATGTCATTGCAAATTACCCCACCGATTCTTATTCTTTAAGAATTACCTTAGTAGACAGTGCTGAATCCGTTGTAAGGACCAGCCTAAAAAAGTTTTTTGTTTATAACCCGGGCATAAAAGTGGTTGATACTGCCAGCACCCAACAGTCGGCTGTACTGGCAAGTAATTTTGGTTTGCTTTCTGCCGAAGAATGTGATGATATATTTGCTAAGTCAAAATATATTGCCACACATAATGAAATGGATCAATATTCAAGTCTTGGTAATGTTCAGTCGAAAAGAGAATTTTTGTATGGATTCTGGAAAAAACATGGCGAGGATACTCCTGATCAAACCGGCATAAGTTATAATGAATACATGAAACGTGTCCAGGAAAGCAACGATAGGTTCGGCCATTTAAAAACTCAAGGCTGGACAACTGACAGGGGTAGAGTATTGATTATATACGGAGAGCCCAGCGAAATAGATCGATTCCCTAATTCAATGGATATGAAACCTTATGAAATTTGGCTTTATAATGATCTGCAGGGTGGTGTCTCTTTTGATTTTGCCGATCTTTACGGGTTTTCCGATTACTTACTTCTGAATTCTACCGCCCGCGGAGAATATAAAGATGATAACTGGCAAAGTCGAATTACTATCCAATAAAACTGAATTATTTGATTTTTGGGGTAGTATATTTTTTAATCCGGTTATCATATAAAATCAATGATGAAATTTTTATTTCTATTAATTACTCCTAATTATTAACTTTACAAAATCAAATTAGCTTTTAATTAATGTTTATGTTTGATGACTGATAAAATAGAATATATAATTTTTATCGCATTTAGCTTTCTTTTTAAACTGTGCGGTATCAAATTATCCAGAAAATTCTCCTCCGTTCTTGCTTTAACTTTTTTTTATCTTATTCCAATTCGAAAAAAAACTACAATTGAAAATCTGTCAAATGCTTTCCCTGAATATTCACCAAATAAAATTAAACAAATTGCATTTCGCAGCTATAAAAGCTTTGCAATTGCCTTGATCGAAATTTTATTTATCCCCTGGATGAAACGGGAGGATATTATTAATTCTATAAAATGTTCAAATATTAATATGGTTCGGGAAAAATATAATGAAAATAAGGGCATGATATTATTAACTGCACATTTTGGGAATTGGGAATTTATGGCTCTGTCTTTAGGGCTTCAGGCAGGTTTACCTTTTTCAGTCGTCATCAAGACTCAAAGAAATACATTAGTTTCAGATTGGCTTAACAGGATGAGATCCAAGTGGGGTAACAAAACAGTGCCTCTTGGAATTTCTATAAGACAAATATATAAAGAATTGAAAGATAAGAATATTGTTGCGATGGTTGCTGATCAGCGTGGTCCTTCGGACGGTGTTCGGGTAAATTTTTTTGGACGGAAAACTGCTGTCTATTCCGGGCCTGCTGTGCTTGCGTTGAAGACTAATGCACCTATACTGTATGCTATTTCCGTAAGACAGCCGGATTCTTCATATACTTGTGAATTCAATGAAATTAAAACAAATGGTTTACCCGAAAACGAAGAACATAAAATTATAGAACTCAATCAACGTATGTCCGACTTTCTTGAAGGTTACATTCGTAAGTATCCTGAACAATGGCTTTGGATGCATAAAAGATGGAAATACTGATTGTAAAATGGAAAAAATTTTAATAATTCAAACTGCTTTTATTGGCGATGCAATTTTAACACTGCCGATGATTCAGAAATTAAAGTTTGTTTTACCTGAAAGTGAAATAGACATACTTGCTATCCCGTCAACTTCCGAAATCTTTTCAGCTTCACCTTATGTAGATAGTACTCTTATTATCGATAAAAGAGGTAAGCATAGATCGATTTTTAGTCTTTTGAAATTTATTAATGAATTAAAAAAAAATAATTATAACAGGATTTATTCCCCGCATCGATCTTTAAGAAGTTCATTTATAGTAATGATGATAGGCGTAAAGAACAGTTACGGATTTACAAACAGCAGTTTGAAATATGTATATAAGAATTTAATTAAATATAATCCCCGGCATCATGAAGTACAAAGAAATTTAGAATTAATCGGATATAAGGCTGATTGGAAAGTCCTGCCTGAACTTCATATTCCTGACTCAGCGGAGAATAAAGCCAGTAATTTTATTTTGGAATATAAATTAGCTGGTAAGATTGCCGCAATTGCCCCGGGTAGTATATGGAATACGAAAAAATATCCGGAAATTTATTTTAAGGAAGTTGTTAAATATCTTAGAGGAAAATCCTATTCTGTCGTTTTAATTGGAAGTGAAAAAGATAAATTATTATGCGATAATATTGTCCAGGGATTTAATGAGGAGGTAATTTCGGCCGCCGGGAAGTTTACTATTATGGAAACTATCGGGTTTCTGAAAAAGGTTAAAATCCTTGTTTCAAATGACAGCGCCCCCACTCATTTCGGTATGTGTGCAGATATTCCGGTTCTAACAATTTTTTGTTCAACTGTACCGGAATTTGGTTTTTTGCCTTATAATTGCGGTAGTTCTTTTGTAAGTTTAAATGGCCTTGAATGTAAACCTTGTGGAATTCATGGTCATGAAACGTGTCCTATTAAAACGTTTGTTTGTGGTTATAGTTTAAAACCGCAAATTGTCACATCGAAACTAGAGGGAATGATTAATGGCGATGTCTAAAAATAATGATCTTATCAGTATCGATGAGAATATTGATTTTGCTGTTCAGAGAGCGAAGAAGTTATTTCTGGAGGGTTCGGTTTTTGTATACCCTACCGATACGGTATATGGTTTCGGGGCAAATCCATTCAACGAAGAAGCAATTACCAGGATAGACCTGATAAAACATCGCGAAAATGATAGGCCTTATATAATGCTTGTAAATAGCATTGAAACACTTCTTAAGTATATAGAAATTAAATCTGAAAAACATTTGGATTTTCTTCTTGCCATCTGGCCTAACCCTGTTTCGGTAGTCCTGTCATTAAATTCAAAAACAAACGAAATTCTTGGCGTTAAAACTGCGGCTTTCAGAATTCCTAATCACAGGTTCTGTTTAAAATTGACAAGCGAATTAGAAATGCCTTTGATTTCAACTAGTGTTAATAGAAGCGGTCAACCGCCAATTATTGAATCTAGCGTAATTTATGAAGAGTTCTCATCTGAAATAGAAGCAATTTTTCATACGGGTAAAAAATCTTTTTATTCTGCTTCAACTCTTATTGACCTGAGTGATTCAGTACCGGTCTTATTAAGAAGCGGTAAAATTAAATTTGAGGATTTACTTGACAAATTTCAAAAATGTTAGAAGAATTATTATAAAAAAGAATACTTTAATTTGAATATAAAAAATTTTAAAAAGCTAAAAAAGCTTTCAGTTTTAATTATTACGGGCGGCGCAGGTCTCGAAACCAAATCACGCCAGTTTACTTTTTTCAAAGCCTTATTTGTGTTGGGTTTATATTCACTTGTAATATTTTCTATGAGTTTGTTAATTTTTAATATTACACCCATAGGCAGAATAGGCTCTTCCGGCCGTTCCAATTTGAATCCAACTGAAAAGAAAATGATAAACGACTTGAACCAGCGGCTTATTTTTCTAACATTTGAGTTGGAAAAATTAAAATCAACTAACCAGCAGCTAAAAGATGCAGTAATTCTGGGTGATTCAACACTAATAGACTCTTTAAATAAGGCAAATTCTATAGAAAAAAATAAAAAGAACCCTTACGGGGGAAATATTTTTTATATTTTTCGGCAGCTTTTCCAGGATCCAAAAGAACAACATGCAAATTATATTCATTTTTCAAAGCCCGTAAACGGATATATCAGCAGAGGTTTTAGCCCGGATAACGGCCATATGGGAATTGATTTTGTGATAAAAACCGGAACACCGGTCTATTCTGCTGCAGGTGGATATATAGTGTTCGCAGATTTTACAGTTAATGATGGATACATGGTAATAATTGCACACTCGGACGGTTATATTACAGTTTATAAACATTGTTCCGTGTTACTAAAGAAAGCCAGGGATATTGTCTCCGAAGGTGAAATGATCGCATTAAGCGGAAATACCGGTGAATTATCTACTGGCCCACATCTCCATTTCGAAATATGGAAAGATGGTAAACCATTAGATCCTCAAAATCTTTTAATCAATAATTAATTGGAGAATTTAAAGTGAAAAATACCAATACAAACGCTGCGCAGGATTCTGTAACTATCATTAGTGAAGGGGTAAAACTTGATGGTAAATTAATTAGTAAGGGGAATGTGCGTATAGATGGAATTATTAATGGTGATTTACAGGCCGCGGGCAATGTTACTATAGGGCCGCACGGTGAAATTATTGGCGAAGTAAAAGCTCAGGTTATTATAATTGGTGGTAAAATTTCCGGTACCGTTACCGCGAATGAAAAAATTGTCCTGGAATCTTCCTCAAACATGAAAGGGGATTTGATAACAAAAATTCTTGTTATTGAAGAGGGCGCTGTTTTCGACGGTAAAAGTGCTATGAGTAATAAAGATAAACCGGTAAATCCGGTTCCAGTTGACTCTTTGTTAAAATGACACAGGCCGGACAAAACAATAATAATGAAAATAATTCCGGGCCGGGTTGGGTAAACTACCTCGGGCTGGGAATGCAGCTTGCAGTTACAGTTACTGCAATGACATTTTTGGGAATTTGGCTTGATAATAAATATAATACCAAACCTGTTTTTACGATAGGCTGCTCTTTTTTTGGTATTACAGCCGGTATTTATAATTTTATTAAAACTGCTTTGAAATCCCGCTGATATGAGTGAAAATCGGATTCTTAAAATCAGTTTTTTAATCGTTATCGGTTCATTTATTGTTTTGCTTCTGTTCAATCTTTTTTCTATCCTATCATATAAAGCCTTTTTATCCATGCTAATTCCGGCAATTTTCACAACATTAAATTTTGTAATTGCGGCCCTTTCAATTGATAAATCTTATATAAAACCAAATAAGAATGTATTAGATAGCTTTTTGAAGTGGATGGGCGTTAGAATGTTAATATTACTATTTTTTGTTATAATTTCGCTTAAATTCTTGTATATAAACCGGAATAGTTTTATATTTTCTACCTTGATTTTTTATATATATTACCTGGTTATAGAGATTATTTTAATAATAATAAAAGAATTCTGAATTTTATCTATGTTTTCTGGTACTACTGGTGGAACAATAGCTGTTGCTGATACGCTTAATAAAGCCGTTCAAAGCAGCAGCGATCCAAGCTGGATTATGCATCATGTTATGGATGGTAATTATCTCGATTTTGAGCCTATTTGTAAAATATATTTGCCCCGTTTGCAGCTATTCGGGTTTGATTTATCAATAACAAAATACACGTTTTTTGTTTTTATAGTCGCAATCCTTCTTATTATTATTGGATTGGCTGCGGCTAAAGGTTATAAAAAATCTTTAATTCCAAAGGGATTTTCAAATCTTTTGGAAATTATTATACTTTTTGTTAGAGATGAGATAGTAAAACCATCTATTGGTAAAGGATTTGAGGCATATCTCCCATATATGCTTACATTATTCTTTTTTATCCTTGTGAGTAATCTTTTGGGACTGGTTCCTTTTGCAACTACAATCACCGGAAATATTGCAATTACTGCTACTTTAGCAATAATATCTTTTATTGTAACCCAATACAGCGGTATGAAAAGTTATGGCGTACTGAAATATCTTAAAGGTTTAGTGCCAAATGGTATGCCTATATTTATTGTGCCGATTATGGCATTGATTGAAATTATTGGTCTTTTTACCAAGCCTTTCGCATTATGTGTTCGTCTTTTTGCTAATATGATAGCGGGTCATATTATTATATTTTCCTTAATCGGGTTAATATTTATTTTACATACTGTTTATGTTGCCCCCGTTTCAATTGGGTTTGCTTTGTTCATTGAAATGCTTGAACTTTTAGTTGCTGTTATTCAAGCATATGTGTTTACTATGTTGACTGCTCTTTTTATTGGAATGGCCAAACATAGTGAACATTAATCATTAATTTAATCTAAATTATAAATTCTAAGGAGATAAAAATGGAATTAGGTTGGTTAAGTGCCGGTATAGGTGCTGGTCTTGTTGTAATTGGTGCCGGTTTAGGAATTGGTAAGCTTGCTGGTTCTGCATTGGAATCAATGGGAAGACAGCCTGAAGCAATTTCACCGATAAGAACCTCTATGATTATTGCTGCTGCTCTTATAGAAGGAGTTGCGTTTTTCGGGCTCGTTATCTGTATTTTACTCGCTATTGGCAAAGCTTAATTGTTATACATGCAGGTTAATATCCTGTTGATTTTTAAAGCTAAATAGGAAATGAAATTATGCTTACCGGTTTATGTTTATCGGTTCTTGCTTTAGCTTCTGAAGGAGGCGGCAGTTTAATTGACGTTAACCCCGGAGTAGCTGTTTGGACTCTGGTTACATTTGTGGTCCTTTTGGTTATTCTTAAAAAATTTGCGTGGAAACCAATATTAACGGCCTTGGAACAACGGGAAAATGCTATACGGGAATCACTTGAGAAAGCAGAGAAAGCAAAAGAAGATGCCCAGAAAGTGCTTGACCAAAACCAGGTTAATCTTGCTAAAGCTGAAGAAGAATCCAAACAAATTATAAATCAGAGTAGGGCTTACGCAGAAAAATTAAAAGACCAAATTGCGCAGGAAAGTAAGGTGCAAGCCAAAAAAATGATCGAAGAAGCCGCTGCCGAAATTGAACGTAAAAAAGATGCGGCATTCGATGAATTGAAAAGCCAGGTGGTTGAAATTGCTATCAGTGCAGCCGAAAAGATTTTGAGAGAAAACCTGGATAAAGAAACTCAGAAAAGAATTGTCAATAAATATATTGGCGAGATTACTAAGAATTAATTTATGAGCGAATATAAAGTTTCAAGAAGATATGCTCTTTCACTGTTGGAATCTGCAGTTGATAAGAAAATCGTTGATGCCGTTTATGCTGATATGGGGCTGATTGCTTCGGCCCTGGGAACAAGTAAAGAATTAACACATGTTCTTGCAAGCCCGATTATCAGGCCTAATGTTAAACTGACAATTCTGGAAGAAATATTTAATTTAAAAGTAAAACCTGAAACTATCGCTTTTCTTAAATTTCTAATTGAAAAGAACAGGGAAAATCTTCTTGAAAATATTGCATTAATTTTTCTTGATTTAAAAGATGAACAGGATGGAATTGTTAGCGTTGAAGTTAAAGCTCCCGAATCTTTTACAGTCGATCAACTGGAAAAATTTAAGAGCAACCTGGAAAAAACATTGAGTAAAAAAGTAAGGTTGAATCTAATAATAGATTCTGATATAATAGGCGGTTTTGTTGCTAAAGTCGGCGATACCGTATTTGATGCTTCGCTTAAACATCAGTTGGAATTGCTTAAGAAGCAATTATTAAAGGGTGGAGCCTCACTTAATTAAAATGAATATTGAAGGGAATCAAAATGGCTGAAGTTAGACCGGATGAAATTTCGGCGATCTTAAGAAAACAATTATCTGGCTTCGAAAGTGAAGTTGATATCTATGATGTTGGTACTGTTCTTCAGGTAGGTGATGGTATTGCTCGCGTTTACGGCTTGTCCAAAGTTATGACTGGTGAATTGATTGAGTTTCCAAATGAAGTATTTGGTATGGTCCTTAACCTGGAAGAAGATAGTGTCGGATGCGTTCTTTTCGGTGAATCTACACTTGTAAAAGAAGGCGATACGGTTAAAAGAACTAAACGGGTTGCTTCAATGCCGGTTGGCGATCAAATGCTTGGTAGAGTTATTAACCCGCTCGGTATCCCTATTGACGGAAAAGGCCCTATAAATACTGACAAGGTATTGCCTATTGAAAGAAAAGCTCTCGGAGTTATCCAGAGGCAGCCTGTAAAAGAACCTATTCAAACAGGTATCAAAGCTATCGATGGTATGATTCCAATTGGACGCGGGCAAAGGGAACTTATTATCGGTGATCGTCAGACCGGTAAAACTGCTGTTGCTATTGATACCATTATTAATCAAAAATATACTCATACAGAAGAAGCAAAAAAACTAGGTATTACGCCCGTTTATTGTATATATGTTGCCATCGGCCAAAAGAGTTCTACAGTAGTTCAGGTTGTTTCAAAGCTTCAGGAACTTGGAGCTATGGACTATACAACGGTTGTTTCTGCATCTGCTTCTGAACCTGCACCGCTTCAGTATATTGCTCCTTATTCCGGCGCTACATTAGGTGAACATTTTAGGGATAACGGCAAACACGCGCTTGTAGTTTATGATGACTTATCCAAACAAGCCGCTGCTTATCGTGAATTATCTCTCCTTTTAAGGAGGCCGCCTGGACGTGAAGCTTATCCCGGTGATGTTTTTTATTTACATTCCAGATTGCTTGAAAGAGCAAGTAAACTAAGCGAAGACCTTGGCGGTGGAAGCTTAACCGCACTGCCTATAATTGAAACTCAGCAGGGCGACGTTTCAGCTTATATTCCTACTAACGTAATTTCGATTACCGATGGTCAGATATATCTCGAATCAAACTTATTTAATGCCGGCGTTAGACCTGCAATTAACGTAGGTATTTCTGTATCCAGGGTTGGTGGTAACGCCCAGATCAAAGCTATGAAAAAAGTTGCCGGAAGCTTAAAACTTGATCTTGCACAATACAGGGAGTTGGAAGCTTTTGCTAAATTTGGTTCTGATCTTGATAAGTCTACGCAAAAAACTCTTGCCAGAGGTGCAAGATTAGTTGAGCTGTTAAAACAAGGTCAGTATTCACCTTTGCCTGTTGAAAAACAAGTGGTTAGTATTTTCCTTGGAACAAATGGTCTTCTTGATGATGTTCCGGTTCATGAATTAAAAAGATTTGAACGGGAAATACATGATTACATTGAAGTAAATTATGCTAATGTTTATGAATCTATTAAAAAAGAAAAACAATTGAACGATACGGCTATGTCGGAAATAAAGAAAGCTGCACAGGAAATGTTAGCAACATTTAAATCTGGCGTTTGATCTTACGGAAATAAAATATGGCGACACTAAGGGACATAAAAAGAAGAATAAAAGGCGTTCAAAGTACGCAGCAGATTACCAAGGCAATGAAAATGGTGGCTGCAGCCAAGCTTAGAAGGGCTCAGGAGAAAATTATTAATGCCCGTCCTTACGCCCGTGAAATTTTTGTTATGTTCTCTCACTTAATAACTGAAAATGACCTGGCTTCTAATCCTTATCTCAAGCCGCGCGAAGTTAAAAATGTTGCTCTGGTTGTTGTAACTGCTGATCGAGGGCTCTGCGGTGCATTCAATACAAATATAATAAAAGAAGCTACTCATTATATTGAAGATGAGCTTTTACCTAATAAAATACAGGCAAACATTTTTTGCGTTGGGAAGAAGGGTACTGAATTCTTTACTAAAAGAGATTTCAATGTAGCCTTTAAAAAACAAGGTTTCTTTTCCTCCTTACAATTTGAATCCGCACTTGAAATTGCAAATGAGTTAATCAATGGCTATCTGCTGGGTACCTATGATAAAGTAGTTATTATCTATAATGAATTTAAATCTATTATTCAGCAGAAAATTATTGTTGAACAGTTCCTGCCGATCCCTATTGATAAAAATAATGGTAAAGACAAACATGTTTTACCAAATTATATTTATGAACCGGATCAACAAAATATTTTTAATTATCTTCTTCCTAAGCACCTTAAAGCTCAGCTTTGGAGGATATTGCTTGAATCTAATGCAGCGGGGCTGGGCGCGCAGATGACGGCAATGGATAATGCAACGACGAATGCCAAAGAATTAATTCGTTCCCTGCAATTAAAATATAACAAGGAAAGGCAAGCAGCAATCACCAACGAAATTCTTGAAATAGTTTCCGGTGCTAACGCATTAAAGGGTGGTTAACCCGCTTATTGTCCTTTTTTTTTGCGCTTTATCTTAATCAGCCTTCGTTAAATAGTTAAAGAAGTTAGATTTAGATCAAACAAAACATTATGTATCAGATATTGATGTGAAAATTTTGTAGATTATGTTAGAAGAATTATCTCTTAAGCTCGAAACGGCGTTAAAAAAAATCCGTGGCCAGGGAAAACTGACGGAAAAAAATATTGCTGATTCATTAAGAGAAATTCGGCGTGTTCTTTTAGAGGCTGATGTAAATTATAAAGTTGCTAAGGAATTTATTGAAAATATTCAGGTAAAGGCTCTGGGTAAGGAAGTTATTGCTTCAATTACACCCGGCCAGTTGATCACTAAAATTATTTTCGATGAGTTAACCCGGCTTCTGGGCGGCACTCATAATGAAATTAAAATTAATGCCTCGGGTATTACGGTAATTTTGGTCGTTGGACTTCAAGGTTCGGGTAAAACAACTTTTTGTGCAAAACTGGCTAAGAAACTTAATGACAACGGCAGAAAAGTTTTGCTTGCTGCCGCAGATGTTTATAGGCCGGCAGCAATAGATCAGTTAAAAGTGCTTGGTGAACAATCGGGCGTAGCTGTTTTTTCCTTAGAAGAAAAAAATGCCAGGAAAGTTGCCTCGGGTTCTCTTGCATTTGCAAAAGAAAAAAATTATGATACGGTTATAATTGATACTGCAGGCCGACTTCATGTTGATGAAGAAATGATGACTGAAGTTGCTGATATTAAAGAACTTGTTAATCCTGATGAATCTCTTTTTGTAGTTGATGCTATGACGGGTCAGGATGCTGTTAATTCGGCTAAGGCATTTAATGAAAAAGTCAATTATGACGGAATTGTTCTTACTAAACTTGATGGTGATGCTAGAGGCGGTGCAGCTCTTTCAATACGGTCAGTTACAGGTAAACCTATAAAATTTATTAGTAATGGAGAAAAGCTAAATGCTTTGGAATCGTTTTATCCGGAAAGGCTTGCCTCCAGAATTCTAGGTAAAGGAGATGTAATTTCCTTAGTTGAGAAGGCCCAGGAAAGTTTTGATCAGCTTGAAGCTGATAAACTCGAAGAAAAATTACGAAAAAATAAATTTGATTTTGATGATTTTCTTAAGCAAATTAAAGCAATCAAGAAAATGGGCTCTTTAACATCGCTGTTGGGAATGATTCCTGGACTTAATTCCCAGCTCAAAAATGCAAAAATTGATGATAATGCGCTCGTGAAAGTAGAAGCTATAATTAATTCAATGACTTTGCAGGAACGTACAACGCCTAAAATTCTTAACGGAAACAGGCGGAAGCGAATTGCAAGAGGCAGCGGTACTACAATTCAGGATGTTAACCGGCTGGTAAAGCAATTTGGCGATATGCAAAAAATGATGAGTAGATTTTCAAAAAGTGGCTTTAATGATTCCTTTTTGAATAACATAAAATTTAATTGATTGAAACAGTTTATTATTTGGAGGTTCAAAAAACTTGGCTGTAAAGTTAAGACTTAGACGAATTGGAAAAAAGAAACAACCCATGTATAAGGTTGTTGCTGCAGATTCCAGGTCGCCGCGTGATGGAAAATTTCTTGAAGCAATTGGTATTTATAACCCTTTAACTGACCCGCTTACGCTCGATATAAAAGAAGATCGGGCTATGTATTGGTTAAATGTTGGCGCTCAACCAACCGATACTGTTAAAAGCCTTTTAAGTCAAAAAGGGATTATTCTAAAAAAGGAATTGCAGCGTAGAGGTTTGTCGGAAGAAAAGATTCAGGAAGAAATAGATAACTGGGTCAAAATTAGAGAAGCAAAAGCTAAAACCAGGTCTTCCAGGAAAAAAAGTAAGACTGAAGCCGATTCACAGGAAAAGGCAGGCAAAGAGGAAGTAGAAAAAGTAGAGACAGGTACGGCAGAAGTAAAGGGCGCTGCTTCTGTTAAAGAATCCGCAGAATAAAAATTAATCTTATTTTTTATTCCGGTTCTTTTAGTACATTATTTCTTAAAGCTCCCGTGCTGTAATATAGGAGGCTTCTTTCTATGAAAGAATTCATTGAATATATCGCAAAACATTTAGTGGATTATCCCGATAATGTGGTCGTTGAGGAGAAAAAGGAGGAAGAGAATAAAATTGTTCTCTCGCTGAAAGTTCAACGCGATGAAATCGGTAAAGTTATTGGGAAGCAGGGTAAAACAGCGCAAGCTATGAGAACGTTGTTAACTGCTGTCGCTGCTAAAGAAGGAAAGAGAGTAATTTTAGAAATATTGGACTAAGGAGTACTTCCTTTTTCTATTGTGAATGATTTTTTTTTAATCGCTAAAATTGTTTCGATTTACGAAAAACCCTCCATCGGGCGGGGTAAATCTGCTCCCGGATCAGCCGGAGAGGGTTTTGTCAAAATTTTTTCTTATAGTGACTTTCCTGAAAGATTTTTTGATCTTAAAAAAGTTTATTTAGAGTTCTATGATGAAAAGAAAGAATTTTGTATCGAGAAAGTTGAAAAAATAAAGGATTATTTTTTAATAAAATTTAAAAATTTCGACACCAATAATGATGCTTCAATGCTTGTCGGTAAAGAAATTTTTGTTGATAATGATAATTTAGTAAAACTGCCGGATAATTATTTCTTCGTTCATGACCTGATTGGCAGTAGTGTATTTAGAAATAATGAGTATTTTGGCAAAATTTTAGACGTTCTTTCATATCCTGCTAATGATGTTTATGTAATTGAAAACGGCGGAATTGAAATTTTAATCCCGGCTGTTCCGGATTATTTGGAAAGCTTCAATCCGGAAAAGAAAATATTAGTTCTGAAACCGGGAGGTGAGTTGTACGATAATGATGAGGATTGATATTATTTCTGCTGTCCCTGACTTGCTGGTTAGCCCTCTTAATACTAGTATTATTAAAAGAGCCCAGGATAAAGGAAAGGTTATAATTTCTATTCATAGTCTTAGGGATTATGCCTTTAATAAACATAAGCAGATAGATGATAAACCATTTGGCGGCGGCGCTGGTATGGTGCTTAAACCCGAACCGTTCTTTGAGTGTATTGATAAGCTTTTTCAAGAGAGAAATTACAGCCATGTTATTTTCACAACGCCTAAAGGAAAAATATTTGACCAAAAATCAGCTAATAGGTTTTCTCTTGCTGAAAATATCTTGTTTGTGGCCGGTCATTATAAAGAGATTGACGACCGTGTAAGAGAAAAATTTGCAACTGATGAAATTTCAATTGGAAATTTTGTTCTTACCGGCGGAGAGCTTCCGGCACTAATGATTGTTGATGCCGTAGTCAGGCTTATCCCGGGCGTGCTGAATGATAGTGAATCTGCACTTGATGATTCATTCCAGGACGGTGAAAAAATTGAAGCACCGTTCTATACCAGGCCTGCAGAATACAGGGGAATGAAAGTTCCGGATGTGCTGTTATCCGGTAATGAAAAAGAAATAAAAAAGTGGAAAGAAGAACAGTCGAATACACTTACTGAGAAGTGGAGAAATTATAATAATTTGTGGAGAATACAATGATTGATATAAATAATATTTTAACGGATCAAATAAAAACAGACCTTCCCGTATTTAATCCCGGCGACCATATCCGGGTTCATGTAAGGGTTGTTGAAGGCGATAAAGAAAGATTACAGCCTTTTGAAGGCGATGTTATAAACATCAGGGGTTCGGGAATGAATAAGACATTTACCGTTAGAAAAATCTCAAGCGGCGTTGGCGTGGAAAGAATATTTCCCCTCAATTCCCCTAAGATAGCAAAAGTTGAACTGCTTAAGGAAGGTAACGTAAGAAGAGCTAAACTTTTTTATCTGCGTAACCTGTCCGGTAAAGCTGCTAGAATTAAAACTAAAAGCTGAACGGGATCTTTTAAATATCCTTTTTAACCAAGGGCATATTAATGCCCTTAATTTTTTTCTGCCGTATTTTACCTGTTATAAATAGCTGTAAAATGAAAATACTTTTCCCGCAAAATATTTTTACAAGTTTAATCGCAGATTGTTTACCTTTGCAAATAAAAGATAATATCCGGTTTCTGCCTTCAGCTATTTTAACTTCTCAGCTAATTAATTCAAAAGAAAGTGTTGGATTAATTCCGGCATTAGATATTATAAATCATTCTGAACTTTTTATTTCCAAAGATTTTGGCCTCTCATTTGAAGGATCTCTGTGTAATTCATATCTCTATTTCAGCAATTCGAACAGGCGGATTAATGAAATCGGCTTATATGGCGATGTATCTTCCGTAGAGGTCATCCTGAGTAAAATATTATTCCATGAACTTTACGATATGGAAATAGATGTAAAAATTCTTACTGATGAATCTAAAATCAAAGATCAAAATCTCCTGATTGCAGGTGATAATAATTTCCTCGGCCAAAAATATGAACACGGAATCAGTTTTGCCGAAGAATTTATTGATACTTTATCGCTTCCGTTTGTTAATTATGTATTTGCTTCCATGGAAAAATCTTCACTTGGATTTATAAATGAGCAGTTGAAGGGTAAGAGTGCAGTTATATACTCCAATGTTGACGAAGATAGGTTCGGAGAAAATCTTGATAGTGAATTAAAAAATTATATTAAAGATAATATATCATCCCTTGTGATTGATTTTGACAACCAGGATATTGAGGGCTTAAACCAGACGCTCCGGCTTCCTTATTTTTATGGAATGATAAAAGATATTGTTGAAGTCAATTATGCCTGAAGGTTAATCTGGGTAGGTAGGTATATTCGACCGGTCAAGTGTGCTCATTAAATTATTATTCTAACCAGAGGGTGGGGTAAGCAATTATATTTAGAAAGCCTTTTAAATTAAAAACCCCGGCCGGAAGGCCGGGGTTTTTTGTAACATCTATTTAAACATAACTAAATAGCTACGTGTGAAACACTTAAAACATTTGGACTTTCATTCATTTGTTTAAGCATTTCTGTAGATAAAGGTGTTTTCAATTTTAGTGTGCAGCAGGCAACCACACCGCCGTCAAAGATAATATTTTCTATTTCTTCAATGTTAATATTCTTTTCTCTCACTATGCTCATAATGGAAGCAAGCACCCCGGGTTTATCAAAATGTTTTACCACCAGTTGGTAATGTGCATCCGAAATTTTTGCCCGGTTAACCCAATGAGCAATTACGCCGCTTTCTATATAATCTTTTATTATCCGGATAGTTTCCGCGGCAACGGCATTTTGAGCCTGCTCGGTAGACGCTCCAATATGGTGGGTCAAATATACGTTTTTTAACTCCTGTAAAGGTGAAGAAATATCTGCTGCTTTATTTTCAGGCTCGTTTTTTATTACATCTAAAGCTACCCGAATATTTTTAGTTTTAATAGCTTCAATCATCGCGTCCTGATCGATTATATCTGCCCGGGCAGTATTGATAAGCATGGCATTAGGCTTCATGTAGCTGAACATTTCTTTATTAAACAAACCCTTGGTTTGAGATGTTGCCGGAAGGTGAATTGTTATTATATCGCAAAGAGGAAGCAACTGGTTCATTTCGGAAAAATCTTTTATCATTACTCCCTCAATCCTGGAAATATCCTTCCCGTAAACATTCATCCCGAATGCAATTGCCCGCTTGGCTACTTCTTTCCCTATGTTACCTACGCCGATTATTCCCAGTGTCTTACCCATAAGCCCTTCTGCCTTTGAATACTCGCCTTTATTCCATTTGCCGTTTCTAAAATCAATAACATTATCAGGTATCCGCCGGTCTAATGAAATCATCAGCCCTATAGCCAGTTCAGCAACAGCAATCGAATTCATGCCGGGACAATTTGCTACATATATTCCTTTCTGGTTAGCGGCAGGAATATTAATATTATTAACTCCGGCTCCGGCTCGAATAATTAAATTTAGATTTTTACTGGCGGTAATTGTTTCTGCGGTTACATTCGTAGATCTTACAACAAGAATATCAACTTCCTTAGCAGCTTCAGGCAAATCTTTTTCGCCTAATTTTGGAGAATAAATTACTTCAAGCTCCATTTCTTTTAATTGATTGATATATAGATCCGGAAATTTGTCTGCGATTAGCACTTGTACTTTCATAGTATACATTCCCTTTAATAGTTAATAAATTAATTTATTAAGAACGGACAAACTTTCCTGCCACCGGAAAATCAGAAAGTAGAATATCTGCAGGCAGATAAATATTAAAAATTAAATGTCTCACTAAATTATAATATCCATATTTTATTTCAACATAGGCATTTTTATATCATGAAATTTAGCATTTTTTATAGCTCTTTCATAACCCGCATCGGCATGACGTACTATACACAGCCCGGGGTCATATGTCAGAACTCGCTCTAATCTTTCTTCGGCCTCTTTGGTCCCATCCGCTACTACAACCATACCCGCGTGTATTGAATTTCCTATCCCAACACCGCCGCCGTGGTGAACAGAAACCCAACTGGCTCCTCCGATTGAATTCAACATTGCGTTTAGCACCGGCCAGTCCGCTATTGCATCGCTGCCGTCCAGCATTGCTTCGGTCTCTCTGTTCGGCGATGCGACGGAACCGCAGTCAAGATGATCCCGTCCGATAACAATTGGAGCGCTTATTTCCCGGGTCGAAACCAGGTGATTAAAAATTTTACCCATCTTTGCCCGTTCCCCGTATCCCAGCCAGCATATCCTCGAGGGCAGGCCCTGGAAGTGGACTTTTTCCCGTGCCATATCAATCCATTTGCACAGCGATTTATTTTCCGGGAAAGCATTTTTAACGGCATTATCTGTAATATAAATATCATTAGGGTCTCCGGAAAGTGCAGCCCATCTGAATGGGCCCTGTCCGTCGCAAAAAAGAGGGCGGATAAATTCGGGAACAAATCCGGGAATGTCAAAGGCATTGATAACACCGCTACATTTAGCCTCTCCCCGGATATTATTACCGTAATCAAAAGTAATAGAACCAAGTTTTTGAAACTCAAGCATTGTTGATAAATGAACTGCTATAGTTGCTTTTGCTCTGTTGATATATGTAGCGGGGTCGTTTTTTCTTAGCGAAAATGCTTCTTCCAGGGTCATACCCATTGGTACGTAACCGTTTAGTGTATCATGTGCTGATGTTTGATCCGTTAAAATATCAGGTATAATTCCCCTTCTTAATATTTCAGGAAGCAATTCTCCTGCATTGCCGGCAAGACCGACCGATAAAGCTTTTTTATCTGATTTGGCTTTTAAAACCAATGCAAGGGCTTCGTCCAAATTAACAGAAAGAATATCTATATAGCCGGTGTCTATTCTTTTCTGTATCCTTCTCCTGTCTACATCAATACCCAGGAAAGCGGCGCCATTCATAGTAGCAGCCAGGGGCTGAGCGCCTCCCATTCCGCCTAAGCCGGAAGTGAGCAGAAATTTTCCTGATAAATCACCCTGAAAATATTTTTTTCCGCATTCGGCAAAAGTTTCATAAGTCCCCTGAAGTATTCCCTGGGTGCCGATGTATATCCAGCTTCCGGCGGTCATTTGACCGTACATTGTTAATCCCAATTGATCCAGCCTTCTAAACTCATCCCAGTTTGCCCAGTTTGGTACAAGCATTGCATTGGAAATAATCACGCGTGGTGCATTGTTGTGCGTTTTAAATATTGCAACCGGTTTGCCTGATTGTACTAATAATGTTTCGTCATTCTCCAGATTTTTAAGAGAAGATATTATTGATTCATAACATTCCCAATTTCTTGCTGCTTTACCGCTCCCGCCGTAAACAATTAGCTCGGCAGGATTTTCAGCTACCTGATTATCAAGATTATTCATCAGCATACGCATTGCAGCTTCCTGGATCCAGCCCTTGCAGGAAAGCTTGTTCCCATGGGGGGCCTTGATATTTAGTTTGTCTTGATCGGAAATCATTTAGTCACGCCTTTGATAAAACTGTAATGTCATTCACCACCGAATGACTTCCTAAAAAGTTCATCCCTCAAAATGATTGCTCAAAATATTTTGGTATTGAGTGAGCATTGACTTATAAAGGAGTTTCTTTAAGAACCAGCTTTTTTGCATCTTCTTTTTAAGATAGTTTACATTTTCCTGAAGCTGGTACTTTAACCGCGTACGTTCATCCTTAGTTAGTTTAATAATACTTTCACTGCCGTTTAATTTCTCCACAAGAGAGTTAAATGTTTTTACTTCGGCAAAATACTTGTTGTCCCCCTGTATTTGCTTCAGGTTTTGGCTGCAGAACGTCTTTAAAATTTTCTTTTCGCTTTTATTAAACTCAAAATTATAATTTGTGAACAGTTTCTTCATTTTTATCCGTTTATTTTTTTAATGATAGTAATTGATCTTTAATTGCCTGAAAACCCGGTTTAATTATATTATAGATATAATTTAATCTTTCTTTATATGGAATAAAAGCAGATTTCATGGCATTCAAACTAATTTTTTCAACATCCTCCAGGTTAAGATTAAAATTGCTGATAGCAGTCATAAATTCCTTTGTCATGTTTGTATCGCTCATTAGCCTGTCATCTGTATTAATAGTAACGCGGAATTTTTCTTTATACAAAATATTGAAAGGATGATTCTCAATTCTGTCAACAGCCCCTGTATGTACATTGCTGAGTAGGCAGATTTCTAAGGGGATTCTTTTATCAAGAATGTATTGGGCTAATTCTCCGAACCTGACTATATTCCCAAGACCGTCTAAAAAGATATCTTCAATTAAGTGAGTTGCATGGCCTATTCTGTGAGCCCCGCACCACTGGATAGCTTGCCATATAGATTCCTTGCCAAATGCTTCACCCGCGTGAATCGTAATATTAAAATTTGCCCGTTGAATAAAATGAAATGCTTCAATATGTTTTTTAGGTGGATAACCGCCTTCTTCTCCGGCCAGGTCAAAGCCGACAATCTTCTGATTTCTGAAATTTACTGCAAGTTCAGCTATCTCCAGCGTATTTTTCATATTCCTCATACCGCAGAGAATCAACCCGTATCCAACTCCAAAATCTTTTTCTCCCTGCTCTAATCCGTCAAGTACCGCCTGTACAGTTTCCTCCGGGTAAAGCCCTTTGGCTGTATGGAATGAAGGGGCAAAACGAGTTTCTACATAACACACTCCGTCATTCCTCATATCTTCCATCATTTCATAGGCAACTCTGCGAAGTGCTTCTTTAGTCTGCATAACTGCACATGTATGCTCAAACCCCAGAAGATATTCAGTAAGGCTGCCCTTATTTGCCCCGCGGTGGAACCATTCGGCTAATTCACCTGCATCTTTTGTCGGAAGCTTGTTATATCTTTGATCGGCAGCTAATTCAATAATTGTTTTGGCGCGCAAACCGCCGTCGAGATGATCATGAAGCAGGACTTTAGGGGCCAATCTGACTATTTGTTCGGTTGTCAAAAAATACTCACTTTTAATTTTAAAAATATCTTTTAAAAAAAGGAAAATCAATTTATAGCGGGTTGAATTTATAACCATGTAATAAGAAATAAAATGAATAATAAAATAGAGAATCAGGAGTCTTATGTAATCCGGATTTAAAGAGAACCTGCCCACCGCGCCTTGGTGGTCCGTCACACTTGTCCCGCCAATGTCGCCGCCAGCCAACGGTAGTTCCGATTTACCTGGTGGGAACCCAACCTTACCAAAAACCTTAGGAATTCCATGCATTATTCAGGATACGATAAAAAAAATCTCCTCTCAGGAAGGGTCCGGAGGTGGGTCGAAGCGAATATTTTTAAAAACCTGTGCAAATATCTTTATTAGTACATTGAATAATATTTAATGTCGGAAAGATATAGTTTACAAAAAATAATTTTTAGAACTGCCTTATAGCAGAACAAAAAGACTGCAGGTTTATTTCTATATATTTTAAAAAATATATAGCAGTAGATTTGCTGTCCAACATGTTATGCAAAAGATTCGTAAAGTAAAATAAAAATCTTCTCTAAGAATAATTCAAACCATTGAATGATCATTGTATGACAACCAAATGACTATCGTATGACTACCGAATGACCATTGAATGATACCAAATGATCTCAAGTAACAAACTATGATTTGTAACTGTTTGCTTATGACGAATGTGTTTGGAGCCCATAAACAGGCTTCGGAACACAGCACTGAAAACTTTTTATTTTTATCAGGTTATGTAGATCATTCAATAATCCTAATTTTACTTATTATTTCAAAAAATATTTCGATAATAATACAGTTCGGGAAAAAAATGTTAATACTCGGGTAAAACAATTAAATATTTATTAAAAAAATAATGTTCAAACATTTGCATATTAAAATAAATTGATTTTAATTTAGTACGTTCTTTGAAACGAAATTTTTGTGTTTGATATTAACTATTAAATGATTATCTTATTTTAGTAGAAATTTTGAGGGTAGGTAAGTTTCAAAATTTTGTATATCGCAGATGCTTTTGGATTCTTCAATTTAGCGAGGGTAAGGGTGAAAAGGTAGAAATTTAGTGTTGAACAAAACTGTTGAAATATTATCGGCATTTTTCAGGTTCATCTGTTACCCCGGGCTTATTATTCAGGCAATTTTGGGTCTAGTGTTATGGCTTTCAATGGAGAATAAATGGCATCTACCATTGATATTGACTTAACTTATAAAGTATATTTAATGTGAATAATAAATTAACATCCACTAAATGAGTAAAGTTATTGATGTTGGAAATCCTCCGATTATTAAAATTTTTTAATTTTTTAAAATCAAATATTTATTGACAAAGGAAACAAAAATCCATATTTTTTGACGGTAAAGATATTTGTGCACGCAAATATCCGTTTTGTCATTTGTAAAATGGAAGATTTTTAAAGTTTTATTTTATATAAAATTTAGATAGATAAGGAAAAAATATTGAACATTATTACAGAAAGGGTACGGGACGAATATGATGAGCAGATGTTTACCTCCTTAAAACATACATTGAGGACAGATGATAATAGTCCCTATGTTATTATTTCATCAAGTGCGAAATTTCTAAAACTTAATTCATTTCTAAATATTTTTCGGAGAAAAATATGAATCTTAAAAATTTTCTAAAAAGTTTGCTTTTGCTGGCTTTGTTTACTGTTCTGGTAAACTCGTCTGTATTTGCAGCTAGTTGGTATGTAAGCAATACTAATGGTAATGACATCGTTGGTCAGGGCACAAGCATTTCGCCCTTCCAAACTATCGGGCATGCAATAGGCGTTGCAGCAGATGGCGATATCATCTACATTACTGCAGAAACTTACAATGAAACTAACGTTCAGCTTACA
>Ga0181520_10002514_pt1 | contig 33825 bp, 24 predicted proteins | sample PEATcosm2014_Bin_29_FD_132451 | JGI IMG/M metagenome (GOLD analysis project Ga0181520, IMG submission 132451) | Peatland microbial communities from MTU Mesocosm Facility, Houghton, MI, USA - PEATcosm2014_Bin02_30_metaG | ecosystem: Environmental > Terrestrial > Soil > Wetlands > Peat | place...
TCAACCCACGCTTTTGACCAACTGCCTGTACAAGAACTACTTGCCAATACATCGTGTCAACTTAAAGAAAATAGCTTTTGTAACCAACTAACCCTCAATGGCTTCTAACCGGATGATACTGTCCCGACTTCATCATGATCAGCCGCAACAGCCTTGTTTACTCGCGTCGGGCAGGGATTATATCGGCCCTTGGGCTGGCCTGTGGCATCCTGGTCCATGTCACATATTGTATCATCGGGATAGGATACATAATCTCTCGCTCGATCCTGTTATTCTCCATTCTCAAGTTTCTGGGAGCCGCCTATTTGATTTATATAGGCTGGAAGGCTATCCAAACCAGGCCGCAGAAGGAAAGTAAATTTGTTGAAGAACGAAAAGAGATGAGCGATGTGGCGGCACTGCGCATGGGGTTTTTGACAAATGTCTTCAATCCAAAGGTGACTCTGTTTTTCTTTGCGTTATTTACCCAGGTTATCAGTCCCTATACGCCAAAGCTGATTCAGATCCTTTACGGCGCGGAAATGTTTGTCATGACGTTTGCCTGGTTCGCGCTTGTGGCGGTACTGCTTTCGCTGGAGCGCATCAGGAATGCTTTCGCCAAAGCCCAACACAAAATCGAGCGCGTTTTTGGAGTACTGCTTGTGGCGTTGGGGATAAAGGTAGCGCTGTCGCACAAGTAGACCGATCGGGGAGAAATATAAGGAGTCTATTTCTCTCCCGAGAAGGATTCTTTCCTTACAGATCCTTCGCGTCCCTTGAGGCGCGTCTTCTGGCATCCGCGTTCAGTATCTGCTTGCGCATACGAATGCTCTTGGGAGTCACCTCTACATATTCGTCGGGCTGGATATACTCCAGGGCTTTTTCAAGCGAGAAGACAACGGGAGGCGCGATGACAATTCCAACGCCTTCGCCCTGGGAACGAACATTGGTAAGCTTCTTTGTCTTGGTGGGATTGGCCGGCATATCCTCGGCGCGCGGGTTCTCCCCGATGATCATTCCCTCGTATACGGTGTCCTGATGCTTGATGAAGAGCCTGCCGCGATCCTGTAGGGACTGTAGCGAGTAGAAATTGGCAATTCCCGTGTCGGTGCTCACAAGCGTTCCTGTGATACGTGTAAGCAGCTCTCCCGCAAAGGGTCCGTAGCTCTCATAAAGATGCGACATGACACCGCGCCCATTGGTTTGATTGACCAGATAGGTTTCCAGCCCGATGGTGCCGCGGGTGGTAATTTTGGCTTCGAGCGTGGTGCCATGGGAGTGCTTGGTCATGTTGGTGATCTGTCCCTTGCGGTTGGCCAGCGTCTGGATGATCGCTCCCAGACATTCATCAGGTGTCTCTATCCACAGGGATTCATAGGGCTCCAGTTTTTTATCGCCTTCGTATCTGTAAATGACTTCGGGGCGTGAGACCAGTATCTCAAAGCCTTCCCGGCGCATTGATTCCACCAGAACCGCTATTTGCATGGTGCCACGGGCTTTTAACCGAAAAGCGCCCGCTTCGTTGGTGTCTTCGACTGAGATGGAGATGTTGGTCTTTAGTTCTCGGTAGAGGCGTTCGCGCACCTGGCGGGAAGTGACGAGCTTGCCTTCGGTACCCACAAGCGGGCCGTCGTTGACGCGGATAAACATCTCAATTGTGGGCGGATCAATCTCAACAAAGGGCAGGGGACTTCCCTCCTCCTCGGCCATCAAAGTCTCTCCGATATTGATATCCTCAAAGCCAGAGATGCCAATAATATTGCCCGCTACTCCGGCGGTCGACTCATTGGTGGTAATGCCGGAATATTCGAACATTTTGGTGACCTTCGCTTTTGTCCGGATGCCGTTTGGGTGCGCGCAGTAGAGCCAATCGCCATCCTTGACCGTTCCGGAAAGTATCTTACCGACAGCCACGCGTCCCACGTAGTCGTCCCACCCGACGTTGGAGACCAGCATTTTGAAGGGCTTGTCCAGCTCAACTTCAGGAGCGGGAATGTGCTTGAGTATGGCTTCAAAGAGGGGAGTCATGTCCTTGCGCTCATCGGCAAGATGATTGACGGCGAAACCTTCGCGTCCGCTGGCGTAAATAAAAGGGCAGTTGAACTGTTCATCGGACGCGTTGAGCTCCAGGAGCAGCTCCAGAACCTTATCATGGGAACCTTTGGGATCGGCATTCGGTCGGTCGATCTTGTTGACGACAACAATCGGCTTTAATCCATTGGCAAGGGCCTTGCGCAGTACAAACCGTGTCTGGGCCTGCGGGCCGTCATAGGCATCCACGAGCAATAGAACTCCGTCCACCATTTTAAGAACACGTTCCACTTCGCCGCCAAAATCCGCGTGTCCAGGTGTGTCAACGATGTTGATGGTATACCCTTTCCAGTGAACGGATGTATTTTTGGCCTTGATGGTGATACCGCGTTCGCGTTCCTGGTCCATGCTGTCCATGACACACTCCTGCACCTGCTGATTGGCTCGAAAAGCGCCTCCATCCTTCAGAAGTTTGTCAACAAGGGTGGTCTTGCCATGGTCGACATGGGCAATGATGGCAATATTCCTGATAGAATCGTTTCTCATGAAAAGGTATCATCATATCACAAAAAATGCCCCAATGCCAGCTTTATCTGGAACGCGTGAATTTTCTGAGAATGCTTTTGATCTTGAAAGGCGGCTTGCGGGCGGTCAGGCGTTCCATCTGAAAAGGGTCCGTTAGCTTCATATTGATGCCGGTATGGGTGGTGACAGCAGTTAAAAACCCGGCTTCAGCAACCAGATCACGCACAGCGGGATTATAATCTCCATACGGATAGGCGAAGTGTTTAACACATACTCCAAAAAGATCCTCCAGGCGCAACTTGCTCTCCATAATTTCCCTGCGTGCCTCGACCAGCGGAATCTGAGTCAGATGCGGATGGGTAAGCGTGTGGGCGCCTATCTCATGGCCTTCCTGAAGCCACTGGCGTGCTTCCTCCTTGGTCATAATGGGAGAGAGGGCCACGCGGTTGCCGCGATCCCACTCGTTATGTTTTCCAAGCATAGAGGGAAGCAAGTAGACAATGGCCTTCATGCCTAGTTTATGGAGAATGGGCGCTCCCAGATGAAAAATACTCCTGTAGCCGTCGTCAAAAGTGATGGAAAAGGTTTTCGCAGCAGGCTTTTTGTGAAGACCCGCTTCCAAGGAAATACACTCATAGCCAGAGGCCTTGAGTTCGCTCAATTGAGTCTCAAAGAGCTTGGGCGGGACTGCCATAAAACGGTAGCGGCTGCCAAGCGGAGCCGAACCGAGTTTGTGATACATCAAAACGGGCATTCCTTCCTGGAAAAGTCCCTCCCAAGCCTTAAGGCGATGATAAAAGTTTGCGGGTAACGCGCTCATCATTTCTTTATGCAGCTTTCGTAACAGGACAAAAGTTCTTCCATGCGCAGATCAAAGCGCAGGTGCGCCTGGGCGTAGTCCCGACCCTGTCGGGCAAGTTTCTGTCGCAGGGAGTTGTCTTTGGCAAGGGAGAGCATGGCCGAATACAGGGCATCGACATTGTTGGGTGGTATCAGAAGTCCGGTCTTTTCGTTTTCTATAATCTCTGGCAGGCCGCCTACGCGGGAGGCAATTACCGCCTTCCCGTGCATGAGGGCTTCCGGGCCCACCTTCGATTGGCCCTCCGAGCTGGAAGGAATCACAATGACATCAATGCCACAGTACGGCTCGTGAATATCCTGATAAAATCCCGTCAGTATGATGCGAGTATGGATGCCCGGAAATTCCCTGGATTTCTGGCGAAGCATATCTATGCAGCGCAGCTCAAGAGTCCGTTCCATCGCGCCCTCTCCCACGATGACAAAATATGCGTTGGATTGTTGCTGTAGAATGCGAAAGGCCGCCTCGAGAAAACTAAAATGACCCTTCTCGCCGCGGATGATTCCAATGATACCGAAAACTGGGGCTTCTGCTGGTATGCCCCAAGTCTTGCGGAAATGGTCCCGCAGCCGGGAGATTTCCTCGACCGATGGCGGGGAATCGGCGCCTTCGCCTATCATAACCAGTTTGTTGGAGGGAATCTGATAATTGTCCCTGAAAGTTTCCAGGATCTCTTTCGAAGTGGCTATGAGTTTGTTGCAACTGTGTTGAAAGAAATTTTTTTTACCCCAGTTCGGATGCCGATTTATCATCCAATGACGCGACCGGACAAGGGGTATTCCGGCCCAGTAAAGTGGAAGCGCCAGAGATGAGTCGATTGCTTCGTGTGAATGGACCACCTGTACTTTCTTTTTCCGGACAATTCGGAAGAGCTCGCCCACGGCTGTGACGTTGACCGAGCAGCCGAAGTGAACAGGAAGAAGCCACGGTTGTGCCTCCGAATCGGTCATCTTTGAAAATTTCCCCTTTGGTTCGCAGGCGATCCAAGCATTATGCCCGTGCCTGCGCAACCAAGTGACTTCCTGCAGGCATCTTTTCTCACATCCACCCCACTCAAGGGAGCTTTCTAACTGCAGAATATTCATATTTGAGCTGCGCTAATTTTCCCCATCCAGCAGATTGAGAAAATTTGGTCGCGTTTCCACTTCGGCGTCAGTCAACTTTTCCAGATTGGCACGCAGACGGAAATCCGCCCACGTGTTTTTGTTCATTATATGAACACACAGGATGGTATCCTCCTTGAGGATAAAGTAGAAGCGCAAATCGTCTGTCCTATAGCGGTAATAGACGATACCGGCCCGCTCAAAACGTCCCAGAGGTTCCTCGCCTTTTTCAAGAACGGCTGGCGGGAGCTCGCTGAGTTCGCCGACAATCTTGAGCTGGCGCTCAATGGGCAGAGCCTTGAAAGCCTTTGAGCTTTGATCGCTAAAGGTGACTTGATACATAAAGGGTATTGTTATCTACACGGGGGAGGTGGACAAGCTAATATGTATCAGGATAATAAATACCTTGTTATTGAAGGCGGGGAAAAATATCATTTTGGTTTTCGTCCGTGGTTTGAACGCTTAGAATGCAGATATGGCACAACTATGGGTCGGTCGTAATTTGAGGGAGCTATGGGAGGAATGGTTCTCTAAAATTATCGACAACAGTCCCGGGGGGAAGGTTGTCGTGGAAAGCTTTGCGCAGAAGCAGGCTCTTAAACAGTGGGTGTTGGACGAGAAGCAGGCTCTGGGCGGCTGGGTGTTTGTAACGCGCGAAGAAGAATGTCGGAGAACAGGTTTTTTGAGCCAGTGGGAGTGGATAGTGCTGGCCAAAGCGTGGTCGTCCAGATCATTTTGGGCCGGAGCTTCAAGCTGGTCCAGGGAATTGATGGGCTTTCTGTATGCCGGTTACAGAGCCGGGGAGTTGCTGCTGCCTTTGGAGTGGAATGTCCTGACTGGGAGAATCACAGATAAGGTCAGAAACGCGGGGCTAAGAACAACACCTCCGGCGTGGGGTAAGGCGGCGTGGGTATTGGGTTTTTCTCCGGTCGACTGCTGGGGAATGACCGATCCGTTGGGCGTGGGCGTCATAGCGGAGAAAGAGACGCCGGAGCCCGGCCAGACATTGGCGCTTTCCGAAATGGAGAGGATTTACGGAGGCATTGAGTGGTGCGACAGTGCTACTCCGGAAGGACAAATCAGGGAGGTGGCTGGTATGGTTGATCTTGAGGCGGGAATAAAAGAGCTTCTGAATCCTTCCATCAGGAGAATATTCTGGGAGGGGCAGGGAGCAAGGGCGGTGCTGAAAAGTTTGGACGTGGAGCTGCCCGGAGTCCTGAATTTCGCCACAGAACCATCTTGGATCAGTATAGAATATCTTAAAACCTTCAAAAAAGCCCAGGAGGGCAGAGTCTCGACACGACTGGATTTCTTGCGACAGGAAGCGGTCGTTTTCCCGGAGAAGGACCGATTGGAAAATCTGCTCAAGATGGAACGTGAGCTTGCCAAGGGCTGGGAGAAGAATGGCATATTGGAGGGGGCCGATATAGGAGAAGCTTTGCTGCCCGATGCAGCTACGATAGCTGATTACGCGAGACTTTCCTCGGTGTATTTTCCCACACAGGTGGAGACGTTGGCAAAACGACTGAAGACGATTGGGCCGCTGATGCCGCCTAGAATATCAAAAGAGTTGTGGCTGGAATGTCTCACCATTGTTGCGGAGCCGGTCTCATATTATGGCGGCATCACCGTTCTGCCCATGGACAACGCCAGAGGTCTTCTGGATGAAGAGACCCTGACTGTCGTCAGCGAGTCGCCAAAGACAGAGTCGTCAAGTCTTACATCGGGGGAGAACATAAGAGCCTTCAACGAGATTCAGTATACCTCGGGCAAGCGTCCGCAAAAGGGATATGTGGAGCTTGTCGAAAGAAACCACTTCTCCTCCTGGCTGGCTGCAGGCGCGCAATGCGCGGGGTGCGTCTGTCTGCACGGAGTCCTGCCTAGAAGATTAAAAGAGAAAAGAAACATACGGGTACGTAGGTCGCCGCCGAAAATATCGATCGTTTCCCAACACGCTGATTTGGTGGATAAGCATAGTACCAGGCAGGATCCGCAATGCGCGTTTGGCGAAAACGACTATGCGATGGAACCCCCTGTGGTGGCTAGCTGCAAGAGATGGGAGGCGATCATCACCACTCCGGAACTGGCCTGGTATGATCTTTTGCGGCTAAGACCTTTGTGGAAGGCTGGGGGGGAATCGCCGGAGAATTTGTGGGTGGGCAATTGGGTGCATGAGGCGCTCAAACAAGACGCTACCCTCAAGGGGGTGGATCGCTTTTTCATGGCAATGGAAGGTGGGGAGCCGTCCTTGACATGGAAGGCCGCACGTATGCGCGCATGGGGCATCGCAAGAGGATTTGCGCAGGTGCTGGCAGAAGTGAAAACGGTCGTTGTCGAGAAAGCAATAGAAGGAACCCTTGAGTTGAACGGCACACCGATTCCCCTGACAGGAAGGATAGATCGCGTCGTCAAGCTCTCCTCCGACGAGCTTTGTATTGTTGATTTTAAAACGGGCTCGAATGCGGAAGGTCTTGCAGAAGAGAAAATAGCGGAAGGGGATGGTCTTCAGCTTTGGCTCTACGGAAGATTGTGGAAGGAAGAAGGCCCAATAGTCTTGTGCAGACTACCGGTGGGAAAGAAATTGGAAGCGCAGGCGATAATATCGGCGGAAAAATTGCAGGCCGAGTTTGAAATGGGAGAGATAGCCAAAACAGGGATTTTCGGGCAGAGAGGGAACGTGTGGGGTCGTTTTGCCGGGGAAGACAGAATGCCCATGGGGGCGTTCCCCGTGGACAAGTCCTGGCTCAAGGAGAAGAAGCGGAGGAAAGATGAGTGAGATTCTCGATCAGTCTTCCCGTGATCGTTTTGCAAACGAGATAACACAACCATTCTGGGTTACGGCACCCGCCGGAGTGGGAAAGACACACGCGATTGTGGAGCGGGTATGCAATATGTTGCGTGCCGGAGAGGGCAATGTGGCGCTTGTTACTTATACCAATAAAGCAGCTGCGGAGATGCGGGCACGTTTGGAGGAAAAGATCAATTTACTCCCCCACGACAGGATATTCACAGGGACAATACACGCGCTAAGCCTGATGCTGCTTAAAAAACATTCGGCGCAGTGGGGAATTTTGGGTGTACCAGAGGTCGTTCAGGATGCGGAAGGGTTGTGGAATCGCTTTCTGGAGGAAGTTCCCAATCCGATAGGCGATCTGCCCAACGAAGTACAAGAACGGTTCATGCAGTCTTTCGGCAGCCTTCCGCCGGAGTTGATAATGAAAACAAAAGGCAGTCCTTCCGGGATATTCACAGAGAGTCCGGGATTCTCTTTTGAGGCCATCCACAAGGCCCAAGTAAAGGGATCAGCCAAGCAAACGATAGCCAGACTGGAGAAATGGGCAGCGACCCATGAGGCGGGATTAAGAGATGGTTTTGTGGCGGTTCCAGAGCTGCCGGATGCTCCCCAAAAAGAGTCGCAGGCTTACGAAGCCTACGAGAAATGTTTTGGCGCATATGAAAAATGGCGCACGCGGGAGGGAATGCGGTACGCGCAATATATCGGGGAATGCTTCCGCCAATGGAGGCTCTCGAGAGGGCTCTACCTGTACGAAGATCTGATTGATTCGGTTGCCCAAAAGGCCAAGGAGGGGTACGGACTGAGCATTGTTTTGGACGAGGCGCAGGATACAAGCCCGGAACAGCTGGGGCTTTTGATAAAGCTGGCCGAGAGGCGGGAAGGAAGGCTGCAGTTGACAATGGTGGGCGATCCACAACAGTCCATCTATGCCGATAGGGCACGACTCCCCTATTATCAAAGCACACGGAAACTATTGGTGGGAAAATATGGCGCGGAAGAATTGACCTTCAACGTCACCTTCAGGTGTTCAGAGCGCGTGGTGGATTGGGTCAATCAGATGGGGGAGGATATTTTCAGCAAGAGTGACACGCAAGCCTCGTTTGTGAAGCTGCGGGCTCGTCCCAACGCGACACGGGGAGGAGTCTTCCGATGGAAATTAAAGGGAGAAATGAACGAAGATGCCGATACGGATGAACGCGCTTGGGCATTGGCCAGAAACTTTTCAAAAAGACTTTCCGAGTTGGGTATTCCCCGCGAACAGGCGCATAAGGTGGCTATCATAGCGCCGCGCCGGGAGTGGCTCTACAAGCTGGGAAGTTGCCTGGGAGATCGCGGGTGGGCGGTTCAGATCCACGCGGATTCTCCCTCTGCCACCCTTCCGGAACGGGTCCTGCGGGCGGTAGTTTATCTGATGGCCTATCCGTTTGATGGGTTTGAGCTATTGGGGCTCCTAAGAGAGTTTACGGAGGCAACGGACAGGGAACTTGCCACAGCGGCGCGAAAAGATCCGGGAGTCTATAATCTGGCAAAGGATCCCCCTGAGAGTGGATTGCCGGATACCGTCAGGCGGGTATTGCATATCTTTCACTTGGCTTGGAGAAACCACCTGCATGAGCCGTTGGATAGCGCGGTTGTGGGTTTTCTAAAGGACAGCCAGATAGACGATAAAATGAAAGCCCTGGCGACTATTTACGGAGAGGATCTGACAAGGCAGTGGGAACTGGAGCGCTCGCGCATATTATCACTGGCTTCTCCCGGACTGAGCGCTCGCGAGCTGCTCAGTGCCATGGGGAACTCCCGATCGGAGGAGACGCCGGAAGAGGGTGCCCTGCAATTAATGACGATGCATAAAGCCAAGGGACTGGAATGGCATACAGTCATCATACCCTTCCTCCACAGGTCTTTAAATCCTCCCAAGCAGAGCTATCCCATAGTGGATGCCAGCAGCGACGGATCTTTGCTTACATGGCATATGCCACCGCAGGAAGCCGCACGCCCAGAACGGGAGAACCTTGAGAGACTTTTGTATGTGGCCATGACAAGACCACGCGAAAATCTTGTCCTGGTGGATGACTCGGATTTCTTTGAGAAGAACCGAGGTTCGGCGGCGGAACTGCTTGGGCTGCTTGAGGGAGGCAGGCACAGGAAGGATTTTCTGGAATTGCCGATTCCCGGCAGATTGGCCTTCCCAGATGCCGAAGAGATTCCCGCCATCAAGGAGGCGCCTGCACAGAGATTGATAAAACTGGACCGCAGAGTTGTTGTTCGCACTCCCAGTTCACTGGAGGAAGAACGCAGCGCGGTTGAGACAACGGGTGTGGATGGGGGCATCGAATATGGAAACTACTGGCACGCCTTATGGGGGGAGTTGCCATCGGGTGATTTGGAACGGGAGCTTATGCGGCGGGCTCAAGGTGGGGAATACGCAAAACGGGCTCAGAATGAGTTGGACAGCCTGTTCAGGAACCGTGCGTGGGAGATAATAAAAAAGGGCAGGGCTGGACTCATGTACGCGGAATATCCCTTTATCGTAAGGGTGAAAGAATATATACTGGAGGGACGCGCCGATCTGGTCCTGAAAACGGAGGAGAAGACTGTGGTGATAGACTGGAAAACAGACCGCCTCCCGATGGAGGAAATTGCGCGGATTTATCATCCACAACTCAAAGCGTACAAGGATGCCTTCCATGGGCTGACTACTGGCCCGGTTGAAGTCTTCTTATACTCCACATATCACGGGGAGCTTATAGAGGATTCTTGACGTTGGCTTGCGCCTTTGCTAGGATACGGCCTTTCGGCAAGGTAGCTCAGTTGGTAGAGCAGAGGACTGAAAATCCTTGTGTCACCGGTTCGATTCCGGTCCTTGCCATGTTTATTACCAACAACTTGTGTAATTCACTAAAACGGCAAAAATCCCCTTGAGCCACTATTGAGCCACTTTTCGTGTTCTGTCAGGTCAATGTTTATGCGGCTCCTCTAAAATCGTTTTGAGTGCTTTTGACAGCTTTAGAAGATTTTAGAGCATTTTTGTTGATAAAGGGTATCCTGTGGTTTATTGAGCGAAGCGGGGGTCGAAAGACCGCCGCACAAAACGCCAGCCTTTAGGCTGGGGTAGTTTCACTTTTGCCATTATGGGCTCCCGTATGCACGAAGATATTATCATCTTAATAATAAGCTCCTTTATAGTTATTTTGAAAGTTCCTTGAGAGAAATCCTCTTTTCGCCACCGTTTTCAATCTTTATTAACATCGCCTGAGGGTCAAAACAGCCATCTTCATCTATCATATAGTATGTCCCGGCATCGCCATGTTTTTTAAGAGCGTTTAAATATCTCTGTGCCATTTGTGGGTTCCATTTATAAACTACCAGCACTTTGCTAAGAAATTTTATTGAATCATAACTATAAAATGCCCATGGCGCGGATTGTCTTTGAAAGCGTTTCTCGAAAGCATCTTGAAATTCTTTTGAGTAGGCTGGAGATATGCTCCAATGACCTTCCGCCAGCTCCTTTGGTTTAACACCACCAAAACGCATTTCTGATACGATTGGGGTCTGACAGTTAAGTTCTTTATATTGCGCTAAAAATAAGCTTGGGTCGATAAAAGGAACTAGGACGACAGCATCATATTGACTTAGTTTTAAAATGGCGGATTTGTAGTCGGCATTTTCCATAGGGGCTTCTATTTCAGAAATATCAACACCTTTCCTTTCCAGAATGTTTCTTAATGGCCTAATCCAGCCTTGGGATAATTCCTCGACCTTGGGTTTCGCCGAAGTTCCTCTGATAACCGCAACTTTCTTGTATCCAAGTACTGTGATTGCATTGCTGGCGGCAACCGCACAGGATTCCTCCAAGCGTCTATCTAATGCAATTTCCATATGTAGTACTTGGTCTTTATCTGTTAGGTTTCTAATGCGTGAACGGGAAAAATTTAGAACTGCATCCACCTTCCCTTCGTTCATTAATTTTATTGCGGCTTTCCCATAAAATAATTTAACTCTGTCTCCTATTTCAGGGTGTTCCTCAAGATAGAAATTTATCCCGTCTCTCATGTCATCTCCCATGTCGGCTTCATCGTTGGTTACTTTGTGTATTGTCCCGGCGTATGGGAGCTCTTCTCCTCTTACAGATGCTCCGAGAACTACAATATTCAATACTCTACTATTGGTTGTGTCTGCTTCGGCAGCATGAATATATAAGTTTCCTATTAGCATTAATACTGATAGACAAAATAATATCTTTTTCATAATACGCCTAAGTACGGCTTATTAGATGATCTCTTTATAATTATAGAGTTTAATCATACCTGGTCATCCATGCTTAAGCTGTTTGGCCAGTGCCTAATTTTTAATATTTTCATGGTTTCTATCGATTAATTGGCATCCAATCCTTGAGCCACTATTGAGCCACTTTGTATGTGCGGCAAGGCCTATGGAGCCTATCGCGGCCCGGCGGGAGAGAATCTCTTCTTCATGACGTTCGGGCAATTAAAGTTACAAAAACGAACCTTACAACAGTAAAACTACCCCGCCTTAAGGGCGGCGGGGCTTCGCAACTTGTGGCATACTGTCCAGATTCTTTTTTATTTCTGAGAGCTTGCGTGCGTAATTTCTTGCGAGGAATCGCAAGAATTGCCTAGAATGGTGTTTAGCGCCCATGTTTGTTTGATCAGGGGGTTGTCCTTGGGCAGATTTCGATCATGAAAGAAAAGAAAAGAGTCATTCTGGGAGTCACCGGTTCCATAGCAGCCCACAAGGCGGTGGATCTGGCCTCGATGCTGACCAAAGCTGACTGCAACGTGCGGGTGGTCATGACTGCGGACGCGCAGCGGTTTGTGACGGCGCTGCCATTCAAGACACTGACGCGCAATCCGGTGGTGACCGATCTGTATGATGAGGACGAGGGATGGAAGCCGACGCATATCGAGGTGGCGGATACGGCGGAAGTTCTCCTCATAGCTCCGGCCACGGCCAATATCATTGCCAAGCTCTCACACGGGATTGCCAACGACGCATTGAGTTGCATTGCCCTGGCGCTTAATCCAAAAGCGAAGATTATGATTGCTCCGGCCATGAATGCAAAGATGTGGCTGCATCCGGCCACCCAGGCCAATGTGAAGGTACTGAAGAAGCGCGGCGTGCTTTTTGTCGGGCCAGATGAAGGATCGTTGGCGTGCGGGTACGAGGGTGTCGGTCGGCTTTTGCCGGTGGAGCAGATTGTCAAAGAGGTACTCAAAAATTGAGGTGGGTCAAAGGGGGGCTTACGTTGTCTATTTCCCCCAAAACCGTAGCACGTCATCGACGCTTTCCGCAGGCTTGATGGGCTTGAGTTTGACCGAGTCACCGTTGATCTCGTATCCATACACGGCGGGCGTGGGTCGGCTGTTGTATCTGGACCACATCGAAAGCGTGTACGCACCCACGTCATGGATCACAACGGTGTCCCCTTGCTCTATCTCCGGCAACAGACAACCCTTGGCGACATAATCATTGGTAAAGCACAAGGGTCCTGCGATGTCCTGAAGACAGGAGTCTCCCAACTTTGGATTTCCATCGCCCCCAAAGACGCTTACACGGTGTTTCCAGACATCCGGTACGTAGGCCGTTCTTACCATAAAGTCCGCGCCTAAATGAACAACGGCGATCTTGGCGCCGCCCGATCTTTTGGTATATTCCACTCGTGAGGCTGCCCAACCGGCCTTTGCGCTGACAGCACGGCCAAATTCCGTGACGAGCTTGTACTTGAACAACTCCGGTGCCTTTTGGTGTAATAGCTCCAGATAACGCTCAAGGTTGGTGCCCTTGTTGTCGTCGCCATAATTGGCGGGCAAGCCACCCCCGATATCGATTAACTCAATGGGTTTGCCGCGCCTATCCGCGATTTGGGCGGCCAGCTTCACAATCAGTTCTACGCCCTGGACCACCAGCTCTAGGGAGCAAAACTGCGAACCGGTGTGGATGTGCAGCCCCACCAGCCATGGATATTTGCAATACGCCTCAATAATCTTGTCCGGGTTATCGCTAAGGGGAACGCCAAATTTTGAAGTGGGAATGGCGGTGCTTGTACCAATGTAAGAGCCTGCTCCCGTCTGGGAATTAATGCGAATACCGGCACGGATGGTTTTCTTGCTCGAAGCCGCTATTTTTGCCAGTCGTTCCAGTTCCTGAAAGTTGTCTACATTGATATAGATGCCTTTCTCCACCGCGAGGGCGAGTTCCTCCTGAGTTTTTGCAGGCGAGTCAAAGACAATCTTATCCGGGACAAAGCCGAGCCGCAGCGCATGATGAACCTCCGGCAGGGAGGCGCATTCTGCACCCATGCCGAGAGCGCAGGCCTCTCGAAGCAGGACGGCCAGTGGGTTTGCCTTGACGGCTATGGCGTGCAGGGTTGCTGGCGGGAATTTCTTCTGAATGTCAGTGATGGTGTCCCGGAAAAAATCTAGATCGTAGAAGAGCACCCCCGATACAGTGCCGCCGTACACACGGGCATCCAGGGCCTTTCGTAGTACTTTGGTAATGTGTTCGTTGTTCATAAACCATTATTTTTTGATATTGATCTCGCCAAAGTAGTTCTTGGCAAACTCGTTGACTATCTCGTTATAGCCCAGGTCTCTGTTCAGCAGATAACGCATCTTTACCACCATGGTTTCTATGTTCATGTCCCAGGCAGGGATGGCAAAGGTGCGACTCATCACTTGTGCCGATTGCGCATTTGCCTGGAGACGACTTGTGCCCTGCGGCTCCTGTGTTGTTAGCACAATTGGAATCTCCATATCATTTGCCTGTTGCAATACCTCGGCTTGAATAATTTTGGATGTGTCACCATCGCCAACCGCCCGGATAATGAGCGCGCCGCGGAGCCCCGATTCCTTCTTGAGCTTGAGAAGTACCTCCATGACAGCTAGGTAGGTGCGAGGGTCATCGCCTGGATGAAAGGTGTGGGAGCTTATTAGAGCCTGGAAATCGCGGTATACAAATGGCAGCAGGTCGATCTTCTTCTTGGCAGGTGGTTTACCCTGCCAGGGAGAGCCCTCAATGTCGGGGGCGAAGTACCTGCGGTATTCGTTCATATTGATAACTACCTCTCCTTTGGTGCGTATTTGTCCGAGATCGGGCGCATTGAATGTTTTGAAGGCATCCCATTCGGTGCCGTTTGCCTTTTTGGTCCGAACACCTGGCATGATCCTGCTGGCGAAGACAACCGACACTCCGGGAAGGCCATCTTGTATGAGTTTTTGAACCACCAGAACCGCGTTTGAAAAATTGACCTGGGCGTCGGAGTAGGGCAGCCCCATGGGCGTATTGGAGCCTGTCAACACAATAGGTTTCCCCAGCAGTGGCAGGGCAAATCTTATGGCGCTTGCCGAATAGGAAAGCGTATTGGTGCCATGGGCAAGTATGAAGCCGTCGTACCTGTCGTAGTTGTCGACAATGCATTCTGCAATTTTGCGCCACTCCAGGGGTCCAATCTCGGTACTGTCGCAGGAAAGCAGATCAAGGGTATCTATCAGGGTATCGTTTTCGATGGCTTTTTGCTCAGCGCTGTCTTTGGCGCGCCTCAAGAGAGACTGTTTAAAACGGGGAATCCAAACTTCCTTCAGAAGTGCACCGGCTGCGTTCTCTACGGCTTCGAGTGCCGCAATGTCCGTATTCTGACCGTCTGCGCTGACAATGGTTCCACCGCATGATATGAAAAGTATCCTCATAACCTTGGTCAGAATGATATAACAGCTGGAGTGACCGGTAAAGCTTTATGGGAGGTGTTTTGGCGTGTGTTTATGGACGGAATTTGATCCAGCCTACGACAGGAATGTATGAAGAGATTTTGCGCCGGAGTAATTCCCGGCTTCCTCTGGGGAGGGGGCTTTAACGCGCGGCACATGGAGTTTTACCTTTTTTTACCATTAGACAACTCTGTCATCTGAGAGAAACAAGGGACCGCGGGGTATTATTATCAGCCACGCTTAACTATAAATAGTTAAGAATTGTGTATAAAAAGACGTTATAAGCAGCCATGGAACCCTCAAAAGCATCACCGACAAAAAAGTCGCCACGCAGAAAGTGGATAGTCATAGCAGTAGTGATACTTGCACTGGCCTCGATCTGGCCGGTGGCAAGGCTTATAATGGGAGCACAGAAGCCAAAAATCGCTCCCAAGCCCGTGCCGGTCTCGATAGTTACCGTGAAGAAGGGAAATATGGATGTTACCGTCAACGCGCTGGGGACGGTGACCTCACTGAACACGATCACAATAAAGGCGCAAGTTAGCGGACAGCTGCAAAAGGTCAATTATGTTGAGGGACAATTGGTGAAGAAGGGGGATCTGCTGATAGGCATAGATCCGCGTTTCTACCAGGCCCAAGTGGCCGAAGACCAAGGCCAGCTGGAAAGGGACAGTGCGCTACTCGCGGGAGCAAAGACGGATTTTGAGCGTTACAAAACAGCCTTGGAGAAGAACTCAATTTCCAAGCAGCAGTTGGATGATCAGGAAGCGCTGGTTCATCAGTACGAGGGATCTGTCAAATTGGATCAGGGACTATTGGAGAATGCCAAGGTGCAGCTGGGTTACTGCCAGATTAATTCGCCAGTGGACGGGAGAGTGGGACTCCGGCTTGTGGACGAGGGAAACATTGTGCAGCCAAGCGACACGACGGGACTGGTGGTCATTACACAGACACAGCCGATCACCGTCATTTTCAGCGTTGCTGAAGACGTTTTGCCACAAATAGAGACCCAGCTTAGACAAGGCAGCAAACTTGGCGTGCAGATTTTTGACAGGGAGCAGTTGCAAAAGCAGGCCACGGGTGAATTGCAGGCCGTGGACAATGAGATTGATCCCACGACCGGTACCGTAAAACTCCGCGCCCAGTTTGCAAACGAGAACAATCTCCTTTTCCCGAATCAGTTTGTCAACGTGGTGCTGGTGGTAAAAACGCTGTACGATGTGGCGTTGATTCCGACAGCGGCAGTTCAGCGCAATGGAAACGACGCCTTTGTCTATGTCGTGGGAGAGGATCAGACAGCATCAATCAAGTCAGTGAAACCAGGCGCCACCGATGGAAACTTCGTTGTTGTAGAGGGCCTCGATGTGGGTGCGACCATCGTGACAGACGGTTTTGACAAGCTGCAGGACGGAGTCAAAGTGTCGACCGGAAAAGAGGGAACGGAAAACGTCACCCCAGCACCGGAAAAGACATCCACAGCCAAAAGTGGCGCTGGACACTCGGCGAAAAATCCTGTGCCCCAGGGGATCAATCCGCAGAAACACGTTAAGGATGCCTCGACGGAGGCCGGCAAGACAGCCAGCAGTTCGACTAAGACAAATTCCTTATGAGCCTTTCAAGTCCTTTTATCCAGCGTCCTGTGGCCACCACTCTCCTGATGCTGGCTATCCTGCTGGCTGGTTTTGTCGCTTATCGTCAGCTGCCTGTAGCAGCACTTCCGCAAGTCGATTACCCGATCATACAGGTAGTGACCTTTTATCCCGGAGCCAGCCCCAAGGTCGTCACTTCGGCCATTACGACGCCCCTTGAGCGCCAATTTGGACAGATGCCGGGACTTAATCAGATGACTTCCAACAGTTCTGACGGCTGCTCGGTCATCACACTGCAGTTTGCGCTAAGTCTGAACATAGATATTGCCGAGCAGGAAGTACAGGCCGCCATTAATGCCGCCCAGTCGTACCTGCCGACAGGGCTTCCCAATCCGCCCGTGTATAGCAAGATTAACCCGGCTGACGCGCCGGTCATGACGCTGGCTCTCACGTCGGATACTCTAACCCTGCCGCAAGTGGAGGATCTGGCAGATACGCGTCTGGTGGAGAAGATATCGCAGCTCTCTGGCGTGGGACTGGTGACGATCAGCGGGGGGCAGAAACCCGCTGTTCGCGTCCAGATCAATCCAACTACTCTGGCCAACATGGGGCTGAATCTTGAAGACGTCCGGACTGTCCTGCAGGCTACCAGCGTCAATTTGGCCAAGGGAAACTTTGACGGGCCCTATCAGGCTTATCAGATCAACGCGAACGATCAGCTGCTGACAAGCGACGATTATAGAAAACTGGTGATAGCCTACAAGAATGGGGCTCCGGTTATGCTGAAAGACGTGGCGCAGGTGGTCGATGGGGCAGAGAATAAAAATCAGGCGGCCTGGATGAACAAGGTGCCGGCGGTCATTGTCAATATTCAAAGGCAGCCCGGAGCCAATACGCTGGAGGTGGTTAGCCGTATCAAGAGCCTGCTGCCGCGTTTGCAGGCGGATATGCCAGCATCGGTGCATTTCACCATACTGACAGACCGCACGGTTACTATACGGGCCTCTGTTGACGACGTGCAGTTTGAACTGGTGCTGACGGTGGCGTTGGTTGTCATGGTGATGTTCCTCTTTCTCAAGAATGTTTCCGCCACGATCATCCCAAGCGTGACAATGCCGCTTTCACTGGTGGGAACCTTTGGTGCCATGTATTTTTTGGGATACAGCCTCAATAACTTGACATTGATGGCGCTCACCATCTCGACGGGCTTTGTGGTGGATGACGCAATCGTCATGATTGAAAATATCATGCGCTACATAGAGGATGGTGAGAAGCCCTTTGACGCGGCCCTGAAGGGGGCCGGACAGATAGGATTCACAATTCTCTCCCTGACGCTCTCCCTTGTGGCGGTGTTGATACCGCTGCTCTTCATGGGAGACGTGGTGGGACGGCTCTTTAGGGAGTTCGCGGTGACGCTGGCCGTGACGATAGTCATCTCGGCGGTTGTTTCCCTGACGCTGACTCCTATGATGTGCTCGAGGCTCCTGCGCCGCGGCAAGGATGCTCCGGAAAATCCTGAGGAAAAGAAAAAGACGGCCTTTGGGAGATTAACGGAATTCTACGCGCAGTCCCTGCGGTGGGTGCTCAAACACCAGACAAGCACTCTCATTGTTGCGGTGGGAATGCTCTTTCTGACGGTGCTTCTCTATCTGGTCGTACCCAAGGGGTTCTTCCCCGTACAGGATACCGGCCTCATACAGGGTATCTCGGAAGCGGCCCAATCGGTATCCTTTGAGGAGATGGCCCAAAAGCAGCAGCAGATCATCGACGTCATATTGGGAGATCCAGCGGTGGAGAGCCTCTCCTCTTTTATTGGAGTGGATGGCACAAATACAACGCTCAACAGTGGACGCGTGCTTATCAACCTCAAGCCGGAGAAAGAACGCCATATAAATGCCTCCGACGTAATAAGAAGATTGCAGCCCTCTCTCGAAAAAGTCTCCGGCATCACTCTTTATATGCAGCCGGTTCAGGATCTGACGGTAGAGGACCGCGTCAGCCGCACGCAGTATCAGTACACCTTGGAAGGGCCGAATGCCGACGAGCTGAATCTCTGGACGGGTAGGCTGATGGCGAAACTCAAACAGCTCAAGGAACTCCGCGACGTGGCAACCGATGAGCAGACACAGGGACGTCAAATTGATCTGGTGATAGACCGCGTGGCAGCGGTCCGGCTGGGTGTGACTCCCCAGGCAATCGACAATGCCCTCTACGACGCGCTGGGACAGCGCCAAATCTCAACTATTTTTACGCAGCTTAATCAATACCATGTGATATTGGAAGCCCTCCCAGAGTTCCAGAGAAGCCCCATCAAGCTGCAGGATATCTATATCAAGGAAACCGCGGATACAGGCGGCAGGCCAATCCCTCTTTCAGCCTTTACGCGTATAGAAGAACGATCAGCTCCCTTGAGCATCAACCATCAGGGACAATTCCCCGTTGTTACCATCTCCTTCAATCTGGCCAGAGGAGCCTCTCTGGGGGACGCCGAAGACGCAATAGATCGTTTGCAAAAGTCTCTCGGTACACCGGCAAGCATACAAGCGGCTTTCCAGGGAACGGCGGCCTCTTTCCGCTCGTCACTTTCCAATGAGCCGCTCCTAATTCTGGCGGCCATAGTTACCGTTTATATTGTCTTGGGAGTTTTGTACGAAAGCTTTGTACATCCGGTGACGATTCTTTCGACTCTCCCTTCGGCTGGTGTCGGTGCGATTCTGGCTCTGATGCTGACAGGCAACGATCTGGGAGTGGTTGCCATTATCGGCGTTATCCTGCTGATAGGAATTGTCAAGAAGAACGCGATCATGATGATCGACTTTGCGCTGGATGCCCAGCGTCATGGAGGAAAAGACTCCACTGAGGCGATCTACCAGGCGAGTCTTTTGCGTTTCAGGCCCATCATGATGACTACAATGGCGGCCATGCTTGGCGCGATACCGCTGGCTGTGAGTACAGGAGTGGGAGCTGAACTTAGAAGGCCTCTGGGTATCACCATCGTGGGTGGGCTGGCGCTCAGCCAGTTGCTGACCCTGTATACGACCCCTGTCATCTATATTTTCTTTGATAACCTGGCACAAAGGCTCTCTGGAAAGAAAGAGAGATCCGACGGGATAGAAGGAGGCTTATGAGCAGCCTTTCAGATCCATTTGTGCGCAGGCCGGTGGCAACTGTTCTGATCACCATCGCTATAACGCTTGCGGGAGCCATAGCATATTTTCAGATGCCGGTTTCGCCGTTGCCGCAGGTGGATTTTCCGACGATCTCTGTTTCCGCCGGCCTGCCAGGGGCTAGTCCGGAAGTAATGGCCGCCTCTGTCGCTACTCCCCTTGAAAGGCAGTTTGGGCGTATTGCGGGGGTCACGGAGATGACCTCGTCGAGTAGCCTGGGGTCGACGAACGTAGTGCTGCAGTTCGATCTGGATCGCGACATCAATGCCGCCGCCAGGGACGTGCAGGCCGCCATCAACGCCGCCAGAAGCAACCTGCCCACCAACCTGCCCAGCAATCCCTCATACAGGAAGGTGAATCCGGCAGATTCGCCCATCATGATCATCGCGCTGACTTCGGACCTGTATGATCGCGGGCATCTCTATGATTTCGCCTCGACGCTCATGCAGCAGAGGCTTTCGCAGATAAACGGAGTGGGCCAGGTGATAGTGGGAGGCTCCTCTCTGCCGGCGGTGAGGGTGGAACTCAACCCGACGCAGCTCAACGCCTACGGCATCGGCCTGGAGTCGGTTCGGACCATGCTTGGAGCGCAAAACGCGAATCTGGCCAAGGGTCAGGTCTCCGGCAGGAAGACCACAGCCGACGTGGAGGCCAACGATCAGCTTCTGGGGGCGGTAAACTACAGGCCACTTGTTGTGGCCTATCGCAACGGTTCCGTGGTGAGGCTGGCCGATGTGGCCACAGTCAATGACTCGGTTGAGGACATCCGCAATATGGGTATGACAGACGGGAAGCCGTCCATCCTGGTGATAGTCTTCAGGCAACCAGGAGCTAACATCATCGACACGGTTGAACGCGTCAGAAAGAGCCTGCCTCCTCTTATGGCAACGCTTCCGGCCGGCATACGGTCAAATATCGTGCTGGATCAGACGGTGACGATCAAGGCTTCGGTCAAAGATGTGGAGAGAACTCTTTGTATATCGACCCTGCTCGTGGTGTTGGTGGTCTTCTTCTTCCTGGGGGATCTGCGCACGACCTTCATTCCCAGCATCGCGGTTCCCGTCTCGCTTGTCGGAACCTTTGGAGTCATGTACCTGATGGGATTCAGCATAGACAACCTCTCCATGATGGCGCTTACCATAGCGACCGGTTTTGTGGTGGACGACGCCATTGTGGTCATAGAGAACATCACGCGCTATCTGGAAAAGGGCATGAGTCCACTCCAGGCGGCGCTTACCGGAGCCGGTGAAATAGGATTTACGGTGCTGTCCATCAGCATCTCCCTGGTGGCGGTGTTCATCCCGATCCTGATGATGGGGGGATTTATAGGGAGGATGTTCAGAGAGTTTGCGGTTACCCTGACCACGGCAATCCTGGTCTCTCTCTTTATCTCCCTGACGGCGACACCTATGCTTTGCGCCTATTTGCTAAAGAAGAAGACGAAGTCATCCGCACAGGGAGGTTCTTTTTTGCATACCATGACTAGCGCGTTTGGAAATTTCTTTGGGTGGATGCAAACAGGATATGCGCGGGCTCTGCAATGGGTGTTGAAACGCTCCGGCTTTATGCTCGCCATATTTCTGGCAATATTTGTTTTTAACATATGGCTTTTTGTAGAGATACCCAAGGGGCTTTTCCCTCAGCAGGACACGGGACGTATTATGGGCTCCATAGTGGGGGCACAGGACAGCTCCTTTCAGGCAATGCAATCAAGGGTGGCGCGGTATGTTGATATTGTAAGAACGGACCCCGCCGTTCAGGATGTGGTAGCCTTTATAGGCGGCGGCGGAGGGGGCGGAGCTGTCACCAAGGGCCAGATGTTCGTCATGCTAAAGCCTCTTGGGGCAAGGAAGATCAGCGCGGATCAGGTTATAAATCGATTGCGCCCCAAATTGGCCAAGGTCAAGGGGGCTACAACCTATCTTCAATCAGCGCAGGATTTGCGTGTAGGTGGAAGATCCAGTGCTGCGCAGTACCAATATACCCTGCAAAGCGAGACAATCGACGACTTGAAAAAGTGGGGGCCGATTCTTCTCAAGCAGATGCAGAAGCTCAAGGGCTTTGCCGATGTAAATTCCGACCAGCAGAACGGTGGTCTGGAGACAATGCTGACCTATGATAGAGCTACCGCCATGAAATTGGGACTTAATCCGCAGACAATCGACAATACCCTTTACGACGCTTTTGGCCAAAGACAGGTGTCCACCATGTACACGGCGCTCAACCAGTATCACGTGGTGATGGAGGTGGCCCCGAAGTTCTGGCAGAGTCCGGAAGGCCTAAAAAATATCTATGTGGCGACCCCTGGAGGCGGGATGGTGCCGCTGAGCGCAATCGCGCATTACGAGCCGCAGAATGCCCCGTTGTCGGTAGCCCATCAGGGGCAATGGCCGGCAGTAACGCTTTCTTTCAACCTGCAGCCGGGATATTCGATCAGCCAGGCTGCCGATGAGATAGTCAAAATGGAGCGCCGGGCCGGAATGCCGGAGACAATACACGGAAAATTTGCGGGGACCCTCCAGGTGTATCAGACATCCTTGGCTTCGGAGCCGATGTTGATTCTGACGGCGCTTTTGGCAGTCTACATAGTGCTGGGAGTTCTCTATGAAAGTTTCATCCATCCGGTAACGATTCTCTCCACGCTGCCTTCTGCAGGCGTTGGTGCGCTTCTGGCGCTTATTTTTTTTGGCATGAGTTTGGATATCATTGCCCTTATTGGTATCATACTCCTGATCGGCATAGTGAAGAAAAACGCCATACTCATGATAGACTTTGCCCTGGTTGCTGAAAGAACTGAAGGGAAAAGTCCCAGGGACGCCATTTACGAGGCTTGTCTACTGCGTTTCAGACCGATTATGATGACAACGATGGCGGCCTTATTGGGAGCGTTGCCTTTGGCTTTGGGAACGGGCGTTGGCTCGGAACTTAGAAAGCCTCTGGGCGTTTCGATTGTCGGAGGACTGCTTCTGAGCCAGGCACTAACACTCTTTACAACCCCGGTAGTGTACCTGTACATGGACAAGCTAAACAATTTTCTTAGGAGAATATCTCCAGATGCGAAGGCCGGTATTATTAATACTCGAAAAACTGATTTATGAAAACGCGAATAATAAGTTCATTCCTGATTCTGGGACTGCTTTTGAGCGGCTGCAACACCACTCCAGCCTACCATAAGCCGGAAGTGTCAACTCCTGCCGCGTACAAGGAATCGGCGGGTGGCATTTGGAAGGCTGCTCAGCCAAAGGATGATCAACTAAAGGGGGATTGGTGGAAGCGCTTCAACGATTCCGACCTGAATGCCCTCGAGATGCAGGCTATGCAGGCCAATCAGAATCTGGCGCAGGCGGCCGCGAATGTCCGCGCAGCCTGGTCACTAGTGGATCAGGCCAGATCGTCATTCTTTCCAGTGCTGGGCATTTCTCCTTCGGCCAGCCGGTCCGGTACCCCCGGAACATCCGGGTCCTCAGCGAAAACTTCTACCACTTTCTCGGTGCCGCTGACTGCCTCCTGGGAGCCTGATTTTTGGGGTAGGGTGGGTAATTCTGTGAGAGAGGCGTCGTTCTCAGCGCAAGAAAGCGTTGCAAATATGGAAAATGCGCGGCTTAGCATCCAGGCTGGACTGGCCTCAGATTATTTTCAGTTGCGTGCCCTAGATGAACAGAAAAAGCTGCTGGACGACACGGCCACAGCCTATCAAAAGATCCTAGATCTTATGCAGGATCGCTTTGATACGGGGATAGCTTCCGCCTCCGATGTGGAGACCGCCAAGTCACAGTTGGAAGCGGCCTTGGCCCTGGCGACAGACATAGGAGTATCCCGCGCGCAACTAGAACACGCCATAGCGCTTCTTGTGGGAAAATCGGCGTCTGATTTTGAGATCAAATCCAAAGCACTCACGGTAGAGCCCCCCATTGTCCCGCCTTCTACTCCGTCCACTCTTTTGGAAAGGCGGCCGGATATTGCCGCCGCTGAACGACAGGTGGCGGCAGCCAACGAAATCATAGGGCTGGCCAAGACAGCCTTCTTTCCGTCTATCACCCTGACGGGAAGCGGGGGAGTGGAGAGTTCGACGCTTTCGCACCTGTTCAGCGCGTCAAGCCTGATGTGGTCTTTGGGTGGCTCGGCCAGCGAGGTGATCTTCAACGGAGGACTCTATGGGGCGGAGCTGGAGCAGGCCAAGGCGAACTACGAGGCGGCGGTGGCCAACTATCGCCAGACGGTTTTGGGCGGCTTTCAGCAAGTAGAGGATGATCTAGCCGCTATAAGGCTGCACGCCCAGGAGAGGACGCAGCTGGACGCAGCCGTCGTTTCGTCAAAGCGCGCGTTGGATTTGGAGCAGAGCCGCTACGAGGCCGGAATCGATGGCTATCTGAGCGTGCTGCAGGCACAGATCACTCTCTATGGAAATGAAAGGTCGCTCTTGAGTATTAAAATGGAGCAGCTGACCGACTCAGTCGGCCTTATAAAGGCGCTGGGAGGTGGCTGGCAGGAGCCTTGGAACGAATCTCCCAAGAACGGGGTTTCAGCTATCACAAAGATCATGAAGCTTTTTAATATTCCCGTATATTAAGTTTCCCATCCCCCACCGAGTGCTTTGTAGAGCTTGACGAGATCCAACGAAACAGCCGCTTGGGACTGGACTAGCTGATCTTGCACCTGATAGAGGGAACGCTGGGCGTCCAAGACATTGATAAAACTGGCTAGTCCATTAGAGTAGAGCTCATTGGCCAGACGCAAGGCCTCGCGGCTGGCGGCTTCCGCCTTGCAGAGCGATTCGTAACGGGTCCGCTCTTTGGCATAGGCTACCAGACCGTTTTCCACATCTTCAAAGGCACCGAGTACCGTCTTTTCATAACCATAAAGGGCCTGTTCTTGCTGGGCAGTCTTGACTTTGATATTCGCGCGAATCCGTCCGGAATCGAAGAGATTCCACTCGACAACCGGACCGACCGTCCAGAAACGCGTGCCCGCGGAATACCAATTGCCCGGACGGTCGGCAATGGAACCCGCGGCTCCGGTCAATGAGAATTTTGGGAAGAGATCGGCTTTGGCAACACCAATCTGCGCGGCGGCGGCGGCAAGTTGTCTTTCCGCGGCTCTGACATCGGGGCGGCGTTCCATCAGTTCTGAAGGCAATGCAACGGCTACAGACGGCGGAGTAGGTGGTATGGTTGCGGCGGCGGCTAACTCACCGGACAAGGATCCCGGAGGAAGCGCGAGAAGCACACTCAGACGGTTCATCGAGGCATTGACGGCGCTTTCAAGAGAGGGGATTTGCGAGCGGGTTGTCTCCAACAGGGCTGTGGCTTGTTGGACATCGAGGTTGCTTGAAAGACCGTTGGAATAACGTTTCTGCGTTATCCCCAGGGAGATTTCCTGGGATCTGATATTTTGCCTGGCGATCTCAAGGCGGCTCTGGTACGCGCGCAGCTCGATATAATTTCTGGCGATTTCGGCCTCGATGGAAATGCGGGTGTCTGCCTGAGCGAACTCGAGTGCTTCAACCTCGGCACGGGCGGATTCTTCCGAGCGGCGCACTCCCCCAAACAGGTCGATTTCCCATGAGGCGTCAAATCCGGAAACATAGGTGTTCTTGGATGACGAGAGACTGGCGGGCAGTGCGCCCCTCTGATAGGCACCGAGGGCTCCCACGCCGGGCCCATTCTGGGACTCCGCGATGCCATATTGGGCGCGCGATTCCCGAACCCTTGCCACCGCGGCTTTTATGTCCAGATTTTGCGAAAAAGCCCGTTCAATAAGAGAGTCCAGTTCCGGGTCGTGGAAATTTTTCCACCAGGAGGAAAGTTTTTCCGGAGAAGGATGCTCTCCGATGGAGAGGGGCGCGCTCCATTGCGCGGGCGTCTGGCTGGCAGGTTTATGGTAGTTGGGTCCCACGGAGGCGCATCCGGCAAGAGAAGCCATGCTACCGCAGAGCCCGGCGAGAATGCCTGCTGTTATGAATGTGTGATTTGTTTTCATAAATTAATGCATGGAGGCGGCGCTTCCAGGTTTTACTCTCTTGAGGAGCATAACAAGCGGTATGGCAAAAATACAGACCATCGCCAGCTGATTGAATACGTCGAGGTAAGAAAGGAGCCCCGACTGCAGCTGCATTGACTGGTACAGAACACCCTGCGCGGCGTGCAGTCCCTGCGCGCTGCCAACGGAAGAAGAGAGCCCTTGGTCAAGGACGTGGGCGGAGAGCTGATAGCGCCCGTCATAGGGTGTAAGGTTTTCCGATAGATAGGCCTGATGAATCTGGTTGTAGCGTGTGACCAGCGTAATGACGAGGGCAATGCCGATGCTGCCCGCAAGATTGCGCACCAGCGCAAAAAGCCCGGTGGCGTTTCCCATCTGTTCTTTTCTCAGCAAACCTACGGAGGTTGCCATGAGGGGGACCATGCAACAGCCAATGCCGACCCCCATGATGAAATTGGGGAGGAAAAGATATTCCTGTGGGAAGATGGCGGAGAGGTGCCCCAGAAGGAGGAAGGCGGTGCTTACGCATACAAGCCCAAAGGCTATAAGATAGCGAACATCAACCCTGCCCATGATGATTCCCACAACCGGCATACAGAACGCGGCACCCACGCCACGGGAGAGCTGCGCGAGACCGCTTTGGAGGGCGCTGTAACCCATCAATTGCTGCAAAAGACTGGGAAGCAGCGTCATGGGGGCGTAGAGAAAGACGGCTATGATCCCCGTGAGAAGCGTTCCAACCCAGAAGTTCCTGTTGCCGAAGATACGCAGATCGGTGATGGGGTGCTCGCAATGGAGCTCCCTGTACACAAAGCACAGGCATGAACAAACTGATATGGCGGCAAGCCAGCAGATCCAGGCGGAGGAAAACCAGTCGGCATCCTGGCCCTTGTCGAGGACGATCTGCAGGGTGCCCAGCCACAAAATGAGAAGCGTAAAACCCCAGGCGTCGATCCTGCCCGGTCTGGCGCTCTTGACGTAGGCTGGGTCGAAGACCCACTCTTTGATGAGCAGCACGGCCAATATTCCCATGGGAATATTTATGAAGAAGAGCCACCTCCAGGAGAAATTGTCGGTGACCCAGCCGCCCAGGACGGGACCCAGAATCGGTGCGATGATGACGCCCAGGCCGTACATCGCCATAGCCTGACCGTGTTTCGATTGGGGGAAGCTTTCCAGAAGAATCGATTGGGAGAGGGGCTGCAGAGCGCCACCGCTGGCACCCTGCACGACGCGGGCCATAATTAACATCTCCATACTGGAGGCTATCCCACAGACAAAGGACGCCAGAGTAAAGAGAATGATGCACGCCGAGAGGAAATTCTTGCGGCCAAAGAAGGATGAGAACCACGCGCCAGCCGGAAGGACCACGGCATTGGCCACCAGATAACTGGTTTGAACCCAGGTGGCCTCATTGTAGGTGGCGGAGAGGTTTCCCGCGATATGGGGCAATGAGACACTGACAATGGTGGTGTCGAGCACCTCCATGAAGGTTGGTAATATGACCGCGGCTGCGACGAGCCACGGATTGACGTTCGACTGGGCAGAAGCGTCCGGCATGGATTATCTGACGCGGACAACGGGTTCAACCGACATACCCGGCCCGACAGGAAGGGTGTCCGTGATGGGGGAGTCAAAAGTAATTTTCACGGGGACTCTTTGGACCACTTTGATGAAGTTCCCCGTGGCATTCTCCGGCGGAAAGAGGCTGAAACGCGCCCCTGCTCCGGATTGGATGCTATCCACGTGTCCCTTGAAGCTCCTGCCGGGGAATGCGTCGATCTTGATCTCCACGGACTGGCCGGGCTTCATGTGCTCAAGCTGGGTCTCCTTGAAGTCCGCCGTGACCCAATAGTCCGGTGGCACAATAGCCATGAGATCCTGACCCTTCTGCACGTAATCGCCCCTCTCTACGGAGCGTTTCGTGACACGTCCCGAACAGGGGGCGGTAATTTTGGTGTGGTCCACGTCAAGCTGGGCTTTGACGATGGCGGACTTGGCTACAACCACCTGCGCCTCCGCGGAACGGGCCTTTTGCGCGGCCAGATCTATTTCGCTTTGGGAAACGCCCATATTTCCCATGGAGGCGTATCGTCTGCTGTCGGCTTTCGCGTACTGCGACTGAGCCTCGGCAGCATCGAGATTAGCCTTTGCCTGCGCGAGAGCGGCCTCATAGTCCCGGGGGTCTATCTCCAGGATCAGGTCGCCTTCTTTGACCATTTGGTTGTCCGTGACAAGGAGGTGGGCTACCTGCCCGGCCACCTGTGGGGCTATTTGAATAACGCGGCCCTCAATGGCGGCGTCATCCGTGGATTCAAAGGGAGCCACACAAATAAAGTAATAACACACGGCCCCGACGAGAGCCAGGGAGATAATGCCTTTGATGATCAGGCTTCCCTTGAAGGAAAATTTGAGTAGAGGAATAGTCATAATTCATTTTATTTGCAGGTGGCGTGCCAAGAAAATATATAACAGGGTTAGCGGCTTGATTACGAGACAGATATATATTTGCGGCAGTTTTTGGATTGGTGCAATATATTGTATGTGCAAAAATATGTATCAATCATGTTCAATATATTGTACAATTGGGTATGGGAAAAGGCCTAATAGAGTTTGATACAAGCAAAGCGGTGCGGCTGCTATTGGACATCTCTGGCGAATCCTCAATAGAAGGTGTGCTTGGCAAATTCATGAGAGCTGTTGAGGATAGCCCGAAGGTACGCCCCAAGGTGGTCTGGATGGAGATTTGGCTTCGAGCTGGCGATCGCGATGAACTGTATCTGGCCGCGTGCGGCGGAACGCTGCAGGCTGGCAACAAGAAAAAGGAGATGAGGCAGCAGATGCGCATACCCTGGGGGGCCGGGCTCATAGGCGGAATTGCCGCCACGGGCAGGAATATGTTTGTGGATCACACGGATGGACATGAAGAATTCCAATCGGAGTTCGCGTGGCTAAAGGGTGACAGGGTCTCTTCTTTCGGTGCCGGCCCCATCATCCATAGGAACAGGGTTCTGGGGGTCATGGCCGGCTTTTGCCGGCAGCCGATAGACCGGGAGGCTCGCGCCTGGATGAGTTTCTTTACTGACAGGATAGGTGCGGCCATCGCCAACGCGCAGGCTTTTGAAGAGATACAGAGATTGAAGGCGCAACTGCAGGAACAGAACACCTACCTGCAGGAGGAGGTGCTGGAGGCCAAGGCCTTTGGGGATCTGGTAGGCGAAGGGGAGGCGCTCAAACAGATCATAAGGCAGATAGATCTGGTCGCTCCGACAGACGCTTCTGTTCTGATAACCGGCGAAACAGGCTGCGGCAAAGAGCTGGTGGCTCACGAGATCTATAAACGCAGCTCCAGAAAAGAAGGAGCGTTTGTCCGCGTCAACTGTGCGTCAATCCCCAGAGATCTCTATGAGAGTGAGTTCTTTGGGCATGCCAAAGGTTCCTTTACGGGAGCGCTCAATGAACGCGCAGGAAGGTTTGAGACGGCTGATGGGGGGACGCTTTTCCTGGATGAGATTGGCGAGATCCCCCTGGAACTGCAGGCCAAGCTGCTCAGGGCTCTGCAGGAGAAGAGCTATGAGAGGGTAGGCGAGGACAGAACGCGGCGCGTTGACGTGAGGATCATTGCCGCGACCAACCGGGACTTGAAAAAGGAAATCGAGGCCGGAAGATTCAGGGAGGACCTGTACTACCGCATCAATATTTTTCCCATACACGTGCCGGCCTTGCGCGAACGGCCGCAGGACATCCCGTTATTGGCCAGGCATTTCATCGGGCTTTCCACAAAGGAACTCAAATGTCCCTCTCCGCGTCTTCCCCAGGAGGCGTTGGCGCGGCTGTGCAATTATGACTGGCCCGGAAACGTCAGGGAACTTAGAAACGTCATAGAGCGTGCCATCATTCTGGCCAGGGGAGGTCCGTTGCGTTTTGATCTTCCGGAAAAACACAGAACAGTCCTGGGCGAGAAAATCCAGCAGACATTACCACAGGGATTTCTGGCCGAGAGCCAGCTTAGACGGATGGAACGGGACAACCTGTGGAAGATATTGGATAGCGCGAATTGGAGAATAAAGGGGGCGGGAGGGGCCGCCGAGCTTCTGGGCATAAAACCGACCACACTTATCGCGCGCATGAAGAAGATGGGGCTTCAGAAACCCACACGGACAGATACGCCCCGATGATACTGGAATTGCTTTTGGAGCAGGATTCAGCGACGATACCGTTCATATGATCAGGTTTTTCTGCAAAGGCGCTGCGGTGGGCTCTTGTGTGGAGTTGGACAAGGAGTCGCTAAACCATGCCAGGGCCTTGCGCGTGCGTGAAGGAGAGGAGGTGGAGCTCCTTGATGGTTGTGGAACGGTCTGGAAGGGCACTTTCGGGAAAGAGGGCGTTCGGATATCCAGCGTTCGGGAGAAAGACCGCCAAACCCCTGAGATTATTCTATGCGTGGGGATAACCCAGGGCGGGAGCTTCGATGATGTCGTCAGGCAGGCGGTGCAGATGGGAGTATCGGAAGTTTGCCCGCTTATTACGCAAAGGGTGGCTATAAACTTCGAGAACAAGAGACTTAACAACAAAATGGAGAGATGGGGAAAAATAGCGGAGGAGGGCTGCAAACAAAGCGGGCTTGCGTGGCTCCCGAAGATCAAAAGGCCAACCCGGTTTGCGGAGGCAGTGAGTGCATATGGCAGAGACAGAAATATAGTGGCTTCCCTGTATGGTGCGATCACACCTTGGAAGGAATTGAAATTGGGCGGTGTTCACAGGATAGTGCTGTGGATTGGGCCGGAGGGGGATTTTTCCAAGGATGAGTATGAGGCGCTACTGGCGAAAGGAGCGGAGTTTGTCGGCTTGGGAGATGCCGTTTTGCGCGTGGAGACGGCCTGTGTGGCGGTTCTGGCTTCCTTGAGGGCTATTTTGAGTTAGGCCTTTTCCCCGAAACCCGGAGCCAGACAAAGAGGGAGAGGGGAATCAACAGCGCGGAGTAGAAGACTCCCCTTGAGAGCCCGAAAAACAAAGAGGCATCCGGCTCGCGAAACTGTTCGCAGAAGATTCTGGCCAGGCAGTAAAGGAAAATAAATTCCGCCGCCAGTTGTCCGGGCTTCTTCAGCCGGGTCTGGCGATAGCGCAGTTGCGTGTATATCAAAAGGAACAGACCCTCAAGGGCGGCCTCATAGAGCTGTGACGGGTGGCGCGGAGCAATCAGATTCAGGGGCGTGCCTTCTTCCGCGCTCTTGGGGAAGATAACAGCCCAGGGTACATGGGAGATCTTCCCCCACAGCTCGCCGTTGATGAAATTCGCCAGTCTTCCAAGCAGGAGCCCGGCGGGCGCCATGAGGCAGACCACGTCCAGAAGCAGAGGAAAAGAGATCTTCTTCTTTCCGGCAAAGAGATAACAGGCTGCCGTGACGCCTATAAATCCGCCGTGGCTGGCCATGCCACCCTGCCAGAATTGAAAGAAGGTCAGCGGGTTCTTCAGGAAAGTCGGCAAGTCGTAGAGAATCATGTAACCGAGTCTTCCCCCCACGACGATTCCCAAAAGAAGCGCCAGGATGAATTGCCCGCGCGATTTGGCATCCAATCCGACAAGCCCCTGCCTGGCCAGCCGGATAAGCAGCCACCACCCGATTACAATCCCCGCCGCGTAGGCCAGGCCGTACCAGCGTATCCCAAACTCGGGAGACCATTGCCATACAAAGGGGGAGAGGTTGTCTACAAAGTAGTTCATATGGAGGTTCTTTTTCTGACGGCCCGGCCAAAGACAACTCCAAAGAGCGTGCCGATAAAAATACCGGCGTACAGGTCGCTAAGGTGGTGACGTTTTAGCTGAAAGCGCGCCCACGGGACGGTGGCCGCGGCGATGGTCAAAGGTATGCCGATTACCGGCTCGGCAACAAGGGCGGGGATGGCGGTGGCAAAGGCGGTGGTGGCGTGCCCCGAGGGAAAGGCCTGATAATCATAATCGAAGAACACGAAGCTATGCCTGCCGGTTGAAAAACGTGGTCCGTAAAGACCGTCGGGGACGCCGAGAGAGGGGCGGGGTCGTCCGCTTGTGACGCGGACGGCCAGAGATGAAATGCCGGCGCAGGCGCAGGAGAGCGCCATGGCGATGGCCAGGAGGCGCAGTTTCTGTTTTTTGAGAAGAAGCCCAAGTGTCAAAAGGACGCCTACCAGCAGGGCGCAGCCCTTGTAAAAGTCGCCCTTGTCGCTGATGAATTGCGCGACTTTGTGCGCCTGGCTGTTTTCCGGGAAGCGCAGGGTCTGCAGGGTGATCTCGTCAAAGGGTACGACAGCCAGGATGAGCAGACCAAAGACCATCCACCACGGGCTGACGGGCTTCCCGAGCATCGCCCAGCCCTCTTTTAAAAGGTTCCATGCATCTGAAAAGATACCCCGGACGGCAATTATAAATTTCTGAAACATACGTTACTTGATAAGTCCCTTTTCTACCATAAACTGCTTAAGGACTTCAACCCTGCCGCGTTCGCGCGTATTTTTTTCCATCTCTGTCCTGGTCAGGGGCTTGTCGGCGCTGCTCAAAAGCCGTTTGAGCTGCATCTGGCCTTCTATCTCAAGCTGTCTTACCCGTTCGCGGGTCAGCCCCATGATATGGCCGATTTCGTCCAGTGTTTTCGATGTCCCTCCGTCAAGACCGTGGCGCAGCCGCAATATCTGGGAGAGCCTTGCGTCCATCGAGCCAAAGGCCTCATTGATCTTCTCGGAATCCGTTTTCTGCAGCAGGGTTGCCAGCGGGGTGGCCGACTGTTCGTCCCCCAGGATCTCTTCCAGAGAGTGCTGCCGCGAGGAGTCTGGAGAGGCTCCCAGCGGCACAGTGGAGGCCAACAGCGCCTGAAGTTGCTGTATCTTCTTCTGGCTGAAGTGGGTGGCCCGCGCGAGCTCCTGCTGTGTGGGCTCGCGGTGCAGCTGCGCGGTCAGTTGCGCCGAGGCGCGGCGCAGCTTGGCGATCTTTTCCACCATGTGCATGGGGAGCCTCATCATCTTGCCCTGGTCGGCAAGGGCTTTCTTGATGGTCTGGCGGATCCACCAGGTGGCGTAGGTGGCCAGTCGTCCCCCCTTTCTGGGATCAAAGCGTTCGACAGATTTGATAAGCCCCAGATTGCCCTCGCTGATCAGATCGATCAGGGGCACTCCCATATGCGCGTAGTCGTAGGCGATTTTCACAACCAACCGCAAATTGGCGAGGATCATCCGGTCGCGGGCCTGCTTCTCGCCTGCTCGCGCTTTGTCGGCAAGAGATGCCTCCTGCTCGGCCGTAAGCAACGGCACTCCCCCTATGGCCTGCATATAGCGGTCAATAATATTTATATTTTCGGCGGAGTTGGGCATGCGCTATTGAGGATAGGACTTTGGCGGATATTGTCAAAGAGACAATTGTATAGCTAATAGGACTGAGTTTTTGGCCTAATGGGCGCTTTGGGATTGCCCGCGCGACTTGGATAGACTAGAGTAAACGCAGTCTTCGCAAGGAGGCTGCTGAAGGCCCGGGTGGCGGAATTGGCAGACGCGTCGGACTCAAAATCCGATTCCCCTTAAAGGAGTGTGGGTTCGACCCCCACCTCGGGCAAAAATCAGATACTCCACTTTTTGAGTTCTTCTATGGAGGCTGCGATGAAAGCGTCGGAGATCTCATCAGGGCGCAGTCGGCAGTTTCTGAAGATTTGAATCTCCATTTGCTCAAAGGCCTGCCGTGCCCTTTCAAAGAAAACCGGATCATTGAAATTTCCCCGAATCATATATCTTCTGTGCGCCTCCTCTATCCGCTCTCGAAGTGACAGGACGCCATGGGGGGCAACTCTCATGTCGGAGTAGCAGCCGATTTGGGCCACAAGGTGTTTGTTGAGAGTCTCGATGGTGTGGCTAAACCCAATGGCTTCTATGCAGTCAATGGCAGCCTGCGAAATGCCGATTTCTCTGGCAATATTAGTGGTAGCTATCAGTAGCATCCGGTAGGAACGGGCAACTGAGTTTATAAGTTACGTTGGAGTTGGTAGTTATAAATTCAAAGCAGTGTGAGCGATGTTGAGAAATGATTTTTGATTTGGGGTGTGGATGAA
>Ga0181520_10002515_pt1 | contig 33824 bp, 19 predicted proteins | sample PEATcosm2014_Bin_29_FD_132451 | JGI IMG/M metagenome (GOLD analysis project Ga0181520, IMG submission 132451) | Peatland microbial communities from MTU Mesocosm Facility, Houghton, MI, USA - PEATcosm2014_Bin02_30_metaG | ecosystem: Environmental > Terrestrial > Soil > Wetlands > Peat | place...
AGCCGGGGGCGCTGCACGCGAACTCCGCCGTCTCGCGGAACGACGCCATGTCTTCGCCGGCGAGAAAGTCGGCCGCGGGCCGGTTGAGGTCCCACAGGTTGTTGGGGCCGACATAGGTGTCCCACCACCAGCTCATTGCGCCGCCGCCGTAACCGGACATCAGCGCCGTCCAGACCGCATTGTGGATATTGATCCCCAGCGGGTCGTCCTTATTGAAATCTCCCTCCGGGTCGATGCCGAATTCCGCCAGGATCACGGGCCGATCGGCATTGTGATAATTCGCCATCTGGAACCCGATCAGTTCCTCGCCCAGCACATATTGATGGCGGCTGTTGAAATCGAACGCGGTGAGGTCGAAATACGGGAAGACGATCGGCGAGGCGTAGCTCGTCGAGATCAAATGCGCGGCCGGGTCGAGTTCGCGCAGATCGGCGGCGGCGTTGCGCTCCCATTGGTCGGTGACCGACGCCTGCACGCCCAGAATGCCGTCGACCTCGTTGAACAACTCCCACGCCATGATGCTGCGGTAGGCTGCGTAACGCGCGACGATGTAGCGGTGCAGCTTGGCTTCGTACGCCAGCGCGTCGGCGTTGGTGAAGTAGTCGGCGCTGGTTGCGCACGGCCCGCCGTTAGCCGCGTTGTAGGGGTTGTCCGACCACGACGACCACTGTGCGCATTGGAATTGCGAGTGCTGGTGCAGGGCGACCTCGACGTACAAACCCTTTTGCGCGGCGTAGGCGAACAGCGCGTCGAGTTTCGTGCCGATTTGCTGGGCGTACCATCCGAGACCCTGGAAATAGCCGGTCGACTGATCCTTATTCCATTCGAGAATCGTCGCCTGCCCGAACGCGCTCATCCAGAGCCGCGTCCAATTGCCGCCGCCCGCGGCGAGCGAATCGTAATACGCCATGAGCGAATAGTCGCCGGAGTTGTCGTCGGTCCAGCAAACGTCGAAGCCGAGCGGGACATAATCGGCGCCGTCGTCGAACACGAAATACCGCGTATTTTCCGAATTGACGCGCACGAAGCCGTGGCTCGGCCCGGCGACGGCGGTGAATTCGATTTCTTCGGACGCCGCCTGCTCGCTGCCGGCCTGGGCCGTGAAGTGCACGGAATACGCCCCGACTGCGCGCGGCGCGAAGCGAAATTTCCACAGCCCGGGCCCGCTCGGCGTGAAGACCTCCGTGCCTTGGACGAGTGAACGCGAGTAGGGTTCGAACCAGAACACGTCGACCTCGCGGGTCGTCTGGTCGGGCAGCGTCACGACGGCCCGAACGTCGATTTGGTCCGTGTCGTACGGGTTGTCGAACGTCGCGTCCAGTTGCGCGTCGATCTCGTAGGGCTCGTAGGTCGGCGTCGGCGTTGCGCTTGGCGTAACGGACGTGAACTGCAACGCCTGCGCCGGCGCCGCCCAAAGCACAAGCAGTACGAACCAGCCGAGTCGTCTCGGGAGTTGACGAACGAAGCTCACCAACGATAAACCCTGTCTGCCCCGCGATTGCGCCGGGTTTGTTTTCGCACGAATGATAACCGACGAGACGGCGGCCGGTCCAGCGGCCGACGCCGCAAAGGGAATCCATTGGCGACCGACCCCAACAAATCGCCCAAGCCGCCCGCCGACGTTCGCCGGTTGTTCGACGAACTGGCGGGGCGTTACGAATTCGTCAATCGCCTGTTTGCGCTCGGCATTGACGCTTGGTGGCGTTGGCAGACGGCGCGGCGGCTGGCGCCGCGCGAGCCGGGGCCGCTGTTCGACGGCGCCACCGGCAGCGCGCAACTGGCGATTGCGCTGGCGCGTCGGCATCCGCAACGCGAGGTGGTCGGCCTCGATTTTTCGCCGGGCATGTTGGCGATCGGCCGGACGCAGGTCGCGCGGGCCGGGCTCGCGAGCCGCATCCGCCTTGTCGAAGGCGACCTGACCCGCCTGCCGCTCGCCGACGGCGCCTTCGCCGGCGCGACCGCCGCCTTCGGCGTGCGCAACGTCGCCGACCGTCGGCAGTGCCTGCGCGAACTGCGCCGCATCCTGCACCCCGGCGGCCGGCTGGCGCTGCTCGAATTTGCGCTGCCGACGCTGCCGCTCATCGCGCCGCTCTATCGCTGGTATTTCAGCACGGTCATGCCGTTCGTCGCCCGGCGCTTTCGCGTGGCGGACACCTACCGCTACCTCTTCGAATCGGTCGAGGCCTTCCCGCCGCCGAACGATTTTCTGCAAATGCTGCGCGAGGCGGGGTTCGCGAATTGCAGCGCGACGCCGATGACGCTGGGCACGGTCGTGCTCTACGTTGCCGAGTGAACAAGGAAAAAGAAAAAAGGAAGAATGGTGGGGCGACGACGGCCGGCAATTTGACCCGCGTTCATCTGCCTCGGCCGGTAACGATCACGCAGGGCCCGTGCGACTTATCAGACTTATGGGCACAGTCCCAGAACTCCCATAGATCCCAGGCCTCCCATGATTCCCACAGCTTCCCGCCAGACGAGGCGCGTCACGACGCCGACCGCGACTTTTTCCTTTTTCCTTGTTCCTTCTCTCAGTCTTCGTATTCGCGTTCGGGCAGGAAAACTTCACGCGGCCGGCTCGTGCCGTCGGCGGGCGCGATCAGGCCTTCGCGCTCCATGCGTTCGATGATGCGCGCCGAGCGGTTGTAGCCGATTTTCAGGCGGCGCTGCACGTAGCTGACCGAGGCCTTGCGGTCGCGGGCGACTACGTCGAGCGCCTGCTGATAAAGGTCTTCGTCGACGTCCTCGTCGCCGCCGTCGAGCGACAATTCGTCCGGGTGCGCGCTGTCGAGATCGGAGCCCGAGGGCGTGCGAATTTCCACATACTGCGGCGGCGTGTGCTTCTCTTTGAGGTAGTGGACGATGCTCTGCACTTCCTCGTCGGCGACGAACGGCGCGTGAAAGCGGGTGATCTTCGCCGTGCCGGGCGGCAGGAAAAGGGCGTCGCCCATGCCGAGCAAATTGTTTGCGCCGGTTTCGTCGAGAATCGTGCGGCTGTCGACCCGGCTGCGCACTTGAAACGAAATGCGGCTGGGGAAATTTGCCTTGATTACGCCGGTGATGACGTCGACGCTCGGCCGCTGCGTCGCCAGGATCAGATGAATGCCGGCGGCGCGGGCCATCTGCGCCAGGCGCGCGATCGATTCCTCGACCTCTTTCGCGGCGACCAACATCAAATCGGCGAGTTCGTCGATGAAGATGACCAGGTACGGCAGCTTCTCGAGCGGCGGATCGGCGTCTTCGTCGGTGAGTTTGCCTTTGTGCGGCGCCTTGGCGATGAGCTTGCCGACCTTGGCGTTGTAGCTGTCGATGTTGCGCACGTGCTGCTCGGCGAGGCGGCGGTAGCGGTCTTCCATCTCGGCCACGGCCCAGCGCAGCAGCAGCGCCGCCTTTTTCGGCTCGACGATCACCGGGTGCAGCATGTGCGGCGTGCCCGTGTACATGCTCAGTTCGAGTTGCTTCGGGTCGACCATCAACAGGCGCACGTCGTCCGGCGGGGCCTTGCACATCAACGAAACGATCAGGCAATTCATGAACACGCTTTTGCCGCTGCCGGTGGTGCCGGCGACCAGCAGGTGCGGCATGCGCGCCAGGTCCTGGATCATCGGCTGGCCGCTGCTGTCCTTGCCGAAGGCGACGCTCAGCGGCGATTTGGCCTCGTTGAATTCGCGGCTTTCCAGAATTTCGCGCAGGTAGACGATCTCGCGGCGCATGCTGGGCGCCTCGATGCCGACCGCGCCCTTGCCGGGGATCGGTGCGATGATGCGGATTTTTTCGGCTTGCAGCGCCATCGCCAGATCGTCTTCGAGATTGGCGATTTTCGAAATCTTGATGCCCGACGCCGGCTCGTACTCGAACATCGTGATCACCGGCCCGGGGTGAATCTCGACGACCTTGCCGCTGACCCCGAAGGTTTCGAGCTTGCTCTCCAGCGCCACCGACTGCGCCAGCAATGCCTCGCGGTCCATCTCCTTGTTGGCGACCGACGGCTTTTGCAGCAGGTCCATCGGCGGGGGCGCGTATTGGCCGCCGATCTGCGAAAAGGAAATCTGCCGCGCCGAAACCGTTTCGGCTTTCTTGTGAATGGTGACGTTCTCCGGCAGCTTGCTCGACGGCGCTGCCGTCGCCGGGCGCGGCGGGGCGAACGGCTCGGGTGGTTCGGCGGGCGGCGCGCCTTCGTCGAGGCGGGTCGAACGCACGGGCTCGTCGGTCGAGATCTTCCGCCGCGCTTCCCGCGACGCGGGTTGCAGCGGTTCGTCGATTCCGCGGCGAATGATCGGCGCGGGCCGCGGCTCGACCGGCGCATCCTTCTTGGCGAAACGCTCGCGCCGCCGCCGCGCTTCCCGGCGCGCGGCCCACCAGGCGCCGATCGCGCGGCCGAGTTGGGCCGTCTGGCGCGTCAGCCAGCGGGCGGCGCCCATCAGCGAGAAATCGATCGTCAGAATCAGCGCGATCGCCAGCAGGCCGGCCGCCGCCACCAGGCTGCCGACGCGGCCCAACGCCTCGCGCAGCATGCCGTCCAGCGCCAGGCCGAGGACGCCGCCGCCCCCTTTGCCGAGCAAGCGTGCGGCGAGCGCCGCCAGCGTCAGCACCACCAGCAGGCAGCCGGAAATCTGGCCGAGCGTCGCGTGAAAGCGCTGCCGGCGGTAGAGCAGCACGCCGACGGCGAAGATCGCCAGCGGCAGCGTGGCGCTGGCCGCGCCGCCGTATTGCAGCAGCAGGTCGGAGGTTTGCGAGCCGAACCAGCCGATGATGTTGCGGGGCTCGGCGTTCGGCATCACGACCGTGTTCATCGACGGGTCGCTGACGTAATGCGACACGAGCCCCAGGCCCATCAACGCGGCGAGGATGATCAACGTCACACCGGCGATTTCGCCGGCCTTGCCGAGCGATTCCGGGTCGGTGTTTCGGTCTTTGGCCACGTTGCGCATCCTGCAAACAGGTTCGGCGTTTTGTAGCATAGACGGCGCGGGATCGGAAGTCAGAAGTCAGGAGTCAGGAGTCAGAAGTCAGAAGTCAGAAGCCGGACGCTGGAAGTCAGAGTTGGGGCGGCGGCCGGAACGCAGCGCCGAGGCAGCTTATGGGAAAAGGGGAACCGGAGTTGGTGGGGTTACGGTCGCTTTCATGCGGGCTTGGTGCGAAGCCCGACTCGGCTGGCGCCAAATTCTGACTTCTGACTTCCGACTTCTGACTCCCCGCTCTCACACTTCCATTAGCACGGGAATCACAATCGGCCGGCGGCCGATGCGTTTCGAGAACAGCCGCCGCACGACGCGGGCCAACTCGTTGCGCGCCAATTCCGCGTCAAACGGCTTGGTCGCGGCGATGGTCTTCATCGTCACCAACACGAGCTGCTTGGCCTCTTCGAGCAATTCCGCGTACTCGGGTTCGTAGACCAGGCCCTTGCTTTTGAAGTACGGCCCGGACACCACGCCGCCGTCGCGGTGCGCCACGGCGCAGGTGATCGCGCCGTCTTCCGACATCAGCCGGCGGTCGGTCAGCACGATGTTGCCGACATCGCCGACGCCCAGGCCGTCGACGTACACGCGGCCGCACGGCGCGCGGCCGTTGAGCCGGGCGACGCCGCCGTGCAGGTACATCACGTCGCCGTCTTCCAAGACCAGAATGTTTTGTTCGGCGACGCCCATGCTCTTGGCGAGCTTGGCGTGCTGCACCAGGTGCCGGTATTCGCCGTGGATCGGCACAAAATGCTTCGGCTTGATCAACCGCAGCAGGACCTTCAACTCTTCCTGGTGGGCGTGGCCGCTGGTGTGGATTTTGCTGATGGTTTCGTAGATGACTTCGGCGCCGCGGCGGTACAATTCGTTGATGATGTTCGTCACGGCGCGTTCGTTGCCGGGGATGATCTTCGACGACAGAATCACCGTGTCGCCCGGTTCGATCTCGAGTTGCTTGTGGTTGTTGCCGGCGATGCGGTTGAGCACGCTCATCGGTTCGCCCTGGCTGCCGGTGCAGACAATCACCGCTTTGCGCCGGTCGACCGCATCGAGTTCGCTCAGCTCCATCAGTTGATCGTCGCGGATCTTCAGCGCGCCGAGGCTGCGGCCGATGCGGAAACTCTCGACGATGCTGCGGCCGTTGAGCGCGACGCGCCGGCCGAATCGCGCGGCAATGTCGAAAATCTGCTGCACGCGCTGCAGGTTGCTGGCGAACAGCGTCACAAAAATGCGGCTTTGGCAGTTGTGAAAGGCGTTTTCCAACTCCAGCGAAATGTCGCGTTCGCTGATCGTGTAACCCGTCCGCTCGATGTTGGTGGAATCGGACATCAGACAGGCCACGCCGCGTTCGCCGAGTTCCGCGAAACGCGTCAGGTCGGTCGTCTCGCCGTCGAACGGCGTGTGATCGATCTTGAAGTCGCCGGTGTGAATGATCACGCCCTGCGGCGTGTCGATGGCCAGCGCGAAGCCGCCGTGGATCGAATGGCTGACCTGGACGAACTCCACGTTGAACGGCCCGTATTGGCGCTTGTCGCCGTAGCTCACGGTTTCCAGGCTGGGCGGTGCGCCGTTGACGCGTTTTTCGAGCAGGTCGTTTTCGAGAAAGGCCAGGGTCATTCGCGAGCCGACGATCCGCGGCCGATGGCGGCGCAGCAGGTAGGGCACGGCGCCGATGTGGTCCTCGTGCGCATGGGTCAGCACCAGGGCCTCGATGTCTTCCGAGCGGCCGTCGAGGAACGAGAAATCGGGGATGACGACGTCGACGCCGAGCATGAAATCTTCGGGGAACATCAGGCCGCAGTCGATGATCAGCAGCCGGCCCTGGCACTCGAGCGCCATCATGTTCAGCCCGATTTCCCCGAGCCCGCCGAGGGGGATGATTTTCAAAGTGTTGGGGTCATTGAGCGGGGTCATGATCGATCAACTCCTCGACCGCGCGCCACGTCTGCGTCAACAAACGGTTGCGATCCTCGTACGTGGCGCCCGCCGTCGGGATGGGCTTGCCGATGCGGATCTCGATCGTTCCGGGCCGCGGGGCGAGATCCCCGATGCCGTGCAGCCGGGCCGAGCCGACGATCCCTATCGGAACGATAGGGATTTGCAGTTGCGCCGCAAGCACGAACGCGCCTTTCTTCCACTCCCCCATGCGTCCGTCCGCGGCCCGCCGTCCTCCCGGGAAAATGAAAATGTTTTTTCCTTCGCTGACTTTCTTCGCCAATGCGGCAAAGCTGTCTTTATGACTCATCTTCTTCTTGCGGTCGATATAGACGTGGTCGAGGCTGTAAAAGCAGAGCCCGAAGACCGGCGTCCAGATCAGCGTTTTCTTCGCGAGAAACCGCAACGGCGCGGGAAAGTCGTCGTACAACGCGAGCACATCCAGATAGCTCGCATGGTTGGAAACGCACAGGTAAGGGCCGCCCGTGCGGACATTCTCGGCGCCGAAAACGCGCACTTTGATGCCAAGGATCAACTTCCACAGGCCGGTCCACAGGCGGCCGATGGCGTTCACGCGGTTGCGGACCGGATCGAAGGGCGCAACGATCAGGATGGCCGTCCATAGAAATAATGACCAGATAAACGCGGCCACGATCGCGACCGCAAAGCGCACAACGCGCATCCAGGGGCCCTCCGCCCGCCATTTCCGCAATTTTTACCGCTTAATGAGGCGCAAGGTCAAACCTTATTGACGAAACGTCGGAAATTTCGCAATACTCACGCGGCAGTCGAGAAAATGAATCTTCTGGTTTGGAGGTATGCAATGGCTTCGCCCCGGGAAGCGCCGGATCTGATCGGGCACAGCAAGCCGATGCTGGAAGTCCAGCAGTTGATCGACCGCGTTGCGCCGTTCAAGTCGACGGTCTTGATCAGCGGCGAAAGCGGCACGGGCAAGGAGGTGATCGCCCGGGCGATCCACGTCAAGAGCCCCCGCGCCGCGGCGCCGTTCGTCGCCGTGAACTGCGGCGCTATTCCGGAAAATCTGATCGAAGCGGAATTGTTCGGGCACATCAAGGGCGCGTACACCGGCGCCGTGTCCGGCGGCGAAGGATATTTCGAGAAAGCGCAACGGGGCACGCTGCTGCTCGACGAAATCGGCGATTTGCCGCTTTCGCTGCAGGTGAAAATTCTGCGCGCCATTCAGGAAGAAGAGATCATGCGCGTCGGCGACCGCCGACCGATCAAGCTGGATATCCGGATCATCGCCGCGACCAACCGCGATCTCGAACAGGAAGTGCAGGACGGCCGATTCCGCGCCGACCTGTACTACCGGCTCAACGTCGTGCACATCAACGCGCCGGCGTTGCGCGACCGGATCGACGACCTGCCGCTGCTGGTCGCCCATTTCGTCAAGACGACCGGCGTGCGGATTGGCCGGGGCGCCGACGAGGTCTCGCAAGAAGCCCTCGGCATGATGCGCAATTACGAGTGGCCCGGCAACATTCGCGAACTGGAAAACGTCATCGAACAGACGATGTTGATGATGGGCGACGACAAGGTCATCCTCCCCGGCCACCTGCCGCTGTCGTTGGAAAAACGCGGCGCGGAAAAACGGCGGCGCTTGCGCGAAGAGGCTCTCGACCGCATGTTGTCTCTCGAAGAGTACGCACGCGAATTCGTGGTGCGTTTTCAGGAAAAGCATACCGAAAAGGAATTGGCCGCATATCTCGGCATCGCGCCCAAGACGCTCTGGGAGAAGCGGAAGAAATGGGGTCTGGCGCGAACGCGGCGGTAAGGCGATCGCGGTTTGCGGACAGCGACCCGATCCGCGCCGGTCGCGGCGGGGGCGGGACTTGTCGCCGGCCGGCGAAAGTCGGGGGAAATGCGGGATTAGGCTGATTTGAAACGGCAACGCAAAATTTTGATCACCTGCGCCGCGCAGAACGCGGCGCTGGCCGCCATTCGCAGCCTGCACGCCGCCGGCTGGCGCGTCGCGGCGTTGGCCGACGACGCGCGGGCAATGGGTCTGGCGAGCCGTGCGGCGGACGAAAAACTGCATCTGCCGCATCCGCCCGCGGACGAGCCCAAAGCGTACGCCGCCGCGGTGGTGGATTATCTGACGAGGTACCCGGCCGACGTGTTGTTGCCCGTCACCGACGCGGCGATCTTCGCCTTGCTGCCGGTGCGCGACAAAATCGAAGCGCTGACCGCCGTGCCCTGGCCGGCGACCGATTCGTTGCAGGCCGCCGCCGACAAAACCGCCACGTTCGCCCTGGCGCGGGAACTGGGCGTCGCGACGCCGCCGCTGGCGGTCGTCGAGCACGACGGCCCGTTGCCGGCCGACCTGGTGTTTCCGCTGGTCGTCAAGCCGCGCGCCAGCCTGGTCGCGGGCCGCAAGATTCCGGTGACGTACGCCGCCGACCGCGCGGAACTCGCCGCCGCCCTTGACGCCGTGCCGGCCGCGGCGTTCCCGGTGACGTTGCAACAGCGGATCGTCGGCCCCGGCGAAGGCTATTTCGGCGTCTGGCGGCGCGGCGCGCCGGTCGTCGAGTTCGCCCATCGCCGGCTGCGCGAGACGCCGCCGTCCGGCGGGGTCAGCACGCTGCGCGAAGCGATCCCGCTGCCCGACGACCTGCGCGACGCGGCGCGGCGTCTGCTGGCGCACTGGCATTGGCACGGCCCGGCGATGGTCGAGTTCAAACGCGACGCGGCGGGCCGGCCGTATTTGATGGAGGTCAACGGCCGGCTGTGGGGCAGCCTGCAATTGGCGATCGACGCCGGCGTCGACGTGCCGCTGGCCAGCGCCCTGGTCGCGCTCGACGAACCCGTGCCGCCGATGACCGTGCGTCCCAGCGTGCGCACCCGCTGGCTGCTGGGCGATCTCGACGCGCTGCTGGCGCGGCTGCGGAAAAGCGATCGCGCCCTGCGCCTGCCGCCCGGCGCGCCGGGCCGCGCGCGGCAATTCGCCGATTTTTGCCTGGATTTCATCCGGCCCGCGGTGCGGCCCGAGACCTTCCGCTGGAACGATCCGCGGCCGTTCTTCGCGGAATGCCGCGCCTGGCTGCGCAACCGCGGCGGCGGCATCGCCAAGCGGCTGGGGCGCGGCGGCGCCGTGAAAATGCTCGTGCACATGCACTCGACGATCAGCTACGACGGCGAACTCACCGTCGAGGACCTGGGCCTATTGATGCGGCGCAACAACGTCGCCGTCTGCTGCCTGACCGAGCATTCGCGGTTTCTGACCGAGCCCGATATGCAGCGGCTGATCGCGGAATGCGCCGCGCACAGCGACCGCCGCCTGCTGCTCGTGCCGGGCGTCGAATACGACGTGGCCGGCGGGCATCACGTGCTGGGGCTCGGCGTGGCGAAGCCCATGCCGTTCGACGATCCGGCGCGGGTGTGCAACGCCATTCGCGAGGCCGGCGGCCTGGCGGTTCTTGCGCATCCGGAGCCGGGCGAGCTGATAAACGATCCGGCGCTGGCGCAGGCGGTCGACGGCGTCGAGGTCTGGAACACGATGCACAACGGCAACTACCTGCCGAGCGCCGACGCCCTCGACCAACTGCGGCGCGCGCAGCGGAAGCGGCCGGACCTGTTCGCGCTGCACGGCATCGATTTTCATTTCGTCGACAATCTGCACAATTCGCATGTCGAACTGCGTGCGAACGGCGCGGAATTGACGTGGCCGAACATCGTCGCCGCGCTCCGGGCCGGCCGTTATCGTCTGACCAACGGCTGGATCGCGGTTAGTTCGCACGGCGCCGGCCCCGCGACGACCGCCTTGTACCGGCCGCTGCGCATGGCCCAGGAAATCGCCTCGAAGGTGAAACATACGATCCTCGGCCATCGCACGCCGGATTGCTGGGAGTTTCTCGCGTGCCGGCATGGCGACTGCTGCCCGGCGACGGTCGAGAAGGACGGCGGCGAGTTGTGCTGGCGCGTCGTCGGCACGTTCGCCGGCGTCGATCGGCGCGGCCCCTGCTGCAATTTCATTCCCAATTGCCGCGAGTGCGAGTTCTATCGGTGGCGCAACGCTGACGTTTACAAAAACCCGCCGCTGCGCGTGCTGCATCTGATCGAAACCGCCAACCCCGGCGGCGCCGAATTGATGATGGTCAACCTCGCGGCGAACCTTGACCGCAAGCGCTTCACGAGCCACGCCTGCCTGATCAAACCGGGCTGGCTCGAACAGAAACTGCGGGAGAACGGCATCCCCGTCACCGTCCTGCCATTGGCGCGAAAGATGGACTGGCGCTTCGTCTGGCGGCTGGCGCGGATGGCGCGCCGCCGCCGTTACGACGTGCTGCACAGCCACGAATTCACAATGAACGTATACGTCTTTCTCGCCGGCCTGCTGGCGCGCCGGCCGACGGTCGCGACGGTGCACGGCAACCTGGAGTACGTCCGCGGACGCTCGCGCCGGCGCTGGATCTATCAACTGTTGACCCGCCTCGCGGGGCCGATGATCGCCGTCAGCGGCGAGACCCAGCGGCTGCTGATCGAAGGTTTCGGCTTGCCGCCGCAGCATTTGCGCGTGATCCCCAACGGCGTCGAGTTGCCGGCGGCGGCGCCGACCCGCGAGACGATCCGCCAGTGGCGGCGCGAGATGGGCCTGCCCGAAGACGCGGCGCTCGTCGGCATGATCGGCCGGTTGCAGCCCGTCAAAGGCCCCGACCTGATTGTTGCGGCGATGCCCCGCCTGATCGCCCGCCGCCCCGACGTCCACCTGGCGCTCGCGGGACAGGGCGACATGCGGCCGGCGTTGGAGGAAACCGTCCGTCGGCTGGGCCTCGAAAAATCCGTGACGTTCCTCGGCTACCGCGAAGACGTGCGTGAACGGCTCGCCGCCTTCGACGTGATCGTCGCCCCGAGCCGCAACGAAGGCCTGTCGCTGACGGTCGTCGAGGCGATGGCCGCCGGCCGGCCGGTCGTCGCGACCCGCGTCGGCGGCACGCCCGAAGCCATCGACGACGGCATCGCCGGCCTGCTCGTGCCGCCGGAGGACCCGGCGGCGCTCGCCGATGCCTGTGCGCGGCTGCTGGACGAGCCGGAACTGGCCAGCCGCCTTGGCGCCGGCGCGCGGGCGCGCGTCGAAAGCCTGTTCAGTCGCGAGCGCATGGTCGACGAGTACCAGGAACTGTACGAGGAAAAGACGAGGCGGGCGTGATGGGCGCACGCGGGGTTCGGGATTCGGGATTCGGGATTCGGGGTTCGGCAATCCGCAATCCGAGATTTGGGCTTTGTCCATGACAGGGTTCTACGGGGCGCTGCTGGCCATCGGCGCGCTGGCATTCCTTTTCCCCTACGCGATTTATCCTTTTTTACTGCTGCTGCGGCCGCGGCGGTTCGCCGTGGGGCAAGCGCCGCCGCCGGCGGCGTGGCCGAGCGTGTCGGCGATCGTTGCGGTCTTCAACGGCGCCGGCCGCATCGGCGCCAAGATCGCCGAATTGCGACGGCTGGATTACCCCGGCCGCGTCGAGGTGATCGTCGCCGACGACGGCAGCGACGACGGCACGGCCGCCGCGGCCGAAGCCGCCGGGGCCGACCGCGTCGTGCGTCTGCCGGAACGCGGCGGCAAAAGCGCGGCGCAGAATGCCGGCGTGGCGGCGGCGGCTGGCGAGGTCTTGTTGTTCACCGACTTGGCGGTGATTGTGCAGCCCGACGCGTTGCGCCTGCTGATCGCGGAACTTTCGGCGCCCGGCGTCGGCTGCGTTACGGGCGTCGATCGTTCCGTCGCCGCCGGCCCGGCAGATCCGGCTCAGGGCGCCGGCTGGTACACGCGCTTCGAGACGGGCGTACGCTGGCGCGAGGCCGAGACCGGCACGCTGCTGGGCGTCAACGGCTGCTTGTTCGTGGTGCGCAAAGAACATCGCCCGCCGGTGCCCGGCGCTTGCGTGGACGATTTGTACGTGCCGCTCGCCGTCAATGATCGCGGCCTGCGGGTGACCGTCCATCCGGCGGCCGAGGCGATCGTGCCGCGCACCAAAAGCCTGCGTGAGGAATTCCGGCGCCGGGCGCGCACGTTTGCGGGCGGCTTGTTCACGTTGCACGCGGCCGGCCGCGATCTGCCGCGCGCGGTGCGGCGCTTGCGCGGGCGGCTGTGGGGGCACAAGCGGCTGCGGTGGCTGGGGCCGTGGCTGATTCTGCTCGCCCTTTACGGCAGCATGGGGCTGGCGCTACGCTGGCCGCCGGGTTGGATTTTCGTCATCGTCGAGGCGCTGGCGATGGGCGCCGCGCTGGCCGGCCTGGTCTGGACCGCAGGCGGCGGCCGGCCGCCGCGGCCGTTGCGGCTGCCGGCGTTCCTGCTGTTGTCGCAGGCGGCGCTGGCCTGGGCGTGGGTGCGTTTTGCGCTGGGCCGACCGTATGTTGTTTGGCGGCCGACCCGGCGGGAGCAGGCATGATCAAACTGCTGTTGGTTGGCGAGGGCGCGCGGTTCGCCGGCATCGAAGGGCATCTGCTGACCCTGTTGCAAACTTTTTCGCGCGATGACGTGCAGCCGCATCTTGCGCTGTTTCATCGCGGCCTGCTCGCCGAACGCGCGGAACGGCTCGGCGTGCCGGTGACGCTGATCGAACGCGCCTCGAAATACGATCGCGCCGCGCTGCGCCAGGCGCGCCGGCTGGTCGCCGACATCGGCGCCGACGTCGTGCACACGCACGGGTACTTGGCGAATGTCATGATGGCCGCCGCGCTGGAAGACCACACCCCGGCGCTGGTGACGACCGTGCACGGCGCGCGCGAGCCGTTCGGCGGCCTCGCCGGCCTCAAGATGAGCCTCAATCTTTATCTTGACCGGCGGGCGATGCGCCGCCGTTGCCGCCGCGTCATCATTGTCGCGTCGGCGCTGGCCGACGACCTGGTGCGCCACGGCGTTTCGCGCGACTGCCTGCGGCTGATCTACAACGGTCTGCCGCCGGCGCGTTCGGACCCGCGGCTGCGCATTGAAAGCCGCACCGCGTTGGAACTCGCGCCCGACGCGCCCGCGTTCGCCTTCGTCGGCCGCATCGAGCCGGTGAAAGACCCGCTGGCGTTCGTCGAATTCGCCCGCCTCGTGCACGACGTGATGCCCAACGCGGTCTTCTTGATCGCCGGCGAAGGGCCGCTGCTCGAGGCGATGCGCGAACGCGTGCTGCAAACGGGTCTCCTGCCGCGCTTCCGCTTCCTCGGTTTTCTCGACGACCTCGATCCGTTTTTCGCGGCCACCGACGCGCTGGTGCTCACCAGCCGCCACGAGGGCGTGCCGCTAACCGTGCTCGAGGCGATGCGCGCCGGCCGGCCGGTGATCGCGCCGACTGTCGGCGGCCTGCCCGAAGTCCTCGGCGGCATCGACGGCCTGCTGGCGCCGACGCGCGCCGTGCGCCAACTGGCGGCGCTGGCGACCCGGCTCCTGCGTCATCCAGTTCAGTTCCAACAATCCGGCGCGGCGGTGCGGGCGCGTTTCGAAGACAGATTCACCGCCGCGGAAATGACCCAACGCCTGCTCGCCGTCTATCGCGAAGCCCTCGAGGAATCTTCGTGACCGCGCTCGCCGTCGCGCTCTTCGTCGTCGCCGCGGCGCTGTTTCTCGTGGCGGCCCGCTACGCTTTTTTCGCCGCGCTCTCATTGCTGGCGCCGCCGGCCCCGCCGCCGTCGAGCGCGCCGGCGACGCGGCTTTGCGTGCTGATTCCGGCGCACGACGAAGCGGCCGGCATCCAGGCGACGGTCGCCGCGGCGCGGGCGCTGGATTACCCGGCCGAGTTGTTCCGCGTCGTGGCGCTGGCGGACAACTGCACCGACGACACCGCCCGGCTAGCCCGCGAAGCCGGCGCCGAGACAATCGAACGCGTCGATGCGGCGCAGCCCGGCAAAGGGCAGGCGATCGCCTGGGCCATCGCGAATCACCTAAGGCCCAACGAGGCGCTCGTCATCTGCGACGCCGACAGCCGGCCCGCGCCGGATTATCTCTCGTGGATGAATCGCGCGTTCGCCGCCGGCTACGGCGCGGCGCAGGGCTTCAACGCCGCCGCGAACCCGGACGAATCGAGCCTCGCCGCCCTGGCCGCGCTCACCAGCGGCATGAAGAACAACCTGCACTACACCGGAAAAACCGCCGCCGGGCTGCCCGCGCCGCTGATGAACGGCCTGACCATCGCCGCCGCGACGCTGGCGCGCTGCCCGTGGCAGTCGTTCTCGATCGTCGAAGATTTCGAAACGTACCTGCGGCTCGTCGACGCCGGCGTGCCGATTCGCTTTGTCCGCGAGGCGAAAATCTTCAGCCCGCGCGCCAGCCGCTTTTCCCACGCGACGACGCAGAAACAGCGCTGGAGCGGCGGCCAAAGCGCCCTGGCGCGGACGGTCGCCCGGCCGCTCGCGTGGCGCGCCCTGCGCGAACGCTCGGCGGCGAAGTTGAGCGCCGCGTTTGACGTGCTCCTGCCTAGCTACGCGGCCACGACCGGCTGGCTGACGATTGTCGCCGTGGCCGCCGCGCTGCTCCCGCCCGTTGCGCGCCCGGCGGCCGGCTTCGCCTGCGCCGGCTTATTGCTGATGGCGGCGCAATTCGGCGTCGGCCTCGCGCAACTGCGTTGGACGCCGCGCCTCGCCAAGGCGGTCGCGCTGGCGCCGTTCTACATCGTTTGGAAAATGATTCTGGCGGCGCGCGGCGCCTGGCGCGCGCCCGGCGAATGGCGCCGGGCGGAGCGAAGTTGAGAAGGAAGAAGCCAGAAGTCGGAAGATACTTTTGCAAAATTCTCTGACGGGGCTTTGCCGAGGCGCCGCCGCATCAACGCCGGTCCTCTCGCCGAAGTGAATTTTGCAAGAGCTTCTTCCGACTGCTATTTCTTCTTCTTCGCCGCCGTCAGATAGCGCTCCCAGCCGCGGTTGCCTTCGACGAAATTTTTCTTGACCGACGACACGACGAATTTTTCGATCGTCGGCGCGAATTGGCGCGCGAGAATCGTCGGGATGCCACGGATCTTTTTGGGGTCGATGGTGATTTCGCCGCCGAGCGTGATTTTAGTGTGCTTGCCTTCCGCGGTGAAAAAGTTCTTGCCGTGCACGTCGACCGCCTCGGTGAACATCGCGGGCTCGGTGCGCCACGTGACGCTGTATTCGGACGTGCGCCAAACTGCGATGTCCCTCCACGTGCGGCTCGATTGCGGCGCCAGCTTCTCCAGCGGCCCGGGCAACTGCACTTTGGCCTCCCAAATCGAGACCATGTGCACCTCGTCGCCCTGATCCTCGCGCGAGATCAGCGTGATTTTGTCGATGTTCTCCAGGAAGTTGGGCAATTCGGCCATCTTGTCGCGAAATGCCGCAAACACGTCTTTGAGCGGGAATTCGAGGATATCGCTGGTTTCAAATTTCATACGGGCGCGGCTCCTTCAAGTGAGTGAGGTTATTTTTCGATGAAACCGTAGTAGCGGGCGAGCCAATACGGCAGCAACCAATAGGTTCCGGCTTCTTCGACGAGTCCCGCGGCGCCGGCGTCCAGCACGTAGGGGTCGTCGCTCCATTTCGCAATCGCGCGCTGGCCCGCCGGCAGCGGCGGCAGGCTCGTGTCGGACAGCGCCTGGCCCTCCAGGTTCGGAATCGGGTTGACCTGGATGTCGGCGCGCTGGCTGTTGGTCATCGTCCACTCGACGAGGTCGAGCGGGATTTGTTGCAGCGTTCGCGCGGCGGCGGGCAGCCCGAAGTCCTGCCGCGCCCCGGTGAGCGCGCCGTAAATCGCGTTGAACAAGCTGCTGCCTTGAACGCTGTCGAAGGACCACGTGCGGGCCAGGCTGGCCAGGTATGTCGTGCGCAACGCGGTGCCGGTTTCGTACAGGAGCAGCGGATAATAATCGAGATAGAACAACTGGTCGACGAAGGTGTTCGCCAGCAGCGGCAGCAGGTTGTAGGCCACCACCACCACGAAATCGTCGAGGGCGTTGTCCGCGATCAAACTGTTGTACGCCGTCTCGTACGCCGCATCGCCGGTGAGATGCCGGGCCACCTGGAGATACATCAAAATCCCCAGGCCGTTGGGGCCGAGCACGGACAACCGCTCCGCTTTTTCGACCCACGTCGACGCGCTGGCCCACTGCCACAACACCGCCGGGTTCCACACGCCCGTGCTCGTCGGCTCGCCGTCCCAATCGATCAGGTAATAATTGTTGTTCAGGATATAGTCCATCACCTGTTTCACGACCGCCGCGACCTGCGGCTTGTGGACGCTGTCCGCCGCCAGATCGTAGTACACCGAGTACGCGAAAAAGTGCCCGGTGATCTCGTCGGAGCCTTCGTTGCTCAACCAGTCGAAACCGAGCGTCGGGTTGGCCTGCCACTGGCAAAACGGCGCGCACGTCGGATCGGCGCTCTTGCTGTACAGCGGCGCGACGCTGCGCGCCGGCAGGCCGGGAATGCCGCTCACGCGCGTCAGGAACGAGAGCGCTTCGAACTCGGCGTCGGCCATCTGGCGAATCGCCGGGTCGCCCGTCGCGGCGTACTGGAAACTCAGCGCGGCCAGATACATGCCGGTGAACAGGCCGTCGTTGTTCGAACTTTCGAGGCTGAAGGTGGACAAGTCGCCCGGCAGATCCAGGTTGCACGCCGCCACGAGGCCGTCACGGTTGTGGCGCGCGCTGTTGATGTTTTGATAGACCTGCGCTTTGGCCGCCAAGGTCTGCTGCTGAAATTGCATCAGCGACATGCCGTTTTGCGTTGCTGTCAGCATCTGGTTCTCGCCGACCGGCGCCAGGTCGGTCGTCGCGACGTTCGGGAGCCACCGCCTCCCGGCGTAGTAGTTCCACGTGGAGTCGGAGTCGTCGTACTGCGCCAAGCCGAAGGTCGTACCGACCCACAAGCCTTGCATCGGGCCGGCGCCGACGTACGCCAGGCGAACGACGTCGAGATACGGCAGACCCTGCGCGCCGGTGCAGCCGACCATGTCGCCGTCCGGGTCGAGGCGATTGAGCCCGCCGGGGCCGCCGATCCACAACCGCCCTTGCGTGTCGAACGCCACCGCCTGCACCACATCGCTCAGCAAATATTGCGCGCTCGTCCATTGACCTACGGGCTTGCCGTCGACGAGTTGGCGCAAGCCGCCGTCCGTCGCCGTCCAGACCGCGCCCTTGGCGTCGACCGCCAGGTCGTAAACGTACGCGCCGCGCAGGTCCGCCTGCTCGGTGAAACTGCCGTTGACGCCGATCAGCAGGCCGTCTTCGAGACCCACATACAGTTGCCCGTTCGTCTCGGCCAGCGCGCGCACGCGGCCGGTCCGCGGCAGCGGTTGCGTGGTCGGCGAGTCGCCGCGGAAGACGAGGACGGCGTTGTCGGTTCCCGCGTACAAGACGCCGTTGGCGGCGAGCAGGCGATACAGCGGACCCCCGTCGTAGATCTGCGTCCATTGCCCGCCGGCGAAAGCGAACAGGCCCGTATTCGCGCCGGCGTAGGCCTGGCCGGCCGAAACCGCGACCGCAAGCAGCGGGAACGGCGGTTGCGGCGTGCCCGTGATGAAGCCTTCGACGTCGGCGCGAAGGTACTCGGTGCGGCTTGCCTGCGAAAATGGGGTGTCCGGCAACGTGCTCACGAAAGACGGCCCGGAGCGTCCCCGGGCGGCGTGGCGCGGCGCGCACGCCAACGCGCAGCAAAGCAGCAGCGCAACGATCCACGAAATCTGTGGGCGGGCGCGGCGACCCGCCCCTGCACGTCCGCTCCGTCGCATCGCGAACCTCCGCGCGTCAAACGAACGCCGCGCGCGTCTCACTGGGTCAACATCTCCGGCAGTTCCAGAATCTTCACCAACACCAATCCGCGTTCCGTGCACAGCAGCGCCGCGGCGGTCGGCCGGTGATAATCAAGGTTCGAGATGCCCGGACCGATCGGCGCCCGCGCGACGCGTTTGCCCCGCGTCGGGTCGTAGATGTTCAAATAGCCGTTGTGCGGGTTGGCCGCCAACAACAAATTACGCTCGCCGTCGTAGGCCAGCAAGTCGTCGCCTGGTTCGCCGACCATCCCGCCCACAGACCGCAACGTGTCGAGCGCGCGCCCTTCGATCACGCCCAGGCGCGGCCGGGCCACGAACAGGAAATTCCGTTTCGCGTCGATCGCCATGCCGCCGATGCCCGGTCCGATCGTTTCCAGGCGGCGCGGCGAGGCGTCGGCCGCGCGGATCATCAGCAGGCGTTTCCCGGCGGACAGCCACCGGTCGCCTTCCGCCGCGTAGATCACCCCGCGCGTCAGCGTGGCCGTCAGCGAGCCCACACGCGGGAACGGCAGCCGCAGGTCGTGGCACATCTCCTCGGCCGGCTTGGTCGCGCCGAAATCCGCCTCGAACGCCGCGCACAAACGGGCGTTGGCGCGCGGGCCCTCGCCCGCGGCCATGATGAAGCGATCGCCGTTCAGCAGGGCCAGCGTCGTAAACGGCAACCCGCCCCGATACGCGCCCTTGTGTTTCAGGTCGCCCGCGAAATAATCCTGCAGGCCGAGCGGCGCCGCCGGATCGAACGCGGCGGTCACCGATTGGCGCAACGGATCGATCGACAGCAGCCGGATCGGCGGCGTCGCGTCCGCCGGCGCGTCTTTGACCTCGCCCGTGGCCACGCGCACGATTTGCAAGCGGCCGCGCGTCGTCGCCACGGTCGCCACATCGCCGGCGTAGTTGAAAAACGCCTCGCGGAAGTGGTTGCGGCCCGCGGCAACGGTGCGAATCGCCGCCACGTCCCGCGCTCGGCGGCCGGCCTCCACCGCCGGCGGCACGAAGAAATCCGCGGTGACGAACAACAGCGCCAGCAACGCCGCGAATCGCCAAAAGACCCGCTGCCCGCCGCCGCGCGCGACCGCGTCCAGCCCCGCCGCCGCGTGGCTCAGCGCCACGAACCCGGCGAAAAACGGCAGACTGAGTTCGAAGCCGCGGCTCGCCCACAGGCCGATGAGCGCGCCGCCGACCGCCAGATCGGCGACCGCCAGACTGATCCACTTCGCCCAGCGCACGCCCGACGGCCGCGGCGCCTGCCGCAGCGCCGGCCACGCCAGCAGCAGCCAGAGCAGCACGATGTTCACCGACGGCGCCTGCCGGCGCACGGTTTCCGCGTCGGCGATCCGCGCCGCCAGCGACGGCAGCAGGGCTGCGATCGCGAGCAGCGCGACGATCTGCCAGCCGCGGTCGCGTTTCGTCGCGTCATCGGTTCGGCGCCAGGCGCGCGCCAACGACGCGGCCGACCAGAGCGCCGCGGCGCCGAAGACGACGCTGCCGGCCAGCGCGACCCCGGGCAGGATCGCGGGCAGCGAGGCCAGGTCGTCCCAGATATCCGGCGGCACGTACGCAAAAAGCGACACGGTCGGCTACCCCGTCTTTCGTTTCCTGCCGTTTTTTACCGCGGGCAACATTTTTTTCAAGTACTGGCCGGTGAAACTGTTCTCGGTGGCCGCGATCTCCTCGGGCGCGCCGGCGGCGATCACCCGCCCGCCGAGATCGCCGCCTTCCGGACCCAGGTCGATGACGTAATCCACGGTCTTGATCACGTCCAGGTTGTGCTCGATGACGATCACCGTGTTTCCGGCGTCGACCAGCCGGTTGAGCACGGCCAGCAGTTTGGCGATGTCGTCGAAATGCAGGCCCGTGGTCGGCTCGTCGAGAATGTACAGCGTCCGGCCCGTCGCGCGCTTCGACAATTCGCGCGCCAGCTTGATGCGCTGCGCCTCGCCGCCCGAAAGCTTCGTCGCTTGCAGGCCGAGCGGCAGGTAGTCGAGGCCGACCTCCTGCAGCAGCCGCAGTTTTTCGAGAATGGCTGGGAAACTGGCGAGGAACTCGGCCGCCTGGTCGACCGTCATGTCCAGCACGTCGGCGATCGACTTGTTCTTGTACTTGATCTCCAGCGTGTCGCGGTTGTATCGCCGCCCGTGGCATTGATCGCAGACGACGAACACGTCGGGCAGAAAGTGCATCTCGACCTTGATCAGGCCGTCGCCCTCGCAGGCCTCGCACCGCCCGCCCTTGACGTTGAACGAAAACCGGCCCGGTTGATAGCCGCGCACGCGCGACTCCGGCAGCTCGGCGAACAGGTCGCGGATCGGCGTGAACAGTCCCGTGTACGTGGCCGGATTCGAGCGCGGCGTGCGGCCGATCGGGCTCTGGTCGATGTCGATCACCTTGTCGAGGAAGTGCAGGCCGTGGATCTCGCGATGCGCGCCGGCGCGTTCCTTGCTCTGGTGCAGCCTCTGCATCAGCGCCTTGTACAACGTGTCGAGAATCAGCGTGCTCTTGCCCGATCCGGAGACGCCCGTGACGCCGGTGAACAGGCCCACCGGGAAGCGCACGTCGATCGCCTGCAGGTTGTTTTCGGCCGCGCCCTTGATTTCGATCCATTTGTTCGTGGGGCGGCGGCGCGTCGCCGGCATCGGGATTTCGAGTTTTCCCGAAAGATATTTGCCCGTCAGGCTCTGCGGCGACGCGAGGATCTCGGCCGGCGTGCCTTGGGCGACGACGCGCCCGCCGTTGACGCCGGCCCCGGGCCCCAGGTCGAGCACGTAGTCGGCGTTGAGAATCGTCTCGCGATCGTGCTCGACGACGATCACCGTGTTGCCCAGGTCGCGCAGCCGGCACAGCATCCGCAAGAGGCGCCCGTTGTCGCGCTGGTGCAGGCCGATCGAGGGCTCGTCGAGGATGTACAGCACGCCGACCAGGCTCGAACCGACCTGCGTCGCCAGCCGAATGCGCTGGCTCTCGCCGCCCGAAAGCGTCGTGCCGCTGCGGCTGAGCGACAGATAATCCAGACCCACGGCTTGCAGGAACCCGAGGCGGTCGTTGATTTCCTTGAGCAGGCGCCGCGCGATTTCGGCCCGGCGGCGATCGAGCGTCAGTTCGCGGAAGAACGGCACGGCCTCGCGCACCGACATCGCCGTCGCGTCGGCGATGCTCTTGCCGCCGATGCGCACGCACAACGCCTCGGGCCGCAACCGCGCGCCCTCGCACGCCGGACACGGGCGCACGCCCATGAACCGCTGCATCTCCTCGCGAACCGCCTCGCTTTGCGTTTCCTGAAAGCGCCGCCGCAGATTGCCGATCACGCCCTCGAACGATTTGGTGTACTCGTACCGCCGGTCGCCCTGGTCGTAGTAAAAGTTGATTTCGTCGTCGCCGCTGCCCCAGAGCAGCGCCTTGCGCACGCGCTCCGGCAGGTCGCGCCATGCGGTGTAGATCGAAAAATTGTAATAGGTCGCCAGGCTTTCGAGCATCTGCGAAAAGAACACCGAGTGCCGGTTCTCCCACGGCAGAATCGCGCCCTCCCGGATCGAAAGATTCGGGTTCGGCACGACCATCTCCGGGTCGAATTCCATCTTGTAGCCGAGGCCGTCGCAGCTCGGGCAGGCCCCGGCGGGATTGTTGAAGCTGAACAGCCGCGGCTCCAGTTCCGGCAGGCTGAAGCCGCAATCGATGCAGGCGAACCGCTCGGAGTACATCGTCGTTTTGCCCGTGCCGGCGTTCTCGATGTGAACGACGCCCTCGGCCAACTTGAGCGCCATTTCGATCGAGTCGGTCAGCCGCCGGCCGATGCCTTCCTTGAGCACGAGCCGGTCGATAAATAAGTCGATGTCGTGTTTCTTGTTCTTGTCGAGCGTGATTTCGTCTTCGAGCTGATAGGTCTTGCCGTCGATCTTGACGCGCGCGTAGCCTTCCTGCCGGTAGCGGTCGAGCTCTTTGCGATATTCGCCCTTGCGGCCGCGGATCACCGGCGCCAGCACGTGGATCCTCAGGCCGTCGCCCATCGCCGTGATCTGATCCACGATCTGCTGCACCGTTTGCGCCGCGATCGGCTTGGCGCAATTCGGGCAGAGCACCTCGCCGGCCCGCGCGTAGAGCACGCGCAGGTAATCGTAAATCTCAGTGATCGTGCCGACGGTCGACCGCGGATTCCGCGACGTGGTTTTCTGCTCGATGCTGATCGCCGGCGACAGTCCCTCGATGCTGTCGACGTCGGGCTTGCCGAGTTGTTCGAGGAATTGCCGCGCGTACGACGACAGGCTTTCGACATACCGCCGCTGGCCCTCGGCGTAGATCGTGTCGAAGGCGAGCGAACTCTTGCCCGAACCGGAAATGCCGGTGATGACCACCAGGCGATCGCGCGGAATCGTGACGTTGATGTTCGCCAGATTGTGCTCGCGCGCGCCTTTAACAATGATGTTGTTGCCGCCCATGTCCTACTCGAAACTCCTCGGTATTCCCATCGAATGTGTCGCTATTCCAGCAAATCCACGACGATCGGCGCGTCCCCCACGATTACGCGGCTTCGCCCCTTGATTCGTCATTCCCGCGAAGGCGGGAATCCAGGCCTGTAAGAGCGCCCTTCCGGGCGCGATCGAAAAAACCGCGCCTGTGATGACGATGTTCTTGCCGCCCATCTTCTACTCGAAACTCCCAATTCGCTCGGCGAACTCGATCGCCGCCGCGATCGCCGCCGCCGCGCTGCCCGCGTCGGCGCGGCCCTGCCAGGCGATGTCGCGCGCCGTGCCGTGGTCCGGCGAGGTGCGCACGATCGGCAGGCCCAGCGTCGCGTTCACGCCGCAGTCGAAGTGCAGCAGCTTCAGCGGAATCAACGCCTGGTCGTGCGTCGGGCAGACGACCGCGTCGTACCGCCGCCGCTGCGCGAACGCGCCGTCCGCCGCCAGCGGACCTTCCACGTTAATGCCTTCCGCCCGCGCCGTCGCCGCCGCGGGGGCCAGAATGCGAATTTCCTCGTCGCCGAAGAGTCCGCCTTCGCCCGCGTGCGGGTTGAGCCCGCACAGCGCCACGCGCGGCTCGGCGATGCCGAAGAGCCGCGTCAGATCGCGCGCCACGATGCGCAGCGCGGCGAGCGTCGCGTCCACGCTGAGCCGCGCCGGCACGTCGCGCAGCGCGACGTGCGTCGTCAGCGGCGCGACGCGCAACTCCGGCCCGAACAGCAGCATGACCGGCGTCGCTGCGCCGCAAAGGTCGGCGATGAATTCCGTGTGGCCCGGATACGGTTTTCCGGCGGCGTGCAGCGCCCGCTTGTCGATCGGCATCGTGACGACCGCCGCTGCGCGCCCCGCCAGGCAGGCCCGCACCGCCGTCTCGATCGCGCCGGCCAGCACCAGACCGCGCTCGCGCAACCGCTCGTCGCGCCGATCCGCCGGGTCGGCGCCGAGATCGTAGCGCTGGGCCGCGTCGTCCGCTGCGTCGTCGTGCTCGGCCGCGTTCTCCCAGATCGGCCACTGGTTGTCGACCCCGACAACCTCCGCCGCCCGCCGCCACACCTCGGCCGGCCCGACCATCACGACCGCCCGCCCTTTAGCCGCGCCTTGCCCGAGCGCCTTCAGCGCCGCCTCCGCCCCAATGCCCGCCGGGTCGCCGATTGTAATCAAGAGTGGCTTCATCGCCCGCCCTTTTTGACGCACTGCGTAAACACAAACGACTTATTTTACCAGAGGAAAGAGGTTCTGGCCAGCATTTCGCAGCACCGGCCGGGTTCCGCTGAAAAACACTCGGCCGCTTCCCAGCGATGGATCCCCGGTTCATTCACCTGCGCTCGGTTTTCGGGCTGCTCGTGATGTACGGAAAGCGGCGGCGGCCTGTCTCGCGGGACGCCCACAGCCCCCGGCCACTCGAAACGTCGCCTTATTTCAAACTCCGGCAGCCCGACGCGTAAGCCCCGCGCCCCTCGCATGGCTGACTCACGTACTACGCCACGATTATGATTCCAGCTCTCTGCTGTTGAATGGACGGTCACTAAAATAAGGGACTTCGCAAAAACGGGCTCCGAAATTGCCCGTTTTCGCGAATCGTCAAAACACGACTGGGGCTCCTTCGACGGTTGCCGTTGTGGTCGGCCCCGAAATGTCCTCGGAATTCCGGCCGACTACAGATGCGTAGCCCCGACGCTTTGTACGCAACGAACTATAAGAGCATCCCCGGCCTGATGGGTCGCCTCAAGCGCTGCTGTGTTAAAATTAACTGCGGTATAGTAATCGTCTATGCATTGACAAGTCCCGCCGTTTTGCGCACATTCTCTGGTCGCAGACCAATAAGACCCGATTACTCCGGCAACCGCCGGGATATCTGAAGACCAATACGCGCCGCCTTGGCCTGGGCCTTGCATATTTTGGCAGCCGCCGCAATTTGCGCATGCGTTGGGGTTATTATAACAATAAGGCACAGCCGGTTGGCAGTCAGTGTAATTGTCGGTAAATCCACACGCGCCTCCGGTTTCCATACTCGGGCAGCCCCGAATGAAACTGCGCAAATCGTCGATTGTGGGCAACGTCCAACCAGTTAATCCCCCCCATGTCAGGTTTTGACAATAAGTTTCCGCTGCGGATGCGTTAAAGTACTGGCTCCCTACGTCCGCGCCATTTTGCCAGAGCAGGCCGGTCGTTGGATCGAACCAGATCTCGGCCGTGTCATTATCATCGTTGTCGTCATCGTTATCGTCGTCGTCGGATCCCTGGCGCACGCAACGAACATGTGCGCCCAACACGCTTTCCTCGTCGATTTGGAGGAAAATCTGCGCCGTGTCGAAATCGACGTACCAAGCGTAGTAAGGCCAATCGGCGTCCTCGGTCGAGGTCCAATATCCATTCCCCCAACCACTTACGTTCGCCGACCAGTAGAGGCCTTGCAGCCCGGGGCCGTCAAACGCCGTGCATCCTTCGCATGCCGACGTCAGGCAGTTCTTTCCACTGGCGCAACTGTCGGTCGCCGGACACGCCCCTCCTGTTTGTGTACCAACGCAGCCGCGAATCAAACTGCGTAACTCAGTTAGGGATGGCGTGTGCCAATCGGAATAAGTGGCCCATACAAGATCTTGACAATAGGTCAAAGCGTCCAGCCAATAGACAGAGGACGCCCCGACATTCGGCCCATTCTGCCACATCAGGCCCGTCGTCACGTCGCTCCAGGTGTCTTCGTCGTCGTTGTCGTTATCGTTGTTGTCGTCGTTGTCGTCGTTGTCATCGTCATCGTTATCGTCATTGTCGTCGTCGTCATCCGTGCAAGGATTCGGGACGCAAGTGGTGTCCGCGCCCATCCAGTTGCCGCTGCAATCGCCGTACGGCTTCACGGAGCAACTTGCCTCCTGGCAACAAGCGCCGAGCGCCGTGTCGTCGTCATCGTCATCGTCGTTGTCGTCGTCATTGTCGTCATCATCGTCGTCATCGGTTGGCGATGTGTCGTCATCGGTGGGGGACGCATCGTTGTCGTCGTCGGACATGTCGTTGTCGTCGTCAAGAGGGTTCTTTCCGCTCGAGGAGGAATTGCTGGAGGCGCACGCGGCAATCAAAGTCGTACCCAGGAGCAACGCCAAAACCAGGAACAACCAAGTCGCCTTATTCATCGATAAACCCTCCTGTGTGAACGTGATTGAATACAAACGCGCAGCACGAAACAGCGCGCGTCGCAGCAACCGAAAACAGGATTTCACGATCGACTTTCATTTACGCACGCAACGCACGTACTCGCTGCTGCTGGCGGGGCCGGAGCCGACGGAGGCGCTGCCCGGGTCGTAGGCCCAGGCGTCGCCGCTTTCGTCCCCGACCGACGTGGACGACCAATACCAGGAATCAATGCAATCGCCGCTAAGCTGCGACGGCCAATAACAGCCGCTCGCCGGGCCGCCGCCGTTGGCGCAGCCGTTGCACGCCGTGTTGTCGCAAGATGAATCCGAACATTCATCGGTTACGTTGCAAGATCCGCCAGTTTCCGTCGCCGCGCAGCCGCGGATCAACGTGCGAAGCGCGTTAATGTCCGGCAGCGTCCAGCCGCTGTAACCCCCGAGGCTCAGATTGGCGCAATAGGATTCGGCGCTGGCCTGATCCAACATGTTGTCGGTCGAAGACGATGCCTGCCACATGTAGCCGGTCGTCGTGTCGGTCCAGACGCCCGAGGAATCGTCGTCGTCGTCCACGCAAGGATTCGGCGAGCAAGTCGTGCCCTGACCTTCCCACGTGCCCCCGCACCCGGCGCCGGACGTCACCGAGCAAGAGTTTCCTACGCAACATGCGCCGAGCGGCGGCGTCGAGTCGTCGTCATCGTCGTCTGTACAGGGGTTTGGCGAACAAGTCGTGCTTGCGCCCTTCCAGGAGCCGGCGCAATTTTCGGCGGCCAACACCGAACAAGACGTCCCGTTGCAACACGCGCCTAACGGCGGCGTCGTGTCGTCATCATCGTTGTCGTCATCGTCCGCGCAAGGATTTGGCACACAAATCGTGTCCTGGCCCTTCCAGGAACCCGCGCAATTTCCGGCGGCCAACACCGAACATGACGTTCCATTGCAACACGCGCCTAACGGCGGCGTCGTATCGTCGTCATCGTTGTCGTCATCGTCCGCGCAAGGATTTGGCACGCAAATCGTGCCCTGGCCCATCCAGGAGCCGGTGCAACTTTTGTCGGACAACACCGAACAAGATGTCCCATTGCAACACGCGCCTAATTGCGGAGTCGTATCGTCGTCATCGTCGTCGTCATCGTCAGCGCAAGGGTTCGGCACGCAAATCGTGCCCTGGCCCATCCACGAGCCCTGGCAATTTGCGCCGGACGTCACCGCGCAGGACATTCCCTGGCAACAGGCGCCGAGGGGCGGCGTCGCGTCGTCATCGTCGGCGTTGTCGTTGTCGTTGTCATCGTCGTTGTCGTCATCATCGTCGGTCGCGTCGTCATCGTCGTCGGCGCAGCTTCCGGAGGCGAGGCTCACCGAGGTGTCCCACACCGTCGTTTCGAAATTCGCGAGGTCTTCGCCCAGAACGCTCACCTTCGCCCCTGCGACCGCTTGGACCCCCGCCGTCACGGCGTAACTGCAAGACGGCGGCGCAAGCGAGGCCGTTGCCGAAATTTGACCGGCCGGCCCAATGTTGATGTATGGACCAGCCACATCGTACAAATTGAACGCCAGCGAAAGGGAGACGTTTTCCCCGACGGTCGCGGTGGCCTGGTCTTGAAACGTCGGCCCCAAAGGGCCGTACTCGAAGTTGGCCTGGGCGATCGGCGATATTGCGCTGTTTTGGTAAGAGAAACCCATCGTCAAATTCGCCGACGCCGAGAAGCCGCCGTCCAATTCGATTTCCGCATCGGCGCCAAACGAAGCGGTCACCGTCAGCGACACGTCCGGAACAATGACGATCGGCACCGGGCCGGCCATAATGACGAGCGGCGGAATTTCAAACGGTATCGGGATATCCATCTCTTCGTTGCCGGAAGCGATCTCCCCGCCGAGCGTCACGGACAGGTCGATCCCCGCCGTAAATGCCGCGTCCACCGTCAAAGTCATCGAGATCAGTTGATACCAGGAAATATCGATGGCGAAGGTGATCGTTGGCGTAAAGCTGAACTCGCTGCCGGCGCCCGTCTCGATATCGACCGGGACGCCGTCGATGTTGCCGTCGAAAATTTCGTTCCCGCTGAGATCGACATACAGCCACGTGTCTTTTTTCGCGCCCGCTAACGGAATAACCAATTTCAAGTTCGCGTATTCGAACACGTCTTCCAGCGTGGCCTGTCTCGTGTCGATGACGATCTGGTTGCCGGTCTGTTGGACATCGGCGACTTTCCGCAGAAAGCCGTTCTTGTAGCCCGACACCAAGACATTGCCAAGTTGCAGGTCGAGCAAATTGCCGTTTCCGGCCAGAGGGAACGTAATACTGGTCGCTGTCACGGTCGCTTGCGCAGCTTGACTGTCGGGGATGATTACGACTTGTTTGGACAAGATCACACTGCCAGGCGATGCGTCGTCGTCGGCCGGCGACGCATCGTCGTCATCGTCGGCCGGGGACACATCGTCGTCATCGTCGGCGGGCGACGAATCGTCATCGGTGGAGTGGCTGCTCTTGCCGCTGCTGCTGGAACTCCCGCATGACGCGGCGACACCGAGCACCAAACCGAGCAGAAGCACCAAAGCCAGAAGAACGAAAATCCTTTTCATTTGTGCCCACCTTTCAAAGAAGTCTGGCCGCTACACGATCACTCGTCGCCAAACGAGAAACCTCTCCTGTTGCAGCGCAATAATTTGTGGAAAATTCTAAGGTGTGGCGCTTCTTGGCCATGATTCTAAGCCAGTGCGCGGGGGTCGCGTCAAGCCCTATTTTCGCTTGCGTGGCGCCAAATACGCCGCATTCACCGTCCACGCCGCAACGTAAGCGGATTGCGAGGTTCAATGCGTAGCCCTTTTTCGTCTGATTCCTCCCGGCGGCTTGAGGCGCGTGTTGACCAATTCCTTTCAACGTCGATTCTAACGGTCAGCCGCCGGCCGCACACAGCGGGCGAGCCAGGTGTTGGGCAGCGGCGTGATGGAAAAGCCGCCGAAAACGAATGTGGCTATCCACGCGTTGCCGGGGTCGTCCGTTACTGATTCGGTCGTCCAATATTGACTAAAAGGAAGCCCACCGCTAGAAATTTCCGGCGGCCAGTAAAAGCCACCCGGCCCGGGGCCGCCCAGCCTCGCGCATTCCTGGCAACCGCTCGCACAAGAATCACTGAGGCAGCCGTCCGTCAGGCCGCAGGCCCCGCCCGTCTCGTTGGCCGGGCAGCCGCGGATCAGGCTGCGCATCTGATCCATATCCGGCAACTGCCAGCCGGTGAAGCCGGCCCAGGTCAGGTTCGCGCAGTAGGTCCCCGCGTCGGCCGGCTGATCATAAAAATTTGTCCCGACCATCGGGCCGTTTTGCCACATGTAACCGCTCGTCGGATCGATCCAGACGGTTTCCCCTGTCGTGTCGTCGTCGTCGTCATCGTCGTCAAGCGTTCCCCGGACACAACGCGCAGTGCCGTTGGGGGCGCTGACGCCGTTGTCGAGAACCCAGCCGCAGGAAAAAGCGACGCACCATGCGAAGGCGCCGTTGTCCGCGACCGCCGAGGATGACCAATAATTCCAACCGTCGTCTCCTGAGATTTCCGGCGGCCAGAATGCGCCGCCCGGTCCGGGACCGCTGCTGTTGCAACCACCGCACATGTAGTTTTCGCAACTGGAATCCAGGCACGAATCGGTCACGCCGCAGCCGCCGCCCGCCATCGTCTCGGCGCACCCCCGGATCAAACTGCGAAGCTCGCCGATATTCGGCAGCCGCCAGCCGCTGTAGCCGGCCCAAGTCAGGCCCGCGCAGTAACTCGTCGCATCCGCCCAAGCAAAATGCGTTGACCCGACCGTCGCGCCGTTTTGCCAAATCAGACCCGAAATCGGATCGATCCACGCGGTTTCGGCGGTGGAATCGTCGTTATCGTTATCGTCGTCGTTGTCGTCATCGTCCGCCGTCTCCAAGCAGGTTTCCATCGTCGGGCAACTGGTCGAGTTGTCCTCAATGCACGTCGCGTAGCCGCCGGCCAGGCCCAAGTCATATTGGTTCGCTTCGCATTCCGAAACGATCTGACTTTCGGGGATTTCATTTCCGCTGGCGTTCACCATGTAGTCTGAGCACGTGTTGTACATGATGTCGTAGACGGTCTGGCAGGTCCAAGTCGTGTCATCGTCATCGCCGGGTGAGGCGTCATCGTTGTCATCGTTGTCGTCATTGTCGTCGTCATCGTCGTCATCATCGTTGTCATTGTCGTCGTCATTGTCGTCATCGTTGTCATCGTTGTCGTCGTCATCGTCGTCATCCGACGTGTCGTCGTTGTCATTATCGTCATCGTCATCGTCATCAACGTCGTCGTCCGACGTGTCATTGTCGTCGTTGTCGTTGTCGTCATCGTCGTCGTCCGACGTGTCGTTGTCGTCGTTGTCGTCGTCGTCGCACGGGTTCGGAACACAAGTTGTATTTGGCCCCATCCAGTTGCCGGAGCAATCCGCGTAAGGCGTTACACCGCAACTGTTGCTCCGGGAGCAGCAAGCGCCATAAACCGTGTCGTCATCGTTATCGTCGTCGGTGGAGTGGCTGCTCTTGCTGCTGCTGGAACTGCCGCATGACGCCAACACGCTCAGGACCAAACCGAGCAAAAGCATCAAAGCCAACAGCGAATAAGTTCCGCCTTTCATCTTTTACTCCCCACAGGCGAAGATTTGATTCATTGACTCAGCACCCGCAGCCGCCCTTGTTGTTGTTGCTGCTTCCGCCGCCGGGATGGGCCGGCGAAGTGTCGTCGTCGGCCGTATCGTTGTCGTCGTCATCGTCGGGCGAAACGTCGTCGTCAGCCGTGTCGTCATCAGGTGATGCGTCGTTGTCGTCGTTGTCATCGTCGTCGTCATCGGCGGTGTCGTTGTCGTCGTTATCATTATCGTCGTCATCGTCGTCGGCCGTATCGTTGTCGTCGCCATCATCGTTGTCGTCATCGTTGTCGTCGTTGTCGTCATTGTCGTCGTCGTCATCGACGCAGACGCCGGCGGGGCAAGTGGAGCCGGAGCCGCAATTCACGCATGCCGCGCCGTCTGCGCCGCATTCGGTGGGATCGTTGCCCGGCAGGCATTGCGCGCCGGAGCAGCAGCCGCTGGTGCACGTCGTCGTGTCGCACACGCACTGCCCGCCGTCGGCCGTGCTTTCGCACGCCGCACCCGAACCGCAGTTCGCGCACTGCGCGCCGCCCGCGCCACATTCACTTTCGTTTTGGCCGCTGAAAAAGATGCAGGAAATGCCGCTGCAACAACCGCTCGGGCACAGGGCGGGCGTACACGGCGTCTGGCACTGGTTGTCGATACACTTCTTGCCGCTGGGGCATGTTTGGCATACCTCGCCGTTTGTACCGCAGGCGTCGTCCGCGGTTCCGGAAGAGCAGGTTTGCCTTAGAGTGTCGCAGCAGCCGGTCGGGCAACTACCGGGGGTGCAAAGCCCGTAGTTGCAATACCCGTCGTAACAAACCAAACCCTGGCCGGTGCAGTTAACGCAGGAGCCACTGTTGCCGCAATAATAATTCTCGGTCCCGGCATGACAATGTCCGTTCACGTCGCAGCAGCCCGTATTGCAAGAAGGGTTGCATTGGTACCAGGAGGATTCGCAATTGTACGCCGGTGGGGCGCCTGGCTGAGTCGCAACGCAGTATTGGCCCGCCGAACCGCAATTAACGCAGGGGTCACCATTGTAACCGCAGGCGTTGTCCGCGGTTCCCGCTTGACAGTTGGAGTTGATGTCGCAACAACCACTGCAATCATCCATGTTGCAGGACATTTTCCAGTCCATCAGCGGAACATCCGCGTTGGAATTCCGGTCTACTGTGCTCCACTCAATCGCGGGCACATTCGCCGCGGCGTCTGCTGCCGCAGTTGCCTGCGCGGCTTTCGCGTTGACACCGGCGCCGACGCTCACAACGTCCAGCGCAATCACGGTTAGAGCCAGAAGAACGAAGATCTTTTTCATTTGTGCCCACCTTTCAAAGAAGTCTGGCCGTTACACGATCACTCGTCGCCAAACGGGAAACCTCTCCTGTTGCAGCGCAATAATTTGTGTAAAATTCTAGGGTGTGGCGCTTCTCGGCGGGGATTCTAATCCAATCCGCCGGGGTAGCGTCAAGCCCCATTTTTACTCGCGTGGCGCCAAATGCGCGGCGTGCATCCTTTACGGAATCTGGCCGGATTGCGAGCTTCGATTGCTGAAGTCGCGGTCTCGCTGCACCGGATTATTTCGGTTCCCGCTTGAGAAACGCCGCCTCAACCCAGGCCAGCCGTTCGCCGCCCACGCCGGCCGCGGTCTCTTTTCGCAGGAAGTCGAGATTGGCGCGCGCAGCGTGCGGCGGCAGTTGCAGGTCGAGCATCACGGCGTAGGCGATCATTCCGGTGCGGTGAATCCCTGCCGAGCAATGGATGTAGACGCGCCCGCCGGCGCGGATCGCCTCGGCGACTGCCCGCACGCCCGCGCGCAAAGCCGGCAGTTGTTCCGCCTCCGGAATGCCGCCGCCCGACAGCATCGACAGCCAGATCCACTTGACTTCCATGGGTCGCAACCACCGCCCGATTTCGCGGGCGCCTTCCTTCTCGCCGAGCAACGTGACCAAATGGGTCATGCCCTGCAACTTGAGGGTTTGCAACAAGCCCTTTGACGGGCGGTGCCCGATCGCCAGGCTCCCGGCGCCCAGGGAAAGCCAGTTGACCACGTTGACCGCCGCCGCCGCGCGATCTTTGCCGGCCTTGAGCAGCTTGGCGATGGCGGGGCCCAGCGCCGCGCCTCGCTCCGGGAAACGTCGGATGCCCTCGCGCAGCAACGGGACAAGCGAGTCGTCGCCGTTGGTCAAAATTTCGCTCAAGGCTGCCGCAAAGACCTCCCCGTCGGCGGAAAAAAAGCGCGTTTCAAGATCCGCGGAGTCGGGCGGCGTCATCGACAGGCCTTGGTTCTGCGGTCCAGCGGCAACCGAGCCAACGGCCGGATGTCTGCCGCCCGGGGCGATATGACTTCGAAAAACGAAACGAACTGCGACAGGGGCAACATTGCGTTCTCTCAACAGCGTAAAGCGGGTCGAGCGCGACGACGTCCAAATCTATGACGAAGCTCGTGTGCGAGATTACGCTCGCGCCGTCGCGCGTTCAACAAGGGGTTATGTCCGGCCGGCCTTGGCGGTCTTAGCGTCTTTGCGGTCAAAAAAATAGGGACCAAATCTCACACGGAAACACGGAGAACGCGCGGAGGATGGCGATAAACCGCCAATAAACACGAACAAGTGTTGCCCGGCCCGATTCGCGTGCCTTCGCGTGCCTTCGCGTGCCTTCGCGGTTATATCAATAAAAAGATGATGATAAACGGCGCATAAACGGCGTTAAGTATGTTTCACGTGAAACATTAAGCGGGGCGCCGCGGGCAGCCGGGCCGCGAATTGTAAAAATTACGAAACAAAGCCAATTTTGTTCGGCGAACGAGTGAGAGGTCGCGCGGAGTGAATTCTGGTCTCACGCGGAGGCGCGGAGATCGCGGAGTATTGTCAGCAGCGACGTCGTTCGGACTCTGCGCGGTCTCTGCGTCTCCGCGTGAGATCCCTAAACTCCTGCGCTGCCCTAGCGCACGCACCGCACGCGGCCGTCGACATGAACATCGGCGTCGTTGATCGCGCCGTAGCAGAAG
>Ga0181520_10002517_pt1 | contig 33816 bp, 32 predicted proteins | sample PEATcosm2014_Bin_29_FD_132451 | JGI IMG/M metagenome (GOLD analysis project Ga0181520, IMG submission 132451) | Peatland microbial communities from MTU Mesocosm Facility, Houghton, MI, USA - PEATcosm2014_Bin02_30_metaG | ecosystem: Environmental > Terrestrial > Soil > Wetlands > Peat | place...
CCGTTTGGTTCGTGTCCAACTGCATAGCAGTTGATTTTAGCACGTTTCCAGCCTTGTAAATCAATGGTTTTACGCGGCAAACGGTTGAAACTGTGACTTGTTCTGAATCGCTCCGGCTAAGCGCCATTCTCCCGTTGGGATTCGCTTTGCATGGGGTCAGAGGCAGGCGCGATGCCTGTTTTACTGCACGGTTGCGAGAAATGGGTGATCCGGGGCAGTCTGCCAGCGACACGCTGACCGAAACGGGATTTGTTTCGGCGCGGGGAGTTGCTGGATGGCTGTAGTGTCGAGCCTGCGGCTCGATGGGTTCAGCCACAGGTTGAACGCTACAAAATCCGCTGGCGCGCGAACTATTTCATCTGCGACAGAATCTGGTCGGTGATGGCTTTCACCGCTGCTTCGGCGTCGGCATCAAGACCGATGGTGGGTTCGCTGGATTGCGGCGCCGGACAGGTGGCGCCGGGACGCCAGTCGCCGCTGTCGCAGAGTTCGCATTCTTTCATGTTGTAACGCGGGTCCACGAAGCCGAGGCTTTGTTTGATGTTGAGGAGTTCCTTCATCTGCGGGCCGGTGAAGGTGTTGATGGGCTTGCCCAACTGCCCGGCCACGACAATGGTGCGGCAGTAGGCTTCGATGATTTCCATGCGCCAGTAGGCTTCCTCGATGCTGTTGTGGCTCCAGGTCACGACGCCGTGATTGGCCATGAGGATGGTGTTGTACTGGTCGGTGAGTTCCGCCACGAGCTTGCCCATGTCCGGCGAGCCGGGGGTGCGATAGGGGGCCACGCCGACGGAACAAAACACTTCATACTCCGGCAACATGCACGTGGGCGGCGCGATGCCCGCGACCGCGAAGGCCGTGGCGTAGGGGGGATGGCAATGGCAGGTGGCGAAGGCCTGGGGCTGCCGCTTCATCATCTGCAAGTGCATCAAGATTTCGCTGGTGCGTTTTTTGGCACCGAGAAGCTGGTTGGCTTCGAAGTCCACGAGGCACATGTCCTCCGGCTTGAGCGAACCTTTGCTGACGAGCGTGGGGGTGCAAATCGCGATGTCTTCGCCGACGCGGATGGCCATGTTGCCGCCGTTGCCGTCCACATAGGCGCGCTGCCAGAGGCGGTGGCCCATCAGGCAAATCTGCTCCTTGAGGCTCTGCGCGTAGGGCGAATTGAAGAATGCCTCCAGCTCCGATTTCGGTGATTTGGAATTCAATTTTTTGGCGGGCGGAGAAAGCGGCGCGCCATTGGAAGGAGTGGAATTATTTTTGGCAACGGAAGCTTTCGCGTTGCCGTTGGTTTCCAGTTCGCCCAAAAAATCGCGCGCGGACGGGGTGACCAGGGCGTCGTCGGGGATGCTGACGCCCTGACCGCTGCGGATCATTTCCTGAATGTCACGGATGCTGATAACTCGGCTCATAAATCAATTTTGGTTCAATTTTTTCTCCGGGCGGACCGTCATTCGTCATTTCGGTCAGCCCTGCCACGGGTTGTAAAACATTTCGTCCACGAGCGCGGCATTGATGGCGTCAATGGGCGTTGGCTGGTCAAACGGTTGCGCGGCTTCGCGGCCTTCCTCGTAACCAATGACCCCGCCCACGCCGCCGCCGAGATCGTCGTACACGACGAGGCTCGGGTCCTGGCCCATGCCGGGCTTGGCCGCGAGGCCGGCGGCGTATTGTTCGCGGCTGAACGGGCTGACGACAAGGAAGCGTCCGCCTTTCAGCGTTTCCACGCTGCGGCTCAGGGTCACACGACCGATGACGGTTCCAAGTTTCATTTCATTTTGCGCGCGCTCACGCGCGCAGCCACGTTGTTCAAATTCGTTTGCCCGGCTCGGATTCGTCCACGATGCCAACGACCAGCCAGCGGACCGGACTTTTTTTGACGCCGACCGCCTTGCGGGCGGCCAGGCCGTCGGACGAAATAATCACCTGCTGGTGCATGCCCGCGCCGTGCGAATCAATCGCAATGATCGGCACGCCTTCCGGCTGGCCGGTGGCGCCAATCGGCTGGCAAATCACCAGGCGCCAGGCTTCGAGACTCGGATGTTTCCGGGTCGCCACAAGGTTGCCTTCGACGCGGGCGAGTTGCATACGCCGTTAGTATATCCGCAAATTATCCACCATCACGCAGCGGCGGATGCGCGTGAATGTCTTGGGATTGGTGATGCCTTCGCCGGTGGGCGTGGCGATGGAATAGCTCAGATAACCTTCACCGCCGAGGCCGAGGCCCGCCGTGCTGGGACCGTTTTTAACAAACAAGGTCGTATCCAGCGCCCGCGCCATCGCGGTCATGTTTTCCACGTTGTGCGAATGAATGATGCTCGTGTGCTTGTAGGCGTGCTCGGCTTCAAGTGAATATTCGATGCCTTCCTCGACGCTTTTGACACGCACGATGGGCAGGAAGGGCATCATTTGCTCTTCCTCGACGAAGGGGTGTTTCGCGTCGGTCTCGCCGAACAGAAGCTGGGTGCCGGCGGGCAGGTTGATGCCGGCGGCCTGGGCCAGCACGGACGGATCTTTGCCGATGAAATCGCGGTTGACGCTGGCGTGCGCACAGCCACCGCCCTGACCTTCCTTGAAGGTGAACGCCGCCTTGGTGAGTTTTTCCAGTTGCGCGGCGTTTAATTTCACGGCGCCGTTCTCGGACATTTTCTGCATCAGCTTGTCCGCGAAATGGTCGAGCACGAACACTTCCTTTTCGCCAATGCACAGGAGATTATTGTCGAACGCCGCGCCTTCAATGATGGCTTTGGCGGCCCGGGTCGGGCAGCAGGTGTCGTCCACGAATACGGGGGGATTGCCGGGGCCGGCGCAAATGGCGCGTTTGCCGGTTTGCATGGCCGCCTTCACCACCATCGGTCCGCCGGTGACGAGCAATAGCCGGGTGAATTCGTTTTTACAGAGGGCATTGAAGGAATCCAGCGTCGGTTTTTCGATGATGCACGCGATGTTTTCGATGCCAGTCTCGCGATAGATCGCCTCGTTGTAGGCACGCACGGCCACCGCCGCGCATTTCGCCGCGCTGGGATGTGCATTGAAGACCACGGAATTGCCGGCGGCGATAATGTTGACGATGTTGCCGCTCAAGGTGGGCACCGAGTGGGTGCTGGGGGTGATCGCGCCCACCACGCCGAACGGGGTGTATTCCTCCAGGGTGATGCCGTGGTCGCCGCTGCGGGCATCCGGGCGGAGCCAGTCCACGCCGGGCACGAGCTTGATGATTTGCAGCTTGGCGATCTTGTGGTCGAGCCGGCCGATTTTGGTCTCGTCAAATTCAAGTTTGCCCCACGTCCCGGCGTTTTTTTCCGCCAGCGTTTTGACGATCTCTTCGATCTTGCGGCGGGCCGCGACACCCTTCTGCTTGAGCTGCAAATAGGATTCCTGCGCCGCGGCACAGGCTTCATCGGCGGTGGCAAACACGCCGTACTTGCCACGCAAGGCGACGTTGGCGGCGGAAGTTTTCTTCGTGGCGCAGCCGCAGGAATCTGATTTCGGCGCGGGCGCAGCCGGAGCAGGGGATGGTTTGGCGGTGGCGGTGGCAGTGCCGCCCAATTTGCCGAGCACTTCGGCCACCACGTCACGGATTAATGTTTCGTTTACGGCGCTCATATTTCAAAATTCGAATACCGAAGCCCGAAATCCGAAAGAAATCCGAAATCCGAGATCCGAATTTTGATCGTAACGGCGGTTGGTTTTGCCGTTCGGATTTCGAGCTTCAGATTTCTTCGGGATTTCGTCATTCGGGTTTCGGGTTTAATTAATCATTGTCTCGCGCTAAAAATTTGTTTCCCGAACACGTCCACGCTGTCCACGATGCCGATGATGACGGCGTCCACGGGCGCGTCCTTCATGCCGCCGGCCAGCCGCGCGCTGCTGCCCTGGCAAAAGAGGACCATTTCACCCTCACCGCAACCGACGCTGTCCACGGCCACAATCGTGTTCAGGCCCGGGCGAAATTTCGTCGGGTCCTTTTCGTCCACGAGCTGCGGCCGCACCAGCAGCAGTTTGCGCCCGTTCATGGACGGATCTTTCTTGGTGGCGACCAGCGTGCCTTCGACTTTGGCGAGGAACATATGCTTACCTTTGTGGCAGCGTCTCGTGAGAGCGCCGCCGTTTCAAAACCAGTGAGCCGCGCTCTCACGAGCGCAGCCACGATTACTTCTTTTTGGGCAACACGGCTTCCACATCGTTGTGCGGGCGGGCGATGACGTGGACGCTGACCAGTTCGCCTTTGATGGCTTTGATGGCCTGCGCGCCGGCATCGGTGGCGGCCTTGACGGCGGCGACGTCGCCGACAACGCAGGCGGTGACGAGGGCGTTGCCGACCTGCATCATGGGGCCCATGAGCTCGACGTTGGCGGCCTTGAGCATGGCGTCCGTGCCCTCAACAAGGGCGACGAGTCCGCGCGTTTCAATCATTCCAATGGCTTGAGGCATAATATAGTTGATGGTTAATAGTTGATGTTAATTTTTCTTGGTTTCCAAAAATCGTCTGGCTTCGCGGGCCACGACGAGTTCCTCGTTCGTGGGAATTACAAAAATTTTCACCGGGGAGGCGGCGGCACTGATGATGGCCTCGGTCGCGCGGGTGGAATTATTTTTCGCCTCGTCCAATTTGACGCCGAGATTGTCCAGGTTGGCACATACGGCGGCGCGGATGTCCGCCTGATTTTCACCCGTGCCGGCGGTGAAGACAATCGCGTCCGCGCCGTTTAACTGCAAAAAGTAGCTGCCGATCCAGTGGCGCGCGCTGGCGATGAAGACGTCCAGCGCCAGTTTTGCCTGCGCATTGCCTTTGCTGGCGGCCTGGGCGATGTCGCGCATGTCATTGGACACGCCGCTGACGCCCAACATGCCGGCCTGCTTGGTAAGCTGCTTTTGCGCTTCCTCGACAGTGATGCCGAGCATCTTTACCGCATACGGCAGGGCCTCGGCGTCGAGGTCGCCCACGCGATTGTTTTGCGGCAGGCCGGATTGCGGGCTCAAGCCCATGCTGGTGCCAATGGACGCGCCATTCAAAATACCCGTGACGCTGGAACTGCCGCCGAGGTGGCAGGAAATTACGCGCAACGGTTCGCCGTCAATTTTGGTCGCGCCGCCATTGACGTAAAGCAGGCGGGCGCGTTCGGCCACATCGGGCCGGCACAGCAATTCCGCCGAGCGTTCGGCGATGAATTTGTGGCTGGCGCCGTGAAACCCCCAGCGGCGCACGCCGATTTGAAACCAGGAATCGGGCACGGCGTAGCGTTGCGAGGCTTCGGGCGCAAACTGGTGAAAAGCGGTTTCAAACAACCCGATGAGCGGCACGGTGGGCACGCGTTGCGCGAACAGTTTGATGCCGGTGATGTAAGGCGGGTTGTGTGCGGGCGCGAGGCTGTTGTAATCGGTCATGGCCTGCAGCACGCGTTCGTCCAGTTGCACGCAGCCGGTGAGGTTTTTGGCGATGATGGTCTTGAAGCCGACGGCGCTCAATTCATGCTCGCTGGCGATGGCGTTTGCCTGTTTCAATTCGGCCAGGCAATCCTCGATCGCCTTGGGGTAATCGGTCACGCGCTCAAAGCCGCCCTTGTGCAACAGGCGCTCGGCGTTGTTCGAGAAATCGAACAACCGCCACTTGAGCGAAGTGGAACCGATGTTGGCGACCAGAATCTTCATATTTACGATTTAAGATTTACGATATACGAGTTGTGTTGCAGCGCGGAATTTTTGTCCGCGCATCAATCGTGAACCGTAATTCGCAAATCATTCGAGCCATTTGCCCAGTCCGCTCAGGCCGTCGTGCGGACGGGGAATCACCTGGACGCTGACGACCGAGCCGACTTGGGAGGCAGCGGCGGCGCCGGAATCAGTCGCGGCCTTGACGGCGGCGACATCGCCCCGGAAAAACACGGTGACGTAGCCACTGCCGACTTTTTCCCAGCCGGTGATGTGGACGTTTGCGGATTTGAGCGCGGCATCAGCGGCTTCCACGGCGGCGCAGAAACCTTTGCATTCAATCATTCCAACAGCTTCCTTTGACATAAATTTATTAGTTTAAAATAGCGGGTTGAGGGAGTTATTTCTTCGGGCTGGCGCCCAGAAACGCTTCGAGGAGCTCCTCGTGCGGGCGGGCGATGACGTGGGAACTGACGAGTTCGCCGACCTTGGCGGCGGCCTTGGAACCGGCGTCCACGGCGGCTTTGATGCTGCCAATGTCACCCTTGGCCAGGACGGTGATGAGTCCGCCGCCGATGGCGACCGTTTTGATCAAGGTGACATTGGCCGCCTTGACCATGGCGTCGCTGGCTTCCACGCTGCCAACGTAGCCCTTGGTTTCAATCATTCCTATTGCTTCGCTCATATTTTATTAGTTGATGGTTAATGGTTGAGAGTTGTTTGTTGAATAAATCCGAAGGTCGAAAATCGAAAGCTGAAAGAAGGCCGAATTCCGAGGTTCGAATGAAAACAAGAGCCGACGTGCCGAATTGCGATTCGGATTTCGGTCTTTGGATTTCTTTCGGATTTCATTTCACGAGTTCCACGGGTGTGTCGGGTTGCAAATTGCACGCGTTGCCTTCATCGGTGTCAATGTGGACTTCGAGTTTGAAACTCTTGTCCACGCGGCAAAGCATTTTTTCGAGGGTAATGCCGCAATCGCCGCCGATTTTCAGCTTCATCCAGTCGCCCTGTTTCACGCCGTAAAAATCTGCATCCGTGGGACCCAAATGGACATGGCGCAAGGCGCGGATCACACCCTCCTGCATCTCGAAGAATCCCGCCGGTCCCATCAACATGGCGCCGGGCGTGTCTTTGATGCTACCAGAGGCGCGCAAGGGGATGTCAAAGCCCAGCGCAATGGAATCCGTATAGGCGAGTTCGACTTGATTTAAATTTCGGCAGGGGCCGAGGATGCGCAAATTGGAAATCACCCGGCTGCGCGGCCCGATGAGCGTGACCGTTTCTTTCGCGGCGAACTGGCCGTCCTGATACAGCCACTTGTGAACGCCGAGCTGGTGGCCTTTGCCAAAAAGAGCTTCCACAGCCTCCGGCGTCAGATGACAATGCCGCGCACTGATATTGACGACGAGCGGATTGGGGCCGCTCGCAGTGCTCGGCAGCGGTTTGCCAAGACGCGCATAAACCGCCTGCCGAACCAAATGTTCGACCACGGCGCGATGAGGTGCAGGGGCTGCAACAGTCATAAAGTTTGAACGACTTTGACATTTTTTAGAATTAAGTCAACATTTTTCTTGCAAAATCTTCCAAAACATTCCAGAATGGTGCAAATATGACGGCAGAAGAGCGCAAACATCGGATTGAAGCCTATCTTCAACGGGTGGAATTTGCGTCTTTGGAAGAACTTTCCCAGCAGGTTGAGGCATCGGTTTCGACCGTGCGCCGCGATTTGTCGGTGCTGGAGGCCGGCGGAAATTTGCGTCGCACTCATGGTGGCGCACGCATCGTGACGCCGAGATCGGACGAATTTGCCTTTTCGTCGCGAGATGCTCATCAGCTTTCGGAAAAGGAAAACATCGGCAAGGCGTGCGCTGAATTAATAGGCTCGAATCAAAGCGTGATTCTCGATGCGGGAACCACGGTTTATCACGTGGCGCGGCATCTGGAAGAAAAAGCGCCGCAGATTGTGACCAACTCGCTGCCGGTGGCCAACCTGTTTGCGTCGGCGAACAAAGTGGAAGTGATATTGGCCGGCGGTGTGATTTATCCGCGGCTGGGGGTGTTGGTGGGGCCGATGACGGTGGAGGCGTTTTTGAAAATGCGCGCCGACGTGGCGGTCATGAGCGCGGGGGGCATCACGCTGGAAGGCATCACGAATTCGCACGCGCTGTTGATTGACATCCAGCGGGCGATGCTGAAGTCGGCGCAGAAGATTATTTTTTGTCTGGACCACTCCAAGTTTGGGCGGCAATCCGTTTCGCCCTTGTGCGGTCTGGACATGGTGGACACGATTGTGACCGACAGCCAGGCACCGCCGGAACTGGTGGCCGGTCTGCGCGAGCGGGGCGTGGAAGTGGTGGTGGCGCCGGCTGCGCCGGTAAACGGCGTGGGGTGATTTTTCGTTCTCGTCCTCGTTCTCGGAATAATTCGATTTCGAGGACGAGGACGAGAACGAGTAACCGGTGTGAGAGGACAATTTTAATTTAACGAACATGAATCTTGCAGAACAAGTCCGGCAGGCCGGCGTGGTTGGGGCGGGCGGCGGCGGTTTTCCGACGCACGTCAAGCTCAACGCCAAGGCGGAAACCGTCATTGCCAACGGCGCGGAATGCGAGCCGTTGCTGCACAAGGACGCGGTCATCATGGAGCGCCATGCCGCCGAACTCGTGCGCGGCATGCAGCTCGCCATTGAAGCGGTCGGCGCGCGCGAAGGCGTTATTGGCGTCAAAGGCAAAAAGAAACACGCTGTCGAAGCCGCCACCGCCGCGTGCAAGGGCACGAATGTCCGCGTGCAGTTGCTGGGTGATTATTATCCGGCAGGCGACGAATACGACCTGGTTTATAATGTCACGGGCAAATTGATTCCCCCCGGCGGCATTCCCATCGCCGTGGGCGTCGTGGTCAACAACGTTGAGACGTTTGTGAACATCGCCGCGGCCCATGACGGCAAACCGCTCACGCATAAGATGCTGACGATTGCCGGGGCGGTGAAATCGCCGGCGACGCTGCGGGTGCCCATTGGCACCACGTTTCGCGAGTGCATTGAATTTGCCGGCGGACTGGCCACGGACGATCCGGTGCTGGTCATCGGCGGTTTGATGATGGGCACGCACACGGATAATCTCGATACGCCGGTTACCAAGACGTCCACCGGCGTGGTGATTTTGCCCCGGACGCATCACGTCATCGAACGCAAGCTGAAGCCGAACGTGGCCCAAGCCAGGATCGGCAAGTCCGCCTGCGACCAATGCCGTTACTGCACCGAGTTTTGCCCCCGTTTCCTGCTGGGCTACGCGGTTGAGCCGCACCAGGTCATGCGCACGCTGGCCTTTTCGGGCACCGGCTCGGATCACTTCAGCCAGTGGGCCGCCATGTGCTGTTCGTGCGGACTGTGTACGCTGTATGCCTGCCCGGAGGAGTTGTTTCCCAAGGAGGCTTGCGACGATGCGAAAGCGGTCATGCGCGCCAAGCAAATCAAGTGGACCGGCCCGATGAACCCCAAGGTACACGCCATGGCGGACGGACGCCGCGTGCCGATCAAAACGCTAGCCAAAAAACTGCATGTGCTGGACTACGACCTGCCGGCGCCGCTGATCGAACAGGAATTTTCACCGAACCGCCTCGTGCTGCCACTCAAGCAAAGCGCCGGAACGCCCTGCCTGGCCAAGGTCAAATCCGGGGACCGCGTCACCGCCGGACAAATCATCGGCGAGCCTGCGCCGAACGCGCTGGGGGCGATTTTGCACGCGCCGATTTCCGGCACGGTGCGCGAAGTGAACGACAAACACATCATTTTGGAGAAATAAATTTATGGCCGAGAAATCTGTTGGATTGATTGAACTGTCAAGCATCGCCGCCGGTTTTCTGGTGGCGGACACAATGCTCAAGGCCGGAAACGTGCGGCTGATTTTGTCGCGCTCGATTTGTTCCGGCAAATATATGGTGCTCATCGGCGGCGATACGGCGGCGGTTACGGCCGCGGTCGAGGCGGGCTGCGAAGCCGCAGGCGGCTGTCTGATTGACAGCTTTGTCATTGCCAATTTGCATCCGGACGTCTTTGTGGCGCTGGGCCGCTCGCAGCCGGTGGAGCCAAACGGCGCGCTGGGCATCATCGAATCTTTCAACGTCGCCACGCTGATCCAGGCTGCCGATGCCGTGGCCAAGACTTCAGCGGTGCAACTGCTCGAAGTGCGGCTGGCGATGGCGATGGGCGGCAAAGCCTTCTGCTCGATGACCGGCGATGTGTCGTCGGTTCAAACCGGGGTCGCGGTTGGCCGGGCGGTGCTGGCTGAAGCCGGCGTGCTCGTAAACGCCGTGGTGGTTTCGCGTCCGCACCCGGACGTTTATCGTGAAGTGGTTTGATCCAACGAAAAATCAACGGTTGCAGTTGAGATAAACAAAAACAGGGTTGCTCCAAAGCCCCCAGCGGTTTGCCTGGGCCGGCATATTGGACGACGGGGTGGCGCGCGTAACGGGAAAGTTTCAATCTTCGACTGGCTGTTGCGCTCCTGAACCGATGCTGACCATGTCGAGAATTTGCTCGAAATGGCCTTCGATGCGGTGATTGCTCTTCACCTGTATCCGTCTTACGAGCGACGTCCAGCGGCTGTCTTGGCTGCTGATCGGTTGCCGGAATGAAACTTTTTTGTCCGGTTTTTGTTTCGCCGGGTGCTATTAGTTAGCTATGACAAGTGATGGTGATTTGCTTCGCGGTTATGCCGAGGCCGGGTCCGAAGACGCGTTTGCGGAATTGGTTCGGCGGCACCTCGATCTGGTCTATTCCGCGGCTTTGCGGCAGGTCAACGGTGACGTTCATCTGGCGCAAGACGTTGCCCAGACCGTTTTCAGCGACCTAGCCCGCAAGGCGGCGGCCGTTTCGAGTCGCCCAGCCTTGACGGGCTGGCTCTATACGAGCACCCACTTCGCCGCCAACAAAGCCGTGCGGACGGAGCAGCGCCGTCGCACGTATGAACAGGAGGCTGACTCCATGCGCGAATTACTTCCCGACTCCGAATCCGAATTGGATTGGATCCGACTTCGTCCCGTGCTCGACGCCGTGATGCATGACCTCAATGAAGCCGATCGGGAGGCGATTCTGTTGCGTTTCTTTGAGAACCGGCGATTGGCCGAGATCGGGGAAAGATTCGGTTTGAGCGAGGATGCGGCCAGGAAGCGCGTGGACCGTGCGTTGGACAAGCTCCGCGAACATTTCACCCAAAGGGGTATAACGACGACCGCTACGGCACTGTCTGTCGTTATCGCCGCCAACGCGGTCCAGGCCGCGCCAGTTGGACTTACCGCCGCCATTTCCGCCGCTGCGGTTGTCTCCGGCACGGCCGTTTCCACTTCCACCGCCATCGCCGCCACCAAAACCATCGCCATGACTACACTCCAAAAAATCCTTGTCACCGTCACCGTTGCCGCGCTGGCGGGGACGGGAATATATGAAGGCCGCCAGGCCATGCAGTTGCGCGGGCAAAACCAGACGCTCCAGCAATCGCAAGCGACGCTGGCCGAACAAACCCGGCAGTTGCAGCGCGAGTGGGAACAGGCGCAACACGAGCGCGCCGAGGCGACGAACCAACTGGCTGCCTTGAGCGACGAATTGGCCCGGTTGAAAAAGAATCCATCCGAAGTGTTAAGACTGCGCGGCGAGGTCGGAGCCTTGCGCCAGGAACAAACCGCCATCGCCAGCCAGAGCGCCATCGGCAAGGCCGCGTCTGATCCGGAAACCCGGAAAGCCATACGCGAGCAGGGAAAATTGCTCTGGGGCCGCCTTTATTCCGATCTGGCCAAAAATCTGAAATTGACACCCGAACAGACGGGGCAATTGAACGACCTGCTGGCCGACCATTACATGGACAACGTGGATCTCAGCGCGCAAGCCGTAAATGTTGGCAAAACGCCGGCGGAGGTAAGGCAGATCTTTTCCGCATCGGAAACGGCGTTTCAGGGCCAGCTACAGGCGCTGCTCGGGAACGACGCCTTGACGCAATATCAGGACTACACGAAGAACCTCACCAGTACCCTGACCGTCGCGGATTTCGCAGACAGTCTGACCGGAGATCCGGCAACGGTGGCCGATAAGAAAAGCCGGCTTCTCCAAGCCATGCAGCAGGCGACCCAATCTGTCCTGGCTGCCGCCGGTCTGCCCGCCGACTACCAGACCGTGCCCCTGCTTAATTATGCCAACATCGCTTCGGCCGAACAAGGCGCGCAAAGCCTCCAACTGTTGGACAGCATCTTTGGGCAGACTGCCGCGAGCGCCAGCACATTTCTCAGCGCGGATGAACTGAACAAGTTTCAAGAATTCAGAACCAACGCAATCAACAGCACCCAGGTACACCTCGTAGTGAACCAAAAACTGACTGCACCGATTTCAAAATGACAAGCAGTTACATAGTGTCAGGACCTTATTTGATCGCCGGGTTGCCGTGGCATCCAAATTTCCGGACTGGCCGCTCGAACATTTTTCCCTTCACTTTGACCTTTGCCCACGAGGCGGGAGCATTACGGGCTGAGGCGGTAACTGAGACCAGTGCCATTGCCCTCCCAAACCGTGTTTGCTACTCCAGGCCATGATCGCTCTTGTCGCCGCCCTCGACCTGATGCTCCAGACGAATTCCGGCTTCCGCCCGAGCCAGACGGTAGATGCGACGACCCTGCACCAGAAAGTGTTGTGCGGATATCAAGGCTGGTTCCGCGCGGGCGGGGATGGCGGCACGGAATGGGACCATTGGAATCGCGATTGGAGCACTCCGCCCAAGACAAACGCATTGGATAACCTCACGTTTGATTTGTGGCCGGACGTGAGCGATTACACCAACAAGTATGCGGTGCCTGGCTTCACGCATCCGGGCGGGGCGCAGGCGTATTTGTACAGCGCGCAGGACCAGCAGACAGTGGACCAGCATTTCGACTGGATGCGGGAGTATGGCATTGACGGCGTCGTGGTGCAGAGATTTGTAACGCAGACGCCGCCAGACAACGTCCAGGCGTGGAAGTCGAACGTGCTTCGTCATGTACGCGCGGCGGCGACCCGCACCGGGCGGGTTTACTGCCTGGAATACGACATGAGCGGTGCGAACAGGAACACGCTTTTCAGCCAGTTGACCAACGATTGGATTTATCTCGTGGACGGCCTTAAGGCCACGCACGACCCGCGCTACCTACACCATAACGGCAAGCCGGTGTTGATGATTTTCGGGTTTTATCCAGAACGTTTCCCCGACACCGCGCTTCCGAAGCAAATCATTGCGTGGTTCAAGACGAACGCGAGCTACAGGGTGACGCTCATCGGGAGCGGATGGTGGGACTGGCGGTCCGGCGCCACCGGCGACTGGACGAACATTTACCGGAGTTTTGATGGCTATTGCCCGTGGAACACGGGGAATTTTTCGCCCGTGGTGAGCAACGGCGTGACCAACAAGTATGCGACGACCGCCTATTGGCCAGGTGATCTGGCCGCCGCGACGACGGCGGGCATATTTTATCTGCCGCAGGTGTATCCCGGTTTCAGCTGGGACAATCTGCAGCGGCTCGCGCCGGGAACATCCCGGATTCCGCGGCTCGGAGGAGATTTTTTGTGGAAACAATTTTACGATGCGGCGCGGGCCGGCCTGGACATGGCGTACGTGGGGATGTTTGACGAAGTGGACGAGGGCACGGCTGTGTTCAAGGTCACGAACTTCCCTCCCACCCAAGGTTGCTTTGCGACCTACGAGGGGATGCCGGCGGATTGGTATTTGCGCCTGACCGCCGAAGGATCGAAGGTGATCAGGGGCGAAAGGCCAAACCAGCGGGCAATACCAATAGCACCGTGAAATCGCTCCCCGAGACCCGTGAAAACCTTGACTTGGAGGAAATTGCCAGCATTTTGAAAATCTGGATTGACGGTGCGAAAAGAAGTGTTGGAATCGTGGTTGGAGCATTTGATCGGTTTGAGGCCGTGGCGGATGATTTCCTTTTGATGCGCATTCGATATGAGAACCAACAACAAGAACAAAAACGGATTCACCCTGCTTGAGCTACTTGCAGCGGTTGCCATCATCGCCATGCTTTTTGCCCTGTTGTTCCCGGCGCTCAGTGCGGCCAAGGCGAAAACGAGGCGAACAGTCTGCCTGAACAATCTCAAACAAATCAACCTGGGCATCCACATGTATCTGGACGACCAGAACAACGGCTCGCCCGGAAATACCAATGCGACCCAGGCTCCATTTCTTTGCTGGACGGATTATCGGGAACTCATCAAGAGCTACGTTGGTGTCAAAAGCGCGCCCTCGCCGCAGGACCGGATATTTGACTGTCCGGCGGACACATTCTTTTACGACCTGAGCCGGAATGGTCGTGGCTATGTGCCACAACCGATGTACGAACAATCCGACCATGCATTCACCAGTTACGCGTATAATGCGGCGCAGTTCACCACGCCCCCCAGAACGAATGCGCCCGCGACCACCAATAATTATGGCATTGCGGGGTTGAGGCTGGAGTCAGTGCTGCATCCGGCAACCACCGTCCTCATCGGTGAAATGCCAGCATTCGTGCCTTACTCGTGGCATGAACCGAGGCGTCCTTTTTCAAAAGCCAACGCGACCTTCAATGACTCAAGAAACATGGTCAGTTTCGTGGACGGCCATGTCAGTTATCTCAAAATCTATTACAACGGGAAAAAGATAGCGTGGGATTACAGCCCGCCCGCCGGCTACGATTACCAATGGAGCGGGGATTGAATATTTACAACCATAATGTGCCGCCTAACAAGGCATCATCGAATCTTTCAATGCCGCGCCGCTCATCCAGGCCGCCGTGGTGGTTTCCTGTCGGCGCCTGGATGTTTACCGTGAAGTCGTGTAGCACCGCGCCGGTTGGCGCACTTACCTGAAAAGCGAGGCGGAATCCGCGTAGTACTTGGCGACGGATTCCATGGATGGCCTGCTGCCTGGCTTTTTCTCCAGGCACGACATGATGATGGCAACGGTGGTGCGGAGGACATTGTTCCCCAATTCAAGGGGCGAAGGCGGCGTCACTTTGCGAATCTGCTGCTCAATCTGGGCGGCATCCCCTTCAAAGGGATGTTTTCCGGTATGCGCGAAATAGGCCATGACTCCAAAGGCGAAAACATCGCTCTGGCATCCGTGCGTAAAATCTCCGTCCCACTTCTCCGGGGCCATATATTTGGCCGTGCCGGGGCGGTCCTGCTCCTTGTCCGCGATAAAGGGCGGCAAATTATCGCTGAAATAGGAGTGCGAAAAATCAATCAACACCGATTCCCGTGGGGCCGCCGCAGGGACCAGCACGTTCATGCTTTTCAAATCGTTATGGACAATCGGGCGATTGCAAAGGATGCCGGCATGCAGGTCCGCCATCGTCTCGGCAACGCATTGCAGGATGCAGTGGGCCCGCTGCGGGTCCTGGAGCGTGACGCCGGTTCTCACCAGCTCATGGAGCGTCTCGGCCTCAATGTATTCCAGAAAGAGGCGATGCGATGCGGCGTCATACGCCAGTTTTTTCCGGATGCGCGGGTGCGTGATTTCCGCCAGCATGTAGGCTTCGTTGGAAATGAAGATCTGATCCCAGAAATGCGCCGGCTCTTTGAGCAACGCCGGACAGGGAATCCGGGCGAACTCCACTTTGGCGAGCTTTGACACGCCCGCCTCCGCCTTCAGGGGTTCCTGTTTTTTGATGGCCGGTAATTTCATTGCCGGCATTGTCAACAATTTGCCCCAAACCAGTCAAAGACGGATTATGGCGCAAGCAAATTGCAGCGTCGGCGTTGTGCGCCGATGAATCGAGCCACAGGCTCGACACTACAACTGCTAGGAGCGATTGACAGTGGCTGCGTCACTGGTGCCGTCCAGCATTGTCCGGAGCGTCCAGAGTCCAATGCCGCCGAGGATGGCCAGGTTGGGGAATAGCAGGGGCGCAAAAACCGGCGCGCCGCGAACCACTTTCTCAAACAGATTTTTCCCGACGCCATGCAAATCCGCGTGCAGGTGCAACGCAAAGCCGGCGAGGCCGACCAGAACCTGTAACGCGAGCATCGCGAAACAGATTTTAAAATAGCCTTCGTTCACGCGGATGATCAATGGCACGGTCAGAAATCCCACGGCGAGGGCACTGGCGATGACGGGAATCCATTCGACCTGCCGGAAGAAACCGTTTTGCGCATGGTCGGTGACGCTAAAAATGAAATTTCCCATAAATCCGCCGAGCGCGAGAAAAATGACCCATTCGGCCCATTCGCGGGCCTGGGCGTCCACCGAGCGGTTGAGAACCAGCAGCAGGCCGATGCCGGTATAGGCCAGCGGCGCGGCGAAGGGGGCGGTATAGACGAGGCTGGCGAGCGTCCATTGCTGGAAGAACTGGCTTTTCAAATGCAGCACCAGTCCGACGACGCCAATGAAAATGGAAATCCAGCCGGTGACATTTCCCAGGATGCGCCACGGGGAAAGTTTCCCCAGGGCCAGCGTTACGATGGCGGCCAGTAAAATGACCGGGGCCGACAGGGAGAAGACCAGCGGCACCCATTCCGCGCGGGCTTGAAAATGATTGGTGCTGTGGGCCAGAAAAATATCCGGCGCGAGTCCGCCGAGATTGGACAGCACAAACAGCTCCACCCAGGTGCGCGGCTGACGCAGCCAGTTATTTTGCATTGTCTTTGCGGAGTTCGGCGGCCTGCGCCTTGAGTTCCACCATGTGCTGGAGCATCGGATAATTTCCGTGCCATTGCACATAGTCCGCGCCGCCCATGAAGGCCGCGTGTTTGGCCGTGCGACCGTAGTAGTGCCAGAGATCGAAATAGGTGAGCTGAACGGGCTGGCTGAAGGCGTTGGTCGAAATCAGCCCCTCGGCTTTGAGCGAATCCATGATGGCTTTCGCCGCCAGGACTTTCTCATTGGTTGCGTCCACCACCGCCGCCCCTTCCGTATACACCCGGTTCACCAATGACGGGGTGTGGCATTGCAGGCAAATGTCCTTCATCTTGGCCTGCGCCCGTTCGGCATTCGGACGCGGCTGGGTGACCTCGGCAAAAAGATTATACGACAGGCGTTCGGACGGGTCGTGCGTGACGCCGCGGCCATTGATGCCGCTCATGTGACAGGTGGCACAGGTCGGCACAAACATATCCTTGGTGGTCAGGGTGTCCGACGGCGCATTCAGGTTCATCAGGTTTTGTTGCGCCGCGAACATGATTCCGTGCTTGGATTCCGTGTAGATTTCCAACTGCGAATGATCCGGGCCGAGATGGCACTGGCCGCAGGTGCTGGGCAGGCGGGCCACTGCCACGGATGACGTGTGCCGCGTATGGCAAAACGTGCAGTTGCCGATGGTGCCGTCGGCGTTTGGCCTGCCGATGGAGTGGCACGCAATGCAACCGCTCTGCGCCGCCGGGCCGCCTTCCAGTTTGGTCAGCGGATGGGGCGGACGTTTCATTGAGCCGGGATGGAGTTTCTCCATTTGCTCGATCATCTCCGGCGAGAAGTCCTGGTTGCCCGCCACCGCCACCCACGAGGGCGCGGCGTGGCGGCTGCGGACGAATTGTTCGTAAATGGCGGCGTGACACGTCTTGCAATTCGCCGGGGTCACACCGAAGTTGATGACGAAGCCATTGTGGTTGGTGCCCGTCTGCCCCTGGGCCACCTGATGGCAATCCAGACAGGTGACGCCCTTGGCCGCGTGCTTGCTCATCTCATATTCGTGAACAATGGAATACTGGTTGTTGCGATGACATTCCGCGCACTTGCCGCTGGCGGTCACGAAGCTGGCGCTGGGCTGCTCAACCACCACGCGCGGACGCCGGGAGTTGATCAAAAAGGCCGAAACCACGAGCGCCGTGCCGATAACCAGGGCCAGGAAGATTGCGCGGAAATTCATACAACGTCTTTTAATGTAATTAATTAGGCTGTCAACTGTAGAATCGCCTGCAGGTCCTGCTCAGCCGTTTTGATGGGCATGAGGTTGAATTTTTCCTGGAGCACCTTCAGCACGTTGGGCGTGACGAAGGCTGGCAGCGTCGGTCCCAGCCGGATGTTGCGAATGCCGAGGTGTAGCAGGGTGAGCAGGATGGCGACGGCCTTCTGCTCATACCATGACAGCACCAGCGACAACGGCAGGTCGTTCACGCCGCAGTTGAATGCTTTTGACAGCGCGACGGCAATCTGGATGGCGGAGTAGGCATCGTTGCACTGGCCGATGTCGAGCAGGCGCGGAATGCCGCCGATGGCGCCAAACTCCAGCTTGTTGAAACGATATTTACCGCAGGCCAGCGTGAGGATGACGCAATCCTTGGGCACGCTTTCGGCAAACTCGGTGTAATAATCGCGACCGCTCCGTGCGCCGTCGCAGCCGCCCACGAGGAAGAAATGTTTGATGGCCCCGGACTTGACCGCTGCCACCACCTGGTCGGCGACGCCAAGCACGGCATTATGACCGAAGCCGGTGAGAATCGTCTTGTCCGGGCCGTCCGCCGCAAATCCGGGCGCGGCGAGCGCGGACTCGATGACGGGCGTGAAGTCGCCGTTGGCAATGTGCGTGACGCCGGGCCAGCCGACGAGTCCGCTGGTGAAAATACGCCCCTGATAATTGGCCTGCGGCTCCTGAATGCAATTGGTCGTCATCAGGATGGCGCCGGGGAACTGGGCGAACTCCACTTTTTGATCCTGCCACGCGCCGCCGTAGTTGCCGGCGAGATGCTTGAATTTTTTCAACTGCGGATAACCGTGCGCGGGGAGCATTTCGCCATGCGTGTAGATGTTGATGCCCTTGCCTTCGGTCTGGATCAGCAGCTTTTCCAAATCTTTGAGATCGTGGCCGGAAACAAGAATCGCCTTGCCGCGCAGGGGTTCCACCCGTACCGGCGTGGGCACGGGATGGCCGTAGGCGCTGGTGTTCGCGGTGTCGAGCAACTGCATGACGAGCAGGTTCACCTCGCCACATTTCAGGCAGAGTGCAAAGAGTTTTTCGACCGAAGGAATTTCCTCGGCGAGATAATAAAGCGCTTCGCTGATGAAGGCGTAATTTTCCTCGCTCTCGTGGCCGAGCACGAGCGCGTGGTCGGCGTAGGCCGCCATGCCTTTGAGACCGTAGAGCAGCAATTCCTGCAGGCCGGCGATGTCCGCGCCAAACCGCTCCCGCCGGGCCAGGCTGGAAACTGCGTCGCCTTGGGCGACCAATTTTTCCGTGGTTCGCGCCGGGACCCACGTTGCCGGTCCGTGAATTTCTTCCGGCATCTTGCCGGCGCCGCGCAGGGTGTTTTCGTAAAGTGACCGGGCGCGGTCGCGCAGGACAACGGCCTGGCGGATCATTTTTTCAATGGCCGCGTCGTCGAAGTTCACATTGGTGACGGTGGCAAACAGCGCTTCGAGCAGAAACCGGTCGAGGCTGAGGTCGCGGGCGCCGAGGCGGCGGGCGCGATGATTGAACTGCGCGATGCCCTTGGCCGCATGAACGAGGAGGTCCTGGAGCACGGCGTTGGATTCCGTCTTGCCGCACACGGCAAAGTCGTTGCAGCCGGTGCCCTTGGAGGTTTGTTCACATTGAAAGCAAAACATAATGGTGTGTTGATGGTTTTGTGCTGTCGGCGTTGTGCTTTCAGTCACGCAATGGGGCAAGTCTGCCACACCGGCATGCGGGCGACCTTGATGCAGGTCAAAGAAACTAATTTTTGTAAGGCGAATTGATGAGCGGAGTGCGGGCGGCCCGCAGAAATGCGTCAGAGACTGCTCCGCTGATCCTTCGTGTGTTTCGGATGAAATGCCCGGCGAATCTCGGTCATCAGCAGATGATCATTCATGATCGCCTGTTTGCCAATAAAACCGTGAGCGCCATGCGCCCGCGCCTTCGCCTTGGCTTGGGCCGAGGGATCCAGGGTCATGATAATAATCCGCACGTTGGGCAGGCGCTGGCGCAGAATCGCCGTTGCTTGCAAACCGTCCATGACCGGCATGTTCAGATCCATCAGGACCAGGTCTGGCTCGTGTAATTCAGCTGTGCGCACGGCCTCGCTGCCGTCCGCCGCGGTGCCAAAAATTTGAAACAGCGGTTTCGCCTTTAAGTAAGCGCACAAATTCTCCAACAACACGGCGGAATCATCCACCACCAATGTGCGCAGCGGGATGGGGAAGTTGTCGGGCAACTCGTCGCTGTCTTGAAAAATGCTCATGGTTACTGTTATCTGAGGCCAAGCCTGACCGCGACTGGGGTGTTCCTTGCCACCACCAGGAAAATCCTGGGATCGTTTCGAATCAACGGCGGTGGAGTTACCCCCCTTGAAGCCCTTTTCGAATTATGGGAGAGCCGGTTCAGCGCTCGGACATCACCATTTGATTGTCGCCAGCGGCGTGAGTTCAATTGGTGGATTTGGCCTGCTGGCTTGGTGCCTGTGCGTTGAATTCCGACTGCATCGCTACGACCAAATCCAGGGAATTATTTTCCAAGTATCGTCAGCACGATTCCCACCACGATGCCGATGACGGCGGGCAGTTTTTTCCAGCCGTTCACTTCCTTGAAGAGAAGCAGTCCGCCGGCGAAGGCAATCAGCGTGTTCGCGCGGCGCAGGCTCATCACGACGGCGATCAGTGCGTCGGGATGCCGCAAGGCCCAGAAATAGAGATAGTCCGCAACGAGCAGCGACAGGGCGATGAAGGGCACGCTCCAGCGCCAGGTGAATTCGTTGCGCGGCCAGAGCCGCAATTTCCAGCCGATGGTGAAAGGCGTGAACAGCACGACCAGATAAATTGAAAACCAGCATTGCACCGTGGGCACGGAGAAGTGCAACGTGCCCAGCAGATATTTGTCGTAAAGCGAACTGACGACGCCAAACAGATTGCCGACGATCAGCGACCAGAACCATTTGTTGCGGTGAAAATGGACGCCTTCCTTCGCGCCCGCCAATGAGAGTCCCACAAACGAGGCGAGGGTGGTCAGGATACCGACGGTTTCCAGCCAGGTGGGCCGCGCGCCCAAACAAACGATGGCGCCAAACAGGGTGAGCAGCGGACTGGTGGCGCGGATGGGCGCGCCCAGCGAAAGCGGCAGATGTTTGAGCGCGTAATAAGTGCCGATCCAGGACGCGGCGACCACGGCGGATTTGAGGAACAGTTGCAGGTGCTGATGCCAGGTCAGCGCGTCGGTGACGAGTGAGGCCGGCAGCCAGCCGGGACAGATCGCATCGGTCGCCAGCAGCGCCAGCCAGACCAACGCGCCGGTGAGGGTGCTGAAGAAAAAGACCGGCGTCACGGCATTGGCGCGCACCGAATGCTTGGTGCAGAGGTCGTAAATGCCGAGAAAAAACGCGGACAACAATGTGGCGGCCACCCAGTTCATCAAAGCCGCGCAGGGTAAATTGTCTCTGGGTGGAAGGCGAATGTTTACGCAGCGAGATGCCGGGCTTGGCGTTTTGGCAGCAAAGTCTTGCTGGCGGGTGCGTGCGATCCATTTTCTGCCGGCAGAAATTCGCGCAGAAACTCCGGCACCTCACGGCGTCCGCCGCGCTGCCAGTCGCGCAACAATGTTTCGGCCACGCGCGGCGCGTCCAATTTCAGTTCGCCGGTGAGAAATTCAAACAGCAGTTCCGCCAGCCGCGCCAGTGCAATGCTGTCTGTGCGGGCAATCCGCGCGTAAAGCCAGTCGCTGAAACGCAGGAAATTGGCAAACGGCGATTCGCCGCGCCAGATCAGCGGCGTGGTACCGACGAAATTGCCGCTGTTGCCGACCAGGTCCCAGTATTTCGCAAAGCGGCGCAGGCGCTGCATGGTGGCGAAATCAATCAGCCGGTTCTGCAAAATTTCGTAGGGCGGCTGCGCGTTGTAAATCATCCGCCACTCCGCGTCGTGCCGCACAATTGGGGTGCCGCGCAGGCGTTTCAAAATGCCGACTTGAATTTCCTGCGGGCCAAGTCCGATGAGCTGGTCGAAACCGGCGGCAAAACTTTCGACGGTCTCACCTGGCAGACCGACAATCAGGTCGGCGTGAATGTGGACGCGCGTGTCGTTCCGCAAAAAATTCAAATTGTCCGCGAGTCGTTCGTAATTCTGCCGCCGGCTGATATGGTGGCCCACTTCCGGGTTGAACGTCTGGATGCCGACCTCGAATTGCAGCGCGCCGGGCGGGAATTGGGCGATGACCTGACGCAATTCCGCCGGCAGCCGGTCGGGAATCATTTCGAAGTGATAGAAATTTCCCGGTTGATGACGGGCGAGAAAAAATTCCAGAATCGCCCGGCTGGTGACGATGTTGAGATTGAACGTGCGGTCCACAAATTTGAATTGCTTCAAGCCGCGATCCAGCAGTTTTTGCATTTCGCCCAGAAATTTATCCAGCGGCACGGCGCGCACCGGAATATCCAGCGACGACAGGCAGAATTCGCAGGTGAAGGGACAGCCGCGCGACGCCTCGACATATACGATACGGTGGGCAATGTCCGCGTCGGTGTAAAAATCATAGGGCAGGGCCAGGCGCGAGAAATCCGGCAGCTCCGCCGGAATGATTTTGGGGAGCGCAGCCGCAGGCATCTTGCCTGCTTCCACCAGCAATTGCTGGCACACCCCGGCAAATTTCAAATCCCCTTCGCCGGTGATGACGTGGTCGGCAAGCCGGACGATTTCCTGCGCCTCAGTTTCGTAGCTGACCTCCGGGCCGCCGAGAATGATTATAATTTCCGGCTGCACGCGTTTGATGGTGGCGATGACTTCGGTGGTTTCCGTGACGTTCCAGATGTACACGCCCAGGCCCAGGATTTTCGGCTCGCGCGCCAGCAACGCTTCCGCGATGTCGAGCGGCCGCTGGTTGATGTCGAACTCCGCGATGACCGCGCGTGACCGCAGTTCGCCGAGGTTGGCGAAGACATAGCGCAGGCCAAACGCGGCATGGATAAATTTCGCGTTGAGCGTGGCAAGGACGATGTCCGGCATCGCCTTAAATTAGCAATTAACGCCGCAAATACCAAAAAGGAAATTGCCTCATGGCAACGGCGCAGGCATGGCCGAAACGCGCCGCGCAATCTCGCTGACGTTCACGGTGGCGCCCAATTCGCTTAAGAGATGATTGATTCCCATGTCTGCCCGCACGACGAATACGTATTCCGGATCGATCAGTTTATCCTGCAATATCTGGCGCTGGTATTGCCGCTTGATTTCCTTCGCGGCCGGGTTCAGCCGCGAGCGGTTTCCAAAGTCGATCACAATGTCAGCGGTGCGGCCGATGGGGCGATAGGTGTCCAACCATTGCTCCAAAAGAGGTAAAATTTTGCGGGCACGGCGGTAGGGCACGCTCTTTCCATAGACCATGGCAAGGAAATATCGCGCAGCGGCTTCGCTTTGCCGCCAGCTTCGCTGGTCGTAGCAGCGGCGCAGTTCCACGATATCGTAGGTGATTCGTTTCACGCACCCAAAATCCACCAACCCAATGCGGCCATCGGGCTGGAACAGGTAATTGCCAGGATGCTGGTCGGCGTGGAGCACCTTGAGCCGTTGCACCTGGGTTTCGTAGGCCTCGCACAAGCGCACGCCCACCAGGTTGCGCAAGTCGCGCGCGGGATTTCGCTTCAGCCAGTTGCTCAACGATTCGCCTTCAACGTACGACATCGTAAGCACACGCTCAGTCGTCAACTCCCGGTACACCCGCGGGACGGTGATGTAGGGCAGTCCGCCCAACCCGGCACGAAAATATTCGAGATTTTTGGCTTCGTGCAAATAATCCGTTTCTTCAAGCAGGCCCCGGGCGATTTCGTCCAGGACGGCGGTGGAAACATGGCCAGTAAGCCGGGTGGGCAGGGTCGCGGATCGGAGCAGCGTGAGATCGTTTTCGATGGCGGAACGGATGGCGGGGTACTGGATTTTGACCGCGACCTTTTCACCCTTGAAAGTAATGGCGCGATGTACCTGTCCCAACGATGCGGCGGCGAAGGGTTCGGCATCGAATTCGCGGAACATTTCTTCGGGATATTTGCCGAGGGCGGACTTGAACTGTGCGCGGGCAAGCGTGGCGTGCATGGCCGGCGCGCGCATCTGCAATTCGGCCAGTTCTTGCAGCGCTTCCTCGGGCAGGAAGCTGGTCTGCATGCTCAACATTTGTCCGAACTTCATGGCTGGTCCCTTGAGGGCGCCCAGTTCATCGCGCACGCGCCGCGAAGCCGCCTGTTGAAAATGAGCCCGGCGCTGCGGCTGCGATTCCTTGCCGAGCAGCAGATTTTGCGCTTGATAGCCCAGGTAACTGCCCATGAGGCTGACGCCGAGTTTGCCAATCCGATAGCCACGGCCCAGCGCGCTGCCGCCTTGTCCATTTTGATTCACCATTCCCAGCCTCCTTTCTTCAGGAAATGGCCACCGAGGTTCAGGCAGCGGTCGAGCAGGGCGAGGGTCCGTCCTTTGCCGGGCGAACGGTCCTGCAACCAGTAGGTGAGCATGGCCAGGTGGAACAGGCCAAAGGCGTGCGCGCCAAAATCGCCGACCTGCGGGATGTCACCGGCGTCTTCGGCCTTCGCCAGAATGCCGCGGATGAACCGCAGGTAGCGCAGGCTGCGTTCCTTGGTTTGCAAACTCCACGGACTGAGCTTGGAAGTGGGCGCCAGCGTGCGCAAATAAACCGCACCAATAAATTCCTCATACGGGGCGAGGCGGTCGAGGAAACGGTGGATGATGGCGAAGAGTTGTTCGGGCAGGGCCGCCGTTTGGATGCGCGAGTCGTGTTCGTACCACTGGATGACGTCATCGAGTTCGCGCTCGAAAAAGCAGAGCGCCAGGTCTTCCTTGGTCTTGAAATAATTGAAAAGCGTGCCTTCAGCAATGCCAGCCTTGCGGGAGACGGCCTTGGTGGTGGTGCGGTAAAACCCCTGGCTGGCAAACAATTCCAGGGCTGCTCGCAGGATGGCCTGCCGGGTTTTCTCCTTGTTTTCCGAGCGCTTTCCCCGGGGTGGGCGGGTTTTTTTTGCCGTCCGCCAGCGGGCGGGGGCAGGATGGGTTTTGGCTTTCATATCAAAATATGAGTGGACTCATGTTTTTGAACAATAGGCCGCGATTTAAAGGTTGTCAAATAAAAATGAGTGGGCTCATGTTTTGAGATTTAAGCCAGGCCCGCCAGCCGGAAATTTTAAAAAGTTATTCACAGTATCCACATGGACAGCGAATGTCCAAGGCTGCCTGCGAAACTGGTGTCATGAAAAAACAAGCCAGGTATTGCCCGGTCATCTTGGAACCGGAATTGGAGCAGGAAACCGCCCTGTTCACCGTCCACCAACGCCGCGCCCTTGCCCAAAAATTCCGCCGCTGGGCCCGGCAGCTCGATGTGAGCGCCTTTATCATGCTGCGGAACCAACTGGCGGGTGAAGCGAAGCCGCCCTGCATAAAAGCCGTTCCCGCGCAGGTTTTGGCTCATAACTGACCCATCGGCTTTAGTTTCAACCCCAGGCGCAGCGATGCAACCCTTGTTTCGCCGCCTGGAACGGTTCAAAGCAATCTTCCATGATTTCCGAAAAAAACAAAAAGCCGAGCGTCGCCGACGTGGAACACACGCTCGCCCGGTGCCAGTGCGCGCTTGAAGCCGCGCCCACAGCCGCGAAAAAACGGGAGTGGCAGGCCAGGATAAATTTTCTGAACCGGCTTCGTGCCCGCCTGGCAAGGGCAGATATTTCGACCGGGGATGAAGACGGCTGACCGGCAGGGCAGCCATCTACCGGGGACAAGGTTATTCGAGCAAACTTAAAATTGCATCGGCTGCGCGTTTGGGCGCGCCGGGAGCGCCGAGCGAAGCGACCACCCGGGCGAGCTGCGATTTTATTTTTTGGCGGCGCGCCTCGTTTTGCAGCAAATCCAGCGCGGCGCCGGCAAGATTTTCCGCCGTGAGTTCGTTCTGGAGAAATTCGGGATAGACTTCTTCGTTCGCGAGCAGGTTGGGCATGGTGAACGTCTTCACGGTGATCAGATGCCGCGCGATCTGGTAGTTGAGCCACGATCCTTTGTAGAGCGTCACCGCCGGCACGCTGAAAAAGGCACACTCCATCGTCACCGTGCCGGTCTTGGCAATGGCCAGATCGGCTTGGGCGAGGGCTTTGGGCAGATTGCCGATTTGAAGTTCCAGATTGGGAAAACATTTTTGCGCGAAGCTCCGGGTGCCGGCCAAAGTTGGTGAGCCCGCCGGCGAAGCCTGACGTACCATGGTATTAAGCCGGCGGGCTATTTCCCAGTCCACCACCGGGAGCAGTTGGTCGCCCGGCAAAATCATTTTGGTTTGGGCCGATGGAAATTTGTCCTGAATGGCTTTCAAAGCGTCCAGCATCGGCGGCAGATGCCGTCGCAACTCGCTTTTACGGCTGCCGGGCAGCAGCAGAATTTGCGGCGGATGATGCAGGCCGGACGCAATGCCCGGCTCGCGGCGGGCAAATTGCAAATCGTCATCCGCAAATCTTCCCACCATGGGATGGCCGACAAATTCCACGCGCAACTGCGGTACGCGCTGCGCATACCAGTCCTTCTCAAACGGAAAGATGCTCAACAGCAGATCATAATCCTGCGCCAGACGCTGGGCGCGGCCCGGACGCGACGCCCAGACCTGCGGCGAGACGAACTGCACGATTTTAGGTTTCCATTGGGAGAACGGATTATTGCGGACGTATTCCTTGACGGCGTGGCCGAAGCGCAGGTTAAACCCGCCGTAGTCCACGCCGATGATGACCTCCGGCTGGCGTTGAATGGCCGCGGCCAGCAATTTCCGCATCAGCCGGCGCAGTTCAACCAGTCTCACCAGCACATCGGTGACGCCCACCACGGAAAGCTGCGACATCTCGTGGACCAGTTGAACGCCCGCGGCGGACATCCGGGAGCCGCCCGCGCCGAAAAAATTCGCGTCCGACCATCGCCCGCGCAGGGCGGCCACCAGCTCGGCGGCCAGCAAATCCCCGCTCGCCTCGCCGGCAATGAGCATGAACGATTTCGGTTTCACGTTTTCATTTCAACGCAAAGCCGCAAGGTTGCAAAGCCGCAAATTTATATGTTTGCACGCATCGGCTGTAAAATTTGAGGGTGTTGAAGGGTTCAAAGGCTGGAAGACACAGTTGATTCAATGACTGTCTGCCCTGAATTTATGAGACCCCCATCCTCCTCGTCCTCGTTCTCGTCCTCGTCCCCGAAACCTGTGGAAATCAAGATTGAGGACGATAACGAGAACGAACCGCCAGTCGGCATTTTTTAACAGGCGGTTGACCCCGGATGAACTCCCAAATTCACGATTCAACCTTTTCGACTGTTCAAAAACTGGCGAATAGTTGGCAACCTATGGAGAGTTTTATTTGTCATCCCAGCGGAAAGTATGCGGATGAAATGCGGTCTCCTGCTGCTGGTTGCGGTATCTTTGCTGGTGACGGTTCCGGCGTTCGCCGGCTTGAAAAACAGCGATTGCCTGGATTGTCACGGCGATAACACGCTGTTTAAGACCAATTCCGCCGGCAAGGCAATTTCCCTGTTCGTGGACGCCGCCAAATTGAAGCTGTCCGCGCACCGAACCAATGACTGCATCAGTTGTCACACCGACATCACCAAAAAACACCCCGACGACAACCAGCCGGTGGCGTCGGTGAACTGTGCCCTCTGCCACGCGCGCCAGACGCAAAGCTTCAATGCCAGCGTACACGGTCTGGCGTTGAAAGCGGGCCATGATGACGCGGCCACGTGCCGCGACTGCCATGACTCGCACGAGATCATTTCCGACACCTCGCCAACCTCGCCGATTTATTTTTCGCGCCAGGCGGATACCTGCGGCGCATGCCACGACAAAGAGGCGCGCGACTGGGCGCAAAGTGTTCATGGCAAGGCGGTTTTGGCCGGCTCGCACGACGCCCCCACCTGTACCGGCTGTCATGATGAGCACAAAATCCGGTCGCTCAAGAGCAGTTCGGCGATGACGATTTCCGAGGATGTTTGCAGCCGCTGCCATGCGTCCGAGCGGTTGAACACCAAATACAATCTGCCAGCCGACCGGGTGAAAACGTTTTTTGACAGCTATCACGGGCTGGCGGCCCAATATGGTTCCACGGTGGCGGCAAACTGTTCCAGTTGCCACGGCTTTCACAAAGTTCTGCCGTCTTCGGACACCAACTCCACCATCAACAAAATCCATCTGGTTGAGACGTGCGGGAAATGTCATCCGGGAGCGAACACGGAGTTTTCACTGGGCAAAATCCACGTGGAGCCGGACGGGCAGGCGGGGGGGGCGGATTTTGGCAGCCGGTTGAACCGGTGGGTGCGGCGCGTTTATCTCTTCTTAATTATTGCCACGATCGGAGCAATGCTGGCCCATAACGGGACCCTGTTCATCAAGAAGACGGCGGCCCGGCTGCGCATGACCGAACGGCCGGTGGTGCGCATGACGGCGGCGCAGCGCTGGCAGCACTTCGTGCTGGCGGCCAGTTTCATCGTGCTGGCGGTCACGGGTTTTGCGCTGAAATTTCCCGATTCATGGCTGGCCAAAGTGCTCGGTTCCAGCGAGCCGTTCCGCCGCTGGTCGCACCGGGTGGCCGGTATCGTGATGCTGGCGGTGGGCGCGTATCATTTGATTTACCTGTTGAGCACGCGCGACGGGCGAAAGCTGGTGGCGGACCTGTTCCCGGTGAAGAAAGACGCGGCGGATGTCTGGCAGGCGGTGCGTTATCTGGCCGGATTTACAGGGAAAAAGCCGCAAATTGGACGCTTCGGCTACGCGGAAAAAATGGAATACTGGGCGGTGGTCTGGGGCACGATCATCATGGGCGCGACCGGGCTGGCCATCTGGCTGAAAATTGACGTGACCCAATATTTCCCGCGCTGGGTGGTCACGGTGGCGACGACGATCCACTACTACGAGGCCGTGCTGGCCTGCCTGGCCATCATCGTCTGGCATTTCTACCACGTCATCTTTGACCCCGAAATTTACCCCCTGAACACGGCCTGTCTGGACGGCCGAATCTCGGAGGAATTCCAGGCGCACGAGCACCCGCTGGAACCGGAGGCGGACCAGCGGCGGGCCGACCAGCCCGACACCCTGGCTGGTGGTAAGGAAATCTAATTTTTTATCTAAGGGAAAACCAAATGTTTAAAGTCGCCAAATGTTGCGTAGGAAATGCCAAAAAACGGTGAGCGCGGTTTTGATCCGGCTCCTAGAGTTAAGGCAGATAACGACAACTAGAATAACAACCGAACCAAAATGAAAATTTTTGTTGCAGGATTAAGCTACAAGACCACGCCGGTGGAAGTGCGCGAGAAGCTCGCGGTGCAGCGCTCGCGGCTGCAATGCTGCGGCTGCCGGCTCAAGCTGCGCGGCGGACTGGATGAAGTAGTGCTGCTTTCCACCTGCAACCGGGTGGAGATTTACGGGGTGTCGTCATGGATTCATGGCCGGGTCCACCAGCTTTTTCAGGAACTTACCGGCAGCGATTTTGATTTCACCCCGCACCTCTACGTCAAGGAAGGCGCGGAGGCGGCGAAACACCTGTTCGCGGTCGCCAGCGGGCTGGATTCGCTGGTCATCGGTGAAACGGAAATTACCGGCCAGGTCAAAAATGCATATCAGGCGGCCAAGGACGCCGGTCTCGTCGGCAAAAAAATGAACCGGCTGTTCCAGACCGCCCTGTCGGTGGTGAAAAAAATCCGCACCAACACGGGCATCGGGCGCGGCGCGACCTCGGTTGGCAGCGTGGCGGTGGAACTCGCGGAAAAGGTGTTTGACGCGAACCTGGCGGAAAAGACGGTGATGATTTTGGGCGCGGGCAAAATGGGCGAAGCCTGCGTGAAACACCTGGCCAAGCGCGGCGCCAAGACGGTGCTGGTGGCCAACCGCTCGGCGGAACGCGCGGAGAAACTGGCGGCGGAATTCGGCGGCCGCGCCGTGCGGATCGAGGATTCGGCGGCGGCCATGACTGAAGCGGACATTTTGGTCAGTTCCACCGGCAGCCCGGACATCGTTTTACGGCGGGAAGACGTGGCCAGGATTTTGCCCGCGCGCCGGAACCGGCCGCTCGTGCTCGTGGACATTGCGGTGCCCCGCGACATTGATCCCGCCGTGGCGGAACTCCCGAACGTCTTCCTCTATGACATTGACGACCTCGAAGCGGTGGTCCGTGAAAACACCAAAAATCGCGAGCAGGAACTGGCCGTGTGCCAGCAGATCATCGCGGAACACGCGGCGGAACTGATGGCCCGATTTGATTCGCCGTTTGCGCGGCGCGCTCCGGCGCCCGTGGAAATTGTGCCCGGCTGGGTGCTCGAGAGTGCGGCGGCCTGATGAGAATTAAGAATTTACAATGCTCCAGTCACCATAACAAATAACTACACAATACAATGAAAGAAATAAATCCTTATAGGAAAATGTCGGCCTGCCTTGCGGCAGCGGGACTGGCATTGTTTGGCAGCGTGTCCGCAATCCAAGCGGCGCCTCCCGCGTTAGAGGGCTCCCTTACCCAACGGCCGCTAACCCACACGGAAATCGCTGAGTACGGACTGACCAACGCCCAATTTTCCGGCGGCATCGGCACGGTCGGCTTGGGGGAACCGGTCTTTGTGGACGCCATGGTCAATGCTGCCATCGCCCCTTCCAACATCGTTGGCGTCACTTGGTCTCTGACCAAGCCCGGCGGCTCGACCGCTTCCTTTTTGCCTGTGTTTCTGGGCACCAATATTCCACTCTACAACATGGCGGACCGGATGAGTGGCGAAAGCAGCACTCCAGTGTATCAACTGGCAGGCCCGACGGGCCGCGCCTTTTTCCGGCCGGACGTCGTGGGGCCGTACACCGTGAACGCCACCATCACGACGGTGGGCAGCGGTTCGACGAATGTGGCCCTCAACGTGACTGGCGCGACTTTCCTCGGTCTGGAGACCTGCGCCGCCTGCCACAGCGGCCGGTTTTCGGGCGCGCCCAGCGTCTATGAGAGCTACACCAACACGCTGCACGCCTCGATGTTCACCACGGCCATTGACGGCGGGGCCAGCAGCCATTACAACGTGAGTTGCATCCCGTGCCATACCGTGGGGTATGACACCAATTCCTTTGCCGTCAACGGCGGCTTTGATGATGTGGCCCTCGAATATGGCTGGACTTTCCCAGCAGTGCTGACCAATGGCAATTGGGCCGCCATGCCGACGGCGGTGCAAAATTTGGCCAACATCCAGTGCGAAAACTGCCACGGCCCCGGCAGCCAGCATTTGTTTTCGCAGGGCGTGGTGGGCAACACCAACGCCATCACCGTCAAGTACGACGCCGGCGACTGCTCGCAATGCCATGATGAACTGAACAACCACTATTACAGCGCGGAGTGGAACAACTCGCTGCATGCGGTTTCCGCCCGGGAGACCAGTCCCGCCTGCGTGCGCTGCCATACGGGACCCGGCTTCATTGGCTGGGCCACCGCCGGCGGCATGGCGGCCCAGAATCTGTATCCGACCAACGTTATTTCGATGAACGTATTTTCCACCACCAACATCCTCAACACGCCGCCCAACACGACTTATGCGGCGGTGGACTGCCAGGCCTGCCACGATCCGCATGATGCTTCCAATCCGCACCAGTTGCGCTTGAGCTATAACGTGGTGCTCTCCGACGGCACCGCCGTCACGAACGCCGGCGCCGGCGGCTTGTGCATGCAATGTCACAACAGCCGCAACGGTTCCGTGACCAACATGATGGTGAACTATCCCTTGAACCTGCCGAACTGGGCAGGCGGCGTTGGTTTTGGAACCCATGACAGTCCACAAGGCGACATGCTTGAAGGCGCAAACGGGTGGACCTACGGCCAGACGATGCCCAATTCGCCGCACGCCAACGTGGTGTCCAACACCTGCGTGGGCTGTCACATGCAGACCATTGCCTCGAGCGACCCGGCCTTTACCCTGGCTGGCGGCCACACCACCAAGATGAGTTACATCAACTCGCAAGGCGCCAATGTTGACGTCACCTACGCCTGCACCCAGTGCCACGGCAGTATCAACACATTTAACTTCCCGGTGGCTGATTACGACGGCGACGGCGTGGTCGAAGGCGTCCAGACGGAAGTTCAAAATCTGCTCAATAAGTTGTCCACGCTGTTGCCGCCTGTGGGCTATCAGTCGAATCCGGCCAACTACGTGGCGGACGGCAAGGTAAAATCGAGTTCGACGATCTCCCGCGGCTGGTCTCAGCCGAACATGCCGGCGAAGTTCCTTCAGGCCGGCTACAACTACCAGTTTGTCGTCAACGACGGCAGTTTGGGCGTCCATAACCTCGCCTACACGGTGGCTTTGCTGAAGGCGTCCATTGCGAATCTGACCGGGGTGTCCTCAACGGGCGGTTTGCCCGATGCCTGGGTGCTCCAAAACTTTGGATCGCTCACGAATGCGGCGGCGGCGCCCAACGCGGTGAACAATGCTGCGGGCATTCCGAACTGGATGATGTATGCCCTCGGCCTCGCCCCGAACGCCGGCTTCACGGTGGGCAACAGCGGCGTGATTTACTTCAATGATGACAACATTGTCAATGGCGCCACCAACACCATCGCCATCTACAAGGCGGCGGAAATCGCGTTTGACACGCAAGTTGGCACCACCTATACGATTCAAGGCATTGACGCCCTGAGCGGCAATTGGCAGAACATCAGCACCAACATGCCGGGCACCGGCGGCACGATCAGTTATCTGACGCCGACGCGTGATAATGTGCAGATGTTTTTCCGCGTGGTTCACACTCCGTGATCGCGGGCTAAATTAAACCTGGAATTTTCCAGACCACCAACCCTCCCCGCGTGAAGCGGGGAGGGTTTTTATTTTGAAAGGCCGGGGAGCACGCCCGCCCCGCGCTTCGCTGACCGGGCTTCCCGGCAGCTTCTGGCCATGTTGCCAGCACGCACGTTTGGAAACCTTTCCTGAGTTTGGGTTTCTGTGCGGCCTGGGAAAACTGCGTGCCGGGCGGACGCACTCCCCCGTTCTATTCTATTTTGCAATTCGAGTTGAATGCGCCGGGGAAACCGGCCCGCGAACCGGCACCAAAGGCGTCGCCAGCATCGTTCTGCGCCGGGCGTCACGCTCCCAAACCAGTTGCGGCTTTCGGGCTCAATTTTACGGACTCACGGTTTGCCCGCCGGCGGATTATTTTGCCGGGGTGGTGGCGGCCTTCATCTGCTGAAAAACGGCCAGTTGAGTTTGAAGATTGGCGGCAAGTTGTTTGAGCTTTTCCCCCTGGGCTAGTTGCACCTGCTGCAAATGTTGCCGGGCGGCTTCGAGATCCGATTCGGAACCGCCATTTTGCGCCTGGACGACCTGCTGCTGGGCGGCGTTGACCTGGGTTTCCAAGTCCGCGCCGACCGCGCCGCATTGCTTCACAAATTCGGCATGGAAAACCTGGCTGGCCTGTTCGACGGAAACCGCGCTGACATCCGGGATGAGACGGTTGATGGAAGCAATAATCTCCGGGCTGGGCCTGGCGATTTCGGGGGCGGGTTTCGCCGGGGCGGCGGCGACGGCCACGCGCGCAATGGCGCGAGCCAGATCGTATTCCAGCGCCGGTTCCCATTCCGGCTGGAGCCGGGCGAAGGTTTCCTTGTTTTTTCCGCCGACAATGGCGAGGCCGAGAAAACATGCGTCGCCCTTGTCCAGATTGAACGGCTGAATGCCCTCGGCCTCGGCGGCAGCAACATTCGTTTCGGCGGTCGCATCCAGACGCGTCACCTGGATTTTGTCGGCGCTATCGGCCTGCAGGGCGGTCAGCAAGTTTTCCACGCGACCGGAAAAGGCCTGCTCTTCGGCGCTGGCGCTGCCCGCCGGGAGCAGCGAATAAAAGCGGATGGTGACCGGCGCGGCCAGATGTTCCAGCGCGTTCCGCACTGGCCCGGAAAGTTCATCGGCGTTCCGGGAAGATTCGTGGTAATGAAACCACGCGGCGGTCAGCCCGGCGCCCAGGACAAAAAAAAATGCCGCCAGGACCAACATCCGGCTGGCGCCCGATGATGCGGTGGCGGGAATGGAATTGGCTGGCTTCATTTCTGGAGTCAGCATTCTCCCACATCATGCGGAGGTGTCAATTGCGTAAATGACTGGTTGATTATGGGGGGTGTGAGACAAAATTCTTCCACTAGGCAGCTAGCGCCAAGGGATCATTGAGTGCGGCAAGAGTGTTAAGGTGGTGCTTCCAGAACTCTTCGAGGCGGTTGCCGCTGTGGACACAGCGCAG
>Ga0181520_10002520_pt1 | contig 33793 bp, 29 predicted proteins | sample PEATcosm2014_Bin_29_FD_132451 | JGI IMG/M metagenome (GOLD analysis project Ga0181520, IMG submission 132451) | Peatland microbial communities from MTU Mesocosm Facility, Houghton, MI, USA - PEATcosm2014_Bin02_30_metaG | ecosystem: Environmental > Terrestrial > Soil > Wetlands > Peat | place...
CAATCAGGTTGGGAATCTGGGTTGCGGTGGGAATCTTGGAAAAATCGAGCCGGCTGCGAATCGCGCGCTTCTCGTTGGGCATGTTCACTCCTGACCCTGGTCGCTCCGGTAGCCTGCCAGCCTGTTACGGCTGCGGACCGGGCCAGCGCCCGAGTCTTGTCGGCGCCGGCTAACTACGTAATGAAGTCAATAAATCCGGACTGGCCTCACTGCAATCTCCAGCCCCACCCCTGAAACCCCGGCCATCGCCAGGAAATTCCGCCTCCCGAATCGCATACGTACCGCAATCCGCCTCGACGCTCCCATTCCATAAGGAAGATTAAAATTACGTCGCGGGCCTTGCCGCACATCTGCCGCCTGCGCTACACTGCGCACATCCGGGAAAGCAATCGCTACCAAAAATCCTGTTTACGATTTTGATACTCGCCGCGCGGTTTTTCCCAAAAAAGGCGACCCACGCAGCCGGGAGACACAAATAGCCCGCGAGGACACAATGCCTCACGAGCGCGGCCCACTGCCTGTGCTCCCATCCGAATTCTTTTGCATGCTCTCGCTGATCCCAAAGCTCGCTTCTGTCGCTCGCCTGCCAGCCACACCCACCGTCCACGAAAAACCTGCCCGCCGCCCAAGTAAATCGTTGACCACAAGGCACTTATCTGCAAATCAAATTCCGCCACCAGAGGGCTTGGCTCTGCCCCGGATAGGCGGACGCTTGCGTGCCTGCACCCATCTGCCAAAACGCGCCGAACCACTTCGCCTCTTCCCTAAGTAAACCGGAAGAGGCCGAAAGACGCGCAACCTTTATCGTAGCGCGTCCCGGCTCGCCTTGCAAGCTGCCCAGCCGCACGGCCAGGCAGCTCTGTTCCAGCCTACTTGATTTCGATGGTGGCGATGCCTTCAAACTTCTTCTTGATGGCCTCGGCCTCGTCCTTGGTCGCATTCTCCTTCAGCGCCTTGGGAGCGCCATCGACCAGATCCTTGGCTTCCTTCAAGCCCAGCGAGGTGATCTCGCGAACGGCCTTGATGGTGTTGATCTTGTTCGCGCCAAAGTCCTTCAGAATCACCTGGAACTCGGTCTTCTCTTCAGCCGCCGGAGCCGCCGCGCCCGCCGCCGCCACCGCAACCGGGGCCGCTGCCGCCGCTGAAACGCCAAGACGCTCTTCCAGCTTCTTCACCAGAGCCGCCGCTTCCAGCAGGCTCAATGCAACAATTTGCTCTTCCAACTGCGCCAAATCCGCCATTGTTTTCTCCATTCACACTCGTTTTGAATTGTTTTTCCCACGACCGCAAAACCAAACCGGAAGTTTCCGATGCGCCAGACCCGCGCACTTCCCGCCCATTTCCCGGCCAAAAACCTAAATGCAGCTTTCAGCTATTAGCCGTCAGCTTTCAGCTTTTCCTTGAAGCCAACCGCTCTTGCCGCTTTCCTGGAGAATGCGCATAACCTTCACATTCAACAAAACGGCTGAAAGCTGATAGCTGAGAGCTGATAGCTATTACGCCGCAAACTTTTCCTTCTCCACGCCCTGGCCCAGCACCACCGCCACGCTCTTGCCCGTGGCGTTGATCACCGTCGCCAGCCGCTGCGCCGGAGCATTGATAAGGAAGAGCAGCTTGGCAAAGAGTTCTTCCTTGCCCGGCATCGTCGCCAGAGCCTTTACCTCTTCCACCGACAGCAGCTTGCCGTCCACAATGCCCAGCTTGAACTGGAACTCCGCGTTGTCGCTCGCCCACTTGGCGAAGGCCTTGGCCAGCGCCACCGGGTCGCCCGCGGTAAACGCCACCGAGTTCACGCCCTTCAGGCCCTTCAGCGCGGCCTCCACCTGCGTGCCCTGGCCGGAGACCGCTGCCAGCTTGTTCTTCACCACGCGGTACTTGCCGCCCGCCTCGCGAATCACCTTGCGCAGCGCAAAATCCTTCGCCACCGTCAGCTTGGCAAACGTGCCGATAATTGCCGTCGTCGAGCCTTCCAGCTCCCGCGCCAGCAGTTGAACCTTCTCTGTCTTCTTCGCCCTTGAAATCGCCATTGTCTTCGCTCCGCTACGACAGTGAACAGTAAACAGTAAACAGTGAACAGTAAATACGTCTGCTCCGCGCTTCCTGCTGAATTTGCCCCTTGCCGATTGCCCTTGCCGGGCCTTCTGTTATCAATTCCTTTGTCAAACCATCAAGCCCATAAACAAGGATCAGCGGATCACCCCGCAAGCTGTCTACTGTCCACTGTCTACTGTCAACTGGGCTAGTGCTTGCCCGCCGCGTCCGCCACCGCGCTATCCAGCGGCACTCCAGGGCCCATCGTCGAGCTAAGCGTAATGCTCTTGATGTACTTGCCCTTGGCCGCCGAAGGCTTCGAGCGAACCACCGCTCCAATCACCGTCGTCGCGTTGTCGATCAGCTTTTGCGGGTCAAAGCTCAGCTTGCCCACCGGCACATGAACCAGGCTGGTCTTGTCGGCGCGATACTCCACTTTGCCGGCCTTGATCTCTTTGACCGCCGCGGCCACATCCATGGTCACCGTTCCGGTCTTGGGATTCGGCATCAGGCCCTTGGGGCCCAGGATCTTGCCCAGCCGGCCGACCACTTTCATCATGTCCGGCGTGGCGATCAGAGCGTCGAAGTCCGTCCAGCTTTCCTTCTGGATCTTCTCCACCATCTCTTCGCCGCCCACAAAATCCGCGCCCGCCGCCGTCGCTTCCTTCTGCCGGTCGCCGGTGCAGATCACCGCGACAGACTTGGTCTTGCCCAGTCCATGCGGCAGCACGACTGTGCCGCGCACCATCTGGTCGGCATGGCGCGTGTCCACGCCCAGGCGCATCGTCAGATCAACGGTTTCATCGAATTTGGCGTACTTCACCTGCTTCAGCAGGCCCACCGCCTCGGACAGGGCATACGACGGCTTGACCACAGCCGCACGCGCCTTCACTATGTTCTTTGAATCTTTTCTGGCCATTCTTCCCTCGTCTCCCACCGCCTCTGCCAGCCCCGCTTTGCGAGGAGCTCCTTGCCGGAGGGGCAATGTTTGCATTGCCGCGTCTCAGACACTCAAGCCCAGAAACCGTAGTCCATGTGACGGCCCAGAGATTTCCTCTGGACACATTTAAGAATCATAGCGGAACGGCCCAGGAATTGCAAACCGCCTGTGTTGCCATTCCCAAAGGCCGCATCTGCCTTGCACCGTAGCGCCGCGATATAAACCTGTAGCGCCGGCCTCCCGGCCGGCTGTAGCGTGGACCTCCCGGTCCACGCCGGTCTCTTCCCAGTCCGCACTGCCAGAGAAGTTTATTGGAGAATGAAACTTTCGATTTCCCGCCGCCGCCAACCCGCCAACTCGCCATTTCCGCAAAGCGGAAGCTAACCTGCTAACTAGGAATCTATAAAGACATGCTCTCATTCCAAATCCAGAATATGTTGTCAATAGGATCACTAATGATCCGGAACTGAATATACTCGAAGAATCTTTCCTTGCTCTACTGTCACCATATAAGTCCGGCCATCGGCTGCTGCAATGGCCGACCGGGTGTAAGTTGTCTTTAGTTCTACCTCTCCAATCTGTAAAAGATCATCCGTACGATAAATTGCAGCCCATTGTCTATGCCAATCGAACGAACCTATGAAGTTCATACTCTGCGCTCGGCAAAGAGCCAGTATGGCTTTCTGCTGTTCGGAAACATCCACAACCTCGCAAACGCATTGAAGGCGCGATCTGCATTTAGGTTCGGATTGCAGCTCTGTCGCCCTGGTTTCCAAAAGTTCTCCATCTTGCATGTATTTGTTGAGTTGGTAGTGGAAATTTATTCCTTGATCCTGTCCCTGTAATTGGTACCAATGATTCGCGGACGATTCAAATGGAGGATTATCCTCAAAAATATCCCACTCGTTTGAAGTCCAATAGCCGTGATTATACTCATCACTAGGCCAGATGAATTCTGGCTTAGTGGAGTCTTTGTCGATTTCAGAAAAACCTGACAGCCCTGATAACTGGGTATGCGCCATCAAATTTCTTGGCTCGGGATCATCTCCGAGATAGATATGCCAGTCGAAAACCCGCATGGATGAAACACCCGCAATGGTAAGTAGATCTTTGCAAGCTGCGTCATTCTGTTGACTCAAGGCGCTGGCGCTTTCCGGTGACTCTCTGCGGGAGAGAGCAAGAATTTCCGGATCTTTGGTAAGGCATCCAGGTCCTGGTTTCAATTCAGGAATCGAAATCAGGCGGTTGATGAGATCGAAAAGGTGTTCGTATTTCACTCTTTCAGGCTTGTCGTCAAGGCCCTGTAATGCAATCCATCTCCCTTTTGCGATGTACGCGCCTCTAAATTCGGCTTCGTCATCTATAGTTGCGGTGTGCAACGCGCCGATGATTTTCCAGCGATTCAGATCGACGGCCGTAATCAACAGGTCCGGTTTATGCTCGATTGAATCGCTGGGCGGGGATGGAATGTTGCGAACATCCTTGACTGAAGGGATGCCTCCCAATGAAATGGCGAAGTTACCATCGGGAGTAATCAGCAGGTCCGTGCCAATAGAGGTTTCGTAACGAGTGTTCCTCTCGCTCCAACCCGGTAGGTCGAGTTCTTCGATCTTGGGTGTTTCAGTCCACCACTTCCTGACACGAACAAGCTGCCACTTGCTACTGGAATTCGGATATAAAACAAGCAGGCTTTGATCTGGCGCGATCTTAAACTGAAAAGCCTCCCCCGAAGTCATTCCGATGACCCAAAACCCGCCGCCGAGAGTACCAAGATGAGATTGAACGGGCAATTTGATCTCCCGCATAAGATTGAGTTGCGTCTGCGCAGGTGAGATCAAATTCTCATAAGCGCAAAATGCGACGATCAAAAGTGCATTTCGAATGTTCATCCGGATCATGAAGGAATCATAGTAGTCTCCGGTGCATCGTTGCCATCCATTAGGACACTTTTAATAGTGTCATAATCGGCTATCCATCCTTCGATAAACATGATATATCGATGGCTTGAGGGCTCGAGAAACACTGTCAATTTAAACTTCAATGCCGAATGCTTCAACTGAGAGGTCAGACCGTACCGAATGCGGGCGGATAGCAATCGGCTGGCCCCATCGCAGTCGGTTGCATATAATTTCATCCCTTCGGCGCACAATCAAAGGCAGAGCAAGAACAGAAGCTGTTCCCTTGTTTCCTATTCCCTGTTCCCTGCTTTAAGAATGGATCCATCATGGCTCAGAATTCCGCAGCCTAACTCGCTCTCGTCGAAGCCAATCCGCTTCCCGAACTTTCCAACAACGACAAGCGTACCCGCCTCGCTATCAAGCACTGCTGCACCGCATGGCAGCGCGTCTTCGACGCCTATGTACAGAAACATGGCAACGACGGAATCACAACGGCTTGTGCCGCTCGTAGCGCCGCTCCTGCTTACTGCAAAGCCATGCCTCCTCTGGCCGGCCATGACAACATCTGTGACTTCATCGCCTGCGCGGCACACGGAATCCTCATCGAAGCCATCCCGATGAAGAGAGCCAACCAGCTTCTCTACGCGGCGCAAATCGCATTGGCCACTTTGAATCGCGCACCCAACCCTCGGAAAACCTCTTGACCCCACCCCCCCTACACTTCACAGCCCAAAAATCTTCCCCAATACTCCAACAACAACAATAGAATCAGTCAGATATAAAATTCACAGGGTGACAAAACAGTAAAAACAAACCCCGATTTTGACCCCTTTATTACCCCAAAATGCCCACAGAATCGCCCCAAACGCTCCGTTTCACACGTTTTATATAGAGAGATCAAACTCACTTCCGCGACAATCCATCCGGTAAAAACTTCCGTATCAAAATGCCCTTCCAACAATCTTCCTAACCGCGGCCGAAAAAATGCTGTCTAATGGTTCGCATGGGCAAGAACGATCACGCGGCGGTTCGGGCGATTCTGGCAGGCGACAAAGAGGCCTATGGAGCGCTGGTGGCGAGCCATAGCGAAAGCCTCTTCCGGGTCGCCTTCCGCATCACCGGCAATGAGGCCGACGCGGACGATGTGGTGCAAGAGGCCTTTCTGCGCGGCTATCAAAAGCTGGAGAGCTTTGAACGGCGCTCGAACTTCGGCACATGGATCTATCGCATCGCCGTGCGCTGCGCTCTGGACCGCATCAGCGCTCCTCGCGCGGAGAGCAGACGCGTGGCCGAGGTGAGCGATCCGGAGCAGGCCGAAGTGCAAGTGGCCGACAGCGCTGCCAGTCCGGAGCGCCTTCTGCTGAGCGGCGAGATTCTAGCCCTGCAGAAGCAGGCGCTGCGCAATCTCACTCCGATGGAGCAAGCCGCGTTTACCCTGCGCCACTTGGAGGATTGCTCCACGGAGGAGATCGCCGCGGCGTTGAGCATTGCGCCCAATGCGGCCAAACAAGCGGTCTTTCGCGCCGTGCAAAAGATGAGGAGCCAACTGGCTCCGTTGAGGATGAACCGATGAAGCACTTGAATGAAGAAGAATTGATCGAGCACTACTATAAATCGAACGCGAGCGCGGAGCGTCATCTGGATCACTGCGCGGAGTGCGCCGCGGCCTTCGTCGCATTGCACAGCGACCTGGCAGCGATTGAATTTCCCGCGCTGCCCAACCGCGACGCCGCTTATGGCGAACGCGTTTGGGCTTCGATCTCCGCCTCCTTGCCTCGCTTGGAGGCGCCCAAACAGAACCGGCTAGGCTGGCGCCTATTGCGCGGCTTGAGCTACGCCTCCGCCTTTGGACTGCTGCTTGCTTGCGCCTTTTTTGCCGGCCGGCAATGGGAGCACGGCCATCAGCCAACCACGACGGTTGCCGTCAAACAGCCGCAGAGTCAACCCGCCGCCAAGACTCCGGAGCGCGTCGTGGTGGTGGTTCTCAGCGATCACCTCGATCGCTCCGAGCGCTTGCTGGTCGAGTTGAAGCATACCGATGCCAATAGCCAGGAGATGATCAACCCTCTGCGCGATCAAGCCCGCAGCCTGCTGGCCGCCAATCAGCTTTGCCGCCGTCAGGCCCGGAAGCAGGACGATCCGGCGCTGACCGCGGCCTTGGACCGCTTGGATCAGCTCTTCAATCAATTGGCCAATCAGCCCGGCGGATTGACTCCCGCGGCCATCACTCGTCTGCAAGACCAGTTGAACTCCGACAGTCTTCTCTTTGAAGTGCGCGTCCTGCGCTCCAAAGTGTTGGATCAAAAACCAGCCGTAATCACGCGGTCGTACGGAGGCACGATATGAAAACCGCAATTCTGGTATCTCCCGCATTGTTCGCCATGCTTTTCGCCACGCCGGCTTTAGGCCAGGTTCAAATCGCTCACGACGAGAGCCTGCTGGCCAGCCTCTCGCCGTCCGGGATGGAAGGCGCGCTGCTGGCTACCAGCGCGCCAGACAGCTCGGCCTTTGCCGACGGTACGCGCGCCATCAACGAGAGCCGCTGGACAGACGCCGTGAATATCTTCACCTTTGTCGCTCAACAGCGGAGCGCGCACGCCGACGGAGCACTCTACTGGAAGGCCTACGCCCAAAACAAGCTGGGGCAGACCCATGCCTCGCTGGATACCTGCGCCCAGTTGCGCCACGACTTTCCCTCCAGCAGTTGGATTCATGAGTGCGGCGCGCTGGAGATTGAGATTCACGCGCGCGGCGGACAGCCGCCACAGCCCAAGTCCGAATCGGACGAGAGCTTGAAGTTGCTGGCGTTGAACGAAATGATGAAGACGGACGAGCCGCGCGCCTTGGCCGGATTGCAAGAGATTCTGAACGGTGAGGGCAGTGAACGGCTCAAGCAGGAAGCGCAGTTCATTCTCACTCAGCACTATTCGAATTCCACCTATGCGCAGATTGCGCGCATCAGTTATATGGAAGGCGATGTGCGCATCATGCGCGGCGAGGAGAGCGAAAAGGGTTCCGTAACACCGTGGGAAAAAGCCGTACCCAATCTGCCGCTGGAGACAGGCTACAGCCTGGTGACTGGGGCCGGCCGTGCGGAGATCGAACTGGAAGACGCCTCCACGCTTTATCTCGGCGAAAACTCCGTGCTGCTCTTTAACGATCTGCACACCACCAGCGGAATTCCCACCACCAAACTCGCCCTGCTCTCCGGCGTGGTCACACTTCATGTTCAGCCGTACGTGGCGGGTGAAGTTTTTATTCTCAGAACCCCAACCGGCGCCATCGTCGCAAATTTTCCTCAGAAGGTTTTTCTTCGCGTCAGCGGTTATACCGACGGAATGACGCTGGCCAACCTGAAAGACACCGATGTGCGCCTGGCAAAAGAAGATAATCAGACGGTCTCCAGCCTTCAGCCGCCGGTTTATTACGAGGGCCGAGGCATTGTCTGGCTGGGGTCAGACGACTCCGGCCCATTTGCCGAGTGGGACAAATGGGTGCAGAATCGCGTCGCCCAGCGCTCTGCCGCCATCGCCGAAATGATGCAAGCCTCCGGGCTCGACGAGCCGATTCCCGGCTTGGCCGAGATGAAGGGGCAAGGCAGATTCTTCGCCTGCCAGCCCTACGGAACCTGCTGGGAACCGAACGTCGCCGCCGGACAGTCGGAAAGCACCCCTCAGCCCGCCGCCCAAGCAACTGCCGATCCAGTTTCGGCTCATGATGCTGCTCAAACCGCCCCGAAAAATTCGCAGTCCTCCGGGACAGGTTCCGCTCTGGAAGACTCGGACGACGATGAGTTCTTCCCATGCTTTCCGATGAACGCCTATGGCTCCAGAATTTCCTGGGGAGAGAGCATCGAATCCGTCGATGCCGCCTCTCAAATTGATTCTGCACGGCGCATCTACATTTGGGCCGTCTGCCACTCCGGCGGATGGGTTCATATGCACAATCGCTACGTCTGGGTTGCGGGACACAGACGTCATCATCTCGGTCCAGGACGCTGGGTAAAAAGCGGCCGCACTGTGGCTCTGGTCCCCATCCATCCCTGGGACGCCAAAGGACGGCCTCCGCTGAACCGAAAGGAAGAGGTTCTGGAGCTCACCCACAAAAACGGCCTGAGCTTTGTACGCGCACATCTTGATTCGGCCACTCCGCTCAAACTTCTTGATCTGCCTCCCAAAGAGTTCAACAAGGCGATTTTTCCCGTTCTAGCCCGCACCGATGAGCCGCACATGATGGCTCATGCCGTGAAGGAGGTCTATTCCGCAAGCAACGCCGAAAATCGAGGTACTGCTGTCAAGCCCGTGGGCATACCGCTGCACTTCGATTCCAAGACGAAAAGCTTCACCGTGGACCTGCCGATTCAAATGGGCAACAAAACCGTGCATGTAAGCATGCCTTTCGACAATCGCAGCGGCAGTCTTCAGGCGCACGCCGGCAGTTATGGCGGCGGCGCCGGCTCGCGAAACGGTGGATTTAACGGTGGTGGTTCTCGCAGTGGCGGCAGTGGAGGCTTTAGCGGCGGTGGCTCGCGCAGCGGCGGAGGCTCATCCAGCGCCTCCAGCGGCGGAGCTTCACACAGTGGTGGAAGTGGCGGTGGCTTTGTGAGCGGTGCATCCAGCGCGGCTTCCAGCGTCAGCTCCAGCAGCAGCTCCAGCGGCAGCCATCGCTAAAACGTTATCTCATCCATCTGTTTTTGAAAGGGCGCCACTTGAGTCGTGCCGCAAAACGTCGATCATAACGGATAGGCTTTAGAACGTTATCCCCGATGGCATAGAGTAACGCCGGCCTTCTGGCCGGCAGGGTCGTGGACTTTCCGGTCCACGACCCGCTCTTTACCCATAGGAGATATCCTTCAGCCGCAAATCGCCCAAATGGCGCCAGAAGACCAGCCCCTTCGACCCAAAAGACAACAAAAACAAAGCTGCGCCGCGCTAAATTCCCTGTCCGAAGTGGCTTGCCACATAGTGATCGAGAATCTGCTTGAACTCCGCAACAATCGTTTCGCCCTTCAGCGTGGTGTAGAGCTTGCCGTCCACGTAGACCGGCGCCTTCGGCTCCTCGAAGGTTCCAGGCAAACTGATTCCGAGGTTGGCGTGTTTTGACTCCCCGGGTCCGTTGACCACGCAGCCCATCACGGCCAACTTCAGCTCCTCGACGCCCGGATATTTCTTGCGCCACTCCGGCATCGACGCGCGCAGATAACTCTGAATCTGCTCGGCCAGCTCTTGGAAGTAGGTGCTGGTGGTACGCCCGCAGCCGGGGCAACTGGTTACCTGCGGCATGAAGCTGCGAATCGAGAGCGACTGCAAAATCTGCTGCGCGGCTGAAACTTCCTCCGTCCGGTCGCCGCCCGGCTTGGGAGTCAGGCTCACGCGGATGGTGTCGCCAATGCCGGCCAACAGCAGCGGCGCCAGTCCGGCTGTCGAGGCAATCAGCCCCTTCGCGCCCATGCCTGCCTCGGTCAGGCCGAGGTGGAGCGCGTAGTTGCAGCGCGCGGCCAGATTCGTATAGACATCGATCAAGTCGCGCACACCGCTCACTTTGGCGGAGAGTATGATCTGGTCGCTGCGCAGGCCATAGCGCTCGGCGGCGGCGGCGGACTCCAACGCGCTGCGCACCATCGCCTCCATCATCACCTCGCGGCTGGCAAGCGGCTGCGCCAAGCGGCTGTTCTCGTCCATCATGCGCGCCAGCAGCGCCTGATCCAGCGAACCCCAGTTCACACCGATGCGTACCGGCTTCTGATGCTCGACGGCACACTCAATCATCACCTGAAAATTGTCGTTGTCTTTCTTGCCGATCGACGCATTGCCGGGATTGATTCTGTACTTGGCCAGCGCCTCGGCCGTCGCTGGAAACTTCTTCAGCAGCAGGTGCCCGTTATAGTGGAAGTCGCCGATAATGGGAACGCGCAAGCCGCGCTTCTCCAGTCCCTCCACAATCGCTGGAACAGCCGCCGCCGCCTCTTCGTTGTTCACCGTGACGCGCACAAGTTCTGAACCAGCCTGAGCCAAAGCCGCAATCTGTTCGATAGTGCCCTGAACGTCCGCAGTGTCGGTGTTGGTCATCGACTGCACAACGACCGGAACCTCCCAGCCGACGCGAACCTGCCCGATGCTGACCGTAGGTGTTTTTCTGCGTTGAATCTCCGCCATACCTTTAGTTTACCCGCAAATCCTCCTGCGTTGGCGACCACAAAGAGCTTACACGCCGATTCCGCTCACTTTGATCAGCAGGCGTTCCATCAACCCAGCCGGCAGCAGATGCTTCAATGCCAGTCCAAAGTGAGCATCGCGGCCAAAAACATAACGAAGCCGGGGCTGCGGATCGTCCAGGATCGCCGCAATCCCGTCCGCGACGATTTGCGGGTTCGCCTTCCGCAGGCCTGACTCACGCTGCTTCAGCAACTTAGCCAACCGAGGGGCATTGGGAGAAGACGCGTTCTGTGTTGCAGTAGAAAGGGTTGCGTTGCGCGTCCAGATATCTGTCTCGAACGAACCAGGCTCAACCAGAACCAACTGAATTCCTAGCGGCTTCATCTCCAGCCGCAGCGTCTCCGTCCACCCTTCCAAAGCAAACTTCGACGCCACATAACTGCTAACAGCGGGAAAGCCCATGCGCCCGGAGATCGAAGAAACCATCACGATGTGCCCATACCCCTGCCGCCTGAACTGCTGAAGAAAGGCCCGCGTAACGGCCGTCGCACCAAAGAAATTCGTTTCAAATTGCTGGCGCAGTTCGGTATCTGTAACATCCTCGGCAAAGCCGGCCATGGCAAAGCCCGCGTTGTTGATGACGGCGTTCAGCGGCGCTGGCCGGGCGGCAATCTCCGCGGCAACGGCGCTGATTTGCTCAGAATTTGTTACATCCAAAGCAATAAACTCAATGCTCTCCAACACGCCGGCTGCCTTCGCGGCCGCAACAAGCCTGTCTGAGCGAGGCAGATCGCGCATCGTAGCCAGCACGCGCCACCCCCGCCTCGCCAGTGTTATCGTCGTCAACAATCCAAAGCCGCTGGATGCGCCGGTAATCAGAGCTGTGTTGGCCATACATTTCAGTATGCCTCAAGGTAACTCAAGGCGCCAATGTTTTCCTTCTCAAATCCAAATCCTCATGCGCTCTCCTTTTGGAAGGTGCGGTCACCAGTTCCAGCAGCGCCATATATTGAGAGACAATGTCGGCCCAGCGATAATCCGCCCCGGCGCGTTTTTGCGAAGTAACTCTCCGTGGCTCCAACTCTCCTTCATTCGCCTCCGCGGCATGAATAGCTGCTTTAAGTTCATCCGCATTCGCAAAGTAAAATCCGCTCGGCCCAAGCGTCTCGCGATTGAAGGGGTTATCGTGGGCAAACACAAGATTGCCGCATCCCATCGCCTCCAGCAGCGACGGATTGGTTCCTCCTACGCTGTGGCCATGCATATACGCAAAGGCGTGGTAGCGCAGGCTGATCAGCTTTTCTGGATCATAGACCGTTCCTATCATTCGAATTCGCGCATCCTTCAACTCTCGCAATTCTCTAACATACCTTGTATCAGCCTGATGATTGCCCACGACAATCATCTCTCTATTGCTGCCCGACCTTTGAAAACCCTGCATGATCTCCTTGATATGATTTTCAGGCTCCAAACGGCAGACAATAAGATAGTAACTGCGCGGCTGAAGGCGCCACTCCGCGAGCGGCTCCGAAGGCGGAGGCGAATCAATCACCTCGCAGCCATAACGAATCACCGAGCAATGTTTCAATTGGCCATGCCGCTTTGCCAGATGAACAGCAATCGCCTCCGCGTCGGCAATGATGCGATTTGCCGCATAAATTGTACTCCATTCCATCAACCTGAAATAACATCTGGCAACCCAGCCCCACTTGGCGCGCGCCCATTCCAACCCATCTGGATTGATCCAGACTTCCGTTCCCCAAAGCCGCGGAACAATGCAAAATGGGGCAACCCCATAACCCAGCATATAAACAACGTCGTATCCTTTGCGCGCAGCCCACAAGCATTTCAAATCATAAAGAATCGTCTGTAGCGGGCCAAGAGAAGGTGCTGAGATATATTGAAGCCTTGCGCCCAGATATTTTTCCCGCGCGTTCATTTCTCCCGCTTCGCAAAAAACTGTAACATCGATGCCGCGCGCCGCGAGTCCAGCCGCAAGCTTTTCCGCAAAGGTTTCAAATCCTCCGTAGCGTGCAGGAATTCCACGCGTGCCTAGAATGGCTATCTTCATCCCCAAAATCCTCCGCTTTCACGCTCCGCAAGCACATCTCTTTTCAGATCGGCAAACTCCTTTAAGGAATCGAAACCGGCCCCAATCTTCCGAGCATTCCATTCCACATCGCCTTCATAAACAGTCGGGATGAAGTGAGCGGCGTTTTCGAAAACGCCGAATAAACAATGAAATGATATGGAATATGCAAAAGCGCATAAGCTCTCCACCGCCATCCCATCGTCTTGAGACGGGCGATAAACACTTCATTGCGCAGCTTGTAATAGTAACGAAGATTGGAATAAAGATAAATATCCTTGCCAAACAGCTTGGCTGTAGCGTCGCCAAAGTAGTGCAGCAGAACCGCCTTTGGAACGCAATAACATTCATACCCCGCGGAAAAAGCGCGCAGCGCCCACTCGGTATCAACATACTCGATAAACAAATCTTCCCGCATCAATCCAAGATTCTGAAGAGCATCTATCCTGAGAAGAGAACCCGATGCGATAAAGTTGTGCGTCGAAACTGGATGATTGTTAGATTCATTCGCCCATATCTTGCGCACAAACCCAAAATTGTAATAAACGGCAATCGGCCTTTTGCCGGTTCTTTCATCGACAATTTGCGGGCAAAGTGCGGCAATCCGCTTGCCGGTTCCTAGTAACTCCCGCTCCGCGTCAAGAAGGATTTTTGTCATCTCCGGCGCCAGCGCGCTATCCTGATCGAGCAGCAGCACGTGGGAATACCCGTTCTTCATGCTCATTCGAATGCCGATGTTCTGCGCTTCCGCGATCCCTTTGTTTGAACCGAGCGGAAGATAAGTTACATGACTTCCAATGCCCGAGAATAACTCGCTCCCCGGCAACGCCGATCCAGGTGTGTTGTCAATGGCCAAAACCGAATCAACCTGCCCCTCAAGACTGGCAAGCAAGCGAATGATCGCCTGAGGCTCGGGATGATACAAAACAATAATTGCGGCAATCATGAAAACCTCCTTCAGGTTCACCAAGTATCCATGCTCAAAAACCAAATTCACTGAATGCCATAAAACCCCGGAAACATTATTGGTATTCAAAGCCTTTTTCTTCAATCGAAAACCGTCGTATAAGGCCCTGCGTAAAAACGAACGGACTGGATGTATAAGACAAGGCCAATCAATGCCAGCAAAGCGATATAGGCAAATCTTTTGTCTCCCTTGATTTTTTCCAAAATAATAATCAGGATCAAAAACCAATAGAGATCAAACTGGTATAAAAACCTTATGGCCAGAGTTTTATACGATGCAAAGATTTGATACAAAATAACGCCGGAACTGCAGCAGACGATGGCCATTCTTTGATGGATGGACATCTTGTTCCAGAAAAATGCCAGGCAGGCAATAACGGTAAAAATGTGCGCCATGGAGTACCAGGATAGCTCAAAACCAGAACCGGTATCGCTGACCCCATGAATATATTCGGAGATTCTATATAGATTCGAGAATGAGTCGATCACCCGTCCCATCTCCATTGAGATAAAAACTCCTATTAAAGCGATAACAAGCACCCATCGTCTTGATTTGAATTTAATTCCAAATGAGAGCAGGATAAATAATGGTAATACAAGAATAACCTCGAAATGAAATAGCAGCGCAAGAATATAGAACCCGAAGGCCTTCAGCCACCTTTTTTCGCAAGCCATGTACAATCCCGCCGCCATCAGCGGAAGCGCCACGGCTGATCGTATCTGAGTCATTTCGCCGACGATAAAATACTGGCAGAAAAACAGATAGAAAAAGAGCGTTGACCAGCGCGGCGCAACTGCAATCATAACAAGATACATGGTGGCAAGCAGCCCCAGAAGCGCATACATCAAGGCAACCGCGGTGAAGGACAGACCAAATCCATGCGCCAGCAACGCTAGCAAGGCGAAGGTCGGATCCCGCATCCAGTCCGTCATTGAAGCCGTTCCATGAATAATCGTATCGAACCAGGATGTGTAATTACTGTAATCCCGGTCAACGCTCGATGATCGAATTCCTGCAAAAACGGTCAGTATCAACCCAGTGACGATAAAATAAAAATATTGAAAGATCCGGCGATACTGAAGATGATTGATGAAACAGATGGGAAGACCGGCCGAAACAAGAAGAAAAATGACGACATATGGAATCATCTCGGCGAATACCCCTTTCCAATGATATAAGACTTGTTGTTTATTGGATGACTCTGTCACAAACACCATGAAAGTCAGAAAAACCGCAGCACGTTACGAGGCCTCAAACATGAAACTCTGCCGGCAAAAAACTGTAATGTGCCGGCAGGCCGGAAATATTATTTTCCTTGCAACACCATCAGTGTAGATAAGTTTATCAATCCGAGTGTGCCGTCTGTGGCCAGACTTGCCCATGCGGCTCCGAGCCATCCGTATTTTGGAATCAGCCAAAGATTTAGTCCCAAGTTGAGACTTGCCGCAAATATTTGCGCCAAGGTTCTATAACGTTGAAAGCCAAGGCCAGTGATAGCGCTTCCAGTAAGTTGATGAATACCCCGGAATGCCGGAATCAGGCAAAGCCAGCGCAAGGCGGACACGGCTTCTTTAAAGCCAACACCCACGATAGACGGAATCAGCGGAGCGGCCAAAAACATGCATGCTGACATAAGAACACCCAGCAAAGCGGCTCTTTTGGCCAGCCGAAAGGATAGCTTCGCAACACTTTGTACGCCTTCGTGGCTTTGGCGAAAAAAGCGCGGTAGCGCAGCCGCATCCAGTGCATTGACCGGGACGGTTGAAACATCCACGATTCGATAGGCCATGGTATAAATGCCATTGGCCACATTCATTCCATAGTGACTTAGCATCGCCTTGTCGATATCGTTGTAAGCCGATTGCGTAGAGCCAGCCAGTGAAAAACCGAATCCTTCGCCTAACTTGGAAAAAAAAATCCGAGGCGCGAATTGAGGGCGACCGTAATGCGCCGTAACCATGGCCGAAGATACGATGGCCGAAATGGCGGAAACCACAAGGGACGCAAGTGCCCACTCCCAGGCGGTGGCATGATGTAGAATCAGCGCCAGAGTCATCACGGCCAGCAGGCGTAGAAAACTGGTCAGCAATGTAATGGAAGCGGTCATGCGCAACTGTTCGTAGGCTTGAAAAACCTGACTGACGCAAATCGCCAGTTGACGGCAGACGCAGTCGCCAAGAGCTACCAGCAGAATCAGCGAGGCGCTGGCTGGATTGAGCAAATATGGCGCGACGCAAACCAATAGTATTGTGAGCGTGGAACCCACGCCGAAGGTCGCCAGCAAGATATTACCCCAATACGCAGCGAAGTTATTGGAGTCTGTGCTAACATACCGGACAAACAGCAATCCGGAGCCGAGCGCGCTGTAAGGCGTGGCCAGAGCGACCAAGGCAAATGCGCCAGCGAATACACCATACTCGCGCACTCCAAGCAAACGGGCAAGCAGGATAAAATAGGCTGCCTGCAACAGGACATTCACTCCCTGACCGATTGCCATCCATCCCGCATTGCGAGCCAAAGAGCTCTGCCGCAAAATGCGAAGTTGGCTGCGCAAAAAATCCATGGTTCCGCCAGTCACTTGGTCGCTTGCGCTGGAGCATCATCCGCCTTCACCAGCCTGGCCATAACCTCATCAAGGGCTGACTCCCAGGGTGGAAGTTGAAGACCAAAGTGATCCGCTAACTTTCGATTTGACAAAACAGAGTTACGCGGACGCTTGGCCGGCGTCGGATACTCCGCGGAAGTGATAGGATGAACGGCGGGCGTTTTGCCATGAAGAAGTTCATCGGCGCGGATAAAGATGGCTTCCGCAAAGCCTCGCCATGAGACAGCGCCAGATGAGGTCATGTGATAAAGTCCGGCCCATTGGTCCGCAGAGCCAAAGCTACCCGCCAAGGCGCCGTCGACGATAAAACGGGTTGCATTGGCCAGCGAGATAGACGTTGTAGGCGCGCCAATTTGGTCGTCCACGATGTTAAGGCTCGCGCGCTCGCGTCCCAGGCGAAGCATGGTCAAAAGAAAGTTATTGCCGTGAGGTCCATACACCCAACTCGTGCGGAAGATCAGATACCTTCCCCCAATATTTTGTATTGCTTGTTCTCCGGCCAGTTTGCTCGCTCCATAAACATTCAGGGGATCGGTGGGATCGGATTCTATCCACGGAGATTGCTTGGCGCCGTTGAAGACATAATCAGTGGAGTAATGCACCAGCAAAGCGCCCATCCGCAGCGCTTCCTCAGCCAGAATGCCGGGGGCCATTGCATTCACCGCCATGGCCACTGCCGCTTCTGATTCAGCTCGATCCACTGCTGTATAAGCAGCGGCATTCAAAATAACATCCGGGGCGGCGGCGCGGACCATTGCACGAAGTTGGTTCTCGGCTGCAATGTCTACGGTGTCGCGGTCATGACACACAATTTCACCTAGGCCGGAAAAGCTGCGCTGTAACTCCACCCCAACCTGTCCCAGGTGGCCAACGATCAAAACCCTCGGCTGATTGCTCATGCGAAAACCTCCGCCTCGCGCAACTTCGCGCCCGCGCGATCCTTTACGGAAAGAAGAATGAAATCATCGCTGACAGGCCACGATATCGCGAGATCTGGATCGTTCCACAAAATGGTTCGCTCGCCGACTGGGGAATAATAGTCAGTAACTTTATAGGCAAAACCGGCAACATCCGATAATACGAAAAAAGCATGGCCGAAACCAGGAGGAATCCATAACATCTGACCATTGTCTTCGCTAAGTTCAACCGCAATATGCTTTGCATAAGTGGGGGAGCTTCGGCGCAGATCCACCGCAACGTCGAGCACCGCGCCGCGAGCCACCCTCACCAGTTTTCCCTGCGGCTGTATAACCTGATAGTGAATGCCGCGCAGCACATTTTTGCAGGATGTCGAATAGTTATCCTGTACCAAATTAGACGGCAAGCCCGCCTCCTCGAATGCTCGCAGATTCCACGTCTCCATGAATGCGCCCCGATCATCACGGAATATCCTTGGAGTTAGAAGCAAAACGCCGGGCAAAGCGGTTTCAGTGATCTTCATAGAGATTGCGCCTCGACAACAAATTTTGGTTCGTTCTTGAGAGACAGCAGATATTGGCCATATCCGCTCTTGCGCACCGGATGCGCCAAAGCTTCTAGCTGCTCCGCGCTGATATATCCCAGTCGGAAAGCGATCTCTTCCGGGCAGGCGATCATCAATCCCTGGCGCCGTTCAATTGTTTGCACAAAGAGTCCGGCTTCCATGAGCGAATCGTGGGTGCCGGTATCCAGCCAAGCCATTCCCCGGCTCATCACTTGCACATTCAGGATGCCTGCCTCCAGGTAAAGCCTGTTCAGGTCCGTAATCTCTAACTCGCCGCGCGCCGACGGCTTCAGGGACGCGGCCAAATCCACCACTTGATGGTCATAGAAATACAATCCAGTCACCGCATAACGGGACTTGGGAGTTAAAGGTTTTTCCTCGAGGCTGACCGCGCGACCGGAAGCATCAAACTCGACGACTCCGTAGCGCTCCGGATCCAGAACTGGATAGGCAAAGACCACCGCACCCTTCTCTACCGCCGCCGCGCGCTGCAAGTGCGCCGAAAAGGACTGGCCATAAAAGATGTTATCTCCCAGAATCAGTGCGCTGGTATCTCCGCCGATAAACTCCCTCCCTATCAGAAAAGCTTGCGCCAGGCCGTCCGGAGTGGGCTGCACGGCATAACTCAAAGAGATTCCCCACTGACTGCCATCGCCGAGCAACTCCGCGAAGCGGGATGTATCCTGCGGAGTGGAGATGATCAGAATATCCTTGAGTCCGGCCAGCATCAGCGTGGTCAGCGAGTAATAAATCATCGGTTTGTCGTAAACCGGCAGCAATTGCTTGGAAACGACGTTCGTAACAGGATAAAGGCGGGTTCCCGATCCACCCGCAAGAATGATCGCTTTCATTGTGCCACTCTCTCCTCGTAATTCTTCCGTATCCAATCTCTGTAGGCTCCAGTGCGAACATTCTGCACCCAGGAGTTATGCTCAAGATACCAAGCCACGGTTTTACGCAGGCCGTCCACGAAGTTACTTTCAGGAATCCAGCCGAGTTCACGGCTGATCTTGGTTGCGTCGATGGCGTAGCGGCGGTCATGACCGAGGCGATCAGGAACGAAAGTGATTAGATTCCGGCGTGGCGACAGCCTTGGATCGGGACGCATTTCGTCGACCAGGTCGCAGATTGAAGTGACAACCTCCAGATTTTTTCGCTCGCTGCAACCGCCGATGTTATAAGTCTCACCCACCCGTCCACGCTCAAGCACGGCGCGAATCGCTGCGCAATGATCCTCCACAAAAAGCCAGTCGCGCACATTGCAGCCATCTCCATACACAGGCAGTGGCTTGCCTTCCAATGCATTCAGAATCACCAGCGGAATAAGCTTTTCCGGAAATTGGAATGGTCCATAGTTATTCGAACAGTTGGTTGTAAGAACCGGCAGACCATAGGTGTGAAAGTAGGCCCTTGCTAAATGATCAGAGGAGGCTTTCGAAGCCGCGTAAGGGCTATTCGGCGCATAGGCCGTAGATTCCGAGAAAGCCGGATCCTCTGGCCCCAGCGATCCATAAACCTCATCGGTTGAGATGTGCAGGAAGCGAAATGCGCGGCGCGCCGAGTTATCCAGCTCCGACCAGTAAATTCGAGCCTGCTCCAGCAGCGTGAAAGTTCCCTGAACATTGGTGCGGATAAATGCGCTTGGATCTACGATGGAACGGTCCACATGGCTTTCGGCGGCAAAGTGGACGATGAAAATCGGCCGATGCTTGCGCAGCAGAGACGCCGCTAACTCGGCATCGCAGATATCTCCCTGTACGAATTCGTACCGCGGATCAACTTTGAGCGCAGCCAAATTCTCCGGATTTCCGGCATACGTGAGCAAGTCCAGATTCACCACGGAATCATCTACATTCCGCAACCAATGCAGGACAAAGTTAGAGCCGATGAAGCCTGCTCCGCCGGTGACGAGAATCGTGTTCTTTTCAGTGGTCATCGATTTAATTATTCCTCACACGCTGAGAGAAAAGTGAACACCCTTTCCGCCTGATGGCGCAACCGCGCATGAAAGCAAAATTCAGCTGCGCTTCGTGGAACAATCTGCCGCCCAGGCAACCGGCCCATGTCTCAATATACGACAGAATTCTCATCTGCTATGGACAGGTTGATGGGACTCTGGCATTGGCTGGAACGAAAATTGAGCCAGGTTCCACTATGGGATTTTTAATTTGCACAGGCGCTCTCATTAGGCGTTTGCAATTTTGGCCGCAGGCAGTACAATTTTTGCTGATGACACTTCTATCCTCCACGCCCGCCGCCGATGCCGTCGCCTCCACGAATTCATCCCCACTTCCAACGGGGCCCACTACGCTGTCGATTGACATTGGCGGTTCCGGGCTGAAGGCCATGCTGCTGGATGCCTCCGGCAAGCCGGTCAGCGAGCGTCAGCGGGTTCTTACGCCTGCCGTTCCCACGCCGGAGGCGGTGCTCGGCGGGCTGGACGAGTTGCGTAAGCTGTTCACGGATTTCGACCGCGTCTCGGTCGGTTTTCCGGGAGTGGTCAAACACGGTGCCACCTTTGGTGCTTTTAATCTGCATCCGCTGTGGGCGGCGGGCTTTCCGCTGCAAGCGGAGATGGAGAAGCGCTGGAAGAAACCGGTGCGGGTGGGCAACGATGCCGATGTGGCCGGCTACGGGGCCATCAAAGGCGTGGGCGTGGAGCTGGTGCTGACGCTGGGCACGGGTCTCGGCAGCGCTCTGTTCACCAATGGCCACCTGGTTCCCGGCCTGGAGCTGGGCCATCATCCCTGGCGCAAGAAGGGCATGACCTACGAGGACTACTTGGGCCGCCGCGGCCTGGACAGGTTCGGCAAGGCGCGCTGGAATGACTTCCTGCAGGCAGGGATCGCGCAGACTGAAGCACTCTTCAACTGGGACCACCTCTTCATCGGCGGAGGCAATACCAAGAAAATCCTCTTTACCCCGGCCCAGAATGTCAGCATCGTCTCCAACGAGAGCGGAATTCTGGGCGGCGTGATGCTGTGGCGCGATCAGGCGTAGAAACACTCTGGACGGCGGGCGAAGCTTTTCAAGGTTAGGGCGATTTTTCGTGGCGGATGGGCGGGCCACCTGCCGGATCTACTCTCCCTCCCCGGTCTCCAAAGCGAGTGACCTGGGCCATCCTCCGGGGGTTAGAGATGAACTGTGGGACCAGGCCCCCGGCACACTTCCTTGGCCTATTCAAGCCCCATTCAGCACGCTGAGAATCAATTCTCTGCCACTTTGGATTCCCCGCTTGGAGGAATTTGCCGCCTGTCACCGCGTTTCAACCAAGTGCCGGCGCGCCCGTGGGCCAGGAGTTGGAGCGCAACTCATGACCGGAATTTATGCGAGACTAAGTGCATGAATGTGGCAGTTGTTTTGCGCGACATATTCTCGGTTTCCTGCTGGTTGGTGGCGCTGGTCTGGGCGATACAGGCAATCTCCGCGCTGCGCGGGATGCCGCGGATACCGGATTTGACGGCGATGGACGAGGCGGCGTTGCCAAAGCTGAGCGTAGCCGATGAGCCGGATGCGACCGCGCCCGATCTGACCGTCATTGTGCCGGCTTGCAATGAAAATGAGTCGATTGAGGCGACGCTGCGCTCTCTGCTTGGCTCGAAGGGGTTGCGGCTTCAGATCATTGCCGTGAATGACCGCTCGACGGATGGGACCGGCGAGCGGATGGATGCGGTTGCGGCGGAGGCGCGGGCGACAGGAGGTCCGCACACGCTGGAGGTGATTCACATCGACGCGCTGCCCGAGGGGTGGATGGGCAAGCCGCACGCATTGGAGTTGGCCGCAAAGCAGGCGCGGGCGCCGTGGCTCCTGTTTACCGATGGCGATGTGCGCTTCGATGAGCGGACTCTTGCACTGGCCATGCGCTATGCACTGAATGAGCCGGCCGACCATGTGGTGGTGCAATTGACGATGGACAAAATGGGCTGGGCGGAGAATGCGGTGCTCACTTCGATTTTGGCGCTCTCGCAGTGGAATAACCGGATGTGGAAGGTGGCCGACCCCAAGGCGCGGGATTTCTTCGGGCAGGGCGGTTTCAACCTGATGCGGCGCGAGGTCTTCGAGAGGGTGGGCGGCTTTGAGCCGCTGCGCATGGAGGTTACCGAGGACCTGCGCATCGGTTGGAAGATCAAGCGGGCAGGTTATCGGCAGCGGATTCTGATGGGCGATGGACTGGCGCGGATCCATTGGATGAATGGGCCGCTGGGAATTGTGGGACTGCTGGAAAAGAACGCCTTTGCCGCCTTGCGCTACCGGACTGGATTGACGCTGCTGGTGTTGGCGAGTCTCGCGGCGCAGGTGATTTTGCCACTAGCAGCGCTAGTCAGCGGAGGATGGACCGCGGTGGCGGGAGGGTTGATCTATCTGTCGATTGCGGCGAATTTTATGGCGTACAAGCAGTGGCCGTGGCTGGCAGTTTTTTATGCCCCGGCGATTGCCATTTTTACCTTCGCGCTGGCGCGCTCGATGGTGCTCACACTCTGGCGGGATGGAGTGGTGTGGCGCGGGACGCACTACAAACTCGATGAGTTGCGGAAGGCCGCGGGGAGTGGCTGGTAGGGGCTGCTTGCCAGATCAGATCTCCTCCCCGGTCCCCAACTACGAGGGACCAAGGCCACCCGCCGAATCTCTGGGTTGTGGACCCGGAGACGCGCTCCGGCTGGGATTTGAGCGACGGGAACTGGGTGCGCAAGGAACGGCTGGAAGTGGCTGGCACGCCAATCTATCTGTCGCTACGGGAGCTTTTCGCGCAGATCGATAAAGACAACGCGAATTGAGATGGCTTTGGTTTCCCAGGCTTCGGATGCGAGACGTGGGAAAATCAGATTTTTGGCCGGAGCAGCGCCACACGACCGCTTATCGCAAAAGCCGCGAAGATCGGGGGACATCTTTTTGAGGCTCAGGATGATTTTTGGGCTGATGAGCGAGCCAGATTCCCATTGGAGGCAATGATTCTGGGTTTAGTTATGATTGATGGATTGCTTCTCTGGAATCCAAACCTCTTTCCACGTTGGGAATGGCACGAGTAGAAGCATCGTTCTGCCGTTTTTATCGGTTATAAGAATATGATCACCTTCTTTTTTGATGAGTCGATCGCCTTGGATCTCACCTTCAAACCCAGGGCCTTGCACCCATGCATTTCCAAAACATAATCCTGCCAAAGCAACCCCACCGTGAAAAATCAGAATGTCGCCGGAGATTGAATAGCTCCCTGACCAACCGCCGCATCCTGGTCCGCCGTATACTTGACCGTTCATAAAAACAATATTCCCCTGCACTTTTGCGTCCATCAATTCATCTTTTTGCGATTCTTTATCCCCGAGCCGACGGAATTTTGCAATCTTCCAGTTTTGATTCTCAATACCGGTCTTCTTAAAAGCGCTGAGCACAATCAACGGATGCTGCCCACTATCCATGAAAGTAAGAAGTCCGTTGAGCAGTCTATAACAACTAGACTTTTGTAAATTGGTTCCGAATGCCTCTCCAATCTTTCTGTCAAGTGGAAATTTGTAACCATTATTGGGATAAAACTTCAATTCTGTTGGGCTGCGATAAAACGGAAAGGAGCCGGAATAGGACGGAGTACTGAAAACAACCAAGCCTTGCTCTTCATTCGCCGATTGAGGAGAGGAGAGAATGGCGACCACGATCCCGGAATAGTTTCCCTTCAGACCTTGGAGTTCTTTGAGGTGCCAGAATGTGTCATGGAGTTCGAAAACGTCCTCGATCTTTTGCTTGCGAAATATTTCATCCCCGTATTGCATGATTTCGTCGTCCGCTTTGGATAGACCAGACGGTTGATTCGATGTAGTCTGAGCGTCGGCAGTTGGCATATTCATCGAAACAATTAAAATGATCGTAGAATAAAACAACAGTTTTATCATTTGCAAAAGAGTTCTATATGAATGGTGTAAATTCTGTGAATCTTCCTTCATCTCAAATCCCTTTCACCCGAATCCTCAACTGTCCTGCGATGATTTCACATCAGCACTTCTCGTTGAATACAGTTATTCACGAAAATCTTTATGAAGATGCTGTCGGGGATTTCACCACCTTTGGTGAAGCCTTGGCGGCTGCTAGCTTGGGAATCGCGTCCAGCTCCACTTTGCCCTCGGCCAACGCTATCAGAAAATCCTGGCTGGAGAAGGGAATCGCCAAGGGCTTGGCATCCTTCGGCAGCTTGGTAGCGCGGATGTAGCTGCCGTCGGGCTGCTGCAGGCGGGCCTTCGCTGTGTCGGCCAGATAGGCGGGCAGAATCTCTTCGTGGAGGCGCGCGCGGACCGCCGGATCGCGGACCGGGAAGACGACCTCGCAGCGCTCGAAGAGGTTGCGCGACATCCAATCAGCCGAGCCGAGATAGATCTCATCGTTGCCGCCATTGGCGAAGTGGAAGATGCGCGAGTGCTCAAGGAACCTGCCAACAATGGATCGGACGCGGATGCGCTCGGAGAGACCCTTGACGCCGGGGCGGAGAATCGACAGGCCGCGCACGATCAAATCAATCTCGACGCCGGCTTGCGAGGCGGCATAGAGCGCCTCGACCACCGTGGGTTCCAGCAGCGCATTCATCTTGGCGACGATGTGCGCGGGGCGCCCGGCCTGGGCGTGCTCCTGCTCGCGGCGGATGAGGCCGAGGAAGCCCTCGGCCATGGTGAGCGGGGCGACCAATAAAGGCCGATAGTCGTCGATCTCGGCGTGGGCGGTGAGGTAATTAAAAACCATATGCACGCGCTCGGTGATCTGCGGGTCCGATGTGAGCAGGCTGAGGTCGGTATAGAAGCGGGCGGTGACGGGGTTGTAGTTGCCCGTGCCGAGGTGGCAGTAGCGGCGCGTGACGCCGTCCTCGTCGCGGCGCACGAGCATGGCCAGCTTGCAGTGTGTCTTCAGGCCCACGACGCCGTGGAAGACCTGCACGCCGGCGTCCTCCATCGACCGCGCCCAGCGGATGTTGGAGGCCTCGTCGAAGCGGGCCATCAGCTCGACCACCAGCGTGGTCTCTTTGGTGGTGGCGGCCTCGATGAGCGCCTGGAAGACGGGCGAGTCCTGACTGGTGCGATAGAGGGTCTGCTTCATCGTCACCACAGCGGGGTCTTCGGCGCCCTGCTCGATGAACTCGACGACCGGATCGTAGGAGTCGTAGGGGTGATGGAGCAGCACGTCGTGCTGGCGCAACTCGTCAAAGATATTGGCGGATTTGCGGCTCAGCTTGAGCACGCGGGGCTTGAAATCCGGGTACTTCAGATCAGGCCGCTTCACGTCGCTGTAAAAGAACAACAGGCGTGACAGGTTGACCGGGCCATCGCCGCGGAAGACCTGGTCCTCGTCCAGCTCAAAGTTGATGCGCAGCCGCTCGATAATCTCCGGATCGGCGCCGGCCTCGATCTCCAACCGCACCGCGTCGCCCTTGCGGCGGTTGTGCAGCTCCACGCGAATCGTCTCCAGCAGCGAACGCGCCTCTTCTTCCTCGAAGTAGAGGTTGGAGTTGCGGGTGACGCGAAAGGCGGCGCGCGAGAGCACCTCGTAGCCGCGATACATTCCGGCCAGATTCTGCTCGATCAAATCCTGCAAGAGGACGTATTCAAAGACTCCGTCGGCCGAGGGCAGCCGGATGAAGCGGGGCAGCGCGCGCGGCACTGTAACTACGCCCAGCACATGCGGGCCTGCGCTGCGCCGCTTGAGCTTGAGCAACAGCGCCAGGCAGAGGGCTTTGTTCAGCACGCGGGGAAACGGGTGTGCCGGATCGATGCTGATGGGCGTCAGCAGCGGGTCAACCTCGCGCTCAAAGTACCCCTGCGCAAAGGCGCGCGCCTCTTCATCCAGTTGCTTCCATTCAAGCAATCGAATGCCTTGCTTGCGCAGCTCCGGCAGCAGATGTTCATTCCAGCATTTATACTGCGCATCCACAAAGCTGTGGATATCGGCGGTAAGCACGGCGAGAGATTCATCCGGACGCAGCCCATCAAAGCCAGGCTGGCGGTTGCCGTCCTCAATGCGCTGCATCAGGCCTGCCTGGCGAATCTCGACGTACTCGTCCAGGTTCGAGCCGGTGATGGCCAGGAATTTAACCCGCTCCAAAAGCGGGTTGGCGGCGTCCTCGGCTTCTTCAAGCACACGCCGGTTGAACTGCATCCAGGAGTAATCCCGGCCGTTAAAGAGCTTTTGCTTCTGCGCTGTTTTTGCCATTGAATTGATTTCGTGCCGTGTTGGCAGTCTACAGCGTTTCAGTGAAAAACTAAACCCGGAATTTCAGCAAGCCGTTGAATGAATCGTTAATTTTCTATTCCGCGGCATGATTCAGCGAGAAAAATAGAAGATGAATTTTTGATGAGAATCAGTTTCTACCGAAAAATAATCTCGCAACGCGGCAAATGAATGGCTCTGTTTACCAGGGACATGGAGTTTCAAGAGTGTGTTTGGCCGGCAAAATGAGCAAGTCAGCTCACAGGCCGCGCGCAAGCAACTGTAAATTGCCAGATCCATTCCAGGATGAATCCATCCATACCCAACTGCGAATGGTTCATACTTGAAGCATGCAGCCATTTTTGAGACGGATGGGGATGGCGCTGGCGGGGCTGGTTCTGGCTGGCGCAACCAGTTCGCCCTGCACAGCACGCCGGGATGCGCCGTGGCAGCGCGCCGTGGATCAAGCCCTGCGCCAGGCTCCGGATGCCCGCGTGCTCGTTCTGGAGATCGGTTCAGGGAAGCTGCTTGCCTCAGCCCGCCTTGCCGAAGCGAGCCAGACAGTGGCCACGCCTGGTTCAACCTTGAAGCCGCTGATTCTCTATTTTGCGCTGGCCTCCGGGCATTGGGATCCGTCGTTGAGAGTTGCCTGCCGCCGCCAGATGCGCATCGGCGGTCACCAGCTGAACTGTTCTCATCCCGCTTTGGATCCGATGAATGCGCAGCAGGCGCTGAGCTGGTCGTGTAACTCGTATTTTGCGCAGTTGGCGGGATCGCTTTCTCCGCGGGAGCTGAGGCAAGCGCTCAGCGAGCGAGGCCTGCTGGCGGCCACCGGCCTGAGCCATCCGGAGGAGTTGGCCGACTTTCGCGAGCCGCGCACACGGGAGCAGACGCAGCTCGCCGCTTTGGGCGTGGAGGGGATTCGTGTGACGCTGCCGGAGTTGGCCGAGGCCTATCGATCGCTGGCGGCGGAGATGGCTGCCCATCCGGAGACGGTGGCCAGCCGGACCGTAAGCGCGGGAATGACCGATTCGGCCAGCTTTGGCATGGCGAACGCAGCATCGCTGGGCGGGGTTTTGGTTGCCGGTAAAACGGGCACTGCCCGCGCGGAGAGCGGCGGCGCAACGCATGGCTGGTTTGTAGGCCTTGCGCCGGCTGAAATGCCGCGCGTGGTGGTGGCCGTATTTGTGCCGGTTGGGCATGGTTCGGATGCCGCGCTGGTGGCGGCAAAGCTGCTGGCTCATTCACCGCTGAGGAAGCCATGAGAGCCATTGCGCTGGCGCTGTCCATGGCCGCCGCCTGCGCGTTGGCCCAGGCTGAAGCGCCGCCGCGCGCGACGATTCGCGTGGGAGTGTGGACCCTGTGGCACGATCGCGAGGTCACACTGACGCCCGTCTCCGGCGCCATGATTCAATTCTGCGCGAGCTGCCCCGCAGAGCCGCTCGATACAATCACCCTTCATGCCCAGCCCGCGCAACTGGTTTGGACGGACGGGAAAGGCGTGCCGCGCTCATCGAATGCATTGCTTTTGACGGGCAGCTACCGGATCAGCGCGCATCATGAATTCCTGACGCTCGCCTATCCGCTCAAGATCACGGCGCAATCGGGCTCTCTGGTGCTGGCCGTCTCGCTGCCGGTGGAGCGCTACGTGGAGTACGTGGTGGCGGCCGAGAGCGGTGCGGCGGATTCGAGCGAGTCGCTCAAGGCGCTCTCGGTGGTGGCGCGCAGCTTTGCGCTGGCTCCCGCACACGGGCATACAGCCTTTGATGTATGCGACTCGACGCATTGCCAATGGGTTCATTGGCAGAGCACGCGATTGGCGCATGCGGCTGCGATGGCCACAGCCGGCGAAAGTCTTTGGATCCACGGACTCCGCGCGGAGGCCTACTTTCATCAGAACTGCGGCGGGCGCACGGCAAGCGCGGCGGAGGTTTGGCCGAAGGGTGGACTCTCGCAAGGGGCGCTGGTCTCGCGCACCGATCCCTATTGCGCCCGCGCTGGATCCAGCGAGTGGTCGGCTACGCTTTCGCGCTCGGAGCTGACGCAGGCGCTCGCCGCGGCGGGTTTGGTTGCGCCTGGATGGAAGCGATTGACGGTTGCCCAGCGCGGCGCTTCGGGCAGGGCGATCTCGCTGATGGCGGATGGAACAAAGATTCCGGCAGAGGATTTCAGGCTGGCCGTGGGCCGCGTGTTGGGTTGGAATCGGATTCGCAGCAATTGGTTTGAAGTTGCCGAGCTGGGCGACGGCTTCCTTTTTCATGGGCGAGGCTCGGGGCACGGCGTGGGTTTATGCCAGGCGGGCGCGGCACAGATGGCGCACGAAGGCCACGGCTACCGGGAGATTCTGGCGCAATACTTTCCCGGCGCGACAGTTGCGGACGAAAGCACTGGCGCGCCGTGGCAAAGATTGACCGCGCCGGGCTTCGCGCTGGAGACCAGTTCGCCGGAGGATAAAGCGTTTCTTCCGGCTCTCGAACGCGCGCTGGGCGAGGCTGAGAGCCTGAGTGGAATCTCTCCTGAGGCTGAAATTACGGTCAAGGCCTACCGCTCGACCTCGGAGTTTCGCTCCGCCACCCTGGCCCCAGGTTGGGTTGCGGGCTTCACGGAAGGCGACTGGATCGCGCTCCAGCCGTTGAGGATTCTGGCGGCGCGCAAACTGCTGCCGTCCATTGCTCGCCACGAGTTCCTGCACGCGCTGATCGAGGAGCAGGCATCTGCGCAAACGCCGCTATGGCTGCGCGAAGGGCTGGTTGAGGCCTGGAGCGGCGAACGGTTGAAGGGAGCAAAGCCCACGTTTACTTTGGAGGCGGTAAATGAAAAGCTGGCTCATGCGCGGAGCGAAGCCGAGTCCGAGTCCGCGCATCAAGCCGCCGCATGGTACGCCCAACAACTTTTGCAGCGCTATGGGCGCGCGCAGGTGTTGGATTGGCTGCGCGCGGGCCTTCCGCAGAGCGCCTTCAAGGGGGTCTTTTGAAACGCTTCAATCTGAAATGGGATAGATATTCATCAAAGAAAACCGCCGAAGCAAGGGAAAAAAGGTCATGATAAGGGGAAAAAACAGCGATTTTTACACACTTTTTAAGCCTATAATTTCATATATCTATTTGAAAATAAACACAATTGTCGCTGGAAATTCCCTGACCCCCACCCCCCTGCTCCCGTGGAACAGATTGGCGTTGCGGGCAAAGCGGTTCGGGAGTCTTTGTCAATGATCAAGGATCGGTCTATGCGGACATTGCAACCTCAGGCGATCAATCTAATCAATCGCCGTTTCGGCAACTTCCGCCAGCCAGTTGGGCGCTTTCAGAATCTCGCGCGGGCGGGAGCCGTCGGCCGCGCCAACCAAGCCGTCGCGCTCCATCAAGTCAATCAGATGCGCGGCGCGCCCATAGCCAATCCGCAGATGGCGCTGCAACAGTGAGGTCGAGGCCTTCCGGTTGCTGAAGACCAACTGCACCGCGTCGTTATAAAGCGTATCGTTTTCATTCGGATCGGCGTTTGAGCCGTCGCCCGCGCCGCGTTCATCCTTGGGCGATTCCAGGAAGCCTTCCACGTACTCGGCTTGACCTTGCGCCTTCCAGAAGTCAACCACCGCCGCGGTCTCTTTTTCGCTCACGTACGGCGCGTGCAGGCGCATCAGGCGGCTGGTTCCCGGCGGCAGAAAAAGCATATCGCCGCGGCCCAGCAGAGCCTCCGCGCCGTTGGTGTCCAAGATCGTCCGCGAGTCTACCTTGGTGGCCAACCGGAAGCTGATGCGCGTCGGAACGTTGGCCTTGATGAGCCCGGTAATCACGTCCACTGAAGGCCGCTGCGTGGCAAGAATCAGATGGATCCCCACGGCGCGCGCCATCTGCGCCAGGCGAGTAATCGACTCCTCGACGTTCGCCCGGTCCAGCATCATCAGATCAGCCAGTTCGTCAATGATGATGACAATGTAAGGCAGCGGCTCTTCGTCCTCAGCGTCGGTGAAGAGCGAAGGCATCGCGCCCTCAAAGAGTTTGTTGTACTGGTCGATATTGCGCACGCTGCGCGAGGCCAGCAGCTTCAGCCGCCGCTCCATCTCGCGCACCGCGTTGCGCAGCGCGTTGGCGGCCAATTTTGCCTCGGTAATAATGGGCGTGAAAAGATGCGGCACACCCTCATACATTCCCAATTCCACGCGCTTGGGATCGACCAGAATAAGCCGAACCTGCGCCGGCGTGGTGCGGTAAAGCAGGCTCATAATCATGGCGTTGATGGCGACTGACTTGCCCGATCCGGTTGAGCCGGCGATCAGCACGTGCGGCATGGCGGCCAGATCGGCCGTGCGGATGCGCCCGTTGATGTCCTTGCCCATGGCGATGGTCAGCCGCGACTTGGCCTTGTGGAACTCTTCGCTCTCGATGCAGTCGCGCAGATGGATCGTCTCGCGGCGATGGTTGGGCACTTGAATGCCGACCGTGTTCTTGCCGGGCATGCGCTCGATCAGGATGCTCTCGGCGCGCATCGCCAGGCAGAGATCGTCTGCCAGCCCAGTCACGCGCGAGTACTTCACGCCGGCCTCGGGTTTGAATTCGTAGGTCGTCACCATCGGCCCAGGATTGATTTGCACCACATCGCCGCGTACATCAAACTCGCCGCATTTTTCCTTGAGGACGCGAGCCTCGTCGCGCAGTTCATCCTCGCGCACCGCCAGTGGACCGTCGCCCGAGTTGAGCAGCGTGCTGGGCGGCAACCGGAAGCCGCTGACCGATTTGGGCGCGACGGCCACGGTATGCAGATCGGCGTCGGCGCGCTCGTGCAGAACGGGCTCGTTCTCGGCTGGAGCAGGCTGTGCGGGCTTCGGCGCGGCTACCGGCTCCTGGGCAAAGCGGCTTGGCGCAGGCTCAAAGCGTGCGGGTGAGGGAAGCGGTTCGGCAATGGGTGGAGGAGCAGGTCGAGGCGGTTCAGGGGCGGCGTGGAATCGCTCCGGCTGCGCGGTGATGGGAATCTCCGCCAGCGCGGCTTCAACCGGTTTCGGCGCAGCAACTGGATGGGTGCGCTCCCAGATACTGGTGGCCGCTTGGGCCTCCTCTGCGGGTGACTGAATCTTCATTCGTTGAAAGGCTGGAATCTCCTGCGGATCAATCTCCTGCGCGCGCGAGCGCCGGAAGAGGCGGGCGAACAAACCGGGACGTGGACTGAACGAGGCCTCTGCATCTTCAATCACAGGGGCCGTCTCCGCGAGGCTTTCCTCCTCCGCTTCGCCACGCTCTGCGGCGCGCCGCTCGCGCGACTCGCGCCAGCGCTCATGCAGCCACGCCAGGTTGCGCCAGCGAGCCTGCAGGAACTCGAAGATCACCTCGAAGCTGACCACCGAGGCAAAGTAAAGACTCGCGGCGGCCAGCACTCCCGCCACCAGCCATGCGCCCTGCAGGTTAAAGTAATGCACAAGTTCGCCGGCGATCAGCTTGCCGGAGACGCCCTCCACTGGAAGCGCGTGCAGCCAGCGCCAATGCCAAGGCAGCAGCGCAAAAACGGCCGGCACAAAGACCAGCGCCAGAATCGTGCCCATCCAGCGCAGCCAGGCCAACCCGCCAGGGCGCGAGCGCATCCACGTCCAACCCAGACCGCCCAGCCAAAGCGGCAGAAAGAAAGCGGTCAGCCCAATCGATTGCAGCAGCAAGTCGCTCAGAGTTGCGCCGAAGAGGCCAACCCAGTTGCGCACGGCGTGCGGGCCAACCTCGCCGGTGGAGGTGTTCAGAGACGGGTCGGTAGAGTGGTAGGTGGCCAGCGCCAGCAGCAGCAACAGCGCGGCCAGCAGCACCACCAGGCCCAAAAATATATTGAGAGGCCGGCTGCGCGTAGGCGCCAGAACAATGCGAATTGGTTTCATGGCGGTGCGCTCCGTCTGGCGCTCTGCGCTGGAAAGCCGCCGCAAGCAAGCCGTTGGAGCGGACAATGACTCCCAGAGCAGCTTCTATTATCCGCGCTCAAAGTGTGGATTTCAGGCGAAAAGTGGAGCGGGGAACCTCGGTGTGGACCCCCGTCTGATGTACTGAATACTTGGAAATCCTATGTGTCGGTAGGTGTTTCATTCCATCGATTGCCGGGGGCGTAGCCGCATAGCCAATTAAAGGCTCGATGACGTTCCTGTGCAATGGAGGTTGCCATCGCAAACTCATCTACGGATATTTCTCGGAAAGGCTTGCCGAATGCAGGAAAATCGTTCCCAATCGGACTATTGAAGGCATATTCCTCGGTCGCTTTTATCGCGCATAATCGGACTATCTCGTCCATCGTCATTCCATTTTGCAAAACTACTGATACTTCTTTCGATTCAAGAAGCCTGCGTGTGCGACATCGCCAATTCCACAGTTCAGCCAAGTCTCGCTTCCTGTCGATTTCCTCCGCTGAGCGAAGACACGCAGACTTTGTATCCTCCTGGACGCGATTTACAAGGTGAGACTTGATCCATTCAAAACTTGCCTCTTCGTCGTAACCAGGCATTTCCTCCAATTGACCCAAGGCCCAAAGCAGGCACGCAATTGATTCAGCCAGCCAGCTTGCATCGATCATTTGTCTTTGCGTAGTTTCCAGGTCGCCAGTTTCCATGAACAAGCGTTCCTGTTCATCCATCTCGTCCCACAGGCCTACTTCTTTCATCCGGCTCAAGCAAGCCGCGCGCCGGGCATTCGATTCTCTGACAAAATGCTCCCGGTCCTCCTCGCTCCATTTCTCCATCCATTGCATAAGCATTTCGGGAGGAGGGGTTGCAGCAGCCTTCCTTAGAACCTGTGTGAGAATACTGACTCGTTTTTTCACAGCAGACACATTGGGCCGAAGTGATTCATGATTGGAATGATGAGGCATGAACGCAGTATATGCCCGGATATGGCGCGGGACAAGTTAGTTCTATCGAACGATGGTAAATGCCTACCGGCGTTACGGACAATAACAAAAGATTACAAAGTGGTCATCGAGTAGAAATCTCATACAGAATAACTATCTAATTTTGTCGCGAATCCTTTGAGCTGCTTGGAAGACGTCGACGATCATCGAATCCTTGTTCCGGACAACGTCGGAGCCGCCTGAGGAGGCGAGATCGAAGATGTAAGAAACGTTTGCAGTTGCTTCAGGCCGTGCCGGATCGCACGTCATCAATAATTAGCAACCCTTCTTGCATCGCGCCATGATAGCCGCGTGCAGCCGCTCCTGGATGCCAGAAGGCAGTTCGTAAATCTCATGGGAGCGATAGATCTGGATCGTCTTCCGGGTGGTGTTGAAGACCACCTCGCAGTGCGGGCAGTGGCCCAAGTGAGCTTCGAGTTCGGCGCGCGTTTCGGCCGGCACCGTGCCGTCGATCAAATCATCGAGTAGGGCGAGAAACTCTTTGCAGGTCACTTGGCTATCCCCGTTTCCCTTGGACTTTTCCTGCGGCGGAAGTAGCGGCTCAGGCGCTCTCGTAGTTGCAGGCGCGCGCGCAACA
>Ga0181520_10002521_pt1 | contig 33792 bp, 22 predicted proteins | sample PEATcosm2014_Bin_29_FD_132451 | JGI IMG/M metagenome (GOLD analysis project Ga0181520, IMG submission 132451) | Peatland microbial communities from MTU Mesocosm Facility, Houghton, MI, USA - PEATcosm2014_Bin02_30_metaG | ecosystem: Environmental > Terrestrial > Soil > Wetlands > Peat | place...
CGCGCTGACCGCCGCCTTGCAGGATTTTGTGGCTACGCTCGTGGCCTGGATGCGCGGGCAGTATGAGTTTGATCCGGCGAAGGCGGAGACGGGCTTTGGGCTGGACGATCCGGGCCTGCCGGACTGGAAGATTGAGCTGGGCGACGGCCATACCCTGGCGTTGCGCGGGCGGGTGGACCGGATTGATGTGTGCCGCGACGGCGACCGGGCGCTGGCCGTGGTGATGGATTACAAGTCGGGCATCCGCAAACTGGACAAGATTCTCATTGAACACGGCGTGCAATTGCAATTGCTGGCGTATCTCGCGGCGGTGCGGCGCTGGCCGGCGGAATTTTTTGGCGCGGAGAAAATCGTGCCGGCGGGAGTCTTTTACGTGAACTTGCGCGGTCAGTTTGAGCAGGGCAGTTCGCGCACCGAGGTGCTGGCGGCGGCGGACGCGGCGCAACGGCTGGCGTACCGGCATACCGGACGGTTTGACGCCGCCCTGCTGGAAAAACTGGACCGGGGCCACGCGCGCGACCAGTTCAATTATCAACTGAACAAGGACGGCAGCCTGCGGTCCAATTCCGCGGAAGCACTTTCGTGTAAGGAATTCACCGCCTTGCTCGACCAAGTAGAGGAGCAACTGCGAACGCTGGGGCAAAGAATTTTCTCCGGCGCCGCCGAAGTGGACCCGTACCGCAAGGGCACCGCGACGGCCTGTGATTTTTGCGATTACCAGGCGGTGTGCCGGATTGACGGGTGGACGCATGAATGGCGAATGTTGCGCGCCAAAGACTGAAAAAAAAGCGGACCCGCCTACGTCCGACTTCGGCGCGGCAAGAAAGCGGAAAGCGGGAAAACGGGGATTACCATTCGGAGGACGAGAACGAAAATGCATATGAAATTGAAAATACATTTGAAAATTTGGCTGCTGGCTGCGAGCTTGGCGGCGGCAGGCTGTCAGGCCGGGTCAACCAACAGTCCGGCGGTGATGAACAATTCAACCAATACAACCATGAAATTCCCGTTTCAACGAACCGAGGCCGAATGGCGTAAAATGCTGACGCCGGAACAATACGCCGTGCTGCGCGAGGCCGATACGGAGCGGCCATTCACCGGCAAATACTGGGACTCGAAGGAGCCGGGGGTCTATCGCTGCGCGGCGTGCGGCGCGGTGCTGTTTACGTCGAAGGACAAGTTTGATTCCGGCTGTGGCTGGCCGAGTTTTTCCGATCTGGCCGCCAAAGGCACGGTGGTGGAGCGCGATGATTCGAGCTTCGGCATGCACCGCACGGAAGTGTTGTGCGCCAACTGCGGCAGCCATCTGGGCCATGTCTTTGACGACGGCCCCGCGCCGACCGGCCTGCGCTACTGCATCAACTCCGCCTCGATTGATTTTGGTTCGGACACGCAGACCAATAAACCGGGGAAATAGAGCGTTTCAAGCACAGCCGCAGACAAGCGGGCGCTGATTGCGAGCCGTGCGGTTGGAAGGCTTGGGCGCGTCGCTTGCGCGCGTGTTTTCCGCGAGGGCGCGGAAAACAGCACCCGGGGCGGGTGCGCTCCCCGGGCATTGACGCTCCCCGGGCATTGATTTTAGCGACGCGCCCTACCCATGCTGGTTGCAAGCGATGCTGAGGGGAAAATCCGAAGTCCGAGTCCCCGAAATCCGAAAGAAGGCCGAATTCCGAATTGCCTCGTAGCGTCCAGGCATCCCTGCCTGACGTAGAGGGTGGTATCTTTGCCGCCCGGAATGGTGTGAATATGTATTCCGTGCTGGCAGGTTCCAACACGCTTTGATTGAGATGTGTTTTTCCCGCCGGGGCTGGCCGCCGTCGCGCCCAAGCGGCGCTTTGGCGCGCCACAGAGACGGGAAGCCCGGCTCTACGGCAGCCAAGGATGGCCGCCGCCACGGTACGGGTGAAATTCCGTCCAAGGTGCTGATTCGGCTTTTAAACTGCGGATGGCGGGGTGAGGCCAGTAATTACCGCACCGTGCGGTAATTTGATTTTTGTGCGGGCGGCGGCAGGTTGCCGCTTGCGGGTTGGCTCGGTACCATGAAATATGTGGTTGTGCGGGACTGACCCGTTCAGACCCCTTCAGGATGAAACGTGGGGATACTACAATACTAGGAACCGACCCGTTTTCGTCGCCAGACATCAATCGGATCACTGTCCGGCTGCCCCGGCCGGGTGGCGGGGAATTTTGACGGGATTTCAATTTATAAAAGGTCGAAGAAAATGGCGATATGGACGGTTTAGCTTTTTCATACTTAACCAACGCATTCGTGCGATGCTTCAGGCAGTTTATCATTATCAGGAACGGTTGTTATTGAATCTGCTGGGCTTTGTCGGCCAGCATTTGGAGCCGGAGCATCAGGCGCCGGTGGCAGGCTTGCTCCTGGTCGGCTGGATATTGGCTGCTGGGGACCAGGTTTACGGCAAAGTAAGTTGAATCTTCGCCGAAGCTGCCCCGCACGGAGCCGCCATAGGTATAACCTTTCTGTGCTTCAAAAACCGGCGCGTCTGGCAAGGTATGGCGGCCAGCCAAAATGCCGTAAACCAGGAAGGGAAATTCCGAATCGTCCACAGCCAGTCTGGTGATGGTTAAGCCGGCTTTCTGGCATAAGTTGGTGAAAGCTTTGAGGAGGTTCTCCTGGTTGTAGCGTGAATCCATGCCAGCCGGCGGCGCGATGGGATTGCCGAGGTAAGCCACCAAGGCGCGATTGGCTTCATTGGCAACGCCCGCTTCGAGGTTGGGCCGAGTGTCCGGCGACTTAACGGCAAACTCACGAAACCACGACTGATCCCGCATGAGGGTATTTTCTCTTCCCTGCTCTCCAAAATAAACTCCACCATGCAGCTTTGAATTATCCGGATAAAAAGAAAGGTGAAGCCAGCCGTCTGGCACGTTCGTTTCGTAAAGATGGAATACGCCGGCGCCCCTGGTTATCTTAATGCGCTCGCTGCCCTGGACGGGGGTGGGACCGCTGGGGCCGCGGGTGGTGCAGAAAAGCGCCAAGTCGGCGCTGTCCGCTGAAGCGAGCGTGTAAGTTCCTTCCACGAGATAATTGCCGCCCGGCTCAATGTGGTTTCGATCCCCGCGCACCGAAGTGATGGTGATTTGATCGCCGGCGGAAAACCCGGAGGCCCCCAATTCAAACTGAATGATTTGCGGGAACTGCTGCTCCAATTCAATTTCCGCGCCCATGGCCAACTGGCTGGGGGCATGGAGCACGCAGGCGGCGGCCAAAACTGCGGTCAGGGAGCGGCTGATGGTCGGTAATATTCTATTCATGGTGTGTTCTATTAGTTGATGTGTGACTGCGAGGCAGGGGACGACCCCCTGTTTTCAGAAAAGCTGGCCTCAATGACGCTGTTTTCGGTGGCGACGGCATCAACCACCAGGTTGTTCTCCCGGCGATACACACGCATTTCCGTCTGAAACGGAACATTGATGACGCAGGTAATACGGTCATCTTTTGCGGTTGGTTGCGCGGGGGAGTGTCGGGCCGAATCGAGATAGAGGCGGCTGACGGGAATTAGTAACACGAGGCAGACCAAGACAGTTCCAGCCCAGGCAGGATGCCGCCAAAGAACCGCGAAGAACGCCTGAATGCGTTCCCCGGCTGTGGGCGGAAACTCCGGTCGTTTCAGGGCATTTAAGACATTTCGCTTGGTTTCTGGACTTAGGGAAAGCCGTTGAGTTTCTCGTTGGAATGCCAGTCGGAGGGATTTTGCCAGCGCCTCCTGTCGCGCCAGGGCCATCTGGCAGGCACCGCATTTCTGAACGTGCTCGCGGGCAGCGGCCTGATCAGCGGTGGACAAGGTGTCCTCCAAATACTCAGGCAACCAGTCGTTAAAGGTCTGGCAATTCATTGGCTCTCTTTCTGGTTGGTGCCTGCGGCGGCAAAAAGGTTCAATTCCTGGGGGATTAATTGTTCAAGGCTGCGCACGGCGTAATGGAGGCGGGATTTAACCGTGCCGCTGGAAACGCCTGTCTGCTGTGCTATGGCCTCGATTTTCATATTTTCAAAATATCGGAGCACAAGGACTTCGCGATGTTCCGGGGAAAGCTCTTGCATCGCTTTGGTGAGCCTGGCGGCGCAGAAATCCTGGTCCATTTGCCGGGCATGGTCGGACTGAAAGGTTTCTTTCAGGACCAGTTCCTCATCGTAAACGAGTCGTTTTTGTTTGCGGTGATAGCGGCGGCAGAGGTTCAACAGGATGCCATGAATCCAGGTATAAATGGCCGACTCGCCGCGGAATCCCCGCCAGGATTTGACAGCCTGGATCAGGGTTTCCTGAACCAGATCCTGGGCTTCCGTTTCATCGCCACACAGCAGGTAGGCTGAACGCAGCAGGCGATCTCCATGTGCGTCAATGAACTCCTGGACATCAAAGGAATCCACAGTTTTCTGAGCGGAACCGCCCGGAATTTCAGCCATATACCGTATAAGTGCCACTCGCGGGCAAAAGGTTCAATCTGATATACATGGGGGATTGTGGAAATCCTGACGCTGTCCAAATGGCCGGAGGTTTTCGACATCGGGAGTTGCCCCGGTTTGGGGCTGGAAACTCGCGGACGAGCCGTCCGCGCTCCACATCTTACCAGGGGCGCAGGAGATCGGGGCGGTTTTTGCGCGTTGGTTTTGCCTTCGGGCCGGGGGCGGGCAGGCTTTCGGGGGAGACCGCCGCCGATTTTGATTCGGCTTGAATGGCTGACAGCGCCTCATCAATCACGCCGAGCAACTCCGGGCGGCCTTGCGCCTTCGCTGCGGAACAGGTGAAGTACGCCGGCGGCTGCTCGAACCACGCGGAAATGCTCTCCATGAACGCCGCGATGTTCGCCTGCACCGTCGGCGGCGTTTCTTTGTCCGTCTTGGTAAAGACGAGGACGAAGGGCACGGCGTTGCGGGCGAGCCATTCGACAAATTCGAGGTCCATCTCCTGCGGCGCCAGCCCGGAATCCATGAGCGCAAAAACCAGGCAGAGGTTCGTGCGATGCTTCAGGTAACGCGCCACCGCCTTGTTAAACCGCGCGCTGTCCTTCTTGGCCCCTTCCGCGAAACCATAGCCCGGCAAGTCCACCAGCCGCCACGTCCGGTTCACGGTGAAGAAATTGATGAGCTTGGTGAACCCCGGTGTGGGCGAGACGCGGGCCAGGCCGTCGGCGCCGGCCAGCAGGTTCAACAGCGAGGACTTGCCGACGTTAGAGCGGCCAATGAAGGCGAATTCCGGCAAGGACTCGTCCGGACACGCGTCCAGGTCCGGCGCGCTGCAATCAAAAATGGCGGATGAAATTTGCACAATAGCCATTATCGCAGCAAAACCGTTTCACCGATACAACCATTTTCGAAGCCGGCGGTCAGAATTCAACGCCAAGGCGCAAAGTGGCAAAGGCGCAAGGCGGGCAGGGCAAGAATCTGAAATCGAAAAGCGGAAAGCGGGAAAGCGGAAGCAGGGAAAAGATCGAGGCACACCCAATAATATGGACTGCGGGGGAAGCGAAGCGCCACGCCGCTTGGGTGCGGACGAGAGTTTTGATTGGTTCGTTCACGTCTTGCGCGAGCGAAAGCGGTGTCGCCGCTGCGCTCTGCCACCGTATCAGTCTAAAATCTTCGCAGGACGCAACGAGGTTGGGAGCGGGCTCGGAAGCCCGGCTCCACGGCAGCCAGGGATGGCCGCCGCCACAGGGCAAACGATTCTTGGACTTTCTTGCCGACATGAACGATACTAGCGGGGTTCCTGCCTGACGCGCCGGTTCGCGGGATTATCTGAACCAAAAAATTGTGACCAACAAGCCCACCATCATCAAGCCAAGCACAGCTCCACCCCTGGTTGCTGAAACCGACCCGAACCGTTTCGATCGCATTCTGTCGCGCACGGAATTCAAACCGCTGAAAGCCGTGCTCGACCATCTGGGCCCGGACAGCGCGGGGAAGAATGCCGCGCTGATCACCACGAATTCGTACCAGATGTTTCTGAACAAGCTGGGCTACCGGGTCACGGTGGTGAAGCAAATCCATGAGCAGGATTGTTATTCGCGCCTCGGCCCGGCCGGCGGCATCCGCGCCGTGGTGCCGTTGCACGACACCGCCACTTACAGCACCCTGGTCACGCTGGTAAACTACGATTCCACCGTGACCACCACGTCCAAAGCCGTTGACTATTACGACGAACAACTGGCGGAATTCAAAATTCAGATGATGAACCGGTCCGGAAACGCCACGTGAGGTGAGGCGGTCGGCGCGGCGGGAGGATTTGAGGGACGACGGCGGTCACAGACTGCCGCTACAAGAGTTTGAGGGACGACGGCGCTCACAGAGCGCCGCTACAGATTCGCCGTGTAACGGCGGTCTGTGACCGCCGAATCAGACGTGACCGCGCGCTGCGAGCGGATAAATCTCTCCTTGAAATGGCCAATCCTCAGGACAAACTGCCAGCTTCTTTCGCACTGGATTGTGGGCCACGTAAAGCCACTTTTCCGAATACGATTCTTCCGAACGCATCACATGGTCGAAGAACCCCTTCTGCCAGTGTGGTGCGGGAACATTCATTTCCCGCAAAGTTTTTGAGAGCGAGTTTTTCAAGCTTTTCATCCAATCGGAAAGCAGGGGAAGACGGCGGTCGCAGACCGCCGCTACAGGTTCGACGATGCGATGGCGGTCGCAGACCGCCGCTACAGGTTCGCCGTTGTAGCGGCGGTCTGTGACCGCCGTTTCCCTTCGCTCTGCGAGCGCCGATTCGTATTCCTCGCCAAACGCCACGAACAAATGCAGATGATCCGGCATCAAAACATATTTTCCAACGAATATGCCACGTGTCAGACCAGCCTGACAAAATCTCCGGAAGTCCTCGTGGACGTTGGCGTTGGCGAGAAGGGGTTTGCGGTCTTGGGTGTTGGTGGTGACGAAATAGAGCGGATGGCTGGTGAACAGCCGGTCGAGACGTTTGAGTCTGGGCGGAAACTCGTCTGATTTCATTGTGTGAAATTGTAGCGATGGTTACCGAGCACTGAAAGAAGTTTGAGAAACGACGGCGGTCACAGACCGCCGCTACAAGAGTTTGAGAAACAACGGCGCTTACGGAGCGCCGCTACAATGTTTGAGGGACGACGGCGGTCACAGACCGCCGCTACAGCGGCTACAAGGTCTGGTTCCATCACCCCGGTTGCGGTTTTTGCATTTTTGCGGCTGCCTTCCGCACCATCCGGAGCTGTGACCCCGGCACGCCGCAGTCAGGCGCAGCGAGAAGCGCAGGGAAAACGGGTCACGGATTTAATTCTTCACCCCAGCCAGTTCCTCTTCAAAATCCACGATTTCTTTTATTTGCACGAGGAACCAGCGGTCAATTTTTGTGAGGTTGAAAATTTCCTCGATGGTGAAGCCGGCGCGGAGGGCGTGGCGGATGAAGAAGATGCGCTCGGCGTTGGGCACGCTCAATTTGCGGCTGATGACGTCGCGCGGCAGGATGGCGCGGTCGCCATAGACTTCGTTGCCGATGCGCCAGGGTTTGCCGTCGCCGCCCAGGCCGCTGCGGCCTATCTCGAGCGAGCGCAGGCATTTTTGCAGGCTTTCCTTGAAGGTGCGGCCAATGGCCATCGCCTCGCCCACGCTTTTCATCTGGGTGGTGAGCGTGGGGTCGGCCTGCGGAAATTTCTCGAAGGCGAAGCGCGGAATTTTGGTGACGACGTAGTCAATGCTCGGCTCGAAGCTGGCGGGGGTTTCGCGGGTGATGTCGTTGCGGAGTTCGTCGAGCAGGTAGCCGACGGCGAGTTTGGCGGCGATTTTGGCGATGGGAAAGCCGGTGGCCTTGGACGCGAGCGCGGAGCTGCGGCTGACGCGGGGGTTCATCTCGATGATGACCATGCGACCGTTGTCCGGGTTGACACCGAACTGGATGTTTGAGCCGCCGGTCTCAACGCCCACGGCGCGGATCACGGCGAAGCTTTGATCGCGCATGATTTGAAATTCCTTGTCGGTGAGCGTCTGAATGGGGGCCACGGTGATGCTGTCGCCGGTGTGGACGCCCATGGGGTCAAAATTTTCGATGGAGCAGATGATGACGCAGTTGTCGGCGCGGTCGCGCATGACTTCCATTTCGTATTCCTTCCAGCCGATGAGGGATTCTTCGATGAGAATTTCCGAAACGGGCGAGAGGTCCATGCCGCGCTTGGCGATTTCCTCGAATTCGTCGCGGTTGTAGGCGATGCCGCCGCCGGTGCCGCCGAGGGTGAACGCGGGCCGGATGATGAGGGGGAGGCGGCCGACTTTTTCGGCGATGTCGCGGGCCTCGTTCATGTTGTGCGCGACGCCGGAAATGGGGACGTCGAGGCCGATGCGCAACATCAGTTCCTTGAAGGCGAGGCGGTCTTCGCCTTTGTGAATGGCCTCGGGCTTGGCGCCGATCATTTCCACGTCGTAACGTTTCAGCGCGCCGTTTTTATGCAGGGCCATGGCGGTGTTGAGCGCGGTCTGGCCGCCGAGCGTCGGCAGCAGGACGAATTTCCCCGTCGCGCCGAGCTTTTTCATCTCCGCCTTCTCGCGGGCGATGATTTTCTCCACGGCTTCGGGCGTGATGGGTTCGATGTAGGTACGGTCGGCGAACTCGGGATCGGTCATGATGGTGGCCGGGTTGGAGTTGACGAGGACGACGCGGTAGCCTTCTTCCTTGAGGGCTTTGCAGGCCTGGGTGCCGGAATAATCGAACTCGCACGCCTGGCCGATGATGATCGGGCCGGCGCCGATGATGAGGACGCTGTGTATGTCGGTGCGCTTGGGCATAGGTCGAAACGGCAAGATGAAACACGAATTGGCGACAGATTAAAAGGCAAAAGCCGGGCGACTTCCGGTGAGCCCATCCGCCCCGATTTAACTTTCAGGTTTGATTGAGCCCGAAATCCGAAGTCCGAGTCCCCGAAATCCGAAAGAAGTCCGAAATCTGAAATCCGAACTGAGTTGTGCGTCGTTCTGGAAAAGTGCGGGTGAAATTCCCCCCCCCCCGGCATTTCAAATTATTGGATCAGGACGCGATAAAACATTTGCGATGCGGTTGGGCTGTTCGTAAATGGCGAGGTGGCGGTGGTGTTGGTGACCCACGGGCCGGTGATATTGGTGGCTTGCAGCAGGACGCCCTGGGGCCAGGTGAGCTGCAGATTGTTGCCGGCAATGGTTTGAAAAGCCAGATTGACGATGGGGGCGCCGAAGACCTGAAGTTCGCGGATCAGCGTGCCGCCGCTGCCGCCCTGAACGCCGCCCGGATTGGCAAAAATAAACTGCACACCGCTCACGCCGCTGGCGATGGGTCCGCCCGAACTGCTTGTCAAGGTTTCCAAGATGGCGTTATTACCGCTGTTGAGGGTGTCGGTATTCGTGGTGTTGTAGAAGGCACCGTAGCTGGTGAACGGGCCGCCGTTTACCGAGAACAGGAGTTGAAAGCTCTGGTTGGCCAGGTCGGCGTTCACCCAGCCGGTGATGGCCTGAATGCTGTTGATATTGTAGCCGCTGGCAATGTTGGTGTTCAGATTGAACGTGATGGTGACGGGCAGATTGTTGCTGGTGGGATCATCGTTGCCGTAATAGGTGAGGTTGGTATTGGCGGCGGCGCTGCCGTCATTAAGCCCGGCGGTGGTAAACGAAGTTGAAATCGAGGGACCGTGGCTGACCGTCACGCTGCCCAGCGAGTTTTGCCCGGCCTGGACCAGATTGGTGGCGATGGCTCCATCGAACGCGCCGGCATTGGTGCCATACTGCGTGTTTTGGAGGATCGCCGGCTTGATGATGGGATCAAAAAACCGCAGGGCGTCCTGATAAATCATTTGATGGCCCAAGGCGGTCGGGTGTTGACCGTCACCGGTCGGATAGGTGATCGAGCCCAAATCCACAAGCAAGGCGTTCGGGTCAGAGGTGGTATTGGTGTAACTGTTGAAAGCCTGGGTTACCTGGGCTCGTGCCGTGCCGGCCACGGGAATCATGACGAGGATTTTGGTGGCCGGCTTGACCCGGCTGCGCAGTTTCTTCAGGGCATTGGTGACATCCGCCAGGGCCGGAGCGCCGTTTTCGCCGAGATTGATCAGCACGACATTGGGGATGGGATTCAGAAAACCGCCAGTCAGCCGGCTGATGGTCGAAGTCTTCTGATCAACCAGCGTGACAAGCGCGGGCACATTGGCCAGGCCGCCGGCCCAGTCATAGCCGCCATAGGCGAGCCGCGTTTCCTGATAGCCATAGTGCCGGGCGAGCAGATAGCCATAACTGGCGCGACCGTCATCTGATGCGGCCCAGTCATCATCCGGGGGGCGGCCCTGACCGGCGGCGTACAAGGCTTCGTCGCCGGACATGATTGAATCCCCGATGTTCAGCCAGATCCTGGCGGGCTGGGCCACCGCCGTGGTGGTAGTGTTTGAAGCCACCAGAAAGCCGGTGATCTCGACCGAGTCGGGCGGCACGTTGCCGGTGTAGCGATCCTCTAAAGGCGACATGCCTTCAATGTACAAGTCAATCACCGGGTTGGTGACGCCGGTGGCCAGCACCACCGACGTGTCAGTTGAGGTGAGTTGGTGGTTTTGAAAAGGCCCGCCATTGACGGACCAGGCGAGGATGGGATAACGCGACGCGACGACGCCCGTGAACTGGCTGGTAACGACCTGCAAGGCGACCTGCGAGGTGCCATTGAATCCCAGCGTGAGGGAGGCTCCGTCCACGGCTGAATCAATGTAATTGGTCGCACACACCCAGTCATTGAGAGTTAGCCCGCTCAATAAGTTGCTGTCAGTGACAGGAATTACCAGCCCCGAAATCACGTTGGTAGTTACAGTCAAGTTTGTGTAATATGTGCCAAAGGCTTGCAGTTCGTGAATCAGCGTACCACCGATGGAACCTCCGCCTGACTGACTGACCCCGACATTGCCGGCACCGCTGCTGGTGTCAGGATTCGAGAAGACAAACTGGATGCCCGTCACGTTAGTGGCGATGGCGCCCGTGCTGGCCGTCAGGGTGGTCATCCACGAGCCGGGGCCAGTAGTGCCTGGGTCAATGGAGGTGTTGTTGGTAAAGGCGCCGAAATTGGTAAAAGCACCGCCACCGATCGAGAGCAAAAGTTGAAACGTCTGTTCGCCGAGGTTGTGATCGGTCCAGCCGCTGATGACTTGAAGGTTGGTGAGGTTGTAGCCGGCAGAAAGATTGAAGGTTAAGGTGTCGGGCATGACGCTCCCCTGACCAGACGCAACTGCGTAATAAGTCGCGTGGCTGTTTCCAGCCGCCAGGCCCAGGCCGTCATTGAGACCTGAGGCGGAGAATGTGCCGGACATTGAAGAGGCAGGGGCCGTCACGCTGCTCAGCGAGCTTTGGCCGGTCTGAATGAGATTGGCCGCGATGGAGCTGTCAAAAGCGGTGTCTGAAATGCCGCTGCTCTGCGAAGTCTGGATGATCGTTGCCCGGGAACTCAAGGCCGGGCCGGCCAGCAGGCAAAAGGTCAGGAGGACAGTTGATTTGATTTGGTGGTTTTTCATTTAGTTTCAGTCAGCAGCAGTTTTTGGGCTGCGCCAGCAGATATCAAGTATTAATTGGTTCGCATTTTGAATTTAAAAATAGTCTTCTGGACAATCGTTTAACGATTTCGTTTGAAGCAAAAAGCTATTGCTGATTTGGATACAAGCCCTGCCGCACCCACAGCAGGTCCAGGTCCTTTGGCGTAGTGCCCGTCCCGCCGCCGATGCCTAGCAGCGTCGAGCTTAAGTTTTTGGTCTTTCCTTCCACCCACTTATGGAAGGCGGCGTGGCCGTCGGCATAGGAAAAATTTCCTCCATTGCCATGTCGGCTGGCCACCCAATTGCCCCATAGGCTCAACCCACCAACCCCTTCTGCGGCCTCCAAAAAGAAACCGTCGTCAATGCTGCAGTGGATCACATTTGGGTCGTCAGATTCATCCACAAAGAAAATGGCGTCGGACGGCCCGGGGAGCTTGATGTCGGTAAATTTCCTGTTTACAAGCAAACCGGGGTGATAACCAGCTTCAAGAGTTGTTGTCAAGGTGCTGTTATCTCCCATCATGCAAGAAAGCGAATAGCTTCGCACCCGAATTTGCGGAACGCCGCGAAGGACGACCGGCGTAACGTCACTTGGGCAATGATAAATGTCCGTAGATTGGTTGTAAGGATACAGCACGGCGGCACGGATAAGAAAAAGATTGGTCGGGTCAGTAGCACTGGAAGCGCCGCTCACATCTCCCCCCACCCAGCCCGCCGTGGAATTGGGCACGTTGGGGCAAATGGCGTCTTTGTAGTCACCAGCGTAAGTCATGGCCGCGATGGTAAGCTGCTTGAGATTGTTGATACAACTGATTGCCTGCGCCCGCTGCTTGGCTTTAGACAAGGCCGGCAGCAGCAGCGCCGCCAGGATGGCAATGATGGCAATCACCACCAGCAGCTCAATCAAGGTAAATGCGTGGCTTCCCAAGCACTCCTTTAGAGCGTTTCTTTTCGATATTTTGAATATTTTCATTTTTGCATCTATATTATACCGTTGTTTTGCCACTTCGCCTTGAATTCTCGCGCTAAAATGAAAACCGACCCGCCGCAGCAGGCCGGTTGAACACCCTTGCGAACAAAGCACGCCCCACCGAATTACATTTTACGGCGCATCGCCATGAACATCATCGAATCACTGCCCAACACGACACAGCCGACCGCCTGGGTCAGGGCTTTCGCCGCGACCCGCAACCATTAATCAAACATCCCTCAATTGGTTTAGCTATTGAACCTGCACGCGATAAAACATTCGAGGCGCAGTTGGACTCAGTATAAATGGTGAGAGGGCTGCGGCATTGGTGGTCCACGGTCCCGCTATATTGGTGGCTTGCAGCAGGACGCCTTGGGGCCAGGCAAGTTGTAACTTATGACCGGCAACGATTTGAACCGTCAAATTGACGACGGGTGTGGCGGGCGTGCCGAAGACTTGCAGTTCGTGAATGACCGTCCCGCCAGTGGAATTATCACCCGCTTGACTGGCGCCCACGTTGCCAGCACCGTTGCTGGTGTCAGGATTCAAGAAGAAAAACTCAATGCCCGTCACATTCGTGGCGATGGTTCCATTGCTGCCGGTTATGGTCGTCATCCATGATCCAGGACCACTAAAGCCGGGATCAATTGAGGTATTGTTGGTAAAGCTCCCGATACTGGAAAAAACGCCGCCACCAATCGAAAACAGCACCTGAAAATCCTGCTCGCCGAGGTTGTGATCTGTCCAGCCGCTGATGACTTGAAGGTTGGTAATGTTGTAGCCGGCAGTAAGTTGGAAAACGGCCGTGTTGGGCAGGACGGTTCCGTTGCCGGCGGTAGCTGCATAATAAGTCAGGTTGACGTTTCCGGCCGCACTGCCGTCGTTGAGACCTGACGCAGAGAAAAGGCCGTTGAGCGCCGAGGCGTCTGCCGTCGAGCTGCTCAGCGAACTTTGGCCGGCCTGAACAAGATTGATCGTGATAGAGCTGTCGAAAGTGGACGAGGAACTGCCGTCCGTCTGATAGCTTGCCGTGACATTGGTCAGGTTGATGGCTGCACTCATCAAGATCGGATCAAAAAACGGGAGGGCATCGAGAAAAATCGCCTGATGACCTTGGGCAGTCGGGTGTTGACCGTCAGCAGTGTCATAAGTGATAGAGCCTAAATCTACCAGAAATGCGTTCTTATCCAAAGTGGAATTGGTATAACTGTTGAAGGCTTGGGTTACTTGAAGTTCCGCCGTGCCGGCCACGGGAACCATGACGAGAATTTTGGTGGCCGGGCTGACCCGGCTGCGCAGTTTCATCAGGGCATTGGTGACATCCGACAAGGCCGGCGCGCCGTTTTCGCCCAGATTAATCAGCACCACATTGGGTATGGGATTCAGAAAACCGCCGGTTAAGCGACTGATGGTCGAAGTCTTCTGGTCTATTAATGTGGCAAGTGCCGGCACATTGGCCAATCCCCCGGCCCAGTCGTAGCCGCCGTAGGCCAGACGCGTTTCCTGACAACCATAGTGGCGTGCCAGCAGATAGCCATAGCTGGCGCGGGCGTCGTCTGCCGCCGCCCAGTCATCATCCGGGGGGCGCCCCTGCCCGGCGGCATACAAGGCGGCGTCTCCGGCCATGATCGAATCGCCAATGTTCAGCCACACATTGCCGGGCTTGACCGCCGCCGCAGTCAAAGTATTTGACGCCACCAGAAATCCGGTGATTTTGACCGAGTTGGGCGGCACGTCACCAGTATAACGGTCCTCGAACGGCGACATGCCTTCAATGTACAAGTCAATCACCGGGTTGGTGACGCCGGTCGCCAGCACCACTGACGTCTCTCCAGCCGCAAGCTGGTGGCTTTGATAAGGCCCGCCATTGACTGACCAGGCGAGAATGGGATAACGCGACGCGACGGCACCTGAGAGCTGGGTGTTGTCCACCTGCAAGGCGACCCGCTGAGTGCCCATAAATCCCACGGTTAAAGAGGCTCCTTCCACCGTCGAACTGATGAAATTTGTCTCATGCACCCAATCATTAAGCGTGAGCCCGGCCAACACGTTGGAGTCCGTGACAGGAATTACCACCGTCGGCGCCGTTCCGTTCAGGTTTGTGTAATATGTGCCAAAGACTTGCAGTTCGTGAATGACCGTGCCGCCCGTGGAGCCATCACCCGCTTGACTGGCGCCCACGTTGCCAGCGCCATTGCTGGTATCAGGATTCATGAACACGAACTCAATGCCCGTCACATTGGTGGCGATGGTTCCATTGCTGCCCGTTATGGTTGTCATCCACGATCCGGGACCGCTAAAGCCAGGATCAATCGAGGTCGTGTTGGTAAAGGTGCCGATGCTCATGAAAGCGCCGCCACCCAGGGAAAGCAGCACCTGAAAATCCTGCTCGCCGAGGTTATGATCTCCCCAGCCGCTGATGACTTGAATGTTGGTGATATTGTAGCCGGCAATTAATTTGAAAACGGCCGTATTGGGCATGACGGTCCCGTTGCCGGCGGCGGCGGAATAATAAGTCAGGTTGGCGCTCCCGGTCGCACTGCCGTCATTGAGACCTGATGCGGAGAATGTGCCGTTGAGCGCCGAGGTGTCTGCCGTCGAGCTGTTCAGCGAACTTTGGCCGGCCTGAATAAGATTGATCGTGATATAGTTGTCGAAAGTGGACGAGGAACTGCCATCCGTCTGATAGCTTGCCGTGACGTTAGTCAGGTTGATGGTTGCTGCCAAATTCGTATAATAGGTTCCAAAGACTTGCAATTCGTGAATCACCGTGCCGCCATTGGAGCCGGCTTGACTGGCGCCAGCATTGCCGGCACCGTTGCTGGGGTCGGGGTTCAAGAAGATGAACTCGATGCCCGTCACGTTGGTGGCGATGGCGCCCGTGCTGGCCGTCAGGGTTGTCATCCACGCCCCGGGGCCACTGGTGCCGGGGTCAATGGAGGTATGGTTGGTAAAGGTGCCGAAATTCGTAAAAGCGCCACCGCCAATTGAAAACAGCACCTGAAAAGTCTGCTCGCCGAGGTTGTGATCTGTCCAGCCGCTGATGACTTGAATGTTGGTGAGGTTGTAGCCGGCCGTCAGTTGGAAAATGGCCGTGTTGGGCATGACCGTCCCGTTGCCGCCGGCAACTTCATAATAAGTCAGGTTGGCGTTTCCGGCCGCGCTGCCGTCGTTGAGACCGGTTGACAAGAATGTCCCGTTGAGCGCCGAAGCGTCCGCCGTTGCGCTGCTTAACGAACTTTGGCCGGCTTGAATGAGGTTGACCGCGATGAAGCCGTCAAAAGCAGTGTCGGAACTGCTGCTGCTCTGCGAGGTTTGAATGATTGTCGCTGTGGATGTCAATGCAAAGGCAGCCAGCAAAAAGCCGGCCAGAACAACAGTTGATGTAAGTTGGTTGGTTTTCATCTAGTTTCAGTTTGGTTGGTGTTTTCTGGTTGCGCCGTCAAATATCAGATATTAATCAGTTCATTAAAGTGAAAGTGTCGGGGAGGTGCATCCCCGACACTAAACCGGTCTCCGTCACAGGGTTGGCAACAAGACGATCAACGAGCCTGACGCCGACGGAAGCTGGCCGCCAGCCCCAAGATGCCTCCGCCAATCAGGGCAAACGTGGAGGGCTCGGGAACGGGGGTGACGGTTCCAAAAACCTGCAATTCGTCAATCACCGTGCCGCCATCAGAACTGTTGCCTGCCTGACTGTTGCCGACACTGCCGACACCGTTGCTGGTATCGGGATTTTGGAAGATGAACTCGACGCCGGTCACATCCGTAGCGATGGGACCGGAACTGCCGTTCAGGGTTGTCAGATAGGAGCCTGAAGCACTCGGGCCGGTTCCGTTGGCGGTATTGTTAACAAAGGTGCCGTAACTCGTAAAAGCTCCGCCACCGATAGAAAGGAGAAGCTGAAAATCCTGTTCGCCGAGGTTATGATCGCCCCAGCCGCTGATGGCCTGAATGCTGGTGATGTTGTAGCCGGCATTCAAATGGAAGATGGCGGTGTTGGGCATGAAAGTGCCATTACCGGCGACCGCTTCATAATAACATAGGTTGCCATTTCCAGCCGCACTGCCGTCGTTGAGCCCCGACGCACTAAAGATTCCGTTGAGCGCAGAGGCGTCTGCCGTCACACTGCTCAGCGAACTTTGGCCAGCCTGAATGAGGTTGACTGCGATATCGCTGTTGTAGGCACCGGTAGTGGTGCTGCTCTGATAGGTTGGGGTGATCTGTGCCGTGGCGGTCAGGGCAAAGCCGGTCAGCAGACAGCCGGTCAGGAGAGGGGTTGATTTATTGTGTTTTTTCATTTCGGTTCTGATTCAGTGGGTTTTGAGGATTCGGCTTTCGCCGGTAAAATCATCTGGATTAATCAGCATTCGTACATTGGTTTTGTAATACCATATCAAAATCCAAGTTCCCCCAAAGTCCCCTAATATAGGCACACCGGTGTCCCTATAATAGGGGACAGCGCCGCGCGAGCTTGCCGCGGCACATTTGTTTGAATAACCGGCGAAACTCCTTTTCTCCACTACTCAAGGGTGGTAACACTTTCCACAAGCCCGCGCGGCAGTCCCGATGGTTATTGATTAATTTTGTACAGGCATCGAATTGTGCGGCAGTTTTAAATTGTATTTTAAATCATGCAGATGCAAGTTCGTGGTAACGAAACAAGCCAAAACAACGATTACGACGTTTGATGATTTTGGACGGCAATCTGAATTTTTGCCAGCGGCAGTGCCGGTTGGCCATGGCCTGCCTGCTCTTCCATGGCTTCGTACTGACGGCCAGCGGTGAAGTGACCGGAGGGCAAATAAATGTTGCGGGAGATAATTCCACGGCCGTGACGGTGCCATCACCTCCCACGCTGATTCAAGACACCGTGCCCGCCACCGCTTTTGCGATGGTTGGCGACCAGGTAACTTTCTCGGCGGTCTTCAGCAATTCCCCGACCGCCATTTTTCAATGGCAGAAAATCTCCAACGGAGTGGCAATGGACATTCCGGGAGCCACAACCATGACGCTGGCGCTCACCCACCTGCAGGTTGCTGATTCAGGATATTACCAGCTTAAAGCCGTCAACGCCTCCAACCGTCAGGCCATCGCCTGCACGTCTGCCCGTCCGCTGGTGGTGGACGGCAAACCGCCGGGGACGGACAATGTTATCACTGTCGTGGCCGCTCAAACCGGGCTGGGTGGAACCACCCTGTTTACTCCTACCTGGACGGTCACCACGAACAACAGCCTGATTGCCGGAAGTTCCCCCTATCGCGCCATGGGTAACTTCAGCCTGGAGGCGCCCGGGCGGAATATAAGCTTGTTAACCGGCGGCGATACCGGAGCACTTAAAGTGATCACGAATAATGGGGGGTCCACCAGCAGCACAAATTATGTGACTTGCGGCAGCGCCAAAGGGGCGGGAGCGTTGCTAACCTACCGGCTCGCCGGGTCCAAGACCGGATATGATCTCACGAACATCGTGGTTTATGGCGGATGGGCGGATGGCAACCGGGACCACCAAGCTTACACTGTATATTACTCGACCGTGTTGGCACCCGCATTTTTCAGACGGCTGGGCAGCGTCAATTTCAACCCGTCAGATCCGGCCAACGCTCAATCCGCCACCAGAGTAACGCTGCTCTCAACGAACGGTGCGCTGGCCAGGAACGTGGCGGCGGTAAAATTTGATTTTACGAGCCCCCCCTCAAAAAATGGTTATGGCGGCTACTCGCGAATTATTTTATCCGGGGCGCCCTCGGCAGCACTGCCGCCACCGAAATCTCCGGACGACAACCCGGCCTCGGCCAGTCCAGCCGACAGCTATGCCCTGAACGGTCTCGATTTTCTGGGTTCCTGGATTTGGGACAGCAAAACCTTCGATAAACAGACGTGCCATTTCTGGAAGACGTTTGTTATTCCACCCAATAAACGGGTGCGCAGCGCCCTGCTGATCATTTCGGCGGACAACGAATATGTGCTCAGCCTGGACGGGCAGGTCATTGGCCGAATGGACGACTGGCGGCAATACTGGGAGTATGATGTCACCTTGCTAATGAGTCCCGGCAGACATGTACTGGCGGTAAACGCTTACAACTCCGCCCAGGCGGCGGGTATGATTTTCGGCCTCCATGTTGACCTCGAAGATGGAGACCCCATTGAAGTCCAGTCGGACTCGAGCTGGAAAGTGGCGCCGGAGGGAGTCCGGCATTGGGAAACGAAAACGACGGCGCCAAACACCTGGCGCCCCGCCACGGTGGAGGCAGAACTCGGACAGTCCCCCTGGGACAATTTGCCGGAGGTCTTAAAAGCGAGTCCGCCACTGACGCCGGTCAAAGTCTTTTTCTGGCAAACGGCATGGTTTCAAATGATTTTTTTCAGCTTGTGCGGAATCACCCTGCTGGCTTTTTTTTCCATGTTCGCCCAACTCGCGCTTCACCAGAAGGAACGCTGGTTGTTGCAGCGCGAACGCGCCCGCATTGCCATGGATGTTCACGACGACATCGGCTCGCGCATCACCCAACTGGTCCTCAACGGTGAAGTCACCCAGGCAGGTCTGCCCGAAAATTCCAAGGCCCGCGCCGAACTGGGGGAAATTTGCGATGATGCCCGGAAAGTGCTGTCCAGCATTGACGAAATTCTTTGGGCGCTGAATCCACGCCTGGACACGCTGCAGGACTTTGCCGATTATATATGTGACTATGCCCATAAATATCTGGAACCTTCCGCCATTAACTGCAGATTTGAAGTTGATCCAAAGTTGCTGCTGGCGGAGGCGGATTTGCCACTGCGTCGAAGCCTCTTGATGGCGGTCAAGGAAACCCTTAACAACACGGTCAAACATTCGCGAGCCACCGAAGTGCGGTTGAAAATTGAGCGGCAGCGCCAGCACCTCCTGGTGAGGGTGCAGGACAATGGCCGGGGTTTTGACCCGGCAGCCATCCAGCCGGGACGCAACGGCTTGGGCAACCTGTCCCGACGGATGCGTGAATTGGGGGGCAGTTGCCACATCACCAGCCAGCCCGGCCAGGGCTGTCGCATCGAATTCTCCATTCCGTTGAAGCGTCCACGGAGATTTTTTAAATTAAAAAAATGACATGGTCCCAGATGTGTTCCCTGATGCCAACGGTGGCCGCCGGTCGGCACAGGATTGGCCAATCAAAAGGGAAGATATAGAAATTTGAAGCACCTATGACTCAATCAAACGATCCGAACACGAAAAGAGCCGGCAAAATGTCAATCCTCAGTCCTGCTGCCCGTCATCCAATCCGGGTCGCCCTGGTCGAGGACCAGCCGAAAGCGCGTGAAAACTGGACCCAGCTTATCAATGCCTTTCCTGATTTTGACTGTGTTTGCGCCTGCATGTCCGGCGAGGAGGCGTTGACCGTCATTCCCGGCAAGCATCCGGATGTGGTGCTGATGGATATTTTTCTGCCACGAATGTCGGGCATTGAATGCCTGGCGCAGCTCAAGGCGAAGCTGCCGGAGGTCCAAATCGTCATTCTTACCGCCATGGACAATCAGGAACTGCTGTTCATGGCACTGGAGGCAGGAGCGGACGGCTATTTGCTGAAACGGACCAAGCCGGCTGATTTACGACGGGCTTTGCTGGACGTTTTAGCGGGCGGCGTGCCGATGACGAGTCAGATCGCCCGCCGGCTGATTGCGTCTTTTCGCAAACGTCCCACAAGCAAGGATGAGTTCCTTAATTTATCACCGCGGGAGGAACAAATCCTGGAGCTGGTTTCCAGTGGACATTCCAACAAGTTGATTGCCGACAAACTTGACATGAGTTTCGAAACCGTTTGCACCCATCTGAAACGGGTGTTTAAAAAATTACATGTCAATTCCCGGACCGAAGCCGCCATGCTTTATATCAAATCCAAGATGTCCGAGCAAAGACCAGATGAGCAGAGGGAATAAGCATATCTGGGATTCGAATCCCATGCAGCAAGCGAGGCGTGAAGAGCGTCAATTTCCGGTGCCATTCAGAGCGCCGAGGGCAGGCAAAGTGGTAGAAATCGCACCCGCAAAATGCCTGATCAGGGATTATATTCCAGGCGGTAGAAGACGCTGCCGTTGGTGGGGTTGATGGGGATGAGCATCTGGTTGGTGGTGGTGGAACCCGAGACCTCAGACCAGTTGGTGCCCAAGCCCTGGTTCAGGTTGTTGGTCTGCGACTGAAGCTGCCAGCCGATATGGTTGGCGGGCCAATTGAGGGTAAGGCTGGCGGAGGAAACCTGGAGCGTGAGGTTGGTTGGATTGGTTGCCGGGGGAACAGGGGTGGCGGCACCGTACAAATCTATTTCCGAGTAGCCCTCGAAGCCATTTTCGCCGGCAGGAGCGGTAAAGTTGAACTTCACCCCAGCCACGTTGGAGGCCAGGACGCCGGATACTGGCGTGAGCGTGGCCCGGGTGGCGCATTGCACGGCGGCAGGATTGGACGGGAGATAATTGACGGTATCCAACGAGAGGAAAGTGGCCGGGGCGGCGACGGTGGAGTAATAAACGGTGTAGGCCTGTTGATCGCGCCCGGCATCACCCCAGCCGCCATAGACCACGATATTGGTGAGCGTGTAGCCGTTGGTGGAACCGGCGAGGGTGTAAGTAACCGACTGGCCCGCCCCGCTGGCAACCGTACCGCAGGTTACTTCAGTGGGACTGCTGCCGACGGCCGGCCAGTAATTCAGCCAGCCGAAAGTGCCGTCGGTCAGCACGCCCACGGTGCCAGAGTAGTACTCGTTGAAATTGCCGCCGCCCATGCTGCCGGGCAACTGGCCGGCAATCAGGCTGCCCGGCGCAACGGTCCAGGTGGGGACGAAATTTGTGAGCGTGCTGCCCAGCCCGGTTTGCGCGGCATAGGCGGTGATGACGTTATTCACCGCCGCAGGCAAGTTGGAGACGGCGAGGGAACCTGGGGCGGTAACGACCACTCCGTAGTTGTTGGAGGCCTGAAGCTGGTAGGCGGCGGTGTTGGTCAGTTGCAGATTCAAGAGCGTCAAGGTGGTGTTGGTGGCTCCGGGGATATTGTTCGTAACGCCGCCACTGACCATTTGCCACTGGTATGCCAGCGGATTGGCCGCAGCGACCGCTGCCGTGAAGGTAACCTGACTGCCCACCACGTCCACCGCCGTGACGGGCAACGTGTTTTGTGTTAGCTCCGGGGTTGCCGGCAGGCCGTACAAGGCAATCTGGGCATAGCCCTCGTAGCCGTTTTCGCCGGCGGGAGTGGCGAAGTTAAATTCCACAGCGGCGACATTGGTGGCCAGCCATCCGGTAGCGGGCGTGAGGGTGGCCCGGGTTGCTCCCGGCACACTTCCGTAGGACACATACAAGGGATTGTAATTGGTGTTGACGGGAGTGTAGCTGACGCTGCCCAAGGGAATGAAGTCTGCGGGCGCCGCCACCGTGGAATAGTAAACCGTATAGGCCTGAGCATCCCGGGCACCGTCCGCCCAGCCGCCGTAAACCGTGAGGTTGGTGAGGTCAAATCCCTGGGCCGAACCGGTCAGCGTGTAAACGAGGTTTGAGCCCGCGCCGCTGCCGCAGGTGACATAGTTGCTGCTGGTGATAACGCTGGAACCGGCATTGTAGCTTCCCACCACCGTCCCATTCACCGTGACGTTCCAAGACTGGGAGTTGCCGGGCCGTTGGGCGGCGGCGAAGGAGAGGGTGTAGGTCGTGCCGGCACTGAAACCAGAGATGGACTGGGAGACGGTTCCATGCTCCTGAACAAATGCCGCCTGGGTGCCTTCCGGGGCGTTGGGATTGCCAAAGGCGCTGCCGTTGGCCACGATGCCCGAGCCGTTGGGGCTGCCACCGCTGAAGGTCCAGGAGCCGCCGCCCGGATTGTACTGGAAGTTGCCAGTGCCAAGGCTGGGCGTTTCAAAACCAAGGTCGGGCACGGCCACAGATGTTCCGCTGGAAGAAACGATTTGCACGTCGTCAATGAAGATGGTGTTGTCGCCTCCGGCCAAATCTGTGCCGACGAAAGCCAGATTTATCGTGGAGGAAGTGGCCTTGAACGTGGCCGTGTAGAAATCGTAGGAACTCCCGTCATTTCCCTCCGGGACCAGCACGAGACTGCCGCCCGCGGTCAGGGAGCTGACGTTCCGATTCAGGTAATAGGGGTCCAGGTTAAAATTGCCGTTGGTGCTGCCAGCAGACAACCCGCCAATCAGGCTGCCTGGCGCAAGGGTCCAAGTGGGAGTGAAAGCAAACCCGTAGGGCAGCCCGGTTTGGGCGGCGAAGGAGGTGATGACATTGTTCACCGCCGACGGAACATTGGAGACCGTCAGCGAACCAGGAATGCTCACGGAAATGCCCGAGGCGTTGGACGCCAGAAGCTGGTAGGAGGCCGAGTTTGCCAGTTGCAGATTTGTGAGCGTCAGGGTGATGTTCGTCGCTCCGGGAAGGTTGCTGGTCACCCCGCTGCGAATCATCTGCCACTGATAGGCCAGGTTGGCGCCACCAAAGCCCGCCGTGGTGAAGGTGACCTGACTGCCCACAATATCCACAGCGGTGACCGGCAAGGTGGGCGGCATCGTGGGCGGCACGGAAAGCATGCCCATGACGACATCCATGGCGTTGTAGGATTGGACGGCGTTGGTGTCGTTTTCCCGGTAGGTCCACTGCTCGGACAAGCCGCGGGAATTTCTCCAGCTCCAGGCATTGTCGCACGCCGCCTGCGCAAAGGCAGTGTCTATCCCGGTCAGGCCCATGGCCCGCAGGCAGAAGCCGGCGCTGCCACCCGGGCCCGTCAGCACAAGTCCGAAATTGTTCGTCGCATAAGAAGCAGCGAGATAGGCGTTATTGGTATAACCGAGCAGAATGGAATCCTGAATAAAGAAGCCGTAGTCGGAGCTGGCGGTGCTGCTGATGCCGCTGCTGGGTTCCCCTTCAACCATGCCCGTGGCGCGGACAAATTCGTTGGTAATCAAAAAACCATACAAATTCTGCGCCTTGGTCAAATAGGTTGGGTCGGGCAAATATTGAGCGAGCCAATAGCAGGGAACAATGATTCCATCAACGGTTTCAGCGGTTTCAGTGCAACCGCTGGTACACTCAAGTATTCCCCCGTTCGTGGAAACAAAGCCGCGACTGTAACCCAGGTCAAAACCATATTTGGCGAGCATCAACCAATTGGTGTTCCCGGTCACCTGAAAGGCGCCGACAAAGGCCCTGGCCACGCCGGTTACGTCGTCATTATAGCTGTCCCAAGACCAATCCAGGCCATTTTCGTTGGTGAACCCGGCGCAGAGCGCATTCACCATGTTGGTGCTGGCAAGGCCAAGCGGAACGGCGGCATTGACAATTTCCATCTCCGACCCAAACGTCCAAAAATAGGCCACCCCGCCGTTTCCTTCCTGGGTTCTGAGGTAGCCCCGACCGCTGCCATCCGTAAAATAAAAAGCATTCGTCCAGGCGGACCAACTGGCCACCCGATCAAGCGTGGTAAAAGCCAGGGCGGTTTGGTATCCACCCAGTAACAACACGGTTACAACCAACAGACGGGATGCCCGCCGAAGAAAACCCGCCGTGGGCGCAGCTCGGCCCACGCCCCGTTGTAGCGTCAGGCATCCCTGCCTGACGTAAAGGGCGTGCTTCCCAGCCGCCCGGAAGAAATGACTCTTTTCCAAGCAACATGCGATGCTTGCAATGGACGCCTGTTTCCGCCGGGCTGGCAGCACCGGCTCTACGGCAGCCAAGGATGGCCGCCGCCACGGTGCGGGCGCCGAGCTGCGCCCACCCGCCGGGCACGGGCTAAAATGAGTATTGCGAATTCGCATTTTAAAAAATGTTTTATAAATTAAATTTTACCGACCGTGTGTTGTGGTGATTTTGATGAGCATAACACAAACTGCAAGTTCACCAAGTCCTTGAATGGGTGTAATCCTAATGAGGGACACTTCTGCGCCGCCGGGCCCGGGCACTTGCCTCGGTTCGCCCGACGAAAGCCCGACGAAATGACTTTTCTCCGCCATTCAAGGATGGTAACACTTCCGCATAAAGCTAAAGTCGTCCGCCATGACGGACGGTTTTGAATTGTATTTTCAGGTCATGCAGCAGCAGTCCACTCAACGCAGCATCCCCGATGACTTTTGATGGCAATAACAATCCGTGGCCGCGGCCAGGCCGGCTGGCCGCGCTGGTTTTGCTGCTGGTCGGTCTGGTGGCGATGCCCCGCGCGAGTATTGGCGAGGGGACCGACAGGCCCAACCGCGTGGCCGATGATTCTCCGGCCCCCGAGCTGATACAAGATACCGTGCCGTCCACCGCGTTCGACATGGTTGGCGACCAGATTACTTTCACGGCAGTCTTCAGCAACTCTCCGGCCGCGATTTTCCAGTGGCAGAAAATCTCCAACGGGGTGGCGTTTGACATTGCCGGAGCCACGACCACCACGCTGACGCTCACCAACCTGCAGCTCCAGGATACCGGTTCTTACCGGCTCAAAGCGGTTAACGCCACCAACCGCGAGGCCGTCACCTATACCTCTGCCCGTCCGCTGGTGGTGGACCGCATACCGGCGGCAACGAACAATATTGTCATGCTCATCGCCGCGCAAACCGGCCTGGGTGACGGCACCCGCTTTACTCCCACCTGGGAGGTCGCCACCAACAACAGCCTGATCGCCGGTAGTTTGCCCAAGCGGGTCCGCGGCAACTTCAGCCTGGAGGCGCCGGGGCGGCAGGTGAAGACATTGACCGACGGCAACCGCGGTTCGCTTGAGATGCTCCACGGCCCGTGGGGCAGGACGAGCAGCACGAATTATGTGACCTGCGGCAACGGCAACTGGGCCGGCTTGTCAGTCACCTATCTGCTCCCCGGATCAAAGACCGGCTACGACCTGACCAACATCACCGTTTATGGCGGCTGGGGGGATATCAACCGGAGTCAGCAGGCTTATACGGTTTATTACTCCACGGTGGCGGCCCCGGCGCTGCTCATGCGGCTGGCCAGCGTCGGTTACGACCCGGTGGCTCCCGATAACATGCAGTCGGTCACGCGGGTGACGCTGCGACCGGCAGCCGGCGTGCTGGCCAAAAACGTGGCCGCGGTAAAATTTGATTTTACGAGTCCTTCTTCAAAAAATGGATATAATGGCTACTCGCAAATTATAGTGTCCGGGTGTGGCTCGGCCAGCCTGCCGCCACCACCAGCACCGGACACCAACCAGATTTTGTTCGGAACGAGAGACGGTCCGGTGCTGGACCGGCTTGACGATCTGGGCTCCTGGATTTGGGACAGCAAAACATTTGACAAGCAGACCTGCTGTTTTTGGAAAGCGTTTAACATTCCGTTCAATAAACGGGTGCAGAATGCGACGCTGGTCATGTCCGTGGACAACGAATACATTCTTTATCTGGACGGCCAGATCATTGGCCGCATGGACGACTGGCGGCAATACTGGGAATATGATGTGACCCTGCTGATGACTCCCGGCCGACATATATTGGCCGTGAAAGCGTACAACTCCTCGGCGCAGGCGGGCCTGATTTTTGGTCTGCATGTTGACCTGGAAGACGGGGAGGCCATTGAAGTGCAGTCAGACACGAGCTGGAAAGTGGCGCCGGAGGGGGCCCGGCATTGGGAAACCAGAACCACGGCGCCCAGCACCTGGCGACCCGCCACGGTGGTGGGGGAACTCGAACAGAGTCCCTGGGCGGCCACCCCGGAGGTCTTGAAGGCGGGGCCGCCACTACAGCCGGTCAAACTCGCGTTCTGGCAGACGTCATGGTTTCAAATGCTTTTTTTCATCTTGTGCGGCATCACCCTGCTGACTTTTTTTTCCATGTTTGCCCAGCTCGCGCTGCACCAGAAGGAACGCTGGCTGCTCCAGCGCGAGCGGGCCCGCATTGCCATGGATATCCACGACGACATTGGCTCCCGCATCACCCAACTGGTGCTCAACGGCGAAGATGTCCAGGCCGAGCTGCCGGAGGATTCCAAGATGCGCAGGCAACTGGGGGAGATCTGGGATGATGCCCGGAGGGTTCTGTCCAGCATTGACGAGATTCTTTGGGCACTCAATCCGCGCCTGGACACGCTGCGGGACTTTGCCGATTATATCTGTGACTATGCGCACAAGTTCCTGGAACCTTCCGGCATTGAGTGTGTCTTTGAAGTGGATCCGAATATGCAGCTCACGACGGCTGACCTGCCGCTGCGAAGAAGCCTGCTGATGGCCATCAAGGAAACCCTTAACAACACGGTCAAACATTCGGGCGCCACCGAACTGCGGCTGAAAATCGAACGGCAGCGCCAGCACCTCGTGGTGGTGGTGCAGGACAATGGCCGGGGCTTTGACCCGGCTTCAATTAAACCGGGACGCAATGGCCTGGGCAACCTGGCACGCCGGATGCGCGAATTGGGAGGGAGCTGTCAGATAACCAGCGAACCCGGCAAGGGCTGTCGTATCGAATTCAGCATCACGCTGAAGCGTCCCCGCAGGTTTTCATGGTTAAGAAAATGACCTTGATCACCGATGCGTCGCTGGAGCAACTGCGCCGGGGAGGTGGCCGGCAAATTGGAATGGAATTAAATTTAAAGCAAAAAACTTATGACACAACCCGATGATAACAACTCGAAGCCAGCCGGCAAAAAAGCAGTTCCTGCCTCTTCCGCGCCGCGTCCAATCCGCGTCGCCCTGGTGGAGGATCAGCCGAAAGCGCGCGAAAACTGGACCCGGCGCATCAATTCCTTTCCAGACTTTAACTGCGTATGCTCCTGCATCTCCGCCGAGGAGGCCCTGGCCGTCATTCCCGGCAAGCAGGCCGAGGTGGTGTTGATGGATATTTTCCTGCCGCGCATGTCAGGCATTGAATGCCTGGCGCGGCTCAAGGCAAAGATGCCGGAGGTTCAAGTCGTCATTCTCACGGCGATGGACAACCAGGAACTGCTGTTCATGGCGCTGGAAGCGGGGGCGGATGGTTATTTGCTGAAACGGACGAAGCCGGCGGATTTAAGAAGCGCGTTGCTGGACGTGTTAAATGGCGGCGTGCCGATGACGAGCCAGATTGCCCGCCGGCTGATCGAGTCGTTTCGCAAGCATCCCCAAAGCCAGGATGAATCCCTGAATCTGTCGCCGCGGGAGGAACAAATCCTGCAGCTTGTTTCCAAGGGGCATTCCAATAAATTGATCGCCGATCATCTTGAAATGAGTTTCGACACGGTTCGCACCCATCTGAAGCGCGTATTTAAGAAGTTGCATGTAAAGTCCCGAACCGAGGCGGCCATGTGTTATATCAACTCCAAAATGTCCGAGCAAAGGCCGGATGAGAATGAAGAATAAAAGCGGGCGGGCATAACGCCCGCCCGCCCAGTTCCTCTGTTCCTCCCGGACTCCGGCATCTGGACTCCGGTCAAAATCCGTCCTCAACGATGCCAGCCGCCCCCATGACCCCACCCGCCGTGGCCATAGTAGCCGTATCCGTAATGTCCATAGCCGCCGCCATGCCAGCAGCCGGGCACCCATATACGACCGCAGGTGCCGACCGACCAATAACCCGGTGCCCAGACATATCCCGGCGCCGGACAAACTGTCGGCTCAGCATAAACTGGCGCCCCGTACACGGGCGCAGCGTACACGGGCGGAGCCACCGCAACGACGGGCAAGGGCAGGGGCAGACCGAACGAAAAGCCGAAATGAACGCCGGCATTGGCAGACAACGTTGCCGCGCTGATCAAAGCGGCCGCAAGAAGTAATTTGGTTTTCATAAGCTTTGTTCTTTAATGTTTGGTTAACAGGCTCGCGGCACCCGCCGCATGGCCTCACCCACCTTTACGGTTCGCCTTGCGGGATATTGCAGAAGAATTGAAAGTTTTTTAAGGGCGGCGCCACGATAAAACATATATTAAATTTGACGCGCGTCTAAAACGACGTGCGTGAAAAATATGGAAGGATTGGGCTTTGGCTTGGGAGCAGGTGGCTGAAGATGAGGCGCGCGACGCGCCCTACCAATCAGCGGCAATTGCGAACGTCTCTGATTATCGGGAAAGAGCCAGTTTGCGGATGCAATGGTCGTTGGTGTCCGCGATATAGAGGTTTCCGGCACTATCCAAGGCCACGCCGTTGGGACTGTTCAGCGGGGCGCTGCCGACTGCGGGGGCGGAGGTGCTGCCGGTTGCTGTCAGTTCGGGCAGGGTGTTTACCACCCCGGTGGGCGTAATTTTCCTGACGGTATTGTTGCCGGTATCGGCCACATAGACATTGCCCGCATTATCCACGGCAAGACCCTGGGGATTCCAAAAACGCGCCGTGTCGGCATTGCCGTCATTGCCGCCGGCGTAGCCCGCCAAACCTGCCAGGGTGACCACCGTGCCGCCGGGAGTCATTTTGCGAATGGTATTATTGCCGCTGTCGGAAACATAAATGTTGTCCGCGCTGTCCACGGTCACGGCGAAGGGATCGTTAAACTGCGCATTGTTCGCGAAACCATCCGCATTGCCGCTGACCCCGGCCTGGCCGGCCAAAGTGGTTGTCTGGCCATCAGGGGTAATCTTGCGAACGGTGTCGTTGCTCATGTCCGCCACGATGACGTTGCCCCGGCTGTCCACCGCCACGCTCCAGGGATTGCGGAACCGGGCGTTGCTGCCGAGGCCGTCGGCGCTGCCCGGATGGCCGGCAGATCCGGCCAGTGTGGTCACCATTCCGGCGGGCGTGATTTTGCGAATGGTATTGTTGGCCGTGTCCGCCACGTAAACATTGCCGAAAACATCCACGGCAATGCCGAAGGGCGCCCAGAACCGCGCACTGCTGCCGGCGCCGTCAATGCTGCCGTGTTCGCCAGCCAGCCCGGCGAGCGTGCTCACAACGCCATCCGACGTGATTTTGCGTATGATGTTGTTGGCGGTATCCGCCACATAGACATTCCCGGCGTGATCCACTGCCACATTATTCGGCAGGCGGAATTGAGCCTGGGTTCCCGTTCCGTCCGCATACCCGCCCACTCCGACCTGGCCGGCCAGGGTGGTTATTTTCGGGAGCGGCTGGCTGACCGCAGGCGGATTGACAACGGGCTTGCTGACAGTTGGGGGACTGACCGCCGCCGGCGCGGCAGGCGGCTGCGGTGGCTTGACCGGGCCGGATCGGTCGCGGAAAAACATCCATGCCAATAAAGCAATGACCGCGACGCAGGCCACCATCTCGATGATAATGGTAACATGCCAATTTCGTCTGACCTTGTTTTGACGGGCGGGTGGTTTGCCGGCCTTGATGCGCTGCAAATCGGTCAGCACATCCCGCATTTCGGCATAACGATCCCGGAGTTCCCGGGCCAGGGCGGTTTCGGCCACGGCTACCAGACCGCGATCTGCAGCGGGGTTTAAGCTGGTAATGGGCTTGGGCGGTCCGGCCAGAATTTGATCGAGAATTTCCTTCGTGCCGCGCCCCTGGTAAGGCGGCTGGCCCGTCAGCATTTCGTACAGCAACGCCCCAAACGAATAGATGTCGCACCGGGTGTCTTCGGCGTTTCCCGCCGCGACTGCCGGCGACATATACGGCGCGGTTCCCTCCAGATGCCGGCTTTCCACATCCACGATCGTGTCGTTGAACATGGTGCGCGCCAGCCCAAAATCGCCCAGGCAAACCTGGCCGTTGGCGCCGAGCAGGATGTTGGCCGGCTTGAGGTCCCGGTGAATGATTCCGCTCCGATGCGCAAAGCCCAGCCCTTCGGCGACCTGGGTGGCGATGTTCAAGATCGTCTCCGTATCCAGGGGTTGGCCGGGCTTGATCCGGTTCGCCAGGCTGCCTTTTTCAAAGTAGGGCATGACGAAGTAAGGGCCTTCGGGACGGTCGGATATTTCCTGCACGGGGACGATGTTGGTGTGCTGCAGCCGTTTCAGATGTCCCACCTCTTTCAAAAAGCGATGAACGACCTGTAGATTGGTGACTAGGTCTGACTTGACGAGTTTGATGGCCACTTCCCGTCCGGTTTTCGAATCTCGCGCCAGCAAGACAATCCCCATGCCGCCCCCGCCCAGGACGCGCAGAATTTCAAAATGATCCAGCACGGCGAGCAGACCGGGCCGCGTCGGCGGCAACAGCATCTGCTGGGCAATCAACTCGGCAACCGGGCCCGTGAACGTTGAAACGGGAGGCACAACTGCCGGCGGGTTTTCCTGACCGTCGCTCATGGTTTGGTTCCTTTCTGGCCGCCGGCTATTTTTTCCAGGGCCTGGGCGAGCAATGCCCTGGTTTTTTCATCCAGCCAGGACTGCTCCCGGGTCCAGGACAATCCGCGCTGCAAGTCGGCGTCTTGCAGTTTGGAAATTCGCGTGTCCAGATGGACCAGCGCCGAGGCGATGCTGGTGTAGTAAAGCGCGGAGGCGATTTCGGATGGCAGTCCGCTTTCGGGATGGTCCAGGTTGGCCTTGGCGAAGTCTTTGACCAGGTTCAAAAGTTCAACGGGCGGAGTGGAATGGTGCAGGAGGTCGGCAAAACTTCTGAGCAGCAGGCCCTGGGCTTCGCTGACGATTTTCAACCGGCTGGCGGTGCGGGGATCGAAACTGCCCAGGTCCACCTGTATGGGCGCGGATATTTGGTGTTTGAAAATGGCCGCCAATTCGTCGGGCCGCCACAGCCGGGCGCGCTCCTCGCCGGTGGCCATCAGGGCGGCCAGCTCTTTGGCGCGGCTTTTGAACACGGATGATGACGAATCAGAATCGGGCATAACGGTGAGTCAAGCCGCGCGCACCGCGAATATGGCCAGTGCATCGCGGGTTCAAAGCGGCGCGCGCAGAGCGACGCGCCCCACCTGTCTCGCCGGAATCTCCTGGATGGCAATTCGCAATGGGCATCATTTATTGCCGAGCAGCTTGGCTTTTTGGGCCTGATAGTCGGCATCCGTTATGATTCCCGCATCTTTGGCCTTCTGCAAGTCAATCAATTGCTGGCCGATGGTTGGGCACTGCGTCCGGTTGGTGGTGCCGCCTCCGAGTTGCAGACCCACGCAGCCAGTGAGCAGCATCAGGGCCGAAAGACCGACCAGCACGGGAATGAATAATTTTTTCATGGGATTTATAATTTGTTCTGTGTTTGATTTGCGCGACGTGTTCGATGCGGCTGGACAAATCGCTGTCATCTGTCCTTACGGCGCAGGCCGGCGAATCTTGCAGATAATTTAAACCGGGGAGGTCAGCCGCGCTTGGCCAGCCGCTGGAGAAAATCTTCCAAAGCCTGAATCTCGGTGGCGGCGGCGGCGTCCTGTCCCGCATATTCCCGGATGACCTTGTCCAGATGCGCTTTGAAGATGCGTTTGGCGCTTAAAAGCAGGTTGGAGGCATCCATTGGCGATTTCAAACCGAACCGTTCAATCAACTGGTCGTAGGGCACCTGGGCCGCGTCGTTGAAAACCGGTTCCAGGAGGCGGATGCGGAACATTTCCCAAATGTGGCTGCGGCGGGGCTGGTCTTCACCTTTTCTTTTGCAATCGGCTTCCATGCGCCGCAGGGTTTCCGCGAGGACGGTGCGCGCCCATTCCAGATCAAACGCTTCCGCGACGGCTTCCGCCTGGGGCAAGTCCAGCTCCAGTTCCTCCAGCGAAAGCGGGGGATTTTTCGCTTCCGCCCGGTTCAAACGGTCCAGTACAAAATTCCGCAGGCTCGTTTTCAGGAAGTCGCGGAACCGGCCGCGGTTTTGATCAGCCTTTCGCAGCCAGCCGGCCTGCAGCAATTTGTCCTCGGCAAAATCCTGGAGGAGCGTGTCGGCCTGATTGCCCAGGCTGGGGAAGGTCGTCAGGAGGAAAATTTTCAGCGGCTGCCAATAGAGCCGGACGAGCCGTTCCAGCGGCACCAGTTCCGCTTCCGCCGCCTTGCCAAGTTCGGCCCAGTCGGTGCGGGGGAAAATCGAACTCTTTGACGGTTCAGAGGCCATCGAGTAAAGATGTGAGCAACGCCCTTTAACCTTCCGGGCTGTCGAGCAATTCCTGCAAGCGTGAACGGAGCTGGGCCGGGACTTTCAGCAGCCAGCTTTCATCCACCAGGCCCACATTCATTAAATCGCGCAAATGCACGCGGTCCTTGTCACGGAATGAAGTTAGTTTCATTCGCACCAGCGCATCAAGCGAAACCAACCGGAAAGTTTCTGTGGCCTCGGATTCGGAAACATCCGGGGCGCTGGCAAAATAATCCGGTCGGACTTTTTCAGCGGCAAATACGATGTGAACCGCGTCGTGCGCCTTCGCCTCCGGCCCGTCAAGGAACGTGTCCATGCTCGCGGCGTGGCGATATACAAAGCCGGCCTTTTCGAGGGCCTGACGCGCAGCCGGCAGGTCCGCCCGGCGCAAAAGGATGTCCACATCCTGGGTATTGCGCACGGCGGTTTCGTCCACGCGCGAAACCCAGGCGGCAACGGCATTGCCGCCAGCCACGGCGTAAGAAACTTTACCCTGCGCCAAGGCCGCAGCCGCACGCAACAAACGCAGTCTAACTTTTTCAACCGCGTTGCTCATGCGTTCCCAGGAAACTTCGGCATACGTGGTGACGGCCATGGCATGGGTCGGTCAATTTCCCAAATACCCGCGCGGGTCGGTGACCCTGCCGGTCAGCGCGCTGGCCGCCACCGTGGCCGGCGAGGCGAGGAACACCTGCGATTCCTTGTCGCCCATGCGACCGGGAAAATTGCGGTTCGTCGCGCTGATGCACTTGATGCCGGCCTTGTTGATGCGGCCAAAGGTGTCCACGGGACCGCCCAGGCACGCGGCGCAGCCGGCGTTTTCCGTCATCTGCACTCCGGCGTTCACCATCACGTCCCAGATCGTTTCGCTGCCCCAATACGTCGTCTGCAAATCGCGGACGATGTCGGGCGTTGCGGGCACGCCAAACGTGTCAATCACCACTTTTTTGCCGCGCAACACGCGGGCGAATTCCACGAAGTCGCTCGTCTTCCCGCCGGTGCAGGAGCCCACATAAGCGCGGTCGAGCTTCAAGTCCATGTCTTTGGCCTTTTTGCGCTGGCCGGGATCGGGATGGCAGGCCACGGTCGGTTCGAGCTGGCTCAAATCCACGACGAGTTCGTAAACAAACTTTTCGTTGCGGTCGCGTTCGACCGGCTGGTAAGCGGACTTGGTGCCGTTTAGTTTCACGCGGGCATCCACATATTCCGCCGTGCGGGAATCGAATTCAAAAATGGCGTTCTTGCCGCCGGCTTCGATGGCCATGTTGGCAATCGTCATGCGGTCGTCCATGGACAGGCTCGCCACGCCGGGGCCGTCGAATTGCAGGGCGCGATACGTCGCGCCGTCAAAGCCGATTTCGCCGATGCAATGGAGGATGATGTCCTTGGCCATCACGCCGGGCTGCAGCCGGCCTTCGAGGCGGAA
>Ga0181520_10002523_pt1 | contig 33772 bp, 23 predicted proteins | sample PEATcosm2014_Bin_29_FD_132451 | JGI IMG/M metagenome (GOLD analysis project Ga0181520, IMG submission 132451) | Peatland microbial communities from MTU Mesocosm Facility, Houghton, MI, USA - PEATcosm2014_Bin02_30_metaG | ecosystem: Environmental > Terrestrial > Soil > Wetlands > Peat | place...
TGCCTAGACTTGTTCCTAGCATGGCCAGCATCTCTCCAACGCCGACCTCGAGTTATCGTGGCCGGCTCGCGCCCTCGCCCACCGGCTATTTGCATGTGGGCCACGCGCGCACCTTCTGGGCCGCCTGGCAGCGCGTCCGCGAGGCGGGCGGCACGCTGGTGATGCGCATGGAGGACCTGGACGCCGAGCGGAGCCGCTCCATCTATGCCGAGGCCGCGCTGGAAGATTTGCGCTGGCTGGGGATCCGCTGGCACGAAGGACCAGACAAGGGCGGTCCTCACGCTCCCTACTTGCAGAGCAAGCGCCGTAACATCTACCTCGCGGCTTGGCGCCGCCTGCTGCACCGTGGCTATCTCTTTCCCTGCCGCTGCTCGCGCAAAGACCTGGCCGCCGCGCTCGGCGCACCCCACGAGAGTACCCAGGCCAACGCGCATAGCGACGGCAAGCTCGACCCACTGGACGACGAGCCAATTTATCCCGGGACCTGCCGCCATCTGGAGGCCAGGACGCCGCAATTGCCTGGCCCGACCGTCAGCGAGATCGAGTCGCCCGACGGCTTCAACTGGCGCTTCCGCGTTCCCGACGGCGCAGCGGTGGAGTTTGTGGACCGCAACCTTGGGCCGCAGCGCTTTGTGGCCGGCCGCGACTTTGGCGACTTTGTGGTCTGGCGAAAGGACGGGAGCCCCAGCTACCAGCTTGCCTGCGTAGCTGACGACGCGGCCATGCACATCACCGAGGTGGTGCGCGGCGCTGACCTGCTGCTCTCCACCGCGCGCCAAATCCTCCTTAACCGGGCGCTGGGCTTCGACAACCCGGCCTGGTACCACTGCCGCCTGGTGGTGGATCACAACGGACGCCGCCTGGCCAAGCGCCACGACGCCCTCAGCTTGCGCGCCCTGCGTCAGCGCGGACTAACGCCCATGAATATCCTGTCGGCGGAGCTGCCAGTGGAAGGGTAGCAGATCCACACCCCGCCTCCTAGCTTTACCCGTGACGGATAAACTTCCCGCTATGCAACTCGGCGATTGCCTGCTCCAGCTCATCCTGCGTATTCATCACGATGGGGCCGTACCAGGCGACCGGCTCCTCAAGCGGCTTGCCGGAAACCAGCAAGAAGCGGATACCCTCCGAGCCGGCCTGCACGACGATCTCGTCGCCTCGGTCGAAGAGCACGAGCGAGTGGTTTTTCGCGTCGTAGACCGGCGCGGCGTTGGGATCCACGGCCGATTCGGTCAGCACGGCCCGCGGCGTCGAAGCATCGCGGAAACTGCCGGAGCCGGCAAAGACATACGCGAATGCGTTACGTCCGGTCTCCACCTGGATGCGCTTTCGCTTGCCCGGCGGGACGGAAATATCGACGTAGCGCGCGGCCACATTGGATTCGGTGGCCACTCCCTCGACCGGCCCCCTTTGGCCCCAGAACTCGCCGCAGACAATACGCGCACGTGTTCCGTCGTCTTCAGTTACCTCGGGGATCGCGCTGGCCGGGATGTCCTGGTAGCGCGGAGCGGTCATCTTGTGTGCCGCGGGCAGATTGGCCCAGAGCTGAAAGCCATGCATGCGCCCATGCTCGTCGCCCTTGGGCATCTCCTGGTGCAGAATACCGCTACCCGCCGTCATCCACTGCACGTCGCCAGCGGTCATGCGGCCTTTGTTGCCCAGGCTGTCGCCGTGCGCCACTTCGCCCGCCAGCACATAGGTGATGGTCTCGATACCCCGGTGGGGATGCCAGGGGAATCCGGCCACATAATCTGCTGGGTTGTCACTGCGGAAATCGTCCAATAAGAGGAACGGATCGAACTCCTTCGTTTTGCCAAAGCCGAAGGCGCGCTGCAGCTTCACGCCGGCTCCTTCAACTGTGGGTTTGGTTTCAAGCATCTGCTTCACTGCGCGAAGCGACATGGTGTGACCTCCTCTGGCGTACACAGAATTGGATGCGCGAGGGAGATATTCGTTGCAACAGGTATTATTGTTGGTTCGAGGGTACCGGCCCGTTTGAGTAGGCGCCGACTGGCATTACCGGACCTGGAGGATAGAGCTGTCTCGTTCCCGATGCGCATTGAGAGATCCGCAACGGCGGAACCGGCACCCTGTCCTGGGGCCGTGGAGGAGCACTCCGGCCGACAGGCTGCTCCTCAAGGAAATCCAGGTACCAGCCTGTTTTCATCAAGCTGCATCGGCCCCGAACGATACAATTCGTGCGAAGCACGTTCTTCCAGGAGATTGCTCGTGCATAGGCTTTGGGTGAAAATCGTTCTCGGCGTTGCAGCCCTAACCGTCGCCGCTCTGGTCCTGATTCCGTTCCTTGTTCACGCCGATACCTTCAGGCCCAAAATCGAAGCGCAACTTACCGGCACGCTGGGGCGCAAGGTCACTCTTGGCCACCTGAGCCTCTCTCTCCTCTCCGGCAGCCTGATCGCCGAGGATATCTCGATCGCTGACGATCCAGCTTTCGCCACCTCGCCCTTTCTTCAGGCCAAACGGCTCCGCTTAGGGATTGAACTGGGGCAGTTTCTCTTCCATCGCACGGTGCGGATCACGACCATAGCAGTCGAATCTCCCGAGCTTCATCTCATCCACGCTCAGAACGGCAAGTGGAACTTCTCTAGCCTCGGTGGCGCCACTGCCCAATCCGCGACGCCTGGCGCTAATGCACAACCCTCACCGAAGGCGAGTGGGGTTCCCGACCTGATCGTTGCCGAAGTGAAGATCGACCACGGAAGCGCCATTGTCTCATCGGCCCCTGCCACCGGCAAGCCGTTTATATGTTCTGAGATCAACCTGTCGATCCAGCATTTCTCGCTCACCAAGCCGTTCCCCTTCCAGCTTTCGGCAAAACTGCCGGCGGATGGATCGCTCCAATTGAGCGGCACGGCGGGGCCGGTGTCACCGGCAAATACCGCAGCAACGCCCTTCCAAGCGGCCTTGCAAATCAAGCACTTCGATCCCGTTGCCGCGGGCGTGGTTGAGCCGAGCGTGGGAATCTCGATGGTGGCCGACTTCGATGCGCAACTCACCTCAGACGGAACCAACCTCAAGAGTGTCGGAAAGCTCCAGGCCTCGAAGCTCAAGTTGGTCCCTGGCGGCTCTCCTGCTTCTGTGCCGGTAGAGATCGACTACGCGTTCACGGACAATTTGGATGCGCGCACCGGCGAAGTATCCGATCTCTCAATCCACATCGGCTCTGTTTCAGCCCACGTGAAGGGCGGTTACCACTTTTCAGAGGAAGGCGCGGTGCTCGATTTGAATCTTTCCGCGCCCGAATTGCCCATCGATCAAGTGGAGCAGTTGCTGCCGGTGGCCGGAGTGCGGCTCCCCATCGGTTCCAGGCTCCGCGGAGGAACGCTGACCGCCAATTTGACCATTACCGGCACGGCTGCGGCGGTCGAAATTGCCGGTTCCGTCGAGATCGACAACACCCAGCTCATGGGCTTCGACCTTGGCTCGAAGATTGAGGGCTTGAACCCATTCGGCGGAAGCGGAGGCGGCACAGCAATCGAGAAACTGCGCGCGGAGTTGAAGTCCACTCCGCAGACAACGCAGTTTAGCAACATCTACGCGTCCGTACCGCATATCGGCATTGCTACGGGCAATGGCTCGGTCTCGCCCTCCGGGGTGCTCGATTTCCTGATGTATGCCAAATTTGGCGGCTTCTCGTCCGCAGGGGAAGGTTCGGCCACAAGCCAATCTGGGAGTCGCTCCGGCACGCCAATGAATAGCGGAGTTCCGCTGACCATCGCCGGGACCACTGCGGAGCCCTTAATCCACGCCCAGATCGGAACCATGCTGAAGCAGGAGGTGGGTGGGTTGCTGAGCCTTGCCGGCAAGGGAAAGGCGAATTCGTCGAAGGAGCTGAAAAAGCTCATTGGCAAATAGCGAGAATGCGCCCACGTCCAACGGGGGTTTCGCAGGGCGCCCCTTGTGCTTACCCATGTTTTTCGAGTGGGCAAAGGGAGACATTCGCGTCTCTACTTATGCTCGATGGTCACGTTTGAACTCAGAAACTTGTAGGACTGGACTAACCGGACGAATGCCGGGTAGTCTTTCTTGAAGAATTCCTCGTTCTTCGACGACATCACGAACATCACCAGAACCTTCTCTTCGCCAAGATACGCCACTGCCTCGTATCGGTTGAAGGCGCCCGGAGCAAAGCGCAGGATCGGCGCGGCGAGTTCGCCGATCTTGATCGCCTCTCCGGGCTGAACTTGAGTCGAGGGCGCACTTCGCTTGGCATCGTCCGCATCGGCCGCCATCATTTGCGCCACGGTGGAATCTGTCGGCTTTCCCACCACATTGATGTACATCATGGTCCCGGAGTCCTTTGCCTCTTGCCAACTCGAGCCGACCGGGTAGAACACGGCAAAGATTCCCTGGTCGTTCAGAATGCCGTTGTCGAGCTGCCAGCCGTCCGGCGCGCAGAACGTAAGAGAATGGTCTTTCCCGTAGAGCAGACCGCAGTTTCCCTCTTTCGTCTCTTTGCCTCCGCCAGCTTTTGGGCGCAACGGAGCCACCTGCGCGTTCACCTGAAGGACAGCGGTCAACAGGAAGCACATTCCAACGCTGAGGATTTTCATGGCAGGGATTATATTCTCTGGCCGCCCTTTTCCTTGTGAGCGTTGTCCAGGTGTCTTCAGCATCGAAGCGGAAAACAGACTCGCCCGCCGCTAGCGTAGCATCGAATCCATTATGGGGACACTGAACGCATCTGCAAGCGGCACATTCTTGATTGGCGGCGATCTGCCGGTCCACCGGCTGGGTTACGGAACCATGCGTCTAGTCGGCGAGGGAGCCTGGGGCGAACCCGCCGACCCGGCCGAGGCGCGCCGCGTGCTGCTGCGGGCTGTCGAACTTGGGGTAACCCTCATCGACACTGCCGACGCCTACGGCCCGGAGATCGCCGAACGGCTGATCGGGGAGGCGCTCCATCCTTATCCCGCTGGACTGGTGATCGCAACCAAGGGCGGGATCACGCGCCAGGGGCCGGCCAAGACCGAGTACGTGGGCCGCGCCGGCTACCTGATCCAATGTGTGGAAATGAGCCTGCGAAGGCTGAAGCTGGAGCGGATCGACCTCTACCAGTTGCATCGCATCGACCCGCGCACGCCGCTCGAAGAGTCGCTGGGTGCGCTCCGCCGGATGCAGGAGCAGGGCAAGATCCGCCACATCGGCCTCAGCGAAGTAACGCCCTCCGAAATTGAAGAAGCCGGGAAGATCGTCAGCGTGACAACTGTCCAGAATCGATACAGTCTGGCCGATCGGCGGCACGAGGAGACACTGGCCTATTGCGAGCGGCACGGCATTGGTTTTCTGCCCTGGTATCCGATTCTGGGCGGAAAACTGCTCAAGCCAGAGCACTCTGCGGCGGAATCGCTAGCCCGGATCGCCGCGCGCCACTCGGCCAGCGTGGCGCAGCTTTCACTGGCCTGGCTGCTGCGGCGGTCGCCGGTGATACTGCCCATTCCGGGAACCTCGAAGGTTGCGCACCTGGAGGAAAACGTGGCGGCAGCAAGCCTGAAACTGAGCGCGGAGGAGATGGGGGAATTGGAGAAGGCCGTTTCGTCATGATCGAGGCCGTCTGAGCCTCGTAACATCCCACCCTTGCGGCGGAATCAACCGCAAGGATGGAAGATCCAGCTCCCCGAGAGAGCGCCACCGTACCGATTTCTTATTTGAGGAGCAGCACCGAAAGCGCCGAAACGATGCCGCCCAGTGAAAACACCAGCCCGAAGAACCAATAGGCGCGCTTGCGAGTCAGCAGCGTGACCGAAGTGATGACCAGGCCGATCTCCAGCAACGCCTCGCCGAGATCGAAGCGAACGGCTTTGGCCTCAGCCTGCTCGACCTCAGCCTCCAGTTTCCTGGCCTCTTTGAACTCCTCGTCGGTCTTCTCTTTCCAGTCGGCCTGGTGCTTGCGATACTCCTCCGCCGTTGCTTTCGTGGCTTCCTTGTCGGTGAGCGGCAGGACCTTCATCAGATTGATGCTCAGATCCGTGTCGTAGGAGCGAATCTTCTGCGCCTGGTATTCGCCCCACACATCTGTGGCCTTGTTCTGATCGAGCACGGCCTCGGTGTGGGTGCGGTGGCCCAGCACGGTGACAACAGCTACAAGTACCGCCAGAACGGTCATGGTCAAAGCTACGGGGCGCATGGCCTGCTCGTGCTCGGCGTGTTCCGCGTGCTCCTGCAATTCCTGGACTTCGTTCGGTTCCATAAAGTTCAATTCTCGCTTTCAGATATCTTGGGGTTTAAGACCGGTTCGCTTCGCAAGCATGGTTGGACCGATCTCGTCCCCATCGTGAAATGCCCATGTGAATTCGTCTGGGAAGTTAGGATGCTCAAGCTGTCTATGCGAACCGCTTGTGCTGATGCGAGGCTTTTCGCGCCAACCTATGCGCTGCAAGGCACGGAAAACCTTTCTTGCACTTGTCGAAGGCCATCTACTCATGTCCACAACAAGACCACACTTCGATAAATCGTGGAAGACCTGAAAGACGAAATCAGCACTCTTTTCGAGAGTTCAGCATGCTGGAATCAAAACAGTAACGTCGAAAATGAGTTGCAATGCGCAGCTCGGCGGTATCGCCAAATATCGTTCGATTTGGCAATTAAGCAGCGGCAAACCGAACTTGATCCGGCACGCTTTGATCGACTTCGATGCGGTCCGCAATCACCCGAAGCGCCAATGCTTGGACTTTGGATTGGGCTTCGGTCTTGGTGGCTCCATAAGCAAGTACGCCGGGCAGGCTCTCAATCTCTGCAATCCAGCGGCCATCTTCCTCGCGATCGAAAACGATCTGGAAATCCATAGCAAACACCTCCGTGGGTAGCCAGTTGCCAGGTTCACATCAGTCTACGCCGATTCCGGTCATTTCCGCTTCCAGCGCACGCCGTCTTTCGAGTCTTCCAGCACAATGCCCTTTTCCGCCAGTTCATTGCGAATCTGGTCGGCGCGGCTAAAGTTGCGCTGCCTCTTGGCCTGGTCGCGCATGGCCACCATGACCTCAACCATCTTGTCGGTCAGCCCTTGGCGAGCCAGCAATTCTGGAGCCACATCGGCCATACGCCCTCCTTTTTCGGCATATTCCAGAGCTTTGCGCGTGGGCTCGGCGTCCCGGTCTTCGATCACGTCAAAGATCGCGTCGAAGCTGGCCAGCACGGCCAGGATTGCATCCCGGTCATCGGCCATGAGCTGCCCCTGGTCGATGGCAGAGTTAGCCGCGCGCAGCAGTTCGAAGATGGGCGCGCGGGCTTCGGCGGTGTTCAGGTCGTTCGAGAGCGCGGCCAAGTACTCGGCCTGCGCCTTCTTGGCTGCCTCTTGCAGCGCGGGGTTTGAGCCGGGCGCGAAGCTTCCCTGAGTAAGCCGCTGGTGAAACGTTCGCAGGCGGTCAATGGCGGCGGTGGCCTCGACAAGCCCATCAAAGGTGAAGTTGTACTGGTGCCGGTAGGGCACGGAGATTAACGACAGGCGAATGGCCGAGGCCTTGTAGCCTTTCAATAGCAGGTCGCGCAGGGTGAAGAAGTTGCCCTCGCTCTTTGACATCTTGCGCCCGTCGACGAGCAGGAAACGTACGTGCATCCAGTGCCGAGCAAAGGGCTTATGGGTTACGCTCTCGCTCTGTGCAATCTCGTTCTCGTGATGCGGAAAGGTCAGGTCTTCGCCACCGGCGTGCAGGTCGAAGCTCTCGCCCAGATACTCCATGGCCATGGCCGAGCACTCGATGTGCCAGCCTGGCCGGCCCCGCCCGATGGCCGTATCCCAACTGGTCTCGCCGGGCTTGGCGGCCTTCCACAGCGCAAAATCGCGGGCCGAGTCCTTCTCGTACTCGTCCACATCTACGCGCGCGCCGTCTTCCATACCGCTCAGGTCCTTCTTGCTCAGCTTGCCGTACTCAGGGAAGGCGGCGAGTCGGAAGTACCATGATCCGTCTTCGGCCTGGTAGGCTGCGCCTGCCGTCGACAACCTCTGGATCAGTTCCACCATCTTTTCAATGTGCTCGGTGGCGCGGGCCAACTGCTCGGGGCGCTGCACTCCGAGCGATTCCAGATCCTCGAGGAATGCCTGCTCGAAAGGCCCGGTGTATTCGCCAATCGGGATGCCCTGGGCGGCGGCGTTGCGGATGATCTTGTCGTCCACGTCGGTGATGTTCATGACGTGGCGAACCGCGGTCCCGGTCAGCAACAAAGCCCGGCGCAGAACGTCTATCTGCAAGAAAGTGCGGAAGTTGCCGATGTGGCCAAAGTCGTAGACCGTGGGGCCGCAGGCGTACATGCGCAGCGCCTGGCCGTCGGAGGGGACAAGCTCGTCCAGTTGTCCAGAAAGGGTATTGAAAAGGCGGATAGTCATGGGTTTCGATCGATCTCTTGGCGCTCAAAAAGGCTGAAATCAGCGGGCTTGCGGCCTTTCCGATTGTAGCAGCGAGCGATTCATGGGCGACACGGCACTTCTTCGCGCTACGAAACTCTGAGAAACTACCTGCAATGGAAAAACTTGCTGCAGCTCCGATTCGCCCGACGATCCGCCTGGCGCTGGGCCTCCTCCTGGCCTGTTATCTGGGTGCGCGGATTCTCGAAGTGGCTTCCAGCCCGGTTCCGCGTACCGCCATCGTGGCCCTCGACGTCCTCTCCGCCATGGCTTTTGCGCTGGTGGACGGCGCCCGGCACTATCGCCTACGCGGCATCCTGGTTTTCACCGCCATCTGCATTGTGGTGGGTAATCTCATCGAAAACGTCGGAGTCATGACTGGCTTTCCCTTTGGCCGCTACTACTTCGTCGAGCTGATGGGGCCGAAGCTCTTTCATGTTCCGGTGCTGCTGGGTCTGGCCTATATCGGCATGGCCTATGTCTCCTGGACCGTGGCGCGGGCGATTCTGAGCAATTTCGGTGGCGCTGCCGCGGAAGTGCCGATTGTCGCTTTGCCGCTGGCCGCCAGTTTCGTCATGGTGGCCTGGGACTTGGCGCAGGACCCGGTCTGGGCTACGGTGCTGCACGGTTGGACGTGGCGCGACGGAGGCCCGTGGTTCGGCGTGCCGATTTCAAACTATCTCGGCTGGTTTGGAACTGTCTTTACGATCTACCTGCTCTTTGCGCTCTACCTGCGCCGCAGGCGGCAGTTGCCCCTTGCCGCACAGCCGGTCAGCATGAATCCCGCGATCTTCTTTTATGCGCTTTGCGCCGCGGGCAACGTGCTGCAGACCCTTCCCCACGCCGTCCCCGCCGTGGTGCAGGATCCCACGGGAAAGCAATGGTTGGCCGCCGACATCACCGCCGCCTCGGCTCTTGTTTCCGTCTTTGTCATGGGAGGGTTTGCGACATTGGCCTGGATTGGACACTCAACTCACAGGACCACTGGTCCGGGTGAGGAATCTTCAAAGGGAATGAGTTAACTGTCTGGCAGCCAGTCTGGCGGCAGCCACAAATTCGAGTACCTTGGCGGGGTCCTTGCGGCCCGGCGAGGCTTCAACGCCCGAGGCTACATCCACACCCCAGGGGCGTAACGTGGCGATGGCCTCGGTTACGTTGGCCGGATTCAGGCCTCCGGCCGCGATGAGCTTACAAGCGCGTGCATCCTTGAAGAGCGTCTTGCGGGCGAGCGCCCAATCGAAGACCTGGCCGGTGCCGCCCACCGCCGCAGTAGTACGCGAATCCACCAGCACCGCATCAAGATTTGGGTCACGGGCCAGCACAGCGCCATGCTCCCCGGCTTCAGAGCCAAAGTGCACCACGCCCAGGATCCGCAACTGCAGACCCAGATGTTCGCGCAGTTTAAGCGCCAACTCAGTTCCAGCGCCAGAGTGCAATTGCACGCCGGTCAACCCGCAGGCGCGTACCGTGGAATAGATTTCGTCCAAGGTTGCGTCGACAAAGACGCCTATCTTCTCAACATCTCCTGGCAGATGTTCTGCGATGGCCGCCGCCTGGCCCGCCGTCACGCGACGGGAACTGGGCGCAAACACGAACCCCACCGCGTCGGCCCCGGCTTCGACTGCCACCCGAGCATCCTCCACCGAGGTATTGGCGCAAATCTTGATCCAAAGGCTCATTGCGGGGCGGTGGCTCCTATCAGCAGATTCATCAGCGCCGTACCGGGGTCGGCCTGGCGCATCAGGCTCTCGCCGATCAGGAAGGCGTCGAAGCCGGCCGCGCGCAGCCGCGCCAAATCCGCCGGGTTGGAGATGCCGCTTTCGGCCACGCGCACCACCGTGGGCGGAATCCAGCCAGCCAGTTCGAGCGAAGTCTCCAGACTCACCTTGAAGGTCTTGAGATCGCGGTTGTTCACCCCAATAGCATCCGCTCCGGTTTCACCCAGCGTTTCGAGGACGCGAGTGAGCTCTTCTGCGGTATGCACCTCGACCAGCACGTCGAGTTGAAGCCCGTGCGCCTTCCGTGAAAACTGCTTCATCTCGGCATCTGTGAGAGCAGCAGCGATGAGCAGGATGGCGTCGGCGTGATGGGCGCGGGCCTCTGCGATTTGGTACTCGTCCACCATAAAATCCTTGCGCAGGCAGGGCAGCGGCACCGCCGCGGAAGCCAATTCCAGGTTGCGCAGGCTCCCCTGGAAGAACGGTTCGTCGGTCAACACCGAGAGCGCAGAGGCGCCGCCTGCATAATAGCGCCTGGCCAGCATAGATGCATCGAAGTGCTTGCGAATGAGTCCCTTGGAAGGCGATGCCTTTTTGATCTCGGCGATCACTGCCGGCCCCGTCGCGGCCTGCCGCCGCAGCGCGGCCGCCCAGCCCCGTGGCTGGTGATCTTCGGCAAGCCGTTCGAGTTCAACCGCTGGAACTTCGGCCTTGGCTTCGGCCACCGCCGCCCGCGTCGAGGTCAGAATTGCATCGAGGTGTGTTGACATGTTCTGGGTCGAGTATACGAGGAAAGCATGGGGGGGCCCACATCGGCGGCAACCTGAATAGAAGCGCCGTCATCGGCAGGGGAGATTCTGCCTTCCCATTCAGCGATACCTTCGGAGTGGGCTCTGCGCCATGGCATGGAACGGTGGAACCATCCTGCAGGGCACAGCATAATGGTGGGCCCGGAGGGATTCGAACCCCCAACCAAGGGATTATGAGTCCCCTGCTCTAACCGTTGAGCTACAGGCCCGTTTGGGCGATGCCCGTCCGCAAATAAGTGCCTTTTGCGCTATCCCGTTTATCTTCAACAAACGATCTCCGGCCAAAGCCGATGACATTACCAGTTTGACACAACCGCTGAACTCTCGCGAAGGATTTGCGCGAGGTGTACGAGCCTAGGATAGCCGGGCGTGTGAAAGCTGCAGCAAGCCACGCGGTCTGGCAACGGCCGTCTTTTGCTCAGGAATGAAAGTGGGCCAACCTGGCTCAGTAAAAAGCAACTTTACCACTGCGCCCAATCGCCAAGAAGAAGGACCCAGGCTGCCAGGAGCAGGTTGCTGGTGGCATGTGCAACCACCGCATCTCCGATGCGGCCTCGCCACTTGAGCGCTCCGGCATAAGCCAGGCCTGCCGCGATTCCGGCCAACCAGTGCTGGCCGTGCATCAGCCCAAAGGCGACGGACGAAAACCCCACCGAGAGGATCGTCATGTTGGCGAACGGAACCGCCGTGAAGTCGCGAAGGACCAATCGGCGAGCCAGGTAACCGCGGAATGCAAGCTCTTCGGCGATGGGTACCGTCACCACCGCCGCCATGGTGCGGAAACAGATCCACGCCCAGCGGGCGGTAAACGGAAGCGCGGCGAGGGCAGCGCCCAGAGTGCTGGCCGAGCGCTGATGCGACCACCAGACCGGCGCGATCCACAGGACGAAAATGGCCGCGCCTACGACCGGGGCCAGCCAGCCAAAACGCCAATTCAGCTTCTTCAATTCACCGCGGAAGCTCCAGATGGCCATGGCAGCCACAACAAAGCGCAGGGGGTAGAGCCACTCAAAGTAGCCTGAGGCGGCCTTGGAAATGAAGGATGCACCGAGAATGGCGAGAAAGGGGAGGAGATAAGCACTTGTTGCCGGCGATTCTCCAGTTTCGCTTTGGGCCAGAGCCGCGGCGGAAAGATTCAATCCGGCGGCTTCGCCGGTTGAATCGGCGAGCTGGCTCGCTGCTATGGGAAGCGCCTTGCGCACCCAGGATAGCTTCTGACTGGCCATCGAGAAACCAAGAGCCACGAGGGTAAACGAAATCCACCCAGCCTGGGAGTGGAAGCCCACGATTGCGATCTCGGGAGCACCCGCGTTGCCGATCAGCACCAGAACGGCGATGCGTGCGATGTTCAGTAGCCACACAGTTGCCAGCGCGCATGGAATCAGCAGCAAGGCCTGCGGAAAGCGATTCTCCCTGCGGAAATACCAAAGCCAGGCGGTGGTGAATACAAGCACCAGTCCCAACCCTTCGACTCCGGAGCACTGAGGTCCGATGCTGATCAGGAAGCGCTCGGTCCCGATGGTGCAGAGCGCCAGGCTGCCGATGAGATCCGGCAAAAACAGACGGAGAATGGCATGCACGCAATGGTAGGTAATGACCTGCAAGAATCGCCCTTGAAGATTGCTGTGCGCAATCCAGGACTGCTGCAAAGGGTAGCGAAGACACCAGGCGCCCAATCCCGCGAGGGAGGCATACAGCCAGAGTGCGCCCGTGGCGCGGCGGGTAGCGATCCAGGTATTCAGGGGAATGCAAGCCAAAGGAAGAACGGCAATGCCGAGCGCCAGGGGCGTGACCAGGCCAAGGATCGCCGCAGTCGAGAGAGTTCGCGCACCGGAGCTGCGCTGAACGGCAAAATTGCAAAGAAAGAAGAGAGCGAGAAAAGCAAAATGGGCGGCAAACAAACGGCCGCTGAAGGGAATCTCTTCTTGTTGCGCTTTGAGCTTGGAAAAACCGAGGCCAAGAAAGATGGCAAACGCCACGATGCCGGATGCGGCCACCGGGCCGTAAACTCCTCCTGCATGCGGGATCGCTGCGAGCAGCGCGCAATCGATGGCCAACACGCCGGCCAATAGATAAAATCGCCCCAGCAGACGGCGGGGGAAGGGGTGATTCCGTCTTGACTGGGGCGGTATGCTCCCAGTCAAGACGTGGTTGAGGTGTGTGCTCAGAACTGCCTCCAGTTAGCGGCGGAACTTGGAGCGCAGAACCACAAGCGAACCCGCCAGGAAGGAGAATCCGCCAATCGCCAGGCTGGGGTCGACTTCGGGGGCATCGCAGGCATGAGCGCGGGCGCTCGTGAGAATAACCAAACCCAGAACCATCAACGCGTACTTTGCAACGTTCTTCATCGTTCTCTCCTGTTGTCGTGAAACACAAACCGCGATTGCGAAGTCCTCGACAACTAGGGTGTGTGGCGAGAACCCGGCGCCGCAACCCTTATAACTTCGGAAGAAAATACCCGCAATCAATGAGCCGAATTCAGCCGCGATAAAGTACGCTGAACCTCGGATCCTACGGTTCATGAAGGTTGAGTTGACCAGGTGGTGTGCACCCGGAGGAGCCAGAGAATCAGTTGAACCTGCATTGGAGATGGTGATGTAACTTGAGGCAATCTCAGATCTCCGGTAGCAGTTCCGCAAACCCGGCATATCTTTTTGTTACAACCTAATTCTCCTCCTGGTCCAAGAATAGGAAATAGCTAAAAGGGGGTATGGGCGATCCCCCGGCTGTAACACGTCCTTCCCTTATGAAGTAATCTGCTATTTTGGTTACGAAGTATGTAGTAACGTGACCCCATGAGAATCCGCGAGTCCGATCTTTGCGTTGCAATCCGGCGGGCGTTGGCTGGGGCCATCGCTATCTCGTTTGTTTTCTGCGCCGCAGGCGGACAGTTGTCGTCCCAGCAGCCGGCAACCGCGGTGAAGGCAGACTCGGTGTTGATCCTTAAGAAGGACCACATACTTGAGCTGCTCGCCGCTGGTAAGGTGATCCGCACCTATAAGGTTGCTCTAGGGCAGGGAGGCCTTGCGCCCAAAGCGCGGGAGGGCGATGCGCGGACGCCGGAAGGACACTATACAATCGATGCCAAATTCGCAAATAGCCATTACCACAAGGCCCTCCACGTCTCCTATCCGAATGCAGAGGATCGCAAGCGTGCGGCAAAGTTAGGCGTCTCTCCGGGCGGGGCCATCATGATCCATGGCCTGCCTAACGGAAAAGGCTGGGTTGGCGCCAGGCACCGGCTCTACGATTGGACTCTCGGCTGCATCGCCGTCACAGACGAAGAAATCGACGAAATTTGGGAGTTGGTTCCGGTGGGCACGCCCGTCGAGATTCGGCCGTAGCTCCAAGACAATCCGACCCAAGGCCGGAAGCAACCAGATGCGCCGCAACGCCCTCGCAAGCGAACGGCGAGCGGCTGGCCCCACCGCCGGTGGTCTGCGAGAATAGACTCAATGCTCTCCCTGCAAAATGCCGGCAAGCGGTTCGGTCCGCGCATCCTCTTTCTTGAAGCCAATTGGCTTATCCGGGCCAAGGAGAAGACCGCTCTGGTCGGCGCCAACGGGACCGGCAAGTCTACCCTGATGAAGGTGCTGGCCGGTCTTGAGTCGCTTGACTATGGCCAAGTTCAGCAAACGCGCGGGATGAGCATCGGCTATCTGCCCCAGGAGGGCCTGGCGCTCGCTGGCCGCAGCGTATTCGAGGAGTGTCTCACTGTCTTTGACGAGTTGCGCGAGATGGAGAAGGAGATCGAGCGGCTGGCCGGGCAACTTGCCGTGCTCGAGCATCAGGGGCCGGAGTACGAATCCGCGGCCGAGCGCTATTCGATGCTTCAGGAGCGTTTTCATGCGCTGGACGGCTACGCGCTGGACGCGCAAGTGGGCGGGGTGCTCACCGGCCTCGGCTTCGGCAAGGAAGATTGGTCGCGCCAAACCGATGAATTCTCCGGCGGCTGGCAGATGCGCATTGCGCTGGCCAAGCTGCTGCTGGCCAAGCCCAACCTGCTGCTGCTCGACGAGCCGACCAACCACCTGGATCTCGAGACCCGCAACTGGCTGGAAGACTACCTCCGCACTTATCCTTTTGGCTATATTCTTATCTCCCACGACCGGTACTTTCTCGATGTAACCATCGACCGCACCGTGGAGATATGGAACAAGCGGCTCAATATCTATCAGGGAAATTACACCAAATATCTAAGTCAGAAAGACGAGCGGCGCATTCAACTGGAGTCAGCTTACCGTAACCAGCGCTTGCAGATCGCACATCTCGAATCGTTCATCAACCGCTTCCGTGCTCAGGCTACCAAGGCCAAGCAGGTGCAAAGCCGTATCAAGGAACTGGAAAAGATCGAGCGCATCGAAGTCCCCGAAGACGAGCCGGCCATTCACTTCAAATTCCCGCAACCGCCGCCCTCGGGACGCATGGTGGTCGAGGCTGAGGGGCTTTGCAAAAGCTACGGCCCCAAGCAGGTGCTCCAGAACGTGCGCTTCTCCATCGAGCGCGGCGACCGTGTGGCTCTCGTCGGCGTCAACGGTGCAGGCAAGTCCACGCTGATCCGCCTGCTCACCGGCGACGAAGCTCCCACTTCCGGCCAGGTCAGGATGGGCCACAACGTCGTCAGCGAGTACTTTGCACAGGACCAGTACAAGGTACTGGACGGCGACCAGCGGATGCTGGACGACATCAGCCGCGCCGCGCTCAAAGTTCCCGAGGGCGAGTTGCGGTCGCTCTTGGGCTGCTTCCTTTTTCGCGGGGACGATGTCTTTAAGCCGCTGGGCGTGCTATCGGGCGGCGAACGCAACCGCTACGCGCTCGCGCGCATTCTGGTCTCGCCGTCGAACTTTCTGCTGCTCGACGAGCCCACTAATCACCTCGACATGCGCGCCAAGGACGTGCTGCTCGAGGCGCTGGCGGCGTTCAGCGGGACGGTGGTTTTTGTGTCGCACGACCGCTACTTCATTGACCGGCTGGCTACGCGCGTGCTGGAAGTGGAGGGCGGCTCGATCACCAGCCACGAAGGCGACTACGAGGACTACCAGCGCTGGAAAGCAGCGCAAGCCCTGGGCGCCTCTGGCAACGATAGTCAGTCCGAACGGGCATCGGGAAGCGGTTCGAGCCCGGGCACGACTTCGGTCGCACTCAAGGGCGGCAATCATGTGGGGGCTTCGGCGCCGGAGGGCGAAGTCGCAGATGTCGCCGATTCCGACTCGGCGGTCAAAGACCGCCCCCGACGCCTCAATCCCATCAAACAGAAGCAGATGGAAGAGCGCTGCGCCTTTCTCGAAGAAGAGGTCCCGCGCATCGAAGCTTCTATCGCCCACACCGAGGAGCAGCTCGGCGTCTATGTCTCCGCCCAGGAAACGCAGCGCCTCACCGATCTGGCGCTGAGCATGCGCGAACAATTGGCTACACTCACGGCCGAGTGGGAAGAACTGATGATGCAGTTAGAAGGCGCCTGATTCCCACAAAGTGGTTTGGACCGGGCCCATATCTGTTCGTCGTTGCCGGGTGCTCCGTCCTATGGTGTCGTCCTAAGAGCGCGTAGGGAGTCGACGAAGCTGCTCCCTGCGTCCCCTTGCCCCTTGGGCGGGAGACCACGAACCTCAATCAGCCCCGTTCGCCAGGCACTGCGGTTTCCTTTGCGCGTTCGGGTACGGATCCAAGCCAATGCCGATTATGGTTCCTTCACCTTGGCCACCAGGGCACTGTAGGTCGTTCCCGGCGGAATCAACAACTGATGCGGCACGCCGGCTGGAACAATGACGTAGTCGCCCACCCCGATGGTCTGGGTAACTCCATCCTTGATACCAGAGCCCTTGGTCTCTCCGTTAGCGCCAAGCTTGGCATCGATCACCGTTCCGCCGGTAATCAGGGTCGCGCTTCCCTGCTGCACAATCATCAAATCGTCGAAGTGCGCATGAATCTCCGCGCCGCCGCTGGCCGTGCGGACCGACAGGTTCAGGGCGAGATTGCCATAACTTGCCAGCACTCCGCCGCCGCTGCCTTTCTCCTTGGCCAGGGGAACGGCCTCAGCCTGTTGTGCCTGCACCTGCTGCGCTGAGATAACCAGCGCCTTGTCTCCGGTCAGTATGACCGCGGGCGCTGCAACCGCCAGGGCAGCCACGATTGTGATTGCAATGTTCATTTCCTCTTCCTTTCGGGGAACTCGCGCGTCACCCTTCCGAATCCAAAGTCATTTTATTATTTGTGAGCCTGCGTCGGGTCCCAGTTGTCGCTACCACGCAGAAAGACCTCGGGCTCGTATTGCTTGGCCTGTTCCGGAGTCAGAAATCGCGTGTGCGGATCGCGCTGGTCATGATGTGCGCCGGGTCCAGTTGAATTGTATTCTGCATAGAAAACCGTCTCAATCGAGTGTGTCTCTCCGGGATGCCACTCGCGCCACCCTGCCGGATCGATGTGCTCCCCCATCTCTGTGTTGAGATATACGACCGTTGCAAAAGGCCGCCAGGGCCGGCCGAGATACACCTTGCCAATGAGGCCAGGGTCGGCGAATAGTTTACAGCGATTGATCACAAAGCCCGAGTCTTCCTCCGGATAGTGCTTGCCCTGCGCGGTCAGGTATCCCCCGGCATGAGCGGTGCTGTGGATTTCGCAGCGGTCGAAGACGGCCTTGCCGTCGCCGAAGAGGAAATCGACATTGCCGGCAATGTAGCAGTCGGAGAAGTATTGACGGGCCGGGATGCAGTTCTGCCCGTCCGGCGCGCAGTTGCGGCTGCCCGCGTAGACCGTATCCTGGTTGCCCAGCAGGCGCACGTTGTGGAAGACGGCACGGTCGCCTTTGACCAGCAGCGCTAAAGCCTGGGAGCCTGCCCATAGCTGCGGATGGGTGGTGTTGTAGTCGTTCTCGATGGTGATGTTCTCGGCAAAGAAGTTGTCGCCGGTCACGTTTACGGTAGCCGAATGCAGCGTTCCGCCGTTCTGCCCTGCGCTGCGGTCGTTGACTACACGCGTTTTGCTTGCGTCGGGGTTCGCGCTGCGCAGTTGAATGCTCGGCTTGTCGATGGTCAGCACTTCGCGATAGACGCCGGGAGCGACCAGCACCAGCGCGCCATCCTTGGGCGCGGCATCGATTGCGCGCTGAATGGAGTAGAAGTCGCCCGTGCCGTCAGCCGCCACATAGAGAGTCTTATCCTCGGGCGGCGCGGTGCCTGCCATCTCTGGAGCTGTGGGCAGCGATGGAAATGGCACAAAACGGGCCTCGCACGCAAGCGGGGCGCCCGCCTTTGAGTCCAGCGTTTGAGCGACCGAAACATCGTCGCCAGTGGGTTCCAGGTTGCCGCGCTTGGCGCCAATGGCAATCCGCGCGTCCTTCGCCAGCCAGGTCGAGTGCGCCTGATCGTCGGCAAAGACATTGTCGAGCTTCAGATCGAGCTTGTGCTCCGCGTCCAAGCCTAGGAATGTGAAGCTGCCCGGCGTGAGGACGTGAACGTTCTCCAGGGTAATGTCGCGATAGATGGGAAGCTGATCGCCGCCGAATGTGGTGTAGAGCGGCGTGAACACCAGTGGGTTGGTGGTGTTGCGGATGCAGACGTTGCGGTAAACGAGGTCGTGCACCAGTCCGCCGCGGCTGCGGTCGGACTTGATGCGAATCCCGTTGTCCGCACCGTCGATGGTCAGGTCCTCGACCAGCATGTGATCCACGCCGCCGTTGGTGCCGCTGCCGATGGACATGCCGTGGCCAGCGTAGAAGTGGTTGCGCAGGATGGATATGTTCGAGGCCGGCCCCGCTTTGCTGGACTTGACGGCCACGTCGTCGTCCCCGGTGTCAATGGAACAATCAGCGATGGTGATGTTGCGCGAAGAGCCGGGATCGATGCCGTCGGTGTTACGCGCGGTTTTTGGCGTCCTGATCTTCACGCCCCAGGCAGTGAAACCATCCGTCTGGTTGACCGAGACATGATAGCCGGGCGAATTGCGCAGCGTGATCTTGTACATCGTGAAGCGGTCGGCGTGGCGGGCCACAATGAGCCAGGGAACGCTCTGCGCACGGTCGGTAATCTTTGCGTCGTGAGCCAGATCCCACCATGTCACTTCCTGGCCCAGCAGCTTGGCGCCGCCGCGGCCATCGATGGAACCCGCACCCATGATGCCGCTGTCCTGAGCGTTTTCGACGGTGATGAGCGGCTTGCAGCCATGTCCCCTCTCCGATACGACTCCGCAAGTTCCCTGCGCAAGATCGAAGACTCGCGGATCGCGCGAAGCCACCAGCGCGGTATTGGCGCCAACCACAAGAGTCACGCCGGTACGCAGGGCGAGAGGCCCCGTGAGGAAGACATTCTTCTTGCCCCGCGCCTGCAGCACCACCGCTTTGCCAGCTGTGCAATTGTCGATCGCCTTCTGAATGCGCTCCGTGCTCAGGGTTCGTTCGTCCTCCGGTGAAATGACGCCGTGAGGGGCCGCTATGTCGGCAGGCAGCGTGACGCAAGCCGCCGGAAGGTGCGGCTCGGTGACCTTGCGAGTATCCTGGGCGGAGATGGTGGACGCCGGCAAGAGAAGAAACGCGGCAACGAGCGAAAAGGAACGGACGAAACGCATACTGGACTCCGATTTTCCCGGCGATGAACCAGGAACGTTGGCGGCATGGCCCCTCCAAGAGGACTGACCACTTGCATCCTTCAATGTATAGGCTGGAAACGGATCGGAGTCAAGAGATTCAGCATGATTTAAGCTATGCTGCGCGATTCTGGATCGTGGGCGCGCCCCGCCACCCGTTGTAAAGGCGCCCATGTTTCCCATTTGCTGGTCTGACCTTTCAGGCGGTAAAATCGCGCATGCTTTCCTATGCTGAAAGCGGCCTGTCCTGGAGCAAGAATCGATATGAAGCCAAATCCGGATTTGCTCGTTTTCGCCGCCCTCTCCGCCTGCTGCATGTGCCTGGGCCAACCCGCTACCCAGCCCCAGCCACATGCGGAAGTGAAGATCAAGATTGCCCTGGTGGGGGATTCAACGCAAACCAAGAGCGCCGGCTACGGAATTGGGTTCTGCGCAAACCTGATCGGCGCGATCACCTGCATGAACGATGCCAAGGGCGGGGCAAGCACCAAGACCTACTACGAGGAAGGCTACTGGGCAAAAGCGCTCGCCAGCAAACCGGATTACATGCTGATCCAGTTTGGCCACAACGATGAAGAGTCGAAAGAGCACCAGGCGCGCGAGACGAATCTTGAGACCGAGTATCCGGCAAATTTGAAGCGATACATTGAGGAAGCACGCGCGCACGGAATCAAGCCGATTCTGGTTACGCCCTTGACCCGCCGGTATTACCTGGCAGACGGCAAGATTCACTCCGACCTGCTCGCCCACGCCGCAGCGATGAAGAAAGTCGCCAGAGAGCTTCATGTGCCATTGATCGACCTGCAGGCAGAAAGCATCGCCTATCTGAATACGCTCACTGAGACTCAGGGTCAGGCGCTGGGCCTCACCAAGAAAGACGCCCAGGGCAACACCGTTCCCGATAAGACACACCTGAATCCAGAAGGCTCTTACGTCTTCGGGCGCATGGTCGCGGTTGGCATGGCAAAGGCCGTTCCTGCCCTGTCTGTTTATCTGAAAGTGGAGCCGGCAGCGCTTTCCGCGGAGGCTGTGCGCATCCTGGCGATCTTTCGCGGCGCGCCGGTGCGCATTGTGCTGACCGGCGACTCAACGGTGAATAATGGCGGAGGGTGGGGTCCGGAATTCTGCGCGCTACTGACCCCCAATGTGGAGTGCATCAACCTGGCACGCAACGGCCGCAGTTCGAAGAGTTACTACGACGAGGGTCTGTGGAAGAATGCACTGGCCCAGCATGGCGACTACATTCTGATTCAGTTCGGCCACAACGACATGCCGGGCAAAGGGCCCGCGCGCGAGACCGATCCTGAAACCACCTATGCGGCGAATATGCGCCGGTACATTCAGGAAGCGCGAGCCGGCGGGGCGCGGCCGGTGATTGTGACCTCGCTCTCGCGACGCACCTATAAGGAAGGCAAGCTGGTTCTGGACTTGCAGGCCTACGCCGATGCAGCGAAGCGGGTAGCCACCGAGGAAGACACGCCGCTGATCGATTTGAATGCGGCCAGCGTGAAGCTTCTCGAATCGATGACTCAGGAGCAGGCCGACCAGTTCAATGCAGAAGCGCATCCCGATGCCGCGGGCAAGATCGGCCCGGACCGCACGCATCTCAACGCCAAGGGCTCCGCTGTCTTCGGCCGCATGGTGGCTGACAATCTGGCAAAGACCTGCCCGGAACTCGGGCCGGATGTAAAAGGCGAGGCGGCCGCCAGGTCCACCACACCGTAGCGCCGCCGTGGACCGCGGCTGCTTGCGGTTCAGAGCCGTTCGTGCGGCAGATACTCAATGCCCCATCTTTTCGCGCCTCCTGCGAAGAGGGTGGAAGACTAATTCATCCAACCGGCTCGCTCTCCAAAGGAGTTTACCTTGCCATCTAAACTCTCACTTGCCTCCCTCGTTTCGGCTCTGGCTGTTTCCTGCGTGGCAGCGGCACAGGACACGCGCATTGTCGTTGAGCCACATGATCCGAACCCCTGCATCGTTCTGCGCGCAAGGCTCGCCGCGCCCGGAGGTAAGCTGACTCTTGACGACGAGCACAGGCCGGATTCCGCACGAATTCAAGATGCAATCGACAAGTGCGGGCCGGGCAAGGCTGTCAAGCTGCAATCGGAAGGCGGGAAGAATGTCTTTCTCAGTGGGCCACTACATCTCAAGGCAGGCGTCACGCTGCTGGTTGACAGCGACACCGCGCTCTTTGCATCGCGCGATCCGCGCGACTACGATCTGACGCCCGGCAGTTGCGGAATCCTCACCGAGAGAGGCCACGGGTGCAAACCGCTGATCACCGCCGAGGACGCGCCTGGCAGCGGCATCATGGGCGAAGGCTCAATCGATGGGCGCGGCGGCGCTGAGATGCTGGGGCAGAGTATCTCCTGGTGGGATCTGGCTCATCGGGCAAAGGTGCAGGACCGCCAGCAGAACTGCATGCGGCTCATTCGGGTGAATCACAGCGACAACTTCACGCTCTACAAGATCACTTTGCGCAATTCACCCAACTCGCACGTCGACATCTTTCACAGCGATGGCTTCACCGCCTGGGGCGTGAAGATTCTTACGCCCAAAACCGCGCGCAACACCGACGGCATCGATCCGCAAGCCGGGACTAAGAATGTCACCATTGCCTGGTCCACCATTCACACCGGCGACGACAACGTCGCGATCAAATCCGATGCGAGCGGCGCGGCCTCGAACATGTCCATCGTGCATAACCATTTCTATACCGGGCACGGGATGTCAATCGGCAGCCAGACCGCGGGCGGCGTGGACCATGTGCTGGTGCATGACGTCACAATCGACGGCGCGGACAACGGACTGCGCATCAAGTCCGATCGCAGCCGTGGAGGCCTGGTACAGAACATTACATTCAAAGATGTGTGCATCCGCAATTCGCCGAACCCGATGGTCTTTACGCCCCTGTACACCATTTTTCCCGGAGACAAATTGCCCGTCTTCAGTGAGATCAGCCTGCGCAACGTTCATGTGCTCACACCCGGCGCTTTCACCTTCTACGGCCTGGATGCTGAACATAAGCTCGGCATCTCGATGGAGAATGTAACTGTCGACGATCTCCAGCGGTCCGAAGTTCTGGCGAAGAACGCTGAAATCGCGATCCGCGGCAGACGCGGCAACCTGATCCCCTCCGGCGACGGCGTAGTCGTGACCGATTCGGATGGACCTGAGCAGGGTCCGCCGGTATGTGAGAACAGCTTTGTCGCCGTGACCAGCGGCTCGAACGCGCCACAGGCCGCGGTGAAGGTGCTGCCGGAGGACAAGACGCTCTATGTGGCGGCGGATGGGACAGGTGATTTCTATTCGATTCAGAGGGCCATCGATGTTGCGCCCGCCACGGGCGGCGCGCTGGTTCTGGTCGCTCCCGGAACCTACCGCGAAGTGCTGACCATCGACAAGCCGAACATTCAGCTGCGCAGCGCCAATCCCGACGCCAGCAAAACGGTGGTGGTCTTCAATCGCAGCGCGTCCCTCAACGGCGGCACGCTGCATACTGCCACAGTCAACGTGTTGGGTGACAGTTTCTTTGCCGAGAATATTACCTTTCAGAACGACTTCAAGATCACGCAAGATCCTAACGTCACAGGCTCGCAAGCTCTCGCGCTGAAGGTCACAGGTGACCGGGCGATCTTTCGCAACGTCCGCCTTCTGGGGTTGCAGGACACGGTCTACGCGGGCAGCAAAGGCTGTAGCGGGGAAGGCGCCGCGCGCCACTGTCAGACAGCGCGCCAGTACTTCGCGGAATGCTACATCGAAGGCCACTTTGACTTCATTTTCGGCGATGGCAAGGCGGTCTTCGATCGCTGCGAGATTCACAGCAAGCAGTTTCTCGACGGGCTCTACGATGGATTCATCACCGCGCAGAGCAAGGTCTATCCCGCGCAGGATTCAGGCTACGTGATCTACCATTCGCGCCTGACCGCCGATCCCGGCGCGGGGAACGTGTGGCTGGGCAGGCCATGGAGGCCGTACTCCACTGTTACCTATATCGGCGCCGAGATGGCCAACCATATTCAGCCCGCAGGCTGGCGCGAATGGCTGCCCGGCCAGACCCACTCCATCGACACAGCCACCTACTCGGAGTTTGGGTCAACCGGCCCGGGAGCGCATCCCGGCGAGCGTGATCCGCACACCAAGATCCTCACTGCCGGCGAGGCCGCACGCTTTTCGCCTGACGTCTTTTTGCGTGGCGAGGACAATTGGAGCCCGGAGACGCAGCCGATCACGCCGTTGCCCTGATGCTTCGCTTGCCGCCGAAACAAAATGCCTGCCTCCGCATGGATCTGTGCAAAGGCAGGCGTTGCTTTTTGAGACCTTCTAGCGCGGAATCTGAGAGAGAATCCAGCGCACCAGTTCTTTTCCGGCAGCGTAGTTGTCATAGTCGGCGGGCAGCTTGCGCCCGTCGGTGTATTCGTTATAGAGCCAGGGATCGACCGTTGCGAAGACCGTTCCCTTGCCGAACTTCGCCGTGGCCATCAGAATGTCCCCGCGATCGACAAGTTGAGAGACGGCTGGGGCTTTCACCGAGATGGTGCAGATTTCTTTCATATACGTAGTGTGCGCGTCATGAAAGATCGGCCCGCCGCCTGGGACTGCGATCTTGCCCATATCGAACTTGTTGCCATCCACCTGGTTGCGCAACACGGTGTTGTAATGGATGCCGAACTTCTCGGCGAGCAGGTTCAAGTGATCGATGTCCGCATTCCCCGGATCGTTCTCCATGATCGCCAGCACGCCTCCTGCCTTGACCCACTCTGCGATCTGCGCCGCATCTTCCGCCTGCATGTAGTGCGGGTTTGGATTCTTCACCGGAATGTCGGGGGAAACGATGATGTAGACCTGCGCCGCGTTGAGTTCAGCGAGCGTGGGTTGCGTGTAGAGCGTAGTGGTCTCCGCGCCGAAGTTGCCGAAGATGTGGCCGAAGAGCGAGTAGCCGCTATTGGCCTGATCGTTCCACTTGTAGTGGAAGGAAACCGGCTGGCCGAATGCGTCGGGATGCGTTTGACTGTTGAACCAAGCGTCGAGCAGGACCGTTTTGCCGCGGCCCAGCCTGGCATCGTGCGCGGTCTCCATCTCCGTGCTGGCCAACAAGAATGCGCCCACGCCCTTGGGATCGTTCGACGCAACCTTCTCGCCGATGTAGTATTCGTAGCTTCCGTCGCGGTAGGGATCTCCGCCCAGGCCCGCGCCCTTTACGGTGCCAGTGAGCGCCACGTCGTCGCCCGGTCCTGCTTGGATGAAGTGGTTGAGAATTCCCTTGTATCCGCGCTCGGCGTTGGCCAGGTAACGCGCGGGCAGAAAGCCGCGCCGCACCGCCTTGGCCAGCGAGTAAACAAACATGCAGGAAGCGGAGGACTCAAAGTAATTTCCCTTCGCAGTGGGCTTGTCCAGCACCTGATACCAGAGTCCGGTGGATGCGTCCTGATATTTCGCAATGGCAGCGGCGTCCCGTTCGAGCAGGGCCAACAGTTGCTTCCGCCCCGGATCGCCCTGTGGATAGTAATCGAGTGTGTCCACCAAGGCCATCATGTACCAGCCCATCGCCCGGCCCCAGAACTGCGATGAAAGCCCGGTCTGCTTGTTGGCCCAACGCTCCTGCTTCGACTCGTCCCATCCGTGATAAAGCAGGCCGGTTTTGGCATCGCGGGCGTGCTCGTCCATCAGCACAAACTGGTGGGTGACGTCTGCAAAGGCGTCGGGATGATGCGAGAAAGCGGCATACTCGGCATAAAACGGCTCGGCCATGTACAGCCCATCGAGCCACATCTGATTGGGGTACCTCTGCTTGTGCCAGAAGCCGCCGGACGGCGTGCGCGGCTGATGCGCGAGTTGTTCGTAGAGCAGAGTCGCGGCCTTCGAATATCGCTTGTCCTGCGTCACGCCATAGAGCAGCAGAAGCTGGCGCCCGAGAAGAATATTATCGAGCTGATTCTCTTCGGCCTTCCACGTTGGTATCGCGCCGTCGGCATCGACAAACTGATCGACCGAAGCCTTGATGTAATTGAAGTAGCGGCGGTCGGCGGTATTCAGCCACACGGCGTCCATGCCTTCCAGCAGCGTACCCAGCTCGTAATTCCAGGCCCAGCGTGCTCCGGCGGGCGCAAAGCGGCCTTCGGGCCAGCGCTCAGTCGCCGCACTCGCCGCGCGTTGCGACCACGGCTTGTCCTGGGCGTTTGCAGCGAGAGAAGCGCCACACGCCAATCCGGCAAGCAGCATAGTCCACGTGATACTACGGCAAGTCTTCATTTTTACTCCGGATGTTCCGCGTTCCATTTCTCAAAGCGGTCGAGAGCGCGCTGTGCGTCGGCGCTGTACCAACTGTAGCCATTCTTGCGCTCCTTGGACAACTCGTTCACATCGTCGTGAATTGATTTATCCCGATCGCCAAAGATCGCAAGGTCCGTTCCGATCTGATAGTAACGCGCCCAGATGGGTCCAGCTCCCGGGAATGGGTTAAGCTGGCGGCCTTGCATCAGCCGCTGCCATCGCTGGCCGTAGATCGCCGTCTTCTTGAACCACGCCGCAGCCGAGCGGATAGACCGCTGCTCTGCCTCCGTGGGATGCGGCAAGTCGTTCATGAGCAGGATCAGCAGGGCGCCGCTCTCGCTGGCGCACTGCGCGGGCGGCTCGTAGTTGCGGCCCGAGACCGGCTTGAGGGTCAGCGCATCGTCCTGCTGCGGCCATACCGTGCTTTTCCCGTTGGCCTCGATTTGAGTGGCGAAGATGCATTGGATTCCGCGAGTGAAACTGGAAGCGGCCTGCACGCGGACTGGTTTGGGAACAAAGGAAAACTCTCCCTCGCCAACGGCCACCTGATGCATCAGTTCCACAACCTGGGTCATCGCGTCATCGTTGTAGGTGATGGCATCGTGATAGCCGCCTTCGAGCGGCCACACTTGCGGCCATCCTCCGTTCGGGAACTGCGCAGCGAAAAGGTAACCCATGCCGCGCAGAAAGGCTGCTTGACAGGCACCCACCTTGTCGGCTCCGGCCGCAATGACTTTTGCAAGAAAGTTCAGCTGGGTGGTGGTGGCATCGTTATCAATGGTGCCTACGTAGTTCCAGTCGGGCTCGCGCGGGGTATCGAAATCTCCAGGAGCGAGAAACCTGGATAGATTATTGGGTGTGAACGCTTCGCCCAGCCGGCGCGGCTCCTTGCTCATATCAAGGTTCTTCCCCCAGCCTCCGGCAGGGGTCTGGAAAGAAACAATGTCATCCGCAATATGGCGCGCCTCGGCGCTGGCGTACCACTCTGCTTCGCGATCCAGCGGAATGCTGCGCGCCGAAAAATCGTGCGGCGGTTCGATCGGGCTCTTGATTCCGGCCCTCTTCAGCTCTGCCTGAAGAAAGTCCTTGTCGGCTTGCCGCTGGCGCTCGGAACGCTGCAGATACTCAGCCCATGCCCTCTGCTCTTTCGGCGGAAGCAGCGAGATGCGTTCGCGGGTAATCGATTCGGTGGGCGGGTTGGTTCCAACCACTGAGGCGGAGGCTAGGGCCGTTCCCGCCACAATCAGCAGCGGAAATACCAGCGCGAAGATAGCTCGAGATTCTCTTTTTTTCAAATCACAGCTCCAATGGGCGACTCAGTGAGATTCGGCTGGGTTGAACGGCGCGATCCAGCCATTAAGACGCAGCCAGTTTTCGAGTAGACCAGGCCATGTCGAAAGTGCGGGATAACTCTGCGCCAGGGCCGTACCGTGAGGCCCCTGCTGAAAGATATGGATCTCCGCTGGAACTCCGGCGCGAACCAAGGCGGTGTAAAAAGCGACACTGCTCAAAGGTGGAACTGCCTGGTCGGTGGTGGTGGCATAGAGAAAGAATGGCGGCGTCTGCCCCGTCACATGCTTGTCGGGAGACATGTCGTCGATCAAGCCTGGCGGCGGAGGATTGCCCAGCAGGGTACTCAGCGCCCCCGGCTTAACGGTTCCCTGCTGAAGCGACAGCGCGCCGTACGAACTGATGACAAAGTCAGGGCGATCGCTGACTCGGTCAATTGGATCGGCGGCCTGCGCATCGCCAGCGTCGAAATGTGTTCCCACAATGCCCACCAGATGCCCGCCGGCTGAGAACCCCCACATGCCGATGCGATGGGGATCGAGGGCGTACTGCTGCGCGTGGCTGCGAACCCAGCGCACTGAACGATATCCATCCAAGATCGGCGCTGGATAGTGATAACGAGGCGAGAGCCGGTAGGTCAAGACGAACGCTGTAATACCGCGCAGATTCAGCCATTCGGCGATCCGGGTTCCTTCCTTGTCGTAGGCCAGATGGGTGTATCCGCCTCCTGGACAGACGATGACCGCGGGATGCAGAGTGGACCCCGATGCGGCGAAGATCTCCAGGTGTGGTTTGTCCTGCTCTTCCGCGCCCGCCGCGCCTGGAGCGCCAGCCGGCCACAGGTACTCGATCTGCCCATGCGGCGCAGCCACCTCGACTGCCGCCGCGGGAGCCGGCGCGGCTGGAGAGCTCTGGGCCGCATCAACCGTGCGCCGGCAAAGCAGGGCTATGGCGATGAGCAAATAGATCTGTCCCATGCGCCAGAATGGACGCAGCAAGTTAGCAGGAAAGAGGAAACGGAAGAGAAGAAATCTGAACGGTGACATGGAACAACCTCGATAGAACCTATGCTGAGACCTAGACAGAGAAGAGGCTGCCGGCGAATACCGGCAGCCTCTTCATTTTATGCAAGGGGCTGGCTTAGAACTCGATGCGAGCCGAGAACTGCGCGGCCTTGCGGGTTGCGGCCGAGTTGCTGGTGACCTGTCCGAAGTTTGCATTGCCTACAGCCGTGCTGGCAACACCGAACAGGGTGTGGTTGGTGACGTTGTACCACTCCGCCCGGAAATTCAGCTTGGACGCTTCCGTGATGTGCAGCGGGAAGCTGCGCACCATGGCCAAATCCAACTGATAGTTTCCGGGCCCGTAAATGTTGTAGGGTGCGGTGCGCGGCGCATCGGAGAAGGTGTAATCCCACGGAGATGTGTACCCGCCGGCAACGTCCGCCAGCAGCGAGGTGATCTTCGCTGCGCCGGTCGGTGTGGCAGGAGGAGTCGGATTGATGAACGGTCCGGATATACCCACCTGAGCGTTGTTCTGTACGTATCCGGCGCTGGGAACGATGAAGGTGCTGGAGGCAACCGGTGCTCCGCCCGATGTGGCGTTGTAATTCGCCCAGGTAACGCCACGGCCCCACTTGCCGCCCTGACGTGCCTTTCCATTGAAGTTCAGGTTCATGATCGGCGGGCAGGTAGAGCTCTGTGCCGGGTTGGTTTGGCAGGAAGAGCCGGTGAGCGCCAGCGGCGAGCCGGAGAACGCCTGGAAGACACCGGAGAACTTGAACCCTCCCAGGATCTCGCGCTCCAGTTGATTGTCTGCGAGAAGCGTTTTTCCGAGCGGCCAATTCCACACGCCGGTCAGGACAAGGTGCTGCGGCTGGTTGGAGGTGGAAACCCCGCGTTCGATGCGATCCGCCGGGAACGACATGGCAGGATGGTCGGCGATGGTTCCGGCGGGAATCGCGTAGCCGGTGCGGAAGGTGCCGCCATCGTCGATCGAGCGCGACCAAGTGTAGTTGGCGTTCATTGTGAACCCATGCCAGGAGCGCATATTGAGAAGCACCTGGAGAGCATGGTAGTCGGCATTCCCCACGTAAGCGAACGAGTCGCTAACCGACTGGAACGGGAAGGGCTTCAGCAGCGTGCTCAATGGCTGGTTGGTGGCGTAGCCGCTCAGATTTGGGCATGTGAGGCTGTAAGTGGTGCAATCCGCGGTGACGGTGGTGGCTGTGGTGCCTGTGTCTGCCAAGCGCGCCCCGAGAGACAGGTACTTAGGAGCGAGCTGGTTCGACCATTGTCCGCGCCCAGTGAGACTGTCGGTTTGCAGGAAGTGGCCCTCCGAACCGACGTAGGTCACGGTAGCCGTGAGTGCGTTGCTCAACTGACGTTGCAAACCAAAGGTCCAATTGATGTACTCCGGCGCGCGGCTGCCGAGGTATGGATCGTCGTAGTTGAAGCTCGAAGGGGAGCCCGTGTAGCCGGATGTTTTGGTGTAACCGGTACCGTATCCCGGACCCGATGCCACGCCAGTCGCGGCCGTGTAGGTGGGAATTGCTCCACTACCGCCTGCGAGCAGCCCTGTCATGACAGTGACATCGTTGGCCGAAGAGAAGGACGGCGCTGCCGAGAAGCCCAGCGTACCGAGGGTTGTCGCCAAACCGCCAACGGCGTCGCCATGCGTGAACATGACGCCATAGCTGGAGCGCAGCACGGTCTTGGAATCGAGTTGGTATGCGAGCCCGAGCCGGGGGCCGTAGTTCTTGCGGTAAGTGTTCGCCGGCGTAGAGCAGTTGCAGGTTCCCGTTCCGGTGCCCGTGAAGTTCAGCGCGCCGTTCAAGCCGGTGATGGGGTTCGCCAGGTTGGGATCGAAGTAGCTTTCAGCGTTGTGCACTTCCCTCAGAGACGGGAAGAAGTCATAGCGGAGGCCCAGGTCCAGAGTCAGCTTCTGGTTCACCTTCCAGTTGTCCTGGAAATAGGGAGAGAAGGCCCGGAAGCGAGCGCCAAATTCCTGCTGGAGATAGTCAGTGAAGCTGCCCTTGTCAACTTGGCCGAGCAGGAAGCTGGCGTAAGACAGGCCAGTGCCGGAGGCAGCGGTATAGGAGCCGCCGGAGATGCCCGCAGTCTCAGTAACGGCTGCGGCTAGGGTGATCGGCGAAGTTCCGCCGGTGTCGCTGATGGTGTTGTACAGCAACCAAGCCATCTGCCCGCCGAAGGTGAAGGAGTGCTTTCCGACAGTCCACTGCAGGTTGTCGAGCGCCGTGTAGTTTTCCGCCGTGGTGACATTGGCAGCTGTGCCACCCCAGTTTGTCGGGGCATCCGTACCCGCAAAGGTCACGATTGGGAAGGTTTGCTGAGCCTGACCGGCAGGCAGTCCGGAGAGCCCCATCGCGGAGGCAGCATAATTCGGGGCCTGGTTCGGATTAAAGGTCGGGCCGTAGTAGCGGGCATAGCCCCACTTCGCCTGGTTGACCAGGTGCGGGGAGAAGATGTGCGTCTCTTCAAGCACGCCCACTGCGGTCTTGGGAGCATAGGTTTGGCCGTAGTTGAAAGGAACCGGTCCGACGTTGCGGCCGCTGGTGGTTTGACCGACGGGGTTTGAACTGGCCTGACGGCCGACCGCGGCCACCGCGGAAAGCGTATCTCTGGAATTGATGACATAGTCGATGCGATGTGTCATCGACCAGTTGGTAAGACCCGTCGCGTTAGGCGCGATATAGTTGTTGCTCACACCCGCCGAATTGGGAACGGCAGGAAGGAACTTCTGCATGGCGACGGCAACTGCCGAGAACTCAGTGGAGGGGACCACATTGACTGCGGCTCCTGTCAGCACTGGATTGCCGTTCTTGCCCGTGGTTGTGCCGGGGCCATAGCCATACTGATAGCGACAGAAGCCGTTGGTGCTGTTCTTGGTGCAAGCCGCCTGCGAGGACGGATCGTAAATTGCCACACCCGTCGCACTGAAGTCGCCGCTTTGTTCGGCGAGAGTGGGGAAGGTGATCGGCGTCGGAGTCGCGCTACTGTAGCGGAAGCCGTTGTAGTTGCCGAAATAGAAAACCTTGTCCTTGAGCCCGCCAAAGGGAACCAGCGGGCCGCTGACGTTGATGCCGTATTCGTTGCTGTGCTCAACCGGCTTAACCGGCAAGCCGGTCGCCGGGTTTGGCGCCTTTCCGAAGAAGCCCCAAGTGTCCAGAGCGGTGTTGCGGAAGAACTCGTAAACCGATCCGTGGTACTTGTTTCCGCCCTGCTTGATGCTGTAGTTCATGACGCCCTGGCCCTCGTAAATCGCCGAGTAGCCGCTGGTCTGCAATTGGAACTGGTCGACCGCATCGACCGAGATGGCGGTCCATACATAGCGCGGGTCGCCGTTGCCTCCGGCGCGCACAAACGGGACGCCGTCGATATACACTGCCGAGACCGCGCCCTTGCTGCCAGAGCCGTTGACCACGCCGGTGTTGGTGGTGGCGTTGCCGTTGGTTTCATTGCCCTGCACGCCAGGCATCAGGTAGACAAAGTCAGTGGCGCGCCGCTGATCGGCGTTGCCGTAAGCACCCATTTCAATGGGCAACTCCGAGTACATCTCGCTTTCCATCGTTGAACCGAGCGTCGCGTTGCTGGTCTCCAACTGCGGCGGCTCGGCGGTTACTGTGATCTGCTGGTTGGCAGCGCCCACGGTCAGCACCGGGTTATAGGTCTGCATCTCCATGGCGTTGACATGGATATTCTCTTGCGTCAGCTTCTCAAAGCCTTTGGCTTCCGTGACCACCGAATAGATGCCGGGATCGAGGTTCGAGAAGTTGTACGCTCCGGCGCCCGTGGTCGTGGTGAACCAGGAGATGTTTGTGGCGGTGTTGGTGACCATCACCGACGCGTCGGGAATCACGGCCCCACTTGGGTCTTTCACCGTGCCGGTAATCGCTCCTTTTCCAGTCAGCTGCGCCAGCGCGCTGAAAGGCATTGTCATGGCGAGGGCCAGAAGCAGCAGCCACCCCCGCTGGAATGTGCGGAGGTACCCGCGCCTCCGGTTAAATGTTGCACCAATTCTGAACCGTATCTCTGCGGCCATACTTCTCATTCAAGCCTCCATAAATCACTGCGTGGCTTCGATTCATGATCAGCTCGATTGGCCTTTTTGGCAGGCTGGCCAATTGTGGTCTGACCACTCTGTTAGCGCAATTAGTGTCCAGCACAATGTGACCCACTGTCAAGCGAGAAATTCTTCCCGGGCACAAATCTGGAGTAAGAGGCTTATATTCATAATCTTTCGCAATGCTCTGCAATTATTCCTCAATTGAACTGGTCGGACCTTAAGGAACGGAGGTTGGCACTCTCTTCGGACCCATCGGCGCTTTGGGGCAGGCTCTTTGTGCTTAGGACACACCCCCCTTGGCGGAGAGGCTCTTCTGCATGGGAAGGGGAATCATCGTCTTCAAAGGGATAGTAGATCTATTAACGTGTTTTGAATGATATATATGTTTCGATATTGGAAACATTGTTCCATTTGAACTGGTCAGACCTTCCAGCGAAATTGCCGACTGTACCATGACCTTGGTACTGTTCCCCGTTTGCACATGTCCGAGCACAGCGCCGCCGGAACAGCCGAGAAATTGAGTGGGGATCGGTGACCGTGGCCCCACCCAGTGACCTCCCAGGACCATTCAGCTGAATGCTCCCAAGTCAGATCAATGAACTGAGGATTCCAGGTTTGCCGGGAGCTTCTTGGGCTTGGCGGCGGCTTTGCCTGCCTTCCGCTCCGGTGGGCGTTCCATATCCTGCGCGGTTTGCGCCATACGCAGATGCTGCTCCATGAGCCTGCGCGCCTCTTCCGGGTTTCTTGCGCGAATCGCGCGGTAGATCAGCCGGTGCATCTCAGCGGATTCGCGCATGTCGATGGAGCGCTCCACTGTCTTGCGGCGCTTGTCGTACATGGCCGAGGTGATGGTTTCCATCAGAGCCGCAAGGATCGGGTTGCCGGAGGCCTGGGAGAGAATGCGGTGGAAAAGCACGTCGTGCACCAGGAATTCGGTGGGACTATCGACAGAGGCGAAGATTTCGGCAACCTCTTCGGCCAGCGCGGTATGGTGTTCTTCCTTACCGCGTTCGGCGGCCAGTGCGGCAAGATTGCTTTCAAGAATCAGGCGCGCCTCAAACATATGCCAAGTCTGAAAGCCGTGCAGCGCGCCCATCAGGCTGAAGGACGACTTGCCAAATTCCGGCGGACCATCGGCCACAAAGGTGCCCACCCCGTGCTTTACCTTCATTACCCCCATCGCCGACAGGTAGCCTATGCCCGTGCGTAGGCTGGCGCGGCTGATGTTCAGCGCACGCGCAAATTCACGCTCAGGGGGAATCTTATCGCCTGGCTTCAGCGTTCCATTCTCGATGAGCGAGCGAATATGGTTGACCACCTGCATGGTCCGGTGGGTATCGGGTAGTTCCTTTATCATCCGCGGCATATACGGCAGACACCTTCTTGCATTGCCTGAAATGCGGGGCAAAACGAGATTAACACCCAAGGCCCGCTCCGTGCGCTGGAAAAAAATCTCCAATCCTCTGGAGTTCCTCGCCGAGATGTGTATACTGTGGTCTGACCTCTATCGTGGTCTGACCTTAGCGCCGCTCCGCGAAAGGGTAGAGCCGAGTTATGTTGATACACGAAGATCGATTGTTTCCATCTGAGCCGGATGCGCGCCGCGTGGCGAAAGCCCTTTATGCCGAAATACATGCGCTGCCCATTGTGAGCCCGCA
>Ga0181520_10002525_pt1 | contig 33764 bp, 28 predicted proteins | sample PEATcosm2014_Bin_29_FD_132451 | JGI IMG/M metagenome (GOLD analysis project Ga0181520, IMG submission 132451) | Peatland microbial communities from MTU Mesocosm Facility, Houghton, MI, USA - PEATcosm2014_Bin02_30_metaG | ecosystem: Environmental > Terrestrial > Soil > Wetlands > Peat | place...
GGTCTACGCCGTGGAGCGCTGCCTGAAGCTCCCCTTTCCCCCCGAATCCCTCTTGGGAGTCGGGGCTGCTCTGGCAGACCTGCGAATGCTCGCAGCGCCTCCCCTGGCTGCCGCGTTCGTGCTTTCCGGGGTCATCGCCCCCAGCCGGACATCACGATGGGCGTTGCTCGCAGCGGCAGGGATCGAGGGCGCGGTGGCGGTGTACGCAGTTCTCGAATGGTATGCCGGGTGCTGCTTCATCTGAACATCGTGTTCGGCGTTCTTGTTCCGCCCGTCTTGCCCAGGCACCCGCTGACCAGCCCGACGATGCCCATGTCCGCTGGATATATCCTGGCGAGATCACGGTCGAGATGGGGGGCGATGCGCCCAGAGCGGGCGGCAGGTTCTTCTGCGAGCATGGTCAGATCCACATCGACCGCAACCGATTCAACATCGTGCCGGAGGAGTTGAAGCGGGAGCTACTGTGTGGAGTCGATGTCGCCGAATCGGACGAGGCGGACCACATGAGGAACTTCCTGGCATGCGTCCGCACTCGCCGTCGCCCGCACGCCGACGTGGAGGTCGGGCAGCGGTCGGTGACCGTCGCCCACCTCGGCAACATCTCCCGATGGGTCGGCGGCAGGCTGGAGTGGGACTCGGTCGCAGAGAGGTTCAGGAACGACGACAAGGCGAACGGTCATCTCGACAGGGAGCGGCGGAAGGAGTACGAGCTGCCCTCAACGTGACCCGAAACCTTTGCCGGGCAAAAGGAAGACCCTCCAGATCGCCTGGGAAACGATCCCGAGGGCACCCCGAAGAAATCACGGGTGTCGCCCATCGCCTTAATAATGCCCGCCCAAGTCGGACGAAACCGCATCAAGTCCCGTCCTGCCCTGGTTTTATGGGGGTGCAGTGAGGTCTGCTCTCGATGGGGTCGGAGTTGGTCGCGCAGTGAGAGTTGGGGGAAGCCACGACACGGTCGTGGAAAGAGCGGGCTTAGCCCAGTCAGCGGAACACCCGCACGACACCCGAACAGGAGCGGTTCCAAAGCCCGTTTCCCCGTGCCGCAGGCATCTTGGCGGGGTGCGCTCTTTTCCGCTCAGATCGCCCTCGTGTCCCCTCACGAGCGGCGGGGCGGCGTGGGGGCGGGGGCGGTCGCGCAATGAGACTTGGAGGGAAGGGGAGGGGTTCCCTCGCCAGGCACGAAGCGGCAGGCGATGCCGTCGGTGCCCCTGCGAGTCCGCCCCCGCACGCCCTCGCCCCTGACATTGGAGACCCCTCGAAGCGGCTGGAAGGGGCGAGGGAGGCGAGCGGAAGGGAGGGCTAAACCCTTTCACAAAAACATCTTACGCCGTTATGGTATTTTGTTTCATACATCAGGCGCTCGTGATACCCTCAATGCAAACGCAAACTTAGCACAGGCCGTGGGCCAATTTCAAGAGAAAGAATTAGGCCAGTAGCTCAGTCGCGCCGCGGCGTAGGTTGGCCGACGAGTTGCTCGAGCTCCGCGACGGCGCGCTCCAACTCCTCGACCAAGGCGTTGCTGCCCTGCTGCTTGAGCGAGTCGACGACCGCGCGATAATACCACAGCGTGCCCTCGCGACCGCCGCGAAACATCGCCCACAGCGACTCGCCGTAGCGGCGGTATTCGCGGAGGATCGAACGGATGTTGTGCAATTTGTCGGCCGCCGTGACCAGCCGCACCGACGACGATGCGTGCTGCAAGCGGGCGAGATAGGCCTCTTTCCGCGGCCGCCACGGCGGCTTGGGCATCTCGGCCGTATCGGTGCAGGCTTCGACAATCTGCGCGACCGGCTCGCCGAAGCGGCGGCGAATCTCGGCCAAGGTCAGCAGACCGCCCTGGTCCTCCACGGCGTCGTGCAGCAGCGCCGCTATGGCCTCGTCTTCGCTGCCGCCGTGTTCCATGACCGTGGCGGCGACGGCCAACAAATGGGTCAGGTACGGCCCGCCGGAGAACTTGCGTTCCTGCTCGCCGTGCAGTGCGGCCGCATAAGCGATGGCGTCGAAAAAGCGGGGAGTAATATGCATGGAAAACTGCAGGGCAAGGGGGACGTAACGGTTCACGCCCGCGTAGACGCGGCGTCTCGCCGAGTTGTTCGGTGTTATCGGGGCTCGTTTGCCCACATAAAGCGGCGAGACGCCGCTTCTACGGTCGGGGACAGTCCCGGTGGGACGTCAATTGCTGCTCGTGACGTGCCCCGCCTGGCCACCTTCATAGACGCTGAACTCGGCCCACACGGGCAGATGGTCGGACACTTCTTGCACTCCCGGCAGGGTCAGCTCGAACTCCCGCATCATGTCCACCACCTCGACGCGGCCGGTGAACTCGCAGGTCGCCCGGCGATCGAGGAGAATATTGTCGAGCAGGTTGGCCCCGCGCGCGGTGGTGGGGATGCCGGAGACGAGCGCGGTCACGCCCAGCAGCTTGCCCAATTGGCCCAAGTGCTGGTCGTCGCTCTCCAGGTCGCCCAGCAAGATGACGTCGTCCTCGCCGCGGCCGTCGTCGCGCACGGCACGAAACACCTCGGCCAGCACGTCCAGCTCGGTCGTGGCATGGTCCGGGTCGGTCTCCACGTTGACCAGATTGAAGGTGAACGCCTGGGCCGGATCGGGGCCACGCACGCGAAACAGTCCGACCAGCGGTTTGATGCGGAGCCGTCCCTGCCGATCGTCGACAAAATGCACGGTCGTCCGATCGACCTCGATCCGCGTTCGATCGAAGAGGAACGCGCTGTAATGCTCCACCGCGTCGCGCTGCTGCGTGGGACAGGTCGCGAAATCGTAGCTCCGGCCGCTCGTGGCGTTGAGCTGCTCGATCAGGCGAACCAGCACGCCTTGGTTCTTCCCCCGCACGCCCTGAATGGCGATCAGGTCGAAGCGGGGCAAGAGCCGCATCAGCACGTCGTTCACACGGCGGTTGGCCAGCTTCGTGTCGTCGAGCCGGCCAAGCTGGTAGGTGGCAATGCGGATGGTGGGACGAAGCGGCCCCGCCGGCGGCTCGACAGACGATCCGCCACCCAGGACCGCCGGGCTGCCCCGGGGGACGATCTTCCAACAGGGCTTGCCGTTCTCTTGCTGCGATTGAATCTCGTAGTTCAACGAGAAGTAGACCCCGCCGACCCCGACGGCAGCCACCAGTGCGATAAGCAGTTGCTTGGGCATGGCCACTAAGGTATCCGATTGCCCGCGGTTGGCTCCACATCAATTTGGGGGGTAAAGACTCGGAAAAAGCCCGTACCGTTGGCAATCTGCGGGATTTTCGTTGCCCGATTTTTCCCCCGCTTCGTATACTGGAAGGAGCGTAACCGCGAGACCCCCATGAATCGTATCGTCATCACCGCAGCCGCAGTTCTGCTCGTTTTCGCGGCCGTAGGCAGCGCCCGGGCCGAAGTCTTCGTCTTGGTAGGGGGGGGCCGGGTCACGGGCGAATTGCTGAACCGCGACGAGTCGCCCCGGCGGCAATACGTCATCCAAACGGCCGACGGCGCCCGCGTCACGCTCGATGCCGCCCAGGTCCGACAGGTCCTCCGGCCGCGCCCCGACGAGGTCGAGTACGAGCGAATCCGTCCCACGTATGCTGACACCCCGGCGGCCCAATGGGAGTTGGCCCAATGGTGCCGCGAGCATCGGCTGTCGGCCCAACGCGAGGTGCACCTGCGGCGGGTGATCGAACTGGATCCCAATCATGCCGAGGCCCGTCACGCCTTGGGCTATAGCCAGATCGACGGCAAGTGGGCCACCCGCGCCGAAGTGATGACCGAGCGGGGTTATAAGCTCTACAAAGGCCAGTGGAAGTTGCAGCAGGAAATCGACCTGGCCGAGAAGAAGCGAAAACAGGATGCTGCCCAGCAGGAGTGGATGCGGAAGTTGAAGATGTGGCGCGGTTGGCTGGCCGGCGACCGCCAGCAGCAGGCCGCCGAGAACATCCGCACGATCAACGATCCCGCGGCCGTTAAGGGGTTGGCGCTGGGGTTGCGCAACGATTCATCCCCGCCGGCATGTCTCCTGTACATCGAGGCGCTGGCGAAGCTCGACACGCCGGAAGCGGCCAAGGCCTTGGCCATTGCGTCGATCTCCGATCCGGTGGAAGAGGTGCGACTGAGCTGCCTCGACCACCTGCAAACCAAACCGCGCCCGGAAGTCGTCGCCTACTACATCGCCAAACTGGGAGACAAGAAAAGCGATAACAAGACGATCAATCTGGCGGCGATCGGCCTGAGCCGGATGAAAGACCCCTCGGCCATCGGCCCGCTGATCGATGCCCTGGTCACCATTCACAAGTTCAAAATCGTCAAGCAGGGGGGCGACAACGCGATGAGCGGCACCTTTGGCACCGGCCCCCGCGGCGCGGGCGCGCCGGGCGGCGGCACGAGCATGTCGGCCGGCGGCGGGCCGACCTTCATCCGTCAACCGATCAGCAATCAAGCCGTGCTCGATGCGTTGGTGGCGCTGACCGGCCAGAACTTCAACTTTGACAAGCAGGCCTGGAAATACTGGTACGCCGCCCAGAAGAAGCCGCGGGACGGGCTCGACGCCAGGAGAAACTAAGCAGCTTTACCCCTTCCTTCGCCACACCGGCCGCACGGCCGACAGCGCTACGCGGTCCTCCAGGTTCGGCCGGAAGATCGTCAAAATCAAGAGCGGCAGATACCAGCCCATGTAGAGACTGCCGTAATGGGCGTGCCAGAACTGCGTGGCCAGCATCACGGCCGTGGAGCAGCTCAGCAGCGTACCGAGGTTCTTTTGCGCCGGCCAGAGGGCCAGGCCGCCGCACATGGCCACAAACGCCGCCAGCACCGGAATGCGATACGGCGGGGCATAGTATTCCCAAAAGCCAAAGCGGGGCGCGTGGAGCGGATTCCGCCAGCCGAACATCTGTTCCAACCGGGGCAGGAAAGTGCCCGCCTCGGGGGAAGTCAGTACCAGGACGGCCACTAAGATCGCCAGCACGACGAACACGCCCAGGGCGAAGCGGATCAAGCCCCGCCGCCAATAGAACCCGCACCAGAGCGGCAGCAGGAAGAGCGGATAGTAGATCAGCCCTCCCGCCAGTCCCAGCAGCATTCCCGAAATCGTGGGGCGGCGATAGGCGGCCACGGCCCACACCAGCAGCATGGCGGGCACCACGTGATCGACCTGACTGGTGAACTGGCTGGTGTAGAAGGTCAGCAGGTAGAGCGTCGCGGCGGCCACGCCGGTATGGATATTGTCGAAATGGCGGAAACCGATCCAGATCATGCCCAGCAGCACGGCCAGGTGCGCGAAGATGACCACGGCGCGGGTGGCGGCCACGCGAATCAACGTCTGCCGATAGACCTCGGGATGCTTTTCGTCGACCGAGTCCGGGATCTTCTGGTTCGCATATCCGGCGAAGGTGTAAAAGAAATCGCACCCGGGGCTGGCGTTGGCCGGCGTCTCCTGCCCGGCCAGCAACCATTCCAAGCGCTCGGGCGGCCGGGTGATGACATTGGCCATCAAAAAGACCAGCAGGGCGATGCCGGTGAAGGTCAATCCGCTGGCCGACAGGTTGGGTTCCAAGAGCGGCCGGCGCAGCATGACGGGGTCGAGCAGCAGGCGGATCAGGAAGAACGCGCCGACGGCGAACAGCCACACGTATCCCGCCCGGCACCAGTCGGGCGCTTGTTTGAGGAGGCCGTAATAGACCAGCAGCAGCCCCGGCGAGAAAGCGATGAGCCCCGCAAGGTCGAGGTTCCGCACGCTCCAAAAGCGGCGGAACTTGAAATAGGTTCCGATCAGCATCAGCGCGGAGATGTACGCCCAGGTGGTCGGATTCAGTTTGTAGTCAAAAAGGATCTCCTGCATGGAATTTCAGAATACAGGTCTGGTGGGAGTTTACAACCCCCCTCGCCGCGGTGCGGCAGGTAGGGAAGAATGCGGCGATTCTGCCGCCGCCCCGCGACGGCGCTTACGAGATGACATTGCCCAGGCGGTTCTGGGCCTCCTCGGCCCAGGGACTATCCGCCGCCTGGGCCAAAAAAATGCGCCAATGCTCTTCCGCCCGTTCGCGCTCGCTCATCTCGTCGAGCGTGCGCGCCAGATGGTAGCGGACGTCGGCATAGTCGGGGTGATAACGCAGCGCGCCTTCGAAGGCGGCCACGGCCAATTCGCGCTGGCCCGTCTCGGCCAACACGCAGCCGAGATTGGCCCGCGCCTCAACGTAATCTTCATCCAGTTCGACGGCCATGTAGTACCGTTCCCGGGCCCCGCCCAGATCGCCCTGGCGATAGAGCAACTCGGCCACCTGGAAACAGATTTCGGCCTTCGGGCCGGCGGCGGCCATGGCCGCCCGATACATCTCGGCCGCGGCCGCCAACTGACCGTCCTCCTCCAGCTCGGCCGCCAGCCGGCACATTTGCTCGGCCGAGGTGGGCACGGCCTGCGGGGACGTGGGCTCGCCCTCCCACGCGTCGAAGTCGAAGCGCAACTGCCCGCCCGGCTCGATCAACCCGTCGCCTTGCCGCAGCAGAATCTTCTTGCCCTGCACGATGACCGAAAGCTGGACCAGCGGGCGGGCGACGCCGGGAAAAAAGCGGGCCAACGCTTCGAGCTGCTTTTCGATCGCCCGCGGCGAGACGCCCGCCGCCAGCAGCTCGGCCAGCCGCCGCGCGGTGGCCACCTCCTGGAAGTCGAAGTAGGGGAGTCGCCGCACCTCGCGGACGGCACGATCAGCCCCCGCCGGTGCCAGCGGCGAATCACGGCCACCGATACGCCCAGCCACTGGGCCAACATGGCCGGTGTGTAGAGCCGATGAATTTCGTGCTCCGCTTCGACCAGCCCCAGGCGTTGCCAGAGCTGCGTCTCGCTGATGACCTCGATCGCTCCCCGCTCCACCTGCCGCCGCGTGGCCTCGTCGAACCAATCGCCCTGGCCCGCCGTCGAACCGAGCGGGAAATCCTCCTCGCCGATCACGATCAGGTGGGCCGACGCGTCGGGGCGGTCGAGCACCGTGGCCCCCTCCCGGCGGACCAGTTGGGCAACGTCGCGTTTCGCCATGCTGGCCAATTTGCCGACAAAGGCGATCCGCTGGTCGCGAAGAAGCTCGGCAGTGTTCTCGTCGGCAGGCATCGAGTGCGGATCTCTTCAACCGTGAAGTATCTCGTTCACAGCTTAACGTAAATCTTCTTCCAATCCAGAATGGCCGCGGTCAGGTAGGTCAAGAACATCACGGCCCCGAAACCGGCCACGCAAACCACCAGCGAGACGTTGCCAGGCAGGACGACGTTTTCGCCCAAAATCAGCACGGAACTGAGCATGTACAAGAGCAAGGCATTTCGTCCCAGGGCCTCAAGCGGCGGAATGGAGAGATGCAACTGCTCCGCAATCACCATGAATAGCAGCAGCCCACACGCGCAGCTTCCCGTCGATAACAACACGTAAGAAACGGAGACCAGGTGCTTGTTGAAGGGAACGAACGGATTCAGCGCCACCGCCAGCACGATCAGGATCGCTCCCGTCGTCGCCAGCCAGGCAACTCTCGAGGCGTAGGGTTTTTCCTTCAACCAGGCGGACAGGCAGGAGCCCGAAATGTGAATGAAAAGCACGGAAAACGTTCCCAGGGCCTCGACCAGGGCGCCGGGCGAGCCGGAACGGTCAACCGTCTTGCTCCATAACAAGTACATGCCCACCTGATAGGCGATCAGGCTAAGCGACGCGATCGTGAGCCGGGCGACCGGCGGCAAGAACAAGAGCGGCAAAGCCAACAGCCCTGTCACGCCCAACGTTTCCAAAATGTCCCAGGGGTGATTTTCGACCAGCAACGTTCCCAGAAAACCGTAACCGATCAGAATCGCCCCGCGAATGAGAAAGTGGAGGATCGTCTTGGCGACACCGTTGCGGTTGACTCTCGACCGGAACGAAAGCTGCGCCGCGTAGCCCATGGCGAACAAAAACATGGGCATGACAATGTCGGGCAACGTATAACCGTCCGCCGCCGCGTGCTGCAAGTAAGAAGGCACACGCTCGTAATGCGCCAGCGCATTGGCAAAAACCATCAGCAGGACGGCCAAGCCGCGGAACTGATCCAGGTGGAGAAGACGGCTCTTTGCTTCCATAACCGTCTTATGATAAGGGAGAAACCGGAAACGGTCCATCCCATGGGCACGGCTTTATCGCATCCCCGGCCGGACCGCCTCACGTGCTCTTCGAGGGATACGTGCCGGACGGAGCGGGGCTGCTGTTCGCGGGCGGCGGCACCGCCTTCAAGGGCCGTTTCTCCTCCGTTCCCGCGGGCGGGGCCACCGTGGGGCTCGGCCCAAGCTCCGGCTTCATGTCTGCCGGGGCCGGCTTCGCTGGCGTCGGCTGGGGACCATCTGGCGGCGTAGTGGTCACGGGCGGCGGTGGCAAAACCGTCGCCGGGGCGCCCATCGCCGGCGGCGGTTGCGGACCGGCCGCCGGAGCACCCATCATCGGTGCCGCCGGTACCGCGGGCACGACAGGCACCACGGGGACGACCGGGGCCGCCACCAGCGGTTCGCCGCAGGCATCCAACGGCACGCGGTAGCAAACCAGCCGCGGCACGTTGCAGGTGTACGTTATGGGAATTTGCCTCTCCACGCAGTGCGGCACGCGGATCGTTTGCGGCTCGGCCACGATGCGGCACACCTGGTACGGCACCCGCTCGACCCGCTCCTCATACACCATCCGGCAGGTCGTCACCGGGACGCGGCGCACCTGCTGCTCGGCAACCACGCGGCACACCTGCACCGGCACTTTGCGGACCATCTGTTCGGGCACGTACTTGCAGACCTGCATCGGCACTTGCTGGCTGACCGTCTGCGGCACGAGCGTCGTCTGCGGCACTTGCAGGGCCACCACGTTGGGGTGCCAGACTCGCTGCACTTCCCACGTGCCGCGGGGCGTCTGCGTCCAGTATAAGCCGGGGTGTTGATACACGGTTCGACCCGTCACCGGGTCCACCGTGCACGTGCCCGGCTGCCAGGTAAGCCGCGTGATGGGCAACCCGGGTTTCATGACGACCTGCTCGGAAGCGCAGCCGTGATCTTCGTATTGGGTCCGGTACGTCGTCACCGGTTGCATGACGGTGTGGCACTCGGTGCGATAGGCCGTCTCGTAGACGGGCCGCATGACCGTGTAGGCCTCTTCGCGCTCGGCCGTTTCCACCACCTGCCGTTGCACGGTGTACGTCTCTTCGTGTACCGCGGTCTCCATCACCGGCCGGGCGACCGTGTAGCGATTCTCGCGGACCGCCGTCTCCCAAACCGGCCGGTAGCTCGTCACCTGCCGCTCCTCGCAAACCGTCTCGTACTCGGTGCGGAAGGCGGTGAACTGCCGCGGCTCGTAGACCGTCTGGTACTCGATGCGATAGGTCTGGCCGGTCGCACACGTCACACAGGCCGACGAAGGACAATCCTGGGCGGCGGCCGACGCCGCAAGGGCCAACAGGACCGAGAAAACCGCCGCACTACGAACCGCCGCGCTCATCGTAGATCTCCTTCCCTGCCGCTGCCGGGCTCGCCGGCAGGGCGCAATAACCAACGCTCAAGAAACTCTCCACATGAGTCTGGCAGATAACTGGTAAAACGCAAATGGCGGGCCGCCCGGCCGGCAGCGGATTCGATCGCAACTCGAACGGGCGAAGAAGGTTAACGAGAACCAGAAAATTTCAAGTTTTTCTCCTCCCCCGCCGAGCAACCACCCGCACCGATCGCCGCGCAAGTCGCGTGCTGCCAGACGTTTGCAGCTAGAGTTTGCCCAATCGTCATAAACGGACCGTAGACAACGTTTCGTACCCCGATATTGCCAAATCGTCGGATGTTACGGTTGGCTTGCCCAACCACGCCCTCCGCACTGCTGAACAAGCCAGCAGCGGCACCCAAACCGGCGGTTCACCGTCATCCTTGGCTGCCGGCGCGTGGCGTCTTCCGTTGCTCCCACGCATCGGCGACAATCGTGGGAATGCGATATCTCGATCTCACCCTGCCGACCGCCGCGGAGAATCTGGCGCTGGACGAAGCGCTGTTGGAAGAAGCGGAATCCCGGCCACCGCTGGAAACCTTGCGCCTGTGGGAGTCGCCGCAACCGATGGTCGTGATCGGGCGTTCGTCGCGGTTGGAAACCGAAGTCGACGTCGACGCCTGTAGTGCCCTGGGCATCCCCGTCCTGCGCCGCATCAGCGGCGGAGCGGCAGTCGTCGCGGGGCCGGGCTGCCTGATGTACGCCTTGGTGCTCAGCTATCAGTTACGGCCGCACTTGCGCGCACTCAGCCAGGCCCACCGTCATGTGCTCGGCACGCTGGCCGCGGCGTTGGAACGCCTGGCGCCGGGCATCGTCTGCCGCGGCACCAGCGACCTGGTCCTTGATGGGCGGAAGTTCTCCGGCAACAGTGCCCGCTGCCGCCGCCACCATCTGCTCTACCACGGCACGTTGCTGTACGATTTTCCGCTCGCGCTGGTGGGCCGTTGTTTGAAGATGCCGCCGCGAATGCCCGATTACCGCGCTGGCCGGCCGCACGGGGGTTTCGTTACCAATTTGCCGCTCGGCGTAGCTGCGCTCCGGCAAGCGGTCGTCGAGGCCTGGGACGCCCGCGAACCGTGCCCCGATTGGCCCGCCGCCCGCGTGACCCATCTCATCGGCGAGAAGTACGGCCGGCCGCAGTGGAACGGCGGCTATTGATCTTTGCCAACGTATTCGTTGTTCCCCGTTTAGCCGGCGTGCTTGCACGCCGCGAAAATGCCGGGAATGTTGGCACTCGGCGCGACGGTGGAATCGGCGGCGCCCTCTCGAGCCTTCGGCACCCCGATAGACGAGCTATCGGGGCTACCCAGGTATCAAGCGGCTTTCACAGCCGAGGGCGGCCGTGCCACATCTTGGAACCGGCGGATGTCACAGAAAGCTCATCGCCACGCCTGCCAGCAGCAGCGCCAGCGACCACAAAGCCTCCCAACTGCGGTTGGCCACGGCGTACACCACGCCGGCATAGACCAGTCCCGCACAGCAGAGGCAGAACAGGGCCGGCGTGAGCGGATAACCCGGCACGCGGTAGGGCCGGGCCGTGGCCGGCTCGCGGTGCCGCAGCACGAATACGGACGCGCCGACGAGCATCAAAAAGAACCAAAACGCCGGGGTGGTGAACTTCACCATGCTCTCGAATCCGGTCCGGCTCAGTCCGAACCACACGGCCAAGAGCAAGGTGATCGCACCCTGGACGAGCAACGAGCAAACTGGCGTGCCGCGGCGGGCGTTCCAGCGACCCAGCCAGGCGTAGAGCCGGTGCTCGCGGCCCATGGCGTAATAGATCCTCGCCCCGGTAAAGATCTGGCCGTTGATCGCGCCCAGGGCGGAAATGCAAATCAGCAGGCTGACGGCTGAGCCGGCCCAGGGTCCGATGCCCAATTCGAGCACGTCGGCAGCCACGGTAGCATGCCGCGCACCGTCAAATCCCAGACTGTGCAGAAAGGCCAGGTTGACCACCACGTAGATGGCCGTCACGGCCACCGTGCCGATCAGCAGGGCGCGGAGGATGTTCTTCCGCGGCTCCTTCACTTCCGCGCCCACGTAGGCCATCTCGTTCCAGCCGCCGTAGGTGAACAGAACGAAGATCATCGCTAGGCTGAGATCGCTCCAGGAAAGGCCGGCCGCCGCCGGGGCCGCCGCTGCCGTTGTTGCCGCCGGCGCGGCATGGAGAAGGCCCACCACGACGATCGCCGCCAATCCGAGGACTTTGGCGGTGGTGAGCACATTCTGCGTCCATTTTCCTTCCCGCACGCCGAGCAGGTTGACCGCCGTCAATACAACAATGGAGCTCGCGGCGTACAGAACGAGGACATGCCCGCCGCGTTCGCCTTCCGCGCGCGGCCAAATGCGGTTGGCATACTCGGCAAAGGCATAAGCCATGGCGCCGATCGAACCGGGCCGAACGATCCAGAGTTGGCACCAGGCAAAGAGAAACCCAACCTCGCGGCCGAAGGCGCGGGTCAGATACACGTAATCGCCCCCTTCCTGCGGATACGCCGTAGCCAGTTCGGCATAGCAAAGGGCCCCGATCAACGACAACGCTCCGCCGAGCAGCCATAGGCCCACCAGCCACATCGCATTGGGAGCCAGGCGGGCCACATCGGGACTGCTGCGATAGATCCCCGCCGCGATGATGATCCCCACGATGATGCACGTGGAGTCAAACAGGGTCAATTCCTGGCGCGGGGAGCCCAGCGATGGTGGCTGTTGCTGCGGTAATTCCATGACGCAATTATTCGTCCAATCGGGCATTCTACCAAGGATACGACGAAATGGCGCGTCGCAAGCAGTCCCGATGCTTCTCTTCCGCCAAGATCGCTCTCGCCACGGTCTGCGCAAAAAAAACCGGAGACTGCCTTCTGGAAAGGGGTAATCCAGAAGGCAATCGCCGGCAGGGGAGCACGTGGCGATCGTGAACTAACGCGTATGGGTTGCTAGGCGCTCGAATTAGGACTTCGGATACACCTTCTCTCGCGATGCGGTAGTTCTGTGGTCCCGATCACCACGGCTCTAGTTTGCATAGCGAGGATCGACGTCGAACCGGGCCACGCCCCGGCAGCTTTTTTTGCCCCGTTCGCGGAATGATGGCTCCGCGCCGCCCGCGGTGACGTTTGTAGGGACGGTAGCGACCATAAGGCCCTGCCGCACAATGCTGCCGCGACCTATATTTTCGAAAGGAGCGACGGCCATGGCAACGGACAAGGAACCGGCGGGCGACACCGCGAAATCGGCCGGCGAGGCGGCCTCGCCGACCATCCAGATCCAACGCTTGCTCGATCGGCTGCAAACAGGCGATGACGCGGCCCGCGGAGAGTTGATCGGCTGCGCCTGCGCCCGCCTGGAGCGGCTCACTCGCAAGATGCTGCGCAGTTGGGAACGCGTGCACCGCTGGGAGCAGACCGGCGACGTGATGCAAAGCGCCACGATGCGACTCTATCGCAGTCTGGCGGAGACGCGGCCGGCTCGCCCCGTCGATTTTTTCCGTCTGGCGGCGCTCCACATTCGCCGCGAATTACACGATCTGGCCAAGCACTATTACGGTCCTCACGGCATCGGGGCAAACCATGCGACGGCCGCCTGGAAGCGCAACGACGACGGCGACGGCAGCGAACCGGCCTACGAGGCCGTCGACGGTGAAGATCCGGCCAACCTCGCGGCGTGGACCGAATTCCATGACCAGGTCGGCCAGCTTCCCGACGACGAGCGGGCGGTGTTCGACCTGCTCTGGTATCAGGAGTTGTCGCAAGCCGAAGCGGCCACCCTGCTCTCGATTTCCGAGCGGACGCTGAAACGCCGCTGGGCGTCGGCCCGGCTGCGGCTCCACGAACTGCTGGCCGGTGTCCTGCCCGATGCCGCGTGCGCCACCCCGGCTTGAAGCGGCGCCCCCTTGCCCATGAGCCCGAAACTGCCATGCCCGAGGAAAGCGATCTGCTGGACCTTGTTGTGCAGTGGGAGGAGCTTCGGGCGGCAGGCCGGACGATCTCGGCCGAGGATCTCTGCCGCGACTGCCCCGAACTGCTCGATCGAGTCAAGGATCGCCTGCAAGCGCTCGGCAGAATGGACAAGGTGCTGAAAGACGAGGTGCCGCCGCCCCCGGCCACGATTACGTTCGATCACGATTCACCCTTAAAGAGCCCGTCCGCCTGCGCGGTGACGATGGGCCGTTGGCCGTCGATCCCCGGCTACCAGATTGTCGAGGAGTTGAGCCAGGGCGGCATGGGCATCGTCTATAAAGCCCGGCAGCTTGGACTGGAGCGGATGGTGGCCATCAAGACCATGCTCCCGGGCGGGCCGGCCGGCGAGGAGCAGCGGGCCCGTTTCCTCCGCGAAGCGAAGCTGATGGCCATGTTGCAGCACCCTAACATCCTGCCCATCTACGAGGTCGGCCAGTATCAAGGGATCCCGTTCCTGACGATGGAATACGCAGACGGCGGCACGCTGTCGCAATCGCTCGGGGGCAAGCCCATGCCGCCGCGACAAGCGGCCGAGCTGACCGCGGTCCTGGCTCGGGCGGTCCACTATGCCCACCAGCGCGGTGTGATCCATCGCGATCTGAAACCGGCGAACGTCCTGTTGACGGTCGACGGCACGCCGAAGATCGGCGATTTCGGGCTGGCCAAGTGTTTCGAGTCGCCCACCGACCACACGCGGACGGGGGCGTTGCTCGGCACGCCCAGCTACATGGCCCCGGAACAGTTGGGCGACGGCTCGGTGAAAGCCGGACCGCCGGTCGATGTGTATGCCTTGGGGGCAACGCTTTATGAGCTGCTCAGCGGGCGGCCCCCCTTCCTGGCCGACAATGCCCTGGACACGCTGCAACTGGTGCGGCTGCAAGAACCCGTCTCCTTGCGGCGTTGGCAGCCGAAAATGCCCGCCGACCTGGACACCGTCGGGCTAAAATGCCTGGAAAAGGACCCGCGGCGGCGCTACCCGAGCGCCCAGGAGTTGGCCGACGATCTGGAGCGCTTTCTGCACGGCGAGCCGATCGCCGCCCGTCCGGCCGGGCTGTTCGAACGCTGCCGCCGCTGGAGCCGCATGCACCGCGCCGCTGCCGCCTTGATCGCTGCCGCCGCTTTGGCGCTCACGGTCATTCTGGTGCTTGTGCTCTCGTTCAACCATCGCCTTGCGGGCGAGCTTGCCCGCACCAACGCCGAGCACGAGCGAGTGCTGGCCACCAAGGAGCGACTGCATTGGGAGCTGACCAGCGAGGTGGCCGGGCGGCTCAATAGCGATCTTCGCGAACTGGCAGCCGTCCCTTCGACCATGGCCACCTTGTTGGAGAATCGCACCGATTGGGACGAAGCGGGGCTCGCGCGGACGATGCGCGACATGCTGGGGAAATCGCCGCTCATTTTCGGCGTCTGTGTGGCGATGGAGCCGTTCCAGTGGCGGGCCGATCGCCAGGATTTCGCCCTCTACATGTACCGCGGTCCCAAGGGGCTGGTCTCGCGGCAACTGCTGCCCCCCTTTTACCAGCCCTTCTACCGGCAGTGGGATTGGTACAAGATTGCCGCCGCCTCGCCGAGCGGCCGCTGGGGTGAGCCGTACGTTGGCCTGGGGGCCGACCAGACGCCGATGGTCACTTTTTCCGTGCCCATTCGCCGCGGGGGGCGATTCGTCGGCGTGGTGGCGGCCGATCTGGCCATCGATTACTTCCGCAAAATGCGCGTCAGCCTCGATGATCTGGAACTGGGGGCCGATTTCTACTGTTTTCTGTTTAGCCCCGGCGGCTGGATCCTGTCGCATTCCCAGGATTGCTACGAATTTCCCCGCCCGCAATCCGACCTCAACAAGCTGCTGGTCCATGCCGATTTCCGCCGCATTGTCGAGCGAATGCACAAGGAGACCAACGGTCAGGCGCGGGCCATCGACCCGCTTTCCGGCAAAGAGGCGACTTTCCTCTTTGCCCGGGTGCCCTCGGCGGGCTGGACGTTCGTGATCGTCAAGCAGTAATGGCAAAAAGGGGACTTCACTGATCATCAGTTGCCCAGTCAACCACAATCAGTGTCCCCTTTTTTCGTACCGTCGGCCGCATACAGAGCGGCCACGGCGTCATACGTCCCTTCCTGCGTCGCCAAGTCCAAGTCCGCTTTCTTGAGTTGCTCGATCTGCTGCCTCGAGCGATCCCGGATGCTCTGCCAGGCCTTGGCGAAATAGGCCATTCGCTCCGAATCATCCGCCGCCGGCGAGGCTTGCGTGGCGATCAGGCAGTCCGTCAAAACCTCCTCGGCCGGTGCCGCCGGATGCGCCGACAAGTAGTCGGAAACCATCTGGGCCACGGATTCCCAGTAGAAGGTCTCCCGATAGGGGCTGGCCTCGGCATAGAACATCGTGATCCAAGCCGCGCTATCCGGGCACCACTCGACGAGGTGGCCCACCTTCGACCAGATGGCCCGCAGCCGAACCTCCAGCTCTGCGGGCAGGCTTTTCCGGTTGATTTCCTTTTCGGAAGCCTTGGGCTTGCTGCTTTTCTTCTTGGCCATCGCCGAGACTCACAGTGGCAACAGGGACCAGGGAATTGCAGTTTACCAGGGCGAGGATTATCAAGGTAGTATTGGCCTGCTCGAAGGCCGACGAGGCCGTCCCTCACCCGACAATTGGGGGACTTGCCCCGCTGCTGTGTTGTACTAAACTTCGAACGGGCTGGGCAGACATGTTCTTTTGGCGTGCCAAAATCCGGTCGGCGTGGCGATGGGGAAGCAGAGCGATGGGAAGGGGCGGCAAGCACGCCGAGAAGAAGAAAGCTCAGCGGCTGGCCAGCGCCGGTTCTGCCGCCCGCTCGCCCAAGCCGGATGTTGCCGCCCTCGCCGTTGCCCCTGCCGGCGACCATGTCTCGCTGGAGGAGGTCCATGGCAGCGTGGCCCTGCCCGACCATGAGGCGGGTTTCTGGCGGCAGTTGCGGGCGTTCGTCGGGCCGGCCGTGCTCGTCAGCGTCGGCTACATGGACCCCGGCAACTGGGGCACCGATCTGCAAGGCGGGGCCCAGTTCAAGTACGGACTGCTGTGGGTCGTGGCCCTCTCCAGCCTGATGGCCATTTTCATGCAAGTGATCGCCGCCCGCCTGGGCGTGGTGACGGGCAAAGACCTGGCCCAGTGCTGCCGCGACTGGTACCCCCGCTGGACCCGCTGGCCCAACTGGCTGTTGTGCGAGGTAGCCATCGGCGCCTGCGACCTGGCCGAAGTCCTCGGCAGCGCCGTGGCGCTCAATCTGTTGTTCCATATTCCGCTCTTGTTGGCAGTCATCATCACGGGGCTGGACGTGCTGCTCGTGCTGGCCTTGCAGCGGTTCGGCATGCGAACCATCGAGGCGGTCGTGGCCCTGCTTGTGGCCACCATCGGCCTTTGCTACTTCCTGGAAATCTTCGTGCTCCCCCAGACCCGCCCGGACTTTGCGGAGATGGGGCTCGCGCTCGTGACGCCGGGCTTTCGCCGCGCCGGCATGATCTACGTGGCCATCGGCATCGTGGGGGCCACCGTGATGCCGCACAACCTCTACCTCCATTCGGCGCTGGTGCAAAGCCGCAAGCTGGAAAAAGACGCGAAATCCATCCGCCGCGCCATCCGCTTCAATACGATCGACTCGATGGTAGCGCTCATTGGTGCGTTTTTCGTCAACGCCGCGATCGTGGTGCTGGCCGCGATCGTCTTCTATGGCAAGGAAAGCGTGACCGTGCCGGATGGGCGAGTCATTACCTTCAGCCCGGACAGCGACTGGATTCGCGTGGCCTACCTGACGCTGGCGCCGTTGCTGGGCACCGCCATGGCCAGCACATTGTTTGCCGTGGCCCTGTTTGCCAGCGGCCAAAGCAGCACCATCACCGGCACGCTCGCCGGACAGGTGGTGATGGAAGGCTTCATGCACTGGCGGATTTCCCCCTGGATTCGCCGGCTCATCACCCGCGTGCTGGCCATCCTGCCGGCCATCCTGGTGATCGGGCTGCGCGGCCAGGGCAGCGTGACCGATCTGCTGACCTTGAGCCAGGTGGTGCTGGCCATGCAGCTCCCGCTGGCCATGTTCCCGCTCTTGCTCTTCACCAGCTCCCGCGAGAAAATGGGGCGGTGGAAGCTGGGCTGGTTCCTGATCCTCGGCGGCTGGGGCAGCGCGGTGGTGATTACCGCGATGGACCTTTACGGACTCCCCGACGTTATCCAACAGGCGTGGCGTGTCATCCTTGGTGGATGACCCCCCGCGCTAAACGACGAGAGTACCGATGTACCAGAAAATCCTCGTTACGCTCGATGCCACGGCGACCGACCGGGCGATCATCGAACACATCAAGAAGCTGGCCAAGCTGCTCGACAGCCGGGTCGTGCTGCTGCACGTGGCGACCGGTGCCGTGGCCCAATGGCGCGGCCCGGACGCCGGTGGCGAGGAGGTCGCCCAGGGCCGGGCCTACTTGGAGCAGATCAAGACCGAGTTCGAAAGCGTCGGCATCCCGGTTCAGGCGGAACTGGCCTACGGCGACGCGGCCAAGGAAATCATCCGCTGGGTGCACGAGAACGGCTGCGACCTGGTGGCGATGAGCACGCACGGACACCGTTGGCTGGGCGATCTGGTGTTCGGCACCACCGCTTGCGAAGTACGGCACACGCTCGCGGTGCCGGTGCTGCTGCTGAAGGCGAAGTGACGGCGTCTGAGCGTGGCCGGCGTTGACGTCGACCGGCAGCGCGTGATTCGATGCGGAGGACGGGGGACGCTATTCGCATGAAGGATCACGTTCGACGCTGGAGGGCTTGGGTGCGAAGCGCAGTGGACGGTTTTGACTGCAACCGTTCACGGGTCGGCGACCGTAGAAGCGGCGTCTCGCCGCTTTGTGCGGGCAAACGGGCTCCGATTACCCCGAACAACGCGCCGAGATGCCGCGTCTAGGGGGGTGTGAACGCATACGCTATGGCCGAACAAAAAGAGCCACCTGCAACGGATGGCTCGTGTTTGTTTCGGGTTTCTTTTGGATCGGCTACGCTATGCCGTCCGCGCTCGTCGTCGCCGGGCGTAAGCCAGCAGGCTGATGGCACCGAATCCGAGGAGGGCAAGAGTGGAGGGTTCGGGGACAGCTCGAACCAACGCGCTGCCGTGAAGCATATCGGCGTAATCGTGATAGATGTCGATCTCGGAACTGGGAAAGGCACCGGCCTCGCCGGTCATGTACCAAGAACTTCCAATGCCTATCTGCCCAGCAACGTAATCGTAGGGTGCTGGATTATAGTAAGCAAAATACGATACGTGGGAATTCCATGCATCGCTGCCAAGTTCTCCCTAGAGCGACAACAAACTCGTGACAGCCGGTACGTTCGCCGCGTCCCAATTACCTACATTTGGGACGCCCGCCGAGGTAAACATGGCATTGAGTTCGTCCTGAGTGGCGTAACGCCATCCCTCGAAAACACCCCCGACACCAAACTGGGAGGAGACGTAGTCATACGTCATGTCTACCGTCTGTGTGAGGTCAAGCCACTCCTTGTTGTTTGTTACATCCAACATGGCGAGACCGTCGCCGGCCACCTTCCAGTCTGCATTGATAACCACCGCGTTCGCGGAAACTGTAAAGAACGACGCCAACACCAGGATCAGTGCCAAAGCAGCCAAACACCCGAAAGAATTGCGGCGAGCCATGACGCTACCTCCCTCAAATAAGAGTGATCTTCGATTGCCGTACCCCACGTTGGGACCAGCTACGATTTCCTTCTTGCGTCCAAACCAAGCCGCCCTTGCGGCAACGGCGACACTTGGTGACGGACCGGTAACACGACGCTACACGGGCTTGATGCGGGCTTGGTTCAAACGGAGGGCAGCCAAAGGAGAGATAATCCGAAGGCAACGTGCGGCTATCCGCACGACGCAACCTCTCCCGTCAGGAAAGGCTCATCGTGAAGCACCCCGTGGAGTGCCGTTACGGTTTGAACCAGCCGCTAACGCTGCCTCACTTTTGGATTGTTATGGGTTGTTTGCTGCAGGTTTCGATCCGATTGGATACGCTATGCCGTTCGTCGTCGCCGTCGCCAAGCGTAGCTGAGCAGACCCAGGCCAGCCGTGACCAGCAGCATGCAGGACGAAGGCTCTGGAACCGACGACAGAGACCCGGAGTAACTGGTGCTGGTGACCTGACCGGGCGTCATCAGACCCGTCAACGTGTGCTCCGTGAGCGGCGAGAACTGGAACGTCAGAACGACCGTCTGATCGGTCCCATCCTTGATGCCCAGCAAATCGCCATTGCTCCCGGAGTAGGTTACGTTGCTGAGGTTGGCGGCACCCTCGACGTTCAGGATGCCGAACAGCCCGTATAAGACCTGAATGGTTTCCCAGTTCAGATTTGCCGTCAGCGTATTGCTGGACCCGTCGAAAACACTGAAGGTGCCGTCTGCTGATGTAACGTTTGCCTGCTCCCCTCCGTCCGCGGCGGTTCCAATCTGTTCCACGGTGAACGTTCCGCCGATATTACCCTGAAGTCCTCCCAAGTTTGGGGAGGTCGCGGTGTTGATGACGAAATCATACGCGCTCGTGCTGGGAAACTCGAAGGTGCGATTGGTGCCGTTGAACTCGATCGACGAGCCTGGCTCGCTGGCAAAATCGCAACTGACGGTGTCCGCACGAGCGGGTCCCACCCCGGCGAGAAGCGCCAGAGAAAGGGTGGCGACCCGGCAGACGATCTTCCTTTTACAGGCAAACATTGCGCTACCTCCATTCGGTTGAAAACAGTTAAGTAATTCTCTCTTGCGTCCAAACCAAGCCGCCCTTGTGGCACGGCACTAGCGGTCGTCAGTCCTTCGCCCTACGCCGCCGCAGATAAAATGCCCCGCCGAGTCCCAGCCATGCCGAGCCCAAGAGTGTTAGCGTTCCGGGTTCTGGGGCTGTGGTGGCGATGGTCATGGGGTCGTAAGGTATCGAACCCGTGTCGGCTGTTATATTGAACAAGAGGTTCCCCGATAGGTCGTGGACCCACAATCCATCTCCATCAATATCGCCGTACGGCGGGGCATAGTAATCCTCGTAGTCGAGATTCACGACCCACCCAGCGTCGCTAAAGAGATGGAAATAGCCACCTTGGCCAGGGAGCAGGTAAAGAGACGAGGTATCGGCGTTCAGCAAGCTACATTGAACGTAAACAGAGCTCGAGGGAGTCAGAGTGAAGGATGGCTCGGAAGGGGGCGTGACCACGACATTGAAACCCGTGATGTCGCCGGCGGTGATCGGACCATCGTTGACGGAGGTAGTGATGGTGCCGCCGATCATGACACCATCCTGTCCGTAGTTCACTATGTTGTAAGTTGTGTCGGCCAAGCAGACGTTGGACACGGATGCCAGGAGGACGAACGCCTCCGCTATAAGCTGTCGTCTCATCGCTACCTCCTTCGACTGTTATCGCCCTCGAATCAAAAACGAAACCGCACGAACAATCTTGGACAACCGGCCCACAACAGGTGAGCCAAATCAAGAATGCACCCCTAGACATCCGGGTAGAGCCGAAACGTCGTTATATGGGGGCGCCGCTGCCTCAGCGTGGGGTGAGAATTCGCGGTACGGAAGCTGCCTCAATTTGGGACTGATCGCCAACCATTGCTCAGGGTGGCACAATAGTTTGAAGATAGACAGAATTGCGAAAAAGAGCAAGGAATTCGTATGTGTTTTTCCAAAATCAACTCTATAGGGGGAAAGACCCCCTCCAAAAATTACCCCAATGGGGTGGATCGTCCCGTTCGGCGTTGGCGGTCTCGCCGGACGTATCTTGTCGCAACTGAGACTGCAACTGACCGGCCGCCAGCTCCTTGCCGGCTATTTCTTAGGCAGCACGCAGGAAACGAAATACCCACCCGATCCCAGTCCCACCGTATCATCAAGGGGTTGGCACTGTGGCGCGGGTAGGCCAATTCCTGCGTGCTGCCTTACGCTGGAAGACCCAAACGTACTGCGACGAGCGGGGATGGGCCTGCGCGGCTTGCTCGCCCCAACAGTAATCGGTCTCCGTCGGCGAGACGATGTCGGCCAGGCCCATCGGACGATAGTATTTTTCCACGTAGCGGCCTGCCCACTCATAGACAAAGCGGCTGCAATCGGGATCGGCTAGCCACGACAGATCCATGCAGACGAAGACGATAAACTCCGGCTTCGCCGCCTCGATTTCCCGCCGCATCTCCTCCTGCAGTTGCCGCGCGAAGGGCTGCCGCTCGACGAGTGGGTAGGCGTAAATGTGGCCCGTGGCGGCCTTTCTCTTCGCGTAGAAGTAGATTTGCGGCTCGGAACCGATCACCGCCAGCCGCTGGTTCGGCGTGGTATGGCGGCGGAGGTAATCGGCGATCGCGACCGACTCGACGAAAGGATTCCTCGCGTAGATTACCTGGGCGGCTCTCGTCGGCGTACACAAGAGAAAGAACTCCCGCTGCCGCCAAAGGCCGAATGCGGCCGCCGCCAGAAGCATCGTGGCCGCCGGCCACAGCAGGATTCCGGGAGCCACGGCGGCGGCCTCGGCCGTTTTGGCTTTCCCGCCCCGACTGTTTTCGCCGCCGCGGCGAGCCGTGTTCCGAGGCTGTTGACCGGCACGCGCGACGCGCTGATCTCTGGGCGGCCAAGCGCGGGCCAAACAGAGCAGCCACGAGCCGCCCGCCCCGCAGAAGATGGCCACGGCCGGCAGCCACACGATGAAATAGTGATTGCGGAAGAAAAAGCCGGGACAGACGGCCAGGAAAGCGAAGGTGGCAAAACTTAAGAGGAACCAGCGTGCCCGCCTGGCCTCCTTGGCCCACACGACAACCGGAACTCCCACGAGCGCAACGATCCACAGCGGCCAGTTCGGCGCCGCCACGTAGGCGAGTTGTTGCCGGAAACAGGCCGCTCCGGCCGGCAGGGAAATCTCCGACACGTGATTCCGCGAATAGGTAAAAGTCCAAAACCAGAAGCGGTCGAACACCCCGGCCCACCATAACCAGAGGCAGATTGCCGCATAGGGCAGCACCATGCCCGCCGCAAAAACCGCCAAGCCTTCTGTTGCTTTTCGCCAAGCGAAGGGGCGGAGGCGGACGTAATGAACCAGCACCGTGAAGGCCCCGAAGGCGGACAGGAAAACGCCGTGCTGCTTCATCAACGGCGCCATGCCGAACAGCAGCCCGCTCAGGAAAAGCAGGAGCTTCTTTTCCGCACGCAAAGCGCGCCACAGCACCCAGGCACCCGCCACGCCGAACAGGGCGACGAAGTGCGTGGCATGGGCCGCCGTGCCAAACACCGAAGGGCTGACGGCAAACAGCGCATAGGCTGCCGCCGCGATGCCGCCGGCCAACGCGTCGAACATGTCGCGGGCGAGCAGGAAAACCAGGATGATCGTGGCCAGATTGACGACCATCAGCCCCAGGTGGATGCCCGAGGCGCTTTCCCCGAACACGGCCATCATGGCGGCGTAGGCCAGATAGATGCCCGGCAGTTTTTCGTGGTATGTGTCCTGGTAAGGGGGCGTTCCGTCGAGGATCAATTGTCCGATGTAGGCCATGCCGCCTTCATCTCGCTCCAGCGGCATCTCGCGGAGCCGGCAGCGCACGAAGGCGGAGAACAGCAGGGCGGCGGCCAGTATCACCAAGGCGACGCGACCACCAATTCGAGAAGGCGGTTCGCCCGGTTTCATTGCCCAACCCCGATTCGCGTCCGGCGTGTGATAAGAAGCGGTCGTGAAGAAATCAAACCGGCTTTGTTCGTGATCCGCGGGGCGTGTTCCCTTTTTCGCCAGGGCCGTCGCGCCGTCCGCACGGTTTCCCCCGATTATATTCGCTTTTCGCCCCTGAGCAAGTGCGGCGAACTAGCGAACCAGATCGCCACTAGCCATGCCGGACGCTACAATGGGTGCCGCGTGGGGCCAATCGCGGTCGCCGGCCTCGATACGCTCGAACGCCGGCAAAGCACGAGGAAAGACCATGCTCGCCCATGTATGTCCTTGGTGGTTGGGATACCTCATCGACAATCCCCTGCGGCGGCTGATCCACCATCCGGAACAGATCCTCGGGCCGTACGTCAGGCCGGGGATGACGATCGTGGATGTGGGCTGCGGCATGGGGTTGTTCTCGATTGCCGCGGCAAGGCTGGTTGGCGATCAGGGACGGGTGATTGCCGTCGATCTGCAACAGAAAATGCTCGACGCCATGAGGCGGCGGGCCGAAAAGGCGGGCGTGGCTCATCGCATCGAGGCCCACCGCTGTGAGGCCGATCATCTCAATGTCGAGACGGAGGCCGATTTTGCCCTGGCCTTTGCCATGGTTCACGAGGTGCCGGACACCAGGCGGCTCCTCGCGGAGATTCATGCTTGTCTGAAACCAGGCGGCCGTTTTTTCGTGGCCGAGCCCCGCCTGCACGTTGCATCCCGCACCTTCCAGAAGATGTTGGAGATCGCCGCTGAGACGGGCTTCCGGCCGTTGGAAGAGCCCCAAGTCGCACGGTGCCGTGCCGTCGTGTTGGCGACGGCCGATGCAAGAGGCCAGGGAGCCTAAGGGGCTCTAACAAAACGTACTCCTCACGCTCCGCGTGAGGCCTGTTCGAGCAAAACGCCCCTCTCGCGGAGCGAGAGGAGTACATTACGGCCTCGTTGTGTTAGAGGTCCTTAGGCAGCACGCAGGAATTGGTCTACCCGCGCCACGGTGCCGACCCCTTGATGATGCGGTGGGACTGGGATCGGGTGGGTATTTCGTTTCCTGCGTGCTGCCTTAGAGCCCGACAGAAACCCAATTTGCTTGCAAAGGAGAATCCCATGTGGGCCATCGAGCTTCCTTCCTGGTGGCACTTTGTCGTTCGGGCCATGGTGGTGTACGCCTTCCTGCTGGTGATCCTGCGGCTGACGGGCAAGCGTCAGGTCGGCCAATTGGCTCCCTTCGATCTGGTGTTGCTGCTGGTCCTGAGCAATGCCGTGCAGAATTCGATGAACGGCGGCGACAACAGCCTGACCGGCGGCCTGATCTCGGCCACCACGCTGGTCGGGCTGAATTGGCTGGTCGGCTGGCTGACTTTTCGCAGCAAACGGCTGGAAACACTAATCGAGGGCAAGCCGATCATCCTGGTCCATGACGGCAAGATCCATTACGACGCCCTGAAGAGAGTCCAGATGACGATCCACGAGTTGAAGGCGGCCTTGCGAGCCGAGGGATGTGCCGGCGAAGAAGAGGTGCGTTTCGCCGTCTTGGAGAACAACGGGCACGTCACCGTAATCCCGCTGGCGAGCCCTGCCAACGTCCGTCATGCTCCATGACCCGGGAACCCGCTGGGCACGGTGCTAACCGTAGGCGCGGAAGTCCCGTTTCAGGTCGGACACGACCTTCGGCGTCCAGGTGGCCAGGAACGCCACTCGCAGGTCTGCCACCGCCCGTTCTTCCGCCAGCAGCAGCCCTTCCAAGAAGGCCCGCTGCTCCGCATTCTCCGCCTTCGACCGCCAATCTCGAAACAGCATGCTGGCCGTGGCGTGGTCGTTGACGGTTCCCAGCAGGTCTTGGAAGAGCGTCACCTGGCGATAAAGTTTCTGACGGAAAGCGGCGTTGAAGGCCGCGGCAACGATCTCCATCGTGTACCGCAGCTTCTTCGTGCGGATACGAAGCGCATGGAGCGATTCGTCGGTGGTGAGGTCGGACTCGGCGGCTCTGAAGAACTTCTTGACGACCGGGGCGAGGTACTTGGGGGCCTGCCGCCCGAACTGCCGTTTTCCCTCGCCGTGGCGGTGGGCTTCGACTTCCCGGACGATACTGTCGAGCTTCGCCTCGCAGGCGTCGGCCGTGACTTCCCGATAAACGGCCGCTACCGGCCCCTGGACTTCGCGACGCCGGGCCCTGACTTGTTCCAGGATCGTGGTCGGGATATCGCCGCCGTGGGAGAAACGCTCCACCATCACGTCCCAGTTGCGCGCTTCGTCGGCGGCGCGACGAATTTGCCGCAGCCGATCCCGCAAAGCACCGCTTTCTTCCATCAGTCTCGCAAAGATTCTCACCGCTTCGTCGGCCCGTCGCACCGCGATGCGGAGCTGATGGATGTACTCCTCATCTTCCTCGCTTTTTTCCGCGGCCAGGGGAAGAAAATGGTGAACGGCCTTGAGGCGGGCATTGAGCACTTGGCCTGCCATCTCGCAGACAGGCTGATCGGGGGAGATCCCGCCGATCCATTTGCCGTCCGTCGCGGCGACAACTGGTTCCGGTTCGAGAACGTCTTGTTCGCTCATGGCTTCTTCCCTCGCTTGGTCTCGGCGAAAGCTGCGCCCCAACGAAGGGCCAATCGCTTCGATTGGCGCCACATAAGCGGTCATTATCGGGACTTCCGCCCGGCCTGCCTAGATCGCGGGCCATCAGGAAAGGCATGGAATTGGGATAGGGAATTCTCGCGGCCCAGCGTAGGACGAAATACGGGGCGAGGTGTCTCGCCAAAGCGAGGAAAGAAATTGACAAGCCCTTGATTTCGCCGCCGGCGACCGTCTTATGCCAGCCGAGCAAAACCGCTGTGCCGCACCGGCCCGCCGATGCGGGCGGCCCGTCGCCTTCGCGCACGGCTTGCCCCAACTCGGCAAACACCGCCTGGGCGGCTGCCAGGAAGCGATCCACATGGTGCGCCTACCGGGACACGGACGGGGAAACCCCGCCCCAGAACATGCCGAAGCCTACCCTACCGCGCCACCTCTTGACTCTACCCTACGCGGAGAAGGACATTTCGGCATACTTCTGCACGATGCGCTGCGCGATGCTGGAAGCACCTGGGAAGAGGGGCTGCTGGTCGTGGATGCCTTTGAACGTGGAGAGGATGTACTCCACGTCGTCGCGGGGGATGCCGTACAGGTGAAAGTAGGCGGCGTCGAGTTCGGCCATTAGTTCGGCCCGCTCGGCTTCATCCCACTTGTTGAGCCGGCCACCGTATCCAGCTTGGAAACTGCCGCCCGTGAAGTTGCAGGCGTCGGCCAGCGGCAGCATGTCTTCGGCCGTACAAGTGAGCTTGAGCACCCGCTGGCTAATCCACGACTCTAGCGTCGTGTGGTGGTCCCACGGACATGATTTGTCGTAAGCGTCGGGCGGAAGCGTCGGGACCTGTTCGACGATGAAGAAGTTCAAATGGATGTTGCTGATTTTTTGCCGCACCACGAAATCGTAAACAAAGCTGTTGAGGTTTCCCAACAGGCAACACTGAAGAACGGGCGAGGTGCCTGTCAAAACGATGGGGGCGGAGTTTACGACGCCAACAAGCGGCGTCATCGCCGCGATCATCGTTCGTTGGTTTGTTGGGCTCGTTACATCCTTGTAGCAAAGAAAATGCGACGCCTGTTCGTTGCATTGATTCAGAACGACGTCCTGCCCTACCCAAAATCGCGGCGTCGCCAAATGTTCGGGGTTTTGGTGGCTGACGGTGGACGTTTTCTCCGTTTGCCCTTGTCGTACCCAGTTGGACTGGTCGGTTACAACGTCCGCCGCACGATGGTCGTAGTCTTGGACCATCTTCGCTTCATAAAGTGGTAGGAAAACACGCTTGCCCTTGATCCATCGATTCCCTTTCAGCTTGAAACCGTCCTCCTTGAGCGTGTCGGCGTCACGGAACAACTCAGCATCGTTGGTTTGATGGAACATCGTCTTGAACTGGATGCCCCAGGGGTTGCCGGTCGGCCCCTCACGGTTCAGATCGACCAGTACGGGCACACGGCGGTAGACGGCTTTCGTGATCTCGGCGTCACGCCGCGAGCGGAAGATCGGGCACGTTCGCGTGTTGGGATTCAGCAGTCGGATGTCAGCCGCGCTGAGCGCAATGTGTCGAGCACGGTCTTCCAACTCTTCGACCCGGTGAGCAAAGAAGACGAAATCGGCGTGCGACGTTGCCGCTTGCTCGCCGCCGAAATTAAGGATAGAGAACTTGAAGGATGCATGAACCTCCGGAAAAAACGCCTTCTTGTTCTCGAAGTCAAACAACCGAATGAGCCGGTTCGATTCCGCGACTGCCGCGAAGAAATCCTTGGTGGTCATGTCGGACGCGATGCCCGACGGAACGAGCAATCCCACGCGGCCGTGCGGGGCGACCAGTCGATAAGCGAGCTCGGCGAACACCGCGTAGGTGTTGATGTCCCCCTTCCCCGTCAACGGGTATTGGTCGCTCGCTCGGCAGTACGTCAGTAGGGAGTCCGCCGCAGCCAAGGCCTGTTGGTAGCGTCCGTACAAAGCTGGATCGTCGGATTCGAGCTTGGCGACAAGCTGCCGCCGTCTGGCCGCGTTCGTGGCGGTGGCAATCTCCGGGGCCGGCAACGAAAAGAATTCTCGCTCCTGTAACTTGATCCGCTCCCAGGGCGGATTGCCGATTACGCAATCGAACCCGGCTTCTCGCTCGCCCTCACCCTGCCCTCTCGCGGAGGGAGAGGGGAAAACGTCGGGGAACCGCTCGCGCCAGTCGAAACCGGCTGGGTGGACTTCCGGGTCGTGAACCAACGAGTTGCCGTGGACGATGTTCTCCGAAAGCTTGGCGAGCAGTTGACCCCGACTGGCCGAGCGAATCCAGAGCGCCAGTTGGGTAATCTCGACCGCTTCGGGCGAAAGATCAACGCCGTACAGATTCTCTTGCAGAATAAACATCGGAACCTGCAGGGCGAGTTCCTTCGCGTCCGCGTCGCCACACTGGTCAAGGTGGCCGATAACCTCGTGGTAGCGCGCTTCCAGCACGTCATACGCCTGGAACAGAAATGCGCCGCTGCCGCAGGCCGGATCGACGATTTTGAGATTCCGCAAAATGGCGAGGCATCGCCGCCAGTACTCGGCGTCATTAGGGGCTATGCCCCGTCGCGCTTCCTTTTCGGAAATTCCAAACTCGACCGCCGCCGCCGCGAAGCGCTCAGCGATCAACTCCTCGACGGTGTACTGCACGATCCGACTGGTAAGCTCCGTCGGCGTAGTAGATGCCAAGCTGCTTGCGCTTGGCCGATTGCGGCATGGCGGCGTAGCGACTCGCCTTCTCGGCGTCGCCGAAGAGCCCCGAATCCTTGAGCTTTTCCAGTTCGGTGATCGACCGCTCGAACAGATGCCCCAGCACGTCGAGATTCACCTCGTCGGCGAAATCGTAGGTGCTGATCGTATTGAAGAAGGTCGTCCAAGGAGTGTCGGGCAGTTCGATTTCGTCGACTGCGTGTGGCGCGAACAGTCCGCCGTTGTACTTGGGAATGCCGTGGGTTTCGTTGCCGGCGTCGATGAAGCGAAACAGGTTCTTGAAATTCTGCCAGCGGGGATTGGTCACGGCGTGAAAGCCGGCCACGCTGTAAGCCTTGGGGATCGTCTTCTCGGGCAACAGTTGGCGATCTTCGCAAAAGGCGATAAACATGATGCGATCGAACAGCCGCTGGGCCATTTCGATCGCCTCGTCCAGCGGGCGCTTCTGTTTGAAGTGCAATTCGTCGATCAGCGCGTGGCGGTTGGACGAATAGGCATCGTAGAGTTGATCGCTGACCTTCCGTTGCTGTTCGGTTGATTTCTTCAGCAAGGCCACGGCGCGAGGGGGCCCGAGAAGCGACTCGTCGATCAAACCCTGGCGATGAAAGAGCACGTAGAACTGTTTGAACAAATCGAAGTCGCGCAGCGATTGCAACGTAAAATGTTCGTAAGCCCGTTTCGTCGACGAGCGCTCGTAGAGTCGGAAACTGACGATGTTGGAAACGACGCCCCAGCGGCACTCGGGCGGCGTGTTCACCAGGTAATCCCAACACTGGGCCACGGCGGTCCTGCCGTTGCTGCGATCGCGGTCAAGATGGACCTTCGGTCCCTTCAGTTCGATTACCGCCAGAGGCTTGTGGCCCTCCGTCTGTCGAAAGAACCCCAAGACCGCATCCGCCGTTTCATCGCCGATGCGATAATGCTGCTCCCGGTGCCAGACTTCTTGTCCCTCGCTAAATCCGGCGTAGCCAAGCGCATCGCCAAACACCTGAGCCAGAAAGTCGCCCTGCATCTGGGTTTCGCCGTGCTCCGCCAGGCGGCCGGAGGTCTCCAAATCGGCCCATTTCACGAGCACGGCGTGGGCGGCCCTCAACTCGTTTTCGTTGAGCCGCTTGTCTTCGGCCGCATCCTTCAGAAACCTCGCCAAGATGAGGCGGTCGGTCTTCGGCTGACGCAGCGCAACCACAGACTCGACTGGGAAGAGGGATTTATTGGCCATTTTCTCAAGGTCGTCCGAGCATTCGTCCTTATCGCATGCCCCGTAACGGCGGTTTGTCGATGTTTCGCGCGGCGCAAGCCTGCTAAATCATGCCTGACCCGCAACGCCGTGCTTGGTCCACATCTCAGCATCCGTGTCGCCCAGCAGACACGCTCGGCCAGCGCCAGCCAGCATAACGGTCGCATCGCCCCCCCGTCAACAGGCCCCCTCTCGCCACCAGCCGAAGAACAGGGGTACTCGCGTCTTACTGAGAACGCCTGACCCGTCGCGAGTCTTGAGTTCGCTCCAAGCCGTCACCGACAAAACCCAGCACTGGCGAGACGCCAGTGCCACGGCCGCGAAATTCCGTTGAAATCAGGCCAGCGGTTCTGCTATGCTCGCGGGTAAAGCGAGGCGGCCCGGCGTACGCTGCTGCGGGGCCGCTTTCGTTCCCGGCGACGGCCGGCCGGTGTTTGGCAATTCGCGTTCTGCGCCCCGGAGAGCCGAGTTTGCACCCCCGGCCTCCTCTTCACCTGTTACCGCGGCAAAACAACCCGCCTCGCGCCTGCGTGTGACCTCGAACGCGAGAATCCTGCGATCAGTCCTAGCGGCTCAGAGTGATAATGACGCCAGGCCGACCAACGGAAGGCCGGTAAACAGGAGTGTTTGGCTCCTGTCGTGCGACACTATTCACCTGAGCGGTAAAAAGGCCCGCGGGAATCGACCGCTTGTGGCACACCTTCGTCGGACGGTGGAAATCGTTTCGTTTTGGCAGTCCCTGGAACGTGCTGGGAACATGGCCAATTCCGCCTGTCAGGTTGTTCGCGGCGAGTGAAGAAAACAGCCCTTTGGCAAAGGTTGTCCCTTGCCGGGCTTGCACCAACAAAACCCCTTGGGGCCCGGAACGATCCACGAAGCAGACATCAGTGTAAGGCGGGAAAAGGGGAAACGGGAAAAAAGGGAAGGGATCTCAAACGGACAAGAGACGGGAAGCCGTCGGTTACTTCGTTGGGATGGCAGTTGCCCTGCCATCCCTGACTTCCTGTGTTTCCCGCAAGGGGCGGCAGTACAACTGCCGCCCCAACACAGCAACCGCCCCTCCTTCCAATCCCATCTCCATTCTCCCTTTTCCCACGCTTCCCCTTTCCCCTCCCTTACGCTCTCCGGACTTTTGCAGGCCGGAAAAAGTCGTGTGCCCCAACGACTTACGCCAGAAAGAGGCGGTTGTGCAAAGACCTTCCCCAGTGTGTCACCGGGGAATCGATCGGAAATCCCTGTAAAGAGGCTGTTTGCCCACCGCGTCGAAAATCAGCGCGCCTGGATAGCGGGCGCAAAAACGCAAAATTGCCACCTCGTCACGATCGGGCAAGGCCAAGGAACTCACGCACTACTCGTGTAGGCCATCCTTCACGCCAGCCGGGCAAAACTGCTGTGCCGCACCGGCCCGCCGATGCGGGCGGCCACGTCGCCTTCGCGCACGGCCTGCCCCAACTCGGCAAACACCGCCTGGGCGGCTGCCAGGAAACGGTCGACATGCTCGGGCGTATGGGCCAGACTAGGATAGAACCCGCCGCCGGCCAAGAATCCCTGCCGCAGCATGCGCACCGTCAGCAGCGTTTGCAGGGCCAACGACTCCGGATGCTCAAAGCCGAGATACGTCATGGCCGGATAGCCGGAGAGCTTTAGCGGCACGCCTTCGCGCGCGGCGATCTGCTGGAGCCCCTCGCGGAACCGGCTTCCGATCATGGCCACGTGGCCGGGCACGTCCACCCGCTGCATTTTCTTGAGCGTGGCCAAGGCCGCCGCCGGCCCCACGCCTTCGGTCCAATAGGTGCTCGAGATGAACGAATCCTGGGCGGCCTGCATCACCTCGCCGCGGCCGATGATGGCGGCCATCGGATGACCGTTGCCCATCGCCTTGGCGAATACGGCCAGATCGGGCTGGACACCGAAGCGCAAATGGGCGCCGCCGAGGATCAGCCGCCAGCCGATGCTGATCTCGTCGAACACGAGCACGGCGCCCGCCCGATCGCACAATTCCCGCACACCCTCCAGAAAACCCGGCGCCGGATCGGAGTGGCGCGTGGGCTCCATCACAACCGCCGCCAGGCGGCCGCCTTGTTGCTTGACGATCTCGGCCAGCGAATCGATCTGGTTGTAAGTGAACGGCAAGGCGGTGCCGGCCAACTGCGGCGGCACGCCGCGCGGCGACAGGCCCGGCAGCAGGTGTTTTTGTAACGGATCGGCGGACTGCCGGGCGTGATTGGCCGCCAGATACCAGTCGTGCCAGCCGTGATAGCCGCAGAAAGCGATCACTTCCCGCCCGCTGTGGGCCCGGGCGATGCGGACCGCGATGGCCATGGCCTCGCCGCCGGTGCGGCCGAAGCGCACTTTCTCCGCCCAGGGATGAATGCCCACGAGCAACTGGGCCAGCTCGACCTCATCGGGGCTGTTGAGCGTGCACATCGAACCGTTTTGGACGCGGTTCACCACGGCCTCGGTCACGTCGGGATCGGCGAAACCCAGCAGGCATGCGCCGATGCCCATGTACGACATGTCGACGTAGCGCCGGCCGTCCAGATCGACGACATCGCAGCCCCGCGCTTCGCGATAATAACCGGGCCACTGATCCGGGGCGAACATCTCCGGCCGCTTGCTCAGCAGTTGTGTCCCGCCGGGGATCAGCGACTTGGCCAGCCGATATAACTGTTGGCACCGGCCGTCACCCTCGCCTGCCGAGCTGGTATTCTCCATATTCATGCTATACCCCCGTCTCGATGGTCTGCCAGGTTCGCTGTTCGACCGACGCCAAGGCGGCCAGGTTCACCCGCAAGGTCTGAAGTCCTTCTTCCAAACTACAGAGCGGCGCTGCGCGGCCTTCAAAGGCGTCGAGGAAGGCGTTGGCCTGGTCCACAAACAGCGCATCGCGGGCGAGCGGCTCGTACGGCTCGTCGTGCCAGGGCTCGTCGGGCCGGATCATCCACCGCCAACGATACCGGTGGTTCTCGAAGCGGGCCGTGCCCTGCTCGCAGACCACGGTAATCGTCATCTCGTTGGGCGCCTGGTGCTGATTGATGCTGTAGCAGCCCAACACCGATCCGTGCCGTGCCAGGACGTTGACCGTATCTTCGACGGCGACGCCTTCGAGCACCTGGTGTTCGGCATCGACCGCCAACCGGTCGATCGGGCCAACGAGCCACTCGGCCGCATTGAAAACATGCGTCAGGGCGTCCTGGATGGCGCCGCCGCCGGTGGCGCGGTCGCGGTAGTAGATTTCCCGATATGCCGGCCGATAAGTGGGAAAATGTTGCCCGCCCACGGCGATCACCTGCAGCGGCCGGCCGAACCGTCCCGCGGCGATCGCCTCCTTCATCGCCCGCAAAATCGGATGGGCCCGATAGACATAGGCCACGGCGGCCACGAGATGCCGGTCGGCGAGCAACCGCCGCAGCGTGTCGATGCCTTTCAGCGTGGTGCTCAATGGCTTTTCCACCAGCAGATGGACGCCGGCTTCGGCCAGCCGCAGGGCCAGGGGCACGTGCAAGTGGGCCGGCGCGGCGATGATCGCTGCGTCATGCCGGTCGGCCAGTGCGGCCTCCAGGTCGGCATAGTTGCTTTCCACCTGGTATTCCCCAGCGACTTGCAGTCGCAGCGCGGCGTTGGGCTCGCAAATCGACGCCCTCACTCGTCCGGTGGCCTGGAAGCAGCGGAGGTGGCGGAGTCCGATCGATCCCACGCCGACGATGAGCAGATTTTTGCGTGACGGTTGGTCTTCCATGCCGGGATCCTACAAGACGCCGTTCCCAGGGTCAATAATAGGACCGGCACCCGCCGTTCCAATGGCTGTCAGTTCTCCGCGGTGCCAGGGGTAGCGGAGAGGAAGGCTGGACGAACGAGCGAAGTTGGCCTATTTTCGCGCCGCCTCAAGTTTCTTGGCCACGGCCATATCGGCGACGGCACGGAAAACGTTTCCCTGGGTCCGGTAGGCCACGCCCCGGCAGTAATAGGCGTCAACACTCTTCGGATCGAGTCGAATTACCTCCGTGAAATCGGGTAACAGTATAGCTTCCCAACCCCTATTGCGCCATCCCCGGTAGGAGGGTAGGATTCGTGCATCGATCGCTTTTGCCACGGAATGGCCGACGATGCACTTCGTTTTCTACCCGAAGCACGA
>Ga0181520_10002527_pt1 | contig 33758 bp, 22 predicted proteins | sample PEATcosm2014_Bin_29_FD_132451 | JGI IMG/M metagenome (GOLD analysis project Ga0181520, IMG submission 132451) | Peatland microbial communities from MTU Mesocosm Facility, Houghton, MI, USA - PEATcosm2014_Bin02_30_metaG | ecosystem: Environmental > Terrestrial > Soil > Wetlands > Peat | place...
AGATCCGGGCGCGCAGCCCCGATACCGCTTCGATGCGAACCTGCCAGAGGATGGCAGCCGACGAAATAAATATCACGATCCCAGCGTAATTTCTTCAGGCCAATTTCAATGGCCTCCTTCACGCTGGACACATCCATCACTAACGTTCCCGGTTTTAGATACGGAAGAATATTACGAAACGTGGGAACAACAAGATCGACCGGCGTGGAGATCACTACGATATCGGCTTTCGCCGCATCTTTCACGCTCAGAGAATGTTCATCTATGGCCTTAAGAAGCCGCGCCTTATGCAGCTTATCCCTATGCCGGCCGATTCCCAGCACGCGGTACTTTCCCGACCGTCGAAGCGCCTGTCCCAACGACCCGCCGATCAATCCCACTCCGATGATTGCTACTGTAGGCTTCAAGATTAACTCCTACATCGTCCTTCCGACGGCTCCGGCCACCAGCCTAAGCTCATCCATCAGACGCGCAAATTGCTCGGGGAGAAGCGATTGAGGACCGTCGGAAAGCGCTTCTTCGGGTTTGGGATGCACTTCTATAATTAATCCGTCCGCGCCTACGGCCACAGACGCCTTGGCAAGAGGCGCAATGAATTCGCGGATGCCCACCCCGTGGGAGGGATCGACTATGATCGGAAGATGGCTAAGGTGGCGCACCACCGGAATCGCGTTCAGATCCATGGTAAAACGCGTCGACGTCTCAAAAGTGCGGATTCCCCGCTCGCAGAGAATAACCCGGGGGTTCCCGTTGGTCACTATATATTCCGCGCTCATAAGCCATTCCTGTATGGTCGAAGCCAGCCCGCGCTTCAAAAGAACTGGCTTCTTTGCTTTACCCACGGCTTTCAGCAGATCGAAATTCTGAATATTCCGGGCGCCTATCTGAATAACGTCCGCGTATTCTTCAACCATCTCGACGTCATTAACGTTCATGACTTCCGTGATGACCGGCAGGCCTGTGTGTTTGCGCGCCTCAGCCAGAAGCTTCAAGCCCTTCTCGCCGTGGCCCTGGAAAGAATAAGGAGAAGTCCGCGGCTTAAAAGCGCCGCCGCGCAGGATTTTCGCTCCGGCCGCCTTGACGGCTTCCGCGGTGGAGAGCAGGCGCTCCCTGGTATCTATAGAGCACGGTCCCGCCATAACCACAATTTCTCTGCCGCCGATGGATACGCCGCCGCCGATACTGATTACCGTGTCTTCTTTTTTGAATTCACGGCTGACCAGTTTATACGGCTTCGAAATGGGCGTGATAGATTCAACACCGTCCATGGCCATAAAAATGTCTTTCGTCACAATGGCGTTTTCGCCTATGACGCCGATCGTCGTCAGCTCTTTGCCGTGAGTGATATGCGGCGAAAATCCGAGCTCACGAATTTTCCCGGTGATCGCTTCCACCTGGATTCTGCTGGCATCCTTCTTCAGAGTGATAATCATGCTGCTAGAACCTCCCTTAAGGCCTTCAAGAACGTCTGATTTTGATCCGGCAATCCATAAGTGACCCGGATGTGATTGCGAAAACCATACTCATCAACCGATCGGACTATTACCCCACGGTCAAGCAGCGCTTCAAATACCTGCCGCCCCTGGCGGGGAGAAACGTCGATCAGAATAAAATTGGCTACTGAGGGAACAACCGGCAGACCCATGCGCGCCAGAGCCGGCAACATTTTCCGGCGCTCCGCTTTAATGAGATTGATTCCGCGCGTAACCTGCCCCGCATCGCTCAGGCTGGCCTCCGCCGCAACCTGCGCCGCCGTATTCATATTAAACGGCGGGCGCACCCGGTCCAGGGCCTCAATGACCAGCGGGTCGGCAAAAGCGTATCCCGCACGCAGGCCGGCCAGCGCATATATCTTGGAGAATGTCCTCAGAATAACCAGATTGGGGAATCTTTTCTGAAGTTTCATGGTGTCAGGATAATCGCGCTGCAAGGCCTTTGCATATTCATAATAAGCCTCATCCGCGACGACAAGAATCCGCCGCTTTTGTTTTGCTTCAAGCGCTGCGACATGCTGCAGGAGATGCTCCAGCTCGAACTGCGTATTGTAGGTACCGGTCGGGTTGTTCGGGTTGGCCACGAAAACCATTTTGGTATTCGGCCGCACGGCATGCCCCATTGCGGACAGGTTGTGACTATAATGCCGCATCGGAACCGTGACGACGTCCGCACCCATCAGTTCCCCGGCCATGCGGTAGCGCGTAAAGGCGTGATCCGAAACGACAATGGAATCGTTCGGAGCAAGGAATGTTTTCCCCAACAATTCAATAAGCTCATCGCTGCCCGCGCCAACAATTACCCGTTCCGGAGCCACGCTCCATTTTTTTGCGATAGCTTTCCTCAGGGACGCGCTGTCGCCGTCGGGATAAAGATAAAAGGACTTATGCGCTCTGGAAACCGCGGCCAACCCGCGTATTGACGGTCCCAGAGGGTTTTCATTTGACGCCAGTTTGATAATCCGCCTCAACCCGCGTTCCCGCCTCACGCACTCCATAGAACGCCCGGGCAAATACGGTTCAAAGCCCTCAATTTGAGGACGCACAAGGCGGGTAATCCATTTAGACGGCAGTCGAAATGAAGTCATAAAATTATTCCGTGCGGGGATAAGACCCGAGGATTTTCAAAAAGACGCAGGACTTTTCAAGCTGTTCCAGCGCCCTTTTAACACGAGGTTCCGAACGATGCCCGGCAAAATCCACGAAGAAGACGTATTCCCACGGCCTCTGACGCGTCGGACGGGATTCGATCTTCGTCAGGTTAAGATGGTATTTCTTGAACGGTACAAGCATATCGTAGAGAGCGCCAACACGGTCTTTGACGGAAAACATTATCGAGGTTTTGTCCCGGCCCGTAGCCTGCGGCTCGCTCCTGCCAATGATAAGAAAACGCGTAAAATTAGCGCTTGCATCTTCGATACGCGATGCGACGATATTGAGGCCATAAAGGTCGGCCGCCAGTTTCGACGCAATAGCCGCCGAATGCTTCGTGCGGCTTGCCAGCCGCGCCGCGTCCGCCGTCGATGAAGCCTCCCTTACCTCCGCGCCCGGCAGGCGAGCATCCACCCACCGCCGGCATTGCGCAAACGGTTGAGGAAAGGAAAATATAATCCGGATATTTCCTGCATCCTTCATTTTACTCAACAGATAATGCGCTATAGGCATTTCCAGCTCGGCGCAGATGGACAGTTCGGATTCGACGAACATATCCAGCGTATGGTTAACCACGCCTTCCGTTGAATTTTCTATCGGCACAACACCGTAATCGGCGCGGCCTTTTTCCACGTCCGCAAACACGTCCGCTATCGTGCGGCCCGCTTCATAACGCGCGTTGCGCCCGAATTTTTTTATCGCCGCCTGATGCGTGAATGTGGCTTCCGGACCGAAATATGCGACGCGCAGCTTCTTCTCCAGATTCCTGCAGGCATTCATGATCTCCTGAAAAATATCCGAAAGCGCCTGCGGCGGAAAAGGCCCTTTGTTTTTTCTTCTCAGAGTTTCCAGCAGATTATGCTCCCGTCCGGGAACAAAAATAGAATCGCCGTTTTTCCGCTTGATCGCGCCGATCGCCTGCACGACGCGGCCGCGATCGCTGAGCAGACGGAGCAGTTCCTCGTCCAATTGGTCTATTTTCATGCGTAAAGAATTTAAGTTCATGTTATATCCTTCTCATAATCAGCGAAACCTGGCGCTGATCCGTAGCTTCCCGGCGATAAGAAAACCACTTCCTTCCATGCATTGTACACGGAGGATTACCTTCAAGAACCTTAATCCCCATTCCAGCCGCCTGGAGCCTTACCTGCTTGGCCAAATCCACGGTCCAGCAATCTTTGCGCCGTCGCCGGCTTTGCGGAAAATACCGGGCAACATCCCATCGCACCTTAAAACAGCAGGGACCGATTGCCGGGCCAAACCAGATGCGAATGTCAGCCGGACGGCATCCCCATAACTGAAGGATTTTCGTTACCGCTTTTCCCAGAATCCTTCCCTGTACGCCGCGCCAGCCGGCATGCAGCAGGCCGACTACGCCCTTTTTTGAAACATCCAGAAAAACCGGCAGACAGTCCGCAGTAAAAATAGCCAGCGGCTGGTCAGCCTCTGCAGACAACAGGCCATCCGCTCCAGCATATATCTTTGGCCGTTTTAATTTCGGCACTACAACAAGCCGCGTACCATGGACCTGCTCGGCCATTGCCGCATGTTCCGGCCAGCGCTTATGCCGCAGCAGATCAGTCAGGGCTCCCGAAGCGCGCATATGTCCCTGCCTGCGGCCGGTAGTAAAAGAAAGAACTTTCAACCTCTACGCGGACCAGGTGAACTCTCGCCCGCAGTTTCCACGCCGCGAACAGCCATCATAAGCTCTTCAGGGTTGGATGAAGAGGCCAGCGCCGTTTCAAGCAGGATTTCTTTGGAGTTGATAAGTCCCATAAGCGCCTGAAAAAACGTCTGCATGCCGTAATAGGCGCCCTGCTTGATGGCATCGACGATCTCAACCAGATTATTATCGATAATATGTTTCCGCACAAGCGGCGTTACCGTCAGAACCTCTACGGCGGGCACGCGCCCGCCTCCCGCCGCCCTGGGCAGAAGACGCTGTGAAATAACGCCGCGTAAAGTATCGCCCAGCATATACCGTACCTGGTTCTGCTGGTGAGGCGGAAAAACATCAATGATACGGTTCACGGTCTGCACGGCGTCAATGGTGTGCAGCGTGGACAGTACAAGGTGCCCGGTCTGAGCCGCGGTAAGCGCAGCCGAAACTGTTTCCAGGTCGCGCATTTCGCCAAGCAGTATTACGTCCGGATCCTGGCGCACGACATGCCGCAGCGCCTCCGGGTAGCTGAGGGTGTCCTGCCCGAGCTCGCGCTGGGAAATAATTGACTTTTTATCCTTATGAACAAATTCAATCGGGTCCTCAACCGTTACGATGTGCCGGTTGCGGGTTTCGTTTATGTAATCGATCATCGCCGCGAGAGTCGTGGATTTGCCGCTGCCCGCAGTTCCCGTTACCAGGACCAATCCTCTCGGTTCTTCGGCCAGTTTCTTTACGGATGCAGGCAGATGGAGCTCGTCAAAAGAAGGAATCTTCGCCGGAACCAGCCGCATCGCGATATTCACAACGCCGCGCTGACGGTAAACGTTGATACGGAAACGGCCAAGCTCCGGAACGGAAACCGCAGAATCGCATTCCAGGTTTTCCTCAAACATTCTCTGCTGGCGATCGTTGAGAATCTCTTTGAGAAACGATTTGATCACGGCCGCGGGGACGATATCCGGGCTGCGCACAAGTTCGCCATCGACCCGAAACACCACAGGAGCTTCCGATCTCAAATGGAGATCCGAAGCGCGCCTGGCGATCATCGATTTAAAAAGACCGGTGAAATCCATCACAACCTCGATCGATTCGGCTTGAAGCGCAGGTATGCCGGCTTCTGCAGCTCTTCTTCAAAATCCCGAAGCTTGCCGTTGGACGAAACCATGCCGGGCTGAGCCGCATCAGGGATGAAATCGCCCGGGACCCGCGCCGCCTTTTTACGTTCGCCGTTTTGCGCAGGGCGCGTTTTCTGCAGCGAGCGCCTGTTCATGAGTCCGGAACGCGCCGCCGGAAAACCGGTAGCGATGACGGTGATCTGAATCCGGTCTTCGAGCGATTCATCAAAGGCATGCCCGTAGAATACGTGCGCCTCAGGGCAGGCGCTGTAAATATGATTCATGGCCTCGCCAACCTCGTGCAGCGTTATATCCCTGTTGCCTACGATGTTGGTAATAACACCCTTGGCTCCGTCAATCGTTACGTCTTCAAGCAGCGGGTTGCGCAAAGCGGCCTGCGCCGCTCTCAACGCCCGGTCCGGACCGCGCGCTTCTCCTATTCCCATCAGCGCTTCTCCCGCGCCGGTCATGACTGTCCGAACATTCGCAAAATCCATATTTATTTCGCCCGGATGGGTGATCACGTTCGAAATCGCCTGAACTGCCTGGCGCAGGACGTCGTCCGCGATGCGGAAAGCATCTTCAAACCGCGTAGTAGGCTCCACTATGGCCATCAGCCGGTCGTTGGGAATGACGATCAGAGTATCGCAATAAGCCTTCAGTTCTTTTAAGCCGGCTTCCGCCTGGGAAAGCTTTACTCTCCCTTCAAATTGAAAAGGGCTGGTAACGACGCCCACCGTTAAAGCCTTGCATTCCTCTTTTGCGATCCTGGCCACCATCGGAGCGCCGCCTGTTCCCGTGCCCCCGCCCATTCCCGCGGTGACGAAAACCATGTCCGATCCATGCAGGATTTCTTTGATTTTGTCCGAGCTTTCTTCAGCGGCCTGACGCCCTACTCCGGGATTGCCGCCTGCGCCGAGGCCGCGCGTCAGTTTTTCTCCCAGCTGAATCAATATCGGAGCCTTTGAACGGCGAAGCGCCTGAGCATCCGTATTGGCGGCACTGAATTCCACATGACGAAGTCCGGCTTCTATCATGCGATTTACGGCATTGCCGCCCCCGCCGCCTACTCCGATAACGCGGATAACCGCGGGTTGTTCGCGAATGTCTTCCGCCAGTCTGATCCTCATTAAAAAGTCTCCTCAACCCACTGTTTCACTCGGCCGACAAGGCCCGGCATGCGCATTCGCTTTACGCCGGGATTCCACTGGCCTTCGCCGCGGTAAGGAAACGCAAGAAGGCCTATTGCCGTAGCGTAGCTGGGGTGTCCCACTATGTCGCTCTTGCCGACGATGCCCTGCGGCAGTCCGAGACGCGCGGACAACTGCAGTATCCGTTCAGCCGACTGCTCCAGCCCCTTCAGCATGGCTCCGCCGCCCGTAAGAATAGCCCCGCCGGGGACTACGCGGTCCGAATATCCCGAAGCCTGAAGCTTATCCGCAACCAGAGAAAAAATCTCCTCCACCCTCGGCTCAATAATTTCTATCAAAGTGCGGCGGCTTACTTTGCGCGTGGTCCGCCCGTCCATCGCCGTGAATGTGACTTCGCCGTCGGTCTGTTCCAGCATGCTCGCCATGGCCACGCCGTGGGTTTCTTTTATCTGCTGCGCCTGGGAAAGGGACGTGCGCAGTCCGTAAGCCAGATCGCGCGTAACGGCATCCGCGCCGATGGGCAGCTTATCGGTGAAATGAACGCTGCCGTCAAAGTAGACCGCAAGATCAGTGGTCTGGCCTCCGATATCAATCAGCAAGCATCCCAGTTCCCTTTCCTCCTGGGTTACGACGACCTCCCCGGCGGCAAGCAATCCATAGATCGGTTCGGTGACGGAAAAACCGGCCACGTTGATGGCCTTAAAAATATTGTTGAGATGCGACCGCGAAGCCGTAACGATATGCACATTGACTTCAAGCAAAGACCCTTCCATGCCCACGGGATTGGGAACCCCCTGCTGGCGGTCCAGCGTAAATCCCTGCGGTATCGTATGGATTATTTCCCTGTCAGAAGACATGTGAACGGCCTGAGCGCTCTCGATCGACTTCTCAACGTCTTCGACGGTGATTTCTTTGTCGGTCCTGGCGATATTAAGCGCTCCATGATTATTAAACGTCTGCAGATGGCTGCCACGAACGGCAATCGTAAGCTCTTTAACCAGTTCCTTTGCGGTGTCTTCCGCCTCTTCGCAAATACGCGTCACCGCCCGCGCAGTCTCATCTATGTTGATTACGACGCCGCCCTTCAGCCCGCCGGGGCAGGCGCTGCGCGCGCCGCTCAAAATCTCAATCTGGCCGGTCTGAGCGTCACGCCGGCCGATAACGCAGGCAACCTGCGCGCTACCTATGTCCAATCCCGCCGCAATGTCCGCTTTTGTCATAAATTTTCCCCCTGCAAATTCAATCCGTTAATTTATCCCTTTTGGCTTGACCGTTATTCGTCCTTCGCTGAAAAATCTGAGATCAGCAAGGGAAATTCCGCCCAGGCGCTGATGAGCGTCTTCCAGCACGCGGCTTAAAACTTGAAGCTTCCCTCCCGCCGATGTTTTTTCCGGCGCGCCCCAGATCACGCGCGTCCCGGTCTTAAGATCCAGAAAAACATCGCCGTAATCCATCTCGCCAACATCGCTCACAAGCGGCCATATCTCTGACGAACGGCTTACCGCTTCAAGCCACGGCCCTATTCTGGACAGCGACTGCGGCCGCAAAATCGTCGCCCTGGGCAATACCGGCTGGGAAGCCTCCAGAGGGAACACCTTGCCTTCTCCGTCCACACCGGAATTATTCCAGTTGACCAGAGGCTTTCTTGGCTCCAGCACTACGCTGATCCTGTTTCTTTCAAAATCTTTTTCGAAGCGGACCGCGTAAATCTCCGGATACTTCTTCAACAGGCGTCTTTCTCCGAGAAAACCGCTCCCCGGCAACCATAACCAGTATCTATGCGCCGGAAAAAATCCGGCGATGGGTTCTTGGGACAAATGAACCGGCGCCTGGACGGCAAGTTGCGGCGTATGCGTACGAACCATTTTCGCCAGAAACGAGTTCCCGTTGGAAACCAGCAGGGCTGCGGCAGCTAAACATCCCCCCATAATCGCTACCAGCACCAATGCCTTGCGCAGCGAGCTCATCAGCCGCTGCCGCTGCTTAGGCCTGAGAACTACATGCTGTTTTCGATACCGGCTCCGTTTAAAAGCCAACCGCTGACTCCGCTATGCTCAACACGAGCGCGTCAAAATCCAGGCCTGCGGCGCGCGCCGCGTCCGGCAAAAGAGATGTTTCCGTCATTCCCGGTATCGTATTCACCTCAAGAAGATACGGCTCTTCCTTTTCATCAACGATCAGATCCACCCGGCACGCCCCCCGCGTGCCAAGGCATCCGGCTGCGGCAACCGCCAGCGTTTCGGAGGCTTTCGCCGCAACTGGGGAAATACGCGCGGGAATAATATGGCGCGAACCTCCTGCCGCGTATTTGGCATGGAAATCATAGAACGTCCGGGAGGCGGGCACAATCTCGATTATCGGCAGCGGCTTATCGCCGAGGATACCGACGGTTATTTCCGTCCCCTTGATGAATTTCTCCAACAGGATCTCAGCATCCAGCTTGAACGCTTTTTTTGCGGCAACACTGAGATCCCCAGGCCCCTGCACGATTGAAATACCTATGGCCGATCCTTGATGTACAGGCTTGACTACGAGAGGAAAACCCAGTCCGTTCGCTTGCTTGAGGACATAAGCCGGATCTGCATTGGTCAATTCCCGCCAGGCAGACGTACGCAGCCCAGCTGAAAAGAACAGCCGTTTGCTAGCCGCCTTGTCCATGGCCAGCGCCGATGCAAGAACGCCAGAGCCCGTGTAAGGAATGCCCATCCATTCAAGCAGTCCCTGCACCACACCGTCTTCTCCGCCCGGTCCATGCAACGCAAGAAAAGCGAAATTTACGCCTTCATGGCGCAGAGCATCCGGCAGATTGCGTTTTGCATCAATTCCCTTCGCGGGGAAGCCCTGCCGTTTCAGACTGGCCAGGATGGCGCGCCCTGTTTTGAGAGAAATATCCCGTTCCGCGGAAAGCCCTCCCATCAGAACGCCGATTCTCTGACGCTTCAACCAGGCGCGGAAATCTCTCATTTCACCACTCTCCCACCAGTTTGATTTCCAGTTCGAGCTTTATCCCGAATTTTTCAAAGACCTTTTTCTGGACGACATCCATCAATTCGCGTATATCCGCCGCCTTGGCCTGCCTGTCGTTAATAATGAAATTAGCATGACGTTCAGAGATGTGCGCGCCGCCTGCCCGGAAACTCTTCAGACCTGCCTGCTCAATCAGGCGCGCCGCCCATTCCCCCTGCGGGTTTTTGAAAACTGACCCGCAGTTGCTTGTCCCAAGGGGCTGCGTCCGCGCCCGATACTTCAAAAGCTCGTCGATGCGTGAAATTATAGTACTTCGATCCGCGGCTTTCAATCGAAGTCTCGACGATAAAATCCACCGGCCGGCCAGTCCGCTGCGGCGGTATTCAAATCCTATTTCTTCCCGCAGAAGGGTCTGCTTGCCGCCTTCAGCCGAGAGCACGTCTACCGATTCCACAACATCGCCAAGCGACCCTTCCCGCGTGCCGGCGTTCATGATAAGTCCGCCTCCTATGGTGCCTGGCACGCCGATTAAAGGCTCGAGACCGGATAAACCGTGTTCAGCCGCCTGCCTGGACAAAGACGGCATCCATACGGAGGCCCCGGCCTGTACGGTTTCTCCTTCAAAAGAAGCATTGCGAAATTCGCCCTGCAGCCTCAGAACGATTCCCCGAACGCCCTTATCCGAAATAAGCAGGTTCGAACCGGCTCCCAGGAAAAAGACCGGTATATGATTGGCTTCGACAAATAAACGCAGCGACCGGATTTCATCGAATGTGGAAACTTCGGCGAAATAATCCGCTGGCCCGCCGATCGCCAGGGAAGTGTGGCGCGAAAGCGGCTCCGATACGCGCAGATCGGTACAGATGCGGCGGAGTTCTTCTCCGTAAGACAGGCTCATAAAACGGCGTGACTGCAGCCGCTGACCAGCTGCTCTCCCAGTTTCCAGACGTCGCCCGCACCAAGAGTTAAAACGACGTCCCCTTCCTCGAGATGCGCCTCCAGGACGTTGACGTCGACCGGCGCAGGCAGGACGACAGCGTCAGGATGCGCAGCCTTTAGACCCTGAAAAATCAAATCGCTGGAAACACCCGGAATCGCTTTTTCTCCGGCCGGATAAATATCGAGCAGGAAAACCTTGTCGGCGTTTTTGAAGCTGCCCGCAAAATCTTTCCACAACGTCTGGGTCCTCGAATACCGGTGCGGCTGAAAGAGCACCACCAGACGGCGTTTGCGGTACCGGTCGCGGAGCGCCGAAAGGGTGGCGCGGATTTCCGTAGGATGATGGCCGTAATCATCAATAAAAATGATTCCCCTTTTTTCGCCCTTAAATTCCATTCTCCTGCCCACGCCCTCAAACCCGGCAAGACCTTTGGACATCGATTCAAAAGCAACCCCCAGCTCCATTCCGGCGGAAACCGCGGCCAGCGCATTAAGCACATTATGCTTCCCAGTCAATTTCAGCCGGAATCGTCCCACGCTTTTCCCTTCATAAACGACATCGAACGAACAACCTGCTTCACTGGTCTCTAGATGCTCGGCACGGCAAAGGGCTCCGGCACTGAAGCCGTAGGTTACCACCCTGCGCGTCATGCGTGGAAGATTCTTCTGGACGAAAGGATCATCCACGCAGGCTATGACGCAGCCGTAAAAAGGGACCTTGCCTGCGTACTGCACAAATGCGTCACAGATACGGTCGAATGTTCCGTAATAATCCAGATGGTCGTTATCGATATTGGTGATGATGGCGAGGGCGGGCGAGAGCTTTAAAAAAGAACCGTCCGATTCATCCGCTTCCGCCACAAGAAATTCCCCTTTGCCCAGGTGCGCGCCCGAATTCAAATGCTTCAGCCTGCCGCCGACTATGACGGTGGGATCGAGCTTCCCTTCCGCCAGAACTGCGGCAACCATCGACGTTGTGGTGGTTTTGCCGTGCGTCCCGGCCACGGCAATGGTGTACTTGAGGCGGGCGATTTCGGCCAGCATTTCTATCCTGGGTATTACAGGCACGCCTTTTTCTTTTGCCGCGGTCACCTCAGGGTTATCGCCGGCCACAGCGGTCGAAGTCACAACCACCTGGGCGTCCGTGCAGTTCTCCGCCGCATGCCCGATGGAGACACGCGCGCCAAGCGCCGCAAGCCGTCGGGTTACGTCGGACTCCTTCAGATCGGAGCCGGAAATCTTATATCCCAGATTCAGCAATATCTCTGCGATGCCGGACATTCCGGCGCCGCCGATTCCCACAAAATGAATGCGCTGAATTTTTTTAAACACGGCTTAAGCTCCTCCCTCCCCTCAAAAGGGGAAAGGGACAACGGCTATATCACCTGCAGAATGACAAATTTCAGATACTCGGTTTCGGGCATTGCCAGCAGGATCGGGTGATCTTTTGCCTGCGCGCGGAATTCGATAAGACGGAAATTCCTGTGCGATTTTTTCGCCGCGCGCCGGAGCATGTCAAGAAACGCCTCTCTGGTCACGTGATGCGAACACGAGGAACTTGCAAGTATTCCGCCCCGCGGCAGAGCGCTCATGGCCAGCGCGTTGAGCCGCTCATACGCCTTGAGAGCCGCCGGCAGATGTTTTTTCGATCGCGCGAAAGCCGGCGGATCCATCGATATGACGTCAAATTTCTCCGGAGTCCCGTGCGACATCAGTTGCAGGACGTCTCCCTCGACAACCCGGCAGCGGTCCTCAAGGCGGTTTTGTTCAATGTTTGCCTGAGCCAGCTCGAGAGCGGGATGTGAGCTGTCCACAAAGACCACGTTTTTCGCCCCCGCCCTGGCCGCCGCAATGCCAAATCCTCCCGAATAGCAGAACGCGTCCAGCATGCTCTTCCCGGGACACAGCGCGGCCAAGGCCTGGCGGTTATCGCGCTGATCAAAATAAAATCCGGTCTTTTGCCCGGTGGCCAGATCAACCTGGAAGTCGCCGTTTTCAAGCGAAATGGATATCCGCTCCGGTATCTCGCCGATACGTTCCGGCGGGGCGTCGGTAAGCCCTTCCAGTTCCCGCAGGGGAGCATCAGACCGGCAGATAATCCCTTTGGGATGGATTACTTCCTGAATGGCCCCGATTATCATTTCCTTCAAAAGATTCATCCCCGCAGAAATCATTTGAACGGCGACATAATCGTTGTAGCGGTCTATAACCAGGCCGGGAAGGCGGTCGCTTTCCCCGAAAACCCAGCGATAAGACGCCGCTCCAGGATAGAACCCCTCGCGCAACTGCCATGATTCGGTTAAACGCTTCTTGAAAAATTTACCGTCGATATCTTCGTCTTTTTGCCAGGAAAGGATGCGGAACGCTATCAGCGAGTGAGGATTATAAAACCCGCGTCCAAGAAATCCTTTGTCCGCGGTATACAGGTCGGCGATTACTCCGGCGGGCAAATCCGCCGGCGCTTCGGCAATCTCATTGGAAAACGCCCACAGGTGCCCGGCCTGCAGTCGGCCCTCTTCTTTAGGCTTAAGGATTATTTTGGGATAGTCCACCTGCTGATCCAAGCGCGCTATGAGAGTTGAGCGTCGATCCATTTACGGACCTGCTGCTTAACGGAAGCGTAGTTCGACTTTGTCAGCAGTATCGTCTGCGTATCGGCAATCCGCTTTAACTGGTCGGAAAAAGGCTCAGCCGAAGCGCGGATTGTGGCGAGGATCGGTTTTGACGAAGCAAGGCATTCCAGGAGAGCCATCCGGAAACGTTCCGACATCATTTCCATGGAACCGATCTCATCGATGGCAATAATGTCTTTGCTCATAAGCGCCAGCTTGAGCGCCGGCACTCCGACATTCTCAAGGGCGTTCAAATCCACGCCGTAATTACCAAGCTGATGCGGGCTCTTCAGGCCGCGGCTGGCAAGCACCCGGTCCTGCCCGTCGAATGTCCGCATCATGAATCCCTTGCGGATCCGGCCGGAAAAAATATGCTCGGTATAAAAACCGCCGATCCGGTCTTTTTTCGACAGAGTCACTTCGCGCAGCAGTTGTGTTTTCCCCACCCCGCGCGCTCCGGAAATGAAAAGATTTTTCATGCGATTCCCCATAAGCGATGGACCTGCGGGAGAATCCTGACGTCCTTCAATCGCCTGGCGGCCGATATCCACCATGACGCCAAACGTTCCAGAGGAATCGTCCCCAAACCGCCCTGGGGCGTAGCCGGCTGCAGCACCAGCGGGATCTCCGGCCGGATGCAGGCGATCAAGCCGACGCCTTTCTGAAATTCCCGCCAGGTGGTTTTGTCGGTTAACACCATTTTCACGAACAGTTTGCCGCCGCCAATTTCGAGAAACCATCTATGAGCCTCCCAAACGTCGTGGCCGATCGCGCTTTCCGGCTTGAAATCCATCGCGATGCAGTCGCAGTCGTTTACAATTTTCGCCAGCGCCTCCGGCAGAATGCCGTTGGTTTCCAGATAAATCCTGCAGCCCTTTGCCCGCAAGGCGGGGATAAGCTTCTGTAAAAAATCAACCTGATTAAGAGGCTCGCCGCCGGTCAGCGATATCACGCGCGGCAGTCCGGGCGAAGTGGCCTGCTTCACCACATCATCGAGCGCCCAGGTTTTTACCGAATCCGGGGGAATCGATTCCGGAGTATCGCAATAATCGCATCGAACGCCGCAGCCCGCAAAGCGTATGAACACCTGCATCTCGCCGACGCGTATCCCTTCTCCCTGACGGCTTTCAAATATTTCCAGAATCGAGGCCTGTTTAGAACTCATCCGCTCCCCTCGGCCAGTAGCGGGCGCCCATCTCATTGTTCTCCCACACCGCCACGCGGATAATTTCCGCATTTTTCTTTTTCCAGCGCGCTTCAAGCCGGCCGGCAATGTATCTTGCCAGGTTTTCCGCACTCGGGTTTTCGCGTTCAAACGCCGGGAACTTATTCAGGTTGATGTGCGCCAGAGGCTGGACGACCTCCTGCAGACAGTCCCGCAGGGCCGAAAAATCTACAAGATATTTTACCTTGTTTTCGAGGGTTTTTCCGCGGACAACGACCTCAACCCTGAAATTATGGGAATGGAGCCGTTCTATACCGCCATGGTAGTGCCTGAGCGCATGCCTGCTGAAAAAGCCGTCCCGGACGATCACTTCGTAAGTGGGAGTTTTCATAAAAACTACTTCCCCCTCGATAGGGAAAGGCGGGGATGGGGGTGGACATCGTAGAAATCGCCCCCCACCCTAACCCTCCCCCACAAGGAGGGAGGGAGCTTGCGAGAAATCACAGCCACGTTCCTATATCAACGCGCTTGACCCCGGGCAAAGGCTGGCCCAGGAACTTACGTCCTGTTTTTTCAAACTTCTCCGGGCTGTCGCTGACATAATACCGGTGAACAACAGGATTTTTCCCCGAAGCCGAAAGATCTTTCTCTTTCAGATTCTTATCAACCACATGAGCCGTCTCTTCCGCCGAATCAATGAGGCGGACTCCCGGGCCTGCGACCTGCGCCAGAAGCCCCTTCAAAAGCGGATAGTGCGTGCAGCCCAGAACCAGCGTATCGATACGGTTTGTCAGAAGCGGCGTCAGATATTCCCGCACAATTTCCGCTGCAACCGGTTTTCCCAGCCAGCCCTCTTCGACAAGCGGAACGATCAGAGGACAAGCCTGGCCAAACGTTTCGATCGAAGGGTCAAGATCATGAATCGCCCTGACATAAGCCTGACTGTCGATTGTCCCTTCCGTGCCTATTACTCCAACGCGCCTGGTTGCGGTAGCTGCCAGCGCGGCGTGCGCTCCGGGCTCGATTACTCCTATGACCGGCACATCAAAACGCTGCCGCATGGCGGTCAGCGCAAAAGCGCTTGCCGTATTACAGGCCACCACTATCATCTTGACCATTTCCTGCCGCAGAAACTGCCCGATCTCCAGCGAAAAACGCACAATCACCTCGCGCGACTTTGATCCGTACGGAACGCGCGCCGTATCGCCGAAATAAATCGTCGATTCCCGCGGAAGCTGGCCGAAGATTTCCCGGAGAACGGTCAGCCCTCCGACCCCGGAGTCAAATATGCCTATTGGAAGCTCGTTGTTTTTCATATTTTTTGATGCTGCCGGCGCTGGTCGTACTCGACGATCGCCGCTTCTATGGCGCCGACAACCTGATTGCGGAAACCGCGTTCCCGGAGCAGCTGTTCATCACGTTGATTCGAGAGGAATGCGGTCTCTACTAAAATTGCGGGCATAGCCGCGCCGCGCAAAACGTAAAAACCCGCCTGCTTGACGCCCAGACGCGGCTGCGAAAGCCTTTTTGCCACCTGCCGGTCTACGATTGAACCCAGAGCAGAAGCCTCATTGATATTACCGTTTTTAACCAGGGAATCAAGCACCCGCCGTACGGTAGTATTAGCCTTTTTCCCTTCTAGCGCCAGAGACGCGTTTTCCAGACGCGCGACCGCCGCAGCGTGCGGATCCGAAGCTTTTTCCGAAAGGAAATAAACCTCAAAACCGTTCAAACGCGAAGAAAGCGACGAGTTGCAGTGTATGGAAATAAACAGATCCGCCTTGTACTGGTTGGCCAGTTTGGAGCGTTCCTGCAACGGGACAAACACATCGTCCATCCTGGTCATAAGCACTTCAAAACCATCGTCCTGGCGCAGCGCATCGGCAAGTTCCTTCGCCAGCATCAGATTGATGGTCTTTTCTTCGATGCCGTGCGCGCTTACGGCTCCCGGGTCCTTGCCTCCGTGCCCTGGATCAATCACAATCCGGCGAATTGCATGGATCCGCTGCGCGGCGACCGCTTGAGGCGCAGATTCTTCTTTCATGGGCGCCGCAACCTTCGGTACATGGATCACCAGAGCAGGGCGCGCTCCGGATTCAATATCGTATACGGGCTTGCCCGCGGACGGGCCCAGATACAGGTCAAGCAGCGCTTTTTGCGACCGGGATTCAATGGCCATGCGCGACAAAACCCCGTCCTCGACGTCCCAGTGCGCCGCCTCGACGTTTCGCACTGGCCCAAGAGCGATCCGCCAGTTCGCGCCCGAGACAACCGGCTCGCTCACATCCAGCGGCTCGGCCATCTCCAGAATGATCCGTGTTTCTTCCGGGAAAGTGGTATAGCGCGGCGAAAGGATGCTTCCCATCCGGTCAACCCATAAAGTGTATTTTCCCGGGTTCCACTGGATTGAAGTGTGGGTTATCCGGGAAAAATCAGGAGAGGAAAAAAAATCCAGCGGCGCCCAGACTTCTCCGTCCTTTTTGAAAACCTGACCGTCCAGCCGCAGCGGCTTGCCGTCTATCCAGGCCTGATCCGAATCCAGCAGGAACTGAAGGTCGTGACTGTGAACCAGCAGGTTAACGCGGTGCGCCGCAGGATGCCAGTGAAGATGCCCTTTGGTCCAGTCAGCCACGTCTTCGAGGGCCAAGCAGGAGTTGCCGGCAACGGTGCTCAACCGCAGCAGCCGCGGGCTGCCCGAGCCCTCGATAATTACGGGAGCTGATGGCATGCCCACCAGCGGAGGGCGCCGGCCGTGAGACCAGACCATTGCCGGACATGCCAAAAACAGCAACAACAATAACCCAGTTCGGAATTCGGAATTCGGAATTCGGAAGAAAGTAGTGTTTATAAAAACAACCAACTTCCGCACCCCGCATTTCACATTCCGCCTTCGGATAATCACGATTAGAAATTTTATCATTCTCCGACGGGCGGCGCAATTCGGCGCTGCTTTTAGCGGCCTTCTTCAAAGCTCATCCGAGGATGAAGCGGTTCAGGGAAAAGACGCCGCCGTTGAGGTTACTTGCGCAGTGGAGGGGTTTTCACGGCGGCACGAGGCGAAAAATCCGTTAAGGCGCCTGATCACTTCTTTCTTCTGTTTGTCTACGGTGATGACATGGTAGCAGTCATCCAGGATTATCAGCGATTTATTCGATGAACGGATTGAATCGTACACAAGCCGGGCGTTGGCCGGGCCGGTCATGTCGTCGTCTTTGGCCTGCAGAATAACAGTAGGAGCCGTGACTTTCTCCAGAGATCCGCGCACACGGCGGATTAACCGGTCGACTTCCGTAAGCGTACGGAGCGGGAACAACGGATAGCCGTGCGAGACCGCCAGCGGGACATCGTCGTTATTGTTCCACGGCCACCAGACGTGAACCCATTCGGAAAACGCCGCCCATGGGTTATAAGCCCCCCTGATCTTTTCCCGGAGCACTTCGTCTTTGACGCCATAAGGAGACCCGTCGACGTGGAAAAACAGAGGCTGGAGAAAGCGCGGGACGATTTTAATGCACAACGGGAGGATTGCGTCGCTCCAGGGGGTATTCCAGCCGTCGTACATGAACGTTGGAGAAAGTACGCCCAGACCGTCGACCTTCATGGCGACCGCCGCATCAAGCGCCAGCAACGCTCCGGCGCTTAAGCCCGCGGCAAAGACGAAATCATATTGCTCGCGCAGATAGCTGATCTGGCGGTATACCTGCGCCCGCCAATCGGATTCGTTCGTCTTCACCAGGTCGCGCAGCCGCGCGCAATGACCGGGCAGCGTAGGCACGCACACATCCCACCCCTGGCGAACGAGCCCGGCAGCGACAAACCCCATTTCTGCGGGAGTGCCGGTGATGCCGTGAATAAGATAAATAACCGCGTTGGAGCCGGAGTGCCAGGTTACGTCCGTCACCCGTCTGTCAGGTAACCGTTCCAGGGGGCCGGAAAGCCTTCGTTCAGAAGGTCGCATCAGGCGTCACGGCTGCAGGTGGTAAACAGGTAATCGAGAAGTTCTACAGACAGGTCGATTTCGTCCTGGGTTATTTCCAGAGAAGGGGCCAGAGTAAAAACATTCTTGTAATGGCCTCCGATATCCAGAACCAGACCCATCGGGCCCCTGGAGGTCGGAATTCCCCCGGCCAGTCCAGCTTCGAATATTTTGTCAGCCAGCGACCGGTCGGGCGTAAAGCGGTCCGTCCGGGTGACCTCGATACGCAAGGCCAACCCCATGCCGGAAACATCGCCGATGGTCTTATGCCTTTTTTTCAGATCTTCGAGCCGGCTCAGAAAATACTTCCCGGACTCGGCCACGCGCCGGATGTAGTTCCTTTTCTCTATCCACTCAAGCGTGGCCAGCGCCGCCGCAGTTCCAAGGGGATTCGCGGAAAATGTGGAGTGGGTAGACCCGGCGGGAAACTTCTGAGGCGATATCAGCCTTTCTTCCGCCCATATGCCGGATATCGGGTTTAATCCGTTGGTCATAGCCTTTCCAAAAACGACGATGTTTGGCTTTACTCCGAAATTCTCAATGGCCCAGAACTTCCCGGCGCGAAAGAATCCCATCTGGATCTCATCGTCGACCATAAGGATCCTGCGTTCATTCAGTATTTTTTGCAACCTGGAGAAGTACTCCGGCGGAGGAACGATGTACCCGCCCGTGGCCTGGATAGGCTCGACATAGAACGCCGCAAATTCGGATTCCTGCGCTTTGACATCCCATACGGAGTTATATTCCGTCTCGAAGAGCCGCTCGACCTGATTGACGCAATAATATTGGCAGCTGTCGAGTTTCTTGCCGTAAGGGCACCGGTAACAGTAGGGATAGGGAATGAAATTGGCCCGGTTCGAGAAATGGCCGAAGCGCCGCCGATAACGATAGCTCGAGGTGATTTCCGAAGCGCCAAGCGTCCGTCCGTGATACCCCCCCATGAAAGCGAAAAAGAGGCTCTTCCCGGTCTCATTGCGTACAACCTTCATGGAATCTTCTACGGCCTGCGCTCCGCCGACGTTAAAGTGAATCCGGCCTTCCATCCCAAAGGCGCGTTTACATTCCCGGGCCAGTTTCTCGGAGAGAAGGATTTTTTCCTGATGCAGGTACTGGCAGGCGAGCTGCGGCAGTTTGTCCAGCTGATCTTTCAACGCCTGTATGATAGCCGGATTACCGTAACCGAAATTGACAGCGGAATACCACATCTGAAGATCCAGGAAAGGTTTGCCGGAGTTGTCGTAGAGGAATATCCCTTCACAACGCTCGAAGATCTTCGGGACGGGCGAGTAATGCACGGTATCGCCATACGAGCAGTACCGGGCCTCCTTTTCGCGCAGAGAATCGTCGGAGTTAGCAGGGACTTCTGATTTCATGCGTTGACTAAATCTTTCTGGAAGAGGGATTCGGCTACTTCAAAAAGCGATACATACGGATGGCACGGGATGCCCTGTTTCTCGCACCAGCTGAGCAAAGCGCCTTTGCCATAAACTTCGTCCATTTGTTTGGAAACGCATAAATCGGACAGGCCATCGCCGATGTAGGCGCACCGGGTTCCCGAAAGACGGATGGACCCGGTCACTTCGCATTTGCATGTCCCGGCGCCCCGCGCGCATTGTCTGGACGCATAGGGGAACTGCAGAGCGGGAGATCCGCCGTCGGGCCAGACCAGACGGTTTGCGTAAAACGGAATATGCTGAAGTCCATGCTGCTGCAGGACCGTCCGGACTATGATGTCCAGACCGTCGCTAACGATAGTCAAAGATGTTCCATGCATACGGCTGAGCCGGTCCAGTTCAAATATTCCTTCATCTATGGTAAGCGTCCGAATGAAGCGCTCCAGCTCTTTGCGGTCCGTCCGGATAAGTTCCACCTGGCGGGAAAGGCATTCCTGGCTGGAGATCTCGCCGCTTTCCCAGCACACTTCCCACTCCCGCCATTTCGGCAGGGCATAACGCTGCAGGACGGCATCCGTGCCGTCTATTGATGTGATGGTACCGTCAAAATCGCAGAAGATCTGCAAAGAATGAGCGGACGAATTCAGAAGATGTTCCTTTTTATGGTGGTTCTTCATAGTCGACAATTTTGGAATGTTAGCATTTTTTGTAGATGCAATCGCCGGACCTGCGTCGCCGCGGCGAACGCCTGCTCGCAAAATGGCGACGAACGTATCTCGTCCCGTTCCTTTGCGTTCTTGGACGGGACGTACCGCCCCATTAAATAAATGGGATGCGGTACGTGAAGCGGGCCTCGTGAAGCGCAGACTTCTCTATTCGCTTCACGCATAACGCTTCACACGCCGAGACGGCAACACGACCAGGCCTTCGGGATCTCCGGTTTTCGTAGCTTTGGAAACCAAGCTCCCGATTTCCTCAACCATTAGAAGCGGCTGGCGGAATTCGGGATCTAATTCGTCAACCCTAAAAATATCCCGAGGGATTTCCGCTTCGGCCGGGCTATCCGGCGACGATTTCGACACGGAAATGTTCAGGTAGCCACACAGCATCTCCGTCACAAAGTCGGCGAAGTGGAGTGCCCCCTTGTGATGAGCCTTCAGCACGGCAAGGCCCGCGTCCAGCAGTTCACTTGCCGGCGGCGGCTTCAGCCCGGCCTTTCGAAATGCCTGGCGGATGATCTGCAACTGCGCGCGTGCCCCTTCGTGAGGTTCCGTGGACACGCCACCGTTCATCTGAACCCTTTCCAATTTCCCCGCATAGTTAAGATAGCGTCTTATCGCTGTCAGATTAATTCCGAAGCCTTTGCCCATGCTTTCGGCGAACAGGTCAGCGATGAATTCATGGATCATCTCGCTGGACAGGCCCCTGACATGAAATCTCGCCTCGTCATTCAGATACCGGTGCCCCGTTTCGTGGGTGAGCGAAGAGATGAGGAGCGCCTCCGGGCGATCGGTTGTCAAAAAACTCCGTGTGCCGATCAGAAAATCATCATCGACTTCCCATAGGGATTCCAGGATTCGGCCCTTGGATAATTCACATGAGAGCAGCCCGAATCCCATAGGGCTGATGACAGGGACAGATTCACCGGCGGCGACCCAGGCCGCGGTCACCAGCATCTTGACTTCCTCATCGCGCAGTTCCATCCCGTCAACGAGGCGGGGGAAGGCTCCATCGCCTGTCAGAAACTCCTCGACGATCCGTCCGGCGGCTCCCCTCAGCAGGTCCAGATCGTAATTGAATTCCCCATTCCCTGATCCGTAGTCAGATACTTCAACGCCAGAGAGGAATTGTCGCGCCACAAGAAGGTGCACGGCATAGAGTCTCAGGCGCGCATTAAAATTTTCATCAGCCATGACGGTTCGCAGAATCTGCCTCCAATCCTGAAACCGCCTCAGGATCAAATAGCCTTTCTGCGGATCCGCCTCCACATGTTCATCGCGCAGGAGTCGCAACAGATCTGAAATCCCGACTATATCCCCAAGGAGGGGTCTCCACCAAGTCTCTGACCCAAGTGTCCTGGCAATTTTATCGACGGATTGCGGGGACAGCCTATTAAATATTCCCACCAGATACGACCGGGCCTGCCGAAAAATCTCCGGATGGCCCTTCGGATCAAAAGCGACGGCTTCCAGAACACGCACCGCCTCAAGGCCCAGCTCGCGATGCATCGGATTCGGGCTCCAAAGGGCCTCCCAGGCCAACCCGGTGATACCATTGAAAACATGGATGAGCTCCAGAATTTTAGCTTTCGCTAGTGGAACGTCTTCCGGATGATCCGGGCGCGGAATTTCAGGAAGAATCTCTCTGGAGAGGGACTCAAGCCTTGAAGCGAAACGGCCCAAGAGCCTCTCCCGAACATCGACCGGCGCTTCCGTCAGGGTGAGCAGGAGGCCGGCCTCTGACGGCATCGATTCCACCGGCAGCACATCGGCCAGTCGCTGAAAGAGGGCCGGCTCGCTGCGCAGGTAGGCCAGCAAAGGAATCACCAGGAGACGGACGATCCAGCGGAGGGCTGGAGAATCCGCATCAGCGGACTGTTGCCGTTCGGCCTCGCTAAGAAGAGACTCGAAAACAACCGCACCGCGATCCTTATAGAGCAAATTGTCTAGAACGCCTTCGATCTCCTGCCGCTCAAATTCAGCCTCATCCTTGAGGAAAGCGAGCCTCTTGCGCAGGGAGACATCGCGAAGACCTTTCGTCCTTTCCTCAAAATCTGCGCGGAAACGCGCCTGATCGGGTTCATCGGGAATTATTTCAAAATATTTTTCCCAACCCGCGATACCGGCAACCCGCGCGAGGGGAAGTCGCCGTTCATATCGGAACGACTGTCGGTAATCCGCCAGAAGAAGTTGCTCCACCGGGACATAGCGCTCAGGGTCGATCGTTACCTGCGATTCGATAAGAGAATTCAGACATTCAAAAACTTTACGCTTTTCCACCTTAAAGAGCGCCGGATCCCTTGCATGCTCGTAAAGATGGCGAATCAGACGGCCAATCACCTCTGGATTTTGGGTCCAGAGCATGGGAATTATCGCGAGAAACTTCTCCTGCGGCGGTCCTTGGGCGGGGATCGCCAAATCAGCGATCAGGTGCGCCCAGAGACGGCCCTCCACCACACTGTTGGGAAACGTCCTCAACTTCTTGAGAATAGCCATGGGATTCCAACCCGCCGGAATATCACCCGACTCCACCCAGGCTATCAGATCGTCAACGGACCGTTCAGGTCCATTCATCGGTGGCGCGGGATTCCCCGCCGCAGATAGCTCGCGCAGACGCTGCTTCTCAATCAATGCTTCCAGAAGGGTCCCATCCTCTTGCCGCGAGACGGTTCGGCGAACGCTGTCCCGTTCATCTTGGAATTGCCACAGGAGCGCCCCGGGCCGGCGAATTCCCGCTTCCCGCGCCAGCCGTTCCGCCTCGGCCATCGTGACGCGGCCCTGGATGCGCAGTGTCATTTCGCGGTCTCGCCACGGGGCAATCTCCCGCTGCCAGGCCCGCAAAGCGTAATGGACCTCAAACCCCGCGTTCTTAGGGTCGGCCATCTTGACGCGGTACCATTGTCGATCCCGCACATAATTGAGAATCTGGTCGGCGGTGAGCGCACCGGCTGCCGCCATCGCGTGGCCGCCCTCATGCAGAATCGCGAGACCATGGTCCAGCTCTTCTTCGGTCGCTCCCACCAGGTACCCGTACTCCGGATCATAGGAACCGATACCATGAATCTCATACGGATTCTTGTCCAGATCCAGAATGACCCCTGGACGGTTTTCTTCCATCATCCAGCGGATAATTTTATCGTCCAGCCCGCCGCTGGAACAGGTGGCATGAATTTCAGCGAGGTATTTCGGCGTCACCGGATAGGCCTTGATTCGGATAACATGTTGTTCGCCGGTCTGCGTATGTTCCGCCTTGATCTCCAGTTCGTCCTGATCGGCGTCATACTGCGGTTGCGCAAGAAACCGGTAATGCCCCATCGCACCGCCCGCGCCAGCCGATTCCCTGCCGGGGGGATCTCTCTTGACGCCCAGGACCGCGGCGGCCATCGTTATCGCCCGATCAAGAATAAATTCAATCCGGTCTTCGGTAACTTCTGAATGGGGGTTTGAAGACTGGTTGACCAGTTGATAGCGGACGTCAGTGCGTTTGGATTCATCGGCCAAGGAGCGAACGATAGGCGCGATGGCCTCAGGGCCCAGTATTCCCATATTGTCACGAACCATCCGCGCCGCAACCAGGAGGTGGACGGGATTGCAATCCTTCATCCCCCCTGCTCGGGACGCGCTCGGAGACCGTTTGCGGCTGAAACGGCCGCGTCTGATTTCCTCTAAACTCTTAATACGTGACAGGGTCGGGAACCCTCCCTGAAGGAAATGTCCGGGATCGTCCTCCCCCAAATCCTCCGCAGGCGGCAGGCCGAGCGGCGGGCGGAAACATAATTGGAAAGCCCGTTCCGCGCGTTGAAAATCTCCGGCGGCCCGTCGCAAACGATCGATGTACGGCTTCTTGCCGTTGAGGACATTCCGAAGCGCTTTCTCTTCGTCCGGGCCTAGTCCATACCGGCTCACGATATGTTGAATCAAAGCTTCATCCTCTGACATGACCTTAGTCGACGGGGGCGTCAGATCACGCCTGTCGTCTGGATCCCGGAGCACAACCCCCGGGGGCAGGAGAGGCGGGATATCGTCATTCCAGAAGCCTAGAAATGTGAGCATATCCTCTACCAGGCACTGTAAACCCTTGATATCTTTCGATTCTTCGGCGGTCATATCCGTCCCGAATACGCCTGAAAGATAACCCCGTAACCCGCGCTCACCATCCGTACTGAAAGAAGTGACGGCGTGCACCGCGAATTCTTCCATAATCCAATCCCGCACCCCCGTGTCCGAATGAAGAGGCATTTCGGGATTATCGATCTCCACCGGTTTACCGTAAAGTCCCAGAAAATTGATGGTCGCCGAATACCCCAGACCGGCTGCCACCGAACTGGCGTCTGCAATTCTGCCGGTGATGTTCCGGAACAAACGCACCCATTCCGCGCTTTGACGAATCATCCGATGGATGCTCTCATGAAAGCTTGCGGTTTCTTTGAGCCACTGAATGCCCACAAAGTTTTCAATCTCATTCCAGTTCAGGAACAGCTTTTCGGAGACGACACCCCAGGCAGTCGCCCAGACGATCCCCGCCGCCCTGGCAGTCAACTTTTCGTCGATCAGGTGACTACTGCCGTCTGGTTCCGTCCAAGCCAGACCATGCTTCTCGACAATGTCGCATTCACCATTCTCAATGAACCCCTCTCGGCGCAACGACTCCATTATTTGCTGCCAGATGACGACGCGAGGGCGATAGGTCCTTCTGTACTCGTCCGCTGAAATCATGGTTGGCACTGGAAGTGGCTGCGGGTACCAGGGGTTGATCGCGGCGAGCGCCTGATCATCGAACAGAGAAGACGAACCGGAGCATCGGAGAACCGGAGCGTCAGAGAAAAGTCCCTTCACTCGTTCTCCAGTTCGCCGGTTCCACGGCTCTGCCGTCTGGAACATGAGCGCGGTAACCAGCAGGACCGCCACAACGCGGTTGAAGGCGCGACTGGTCATGCCGCTGCCGCCATTCCGTTCGCAGGGCTGCAAACCCGAATCCTCACCGGAGTGGCCGTAGGAGGAACCTGCGTCGGCATCCTGGTGAAAGCAGTGTCCATCCACCTGGACATTGCTTCCGACGTTGTTAGAACGTTAAGGACGAGCTTTTTGGGAGCGCCAGCGTTTAATACTCGACGCATGAAACCGTCGACGACGATTTTTACTTCAATGGACCCTGGCAGGGGAATGTCCGAAGGAATAAACTCCTCTTTCTCTTTCTCGGAGGGGATCGGGACTCCGCGAAGCCTGCCCTCTGAAGAAAGCAGCGCAAGAGCGGATCCCAGACGTGTTTTCCAAATTTCGCGTTCCCTATAGCAATAACAAAAAGCCAGGATCGCGGGTATGGGAAGCGTCACAGTCAATGACAGGGAGTCGTCCTGCAGAGCTGCCAGATCGCTAAGGAGATCTTTGAGATACTCCCAGATGCAGTAAGCCAGTTTCCCCCCGGCCAAGATGATATGCCACGATCGGGATTCCATTGAAGCAGGTGGAAAGAAATAAACGTCTTTCCAATAGATATTTCTACTCCAGCGAATAGGGGTGTTCGGACCTGCGTTCCATTCGTTGACTGCAGTCCGAAGGCGCTCGATTTCGATGTCGATGTCCTCCCGATCTGCAGTGTCGTAAATGATCGCAACTTGTGTTACGGAGGGTGTCCTCCAGGATTGATTGGTGGCCAACGAGGCGAGAGCGTTACGGCTTAATTCCTTTGCCGGCAAGTGACCGTCGGGAACGGTCTCAAGGATGTCGGCGACTTTCAGCGCAAGTGAAAAGGAAGCTTCGGCCAGCTTCCCGAGCGCCAAGATGGCGACGGAGGCGGCGAATTCCCCCGCACGAGGGGAATACAGAATCTTTTCCAAAAGCAGGAGTTGCCCGCTGGGGTCTTCATCGCTCGGTTTCTTGTAGAGTTCGGCGGCCACCCAGGCCAGCACGCGGTCCGAGACAAACTCATTACATACCAGACCGGCCAGGTCTTTTCCCGGCCCACGGTTGCTTAACAAACCATCGCGCGCGTCCACCTGCAGTCGTTGAGATTCCGTAACGGATGCGGGGGACGTTATAAAGAATGCCCCCACCGCCAACAGCGCCGCGCCGACGAGGCCCGCCGCAAAGGTCTCGGAGTGGTGTAGAAGATTTCCCATCAAGCTGCTGAAATCGATACCCGCGAGGTCGGCGTTCATGAGAAGCCCGGAGCCCAGGACTGGAACATGCGCGGCAAAGAATTTCAGTATCCAACCCAGCGAGAGCGAACTTGCCATTGCCAGGAGGATGCCCGGCAGGGAACCGTAACGACTGGGTCTCGTCGGAAAAATAAGGCCAAGCTCCCTCGCCAGTCGATCGATGGCCTCAACGGTCCGGCCATCCCGGTACCATTCCTCAATGGTTGTTGGTTCCACACCTGTATTCCAGCGGCGGTTCATCTCCTCCACAAAATATCTGGGCCTCCAGTTCCAGTTCCGGAGGATGGCGCCGGCCAGGATTATGGCGCGGGTTTCGATATTGTTGAACTCGGGAGAAATCCCGGCCGCATCCGAGGCCCGTTTTTGATCATCAACGAGAAATGCCACGTTCGGGTCAATGATTTCGCCCTGCGCATCCAGCACCCAGAGATCCCGGAGCTCTCTCTCCAGGTCTTCTTTGGTGGAAGCGTTTCCATATTGCCGTCTTCTTATGAACGTCCTATTAACATCTCCTCCCGCTTCTACAAAATCTCTGATCAACCATTCCCGCCGGGTATGCTTTTGCATTACCGCCTGGCTGTTCGAAATCCCAAGTTTGATCAGTTTCAGACGTACAAAGTTTTGGTCCATCCCCAGCATGCGAGCCATCACCGGCACATCGCACTGCGCCAAAATAAACTGCCGGGTTCGAATTTCAACAAGGGCTTCGTCAACAGGTTTAGCCTGTAGCCCTCGTCGGGTTCCGGTCTTAGCCGGGACGTCAGGCTTTGCTGGCGATACTGCCGGCGGGGCGATTGATTCCTCAGCGGGCGCGACCACCTGACTGATGGGAGATGCAGGGGTTTCCTCGGCAACAGGGGTAGCGCTCACGCTGGGCTTTGAACCAGACCGAGGTCGTTTCCTTTTTAGCCGCGCTTGAATCAACGCCTTCACAAATTTTCCAACAGTCAGGTCTGGTCTGAGGCTCTCCAGATGATCACGAAGCCTGGCCAATTCCTGGCCGGCGGGTGTTGCCAGTTGTTCCGGAGAATCAATATCTCCCAGACGAAGCGTTCCCTCTTCAATCTGAGTACACAGCCGCTCGATCGTCTCCCTGTACGGATTATTTTTTTTATCACTCAGGCCCAATAGCAAGCGGGTCGCTCCGGTACTAATCTGGTCGCGCATCATCTCGGCTTGCGCTCTGTAAGATGGGCCGTCTATCTCGCTCGAGTCAGATGTTTTCAGCAGCCATGGCAGAATAAATAGCGTTGCACCGGCGATGAGCGATCTTGCGCCCATCGCGGGGTCGGCGCCGCCCATCTGCGCGGCGTGGCCGACCTCGGCGCCGATCAGCATCATGCCCGCAAGCTTCATAGCCCAGGCGAGACCTGTTGTTCCGACAGCCATAATGCCTGGAATAGATTTCAGATATCCTGGGTATTTGTATACGGTTTCGGCGGGGATATTTCTGAGAAATTGGACGACTTTGTCTGAGGTCCACGCTGGTGGACGGCCTGTCCGGGCCATACCATAGACAGGCGAAAATGAAGCGTCTCCCTTTAGCCGGGCGATGAACCACTTGAAGAGCTGATAGAGGTTCCAGCTGAGATGCGGAATGATCGGCGCGGCCAGCGCTCGCCCGAAAACCCAGGCCGCCAGCGACAAGTCTAGCGGTTGGTGTTGATAAACGGCCAGCGCGCCGAAAATGGCGGAAAGGGTCAAGCCTACGAGCCAGAAGGCCCCCTCAATATAAGCAAGGTCCGCGCGGATTTCTCGCTGCTCATCGGTTTGGCGGTCTGTGCCTCCATGATCGTCAACGAATTTGTCGTTGATAGCGCCCCACCTGAACAGCTCACGCGGATGGCTCGCCAACAAGACCACGGGCAGAACCACGCGGTACCATATCGGCTCAAAGAATCCGGCCAGGACAACACGCACCGGTTCCGGGATCCAGACCATGAACGGAAGTTCCCAGAACACCGTCATGCCCGGAGAAGCCGGTGGTTCTGAATCGCCCACGGCAGCAGTTCCTGAATCGAATGGATCTTCTGACGGCTCCGAGGCGAGCAAATCGGCAATTTCCCACCCTACCGGATTAGGATCGAGACGCAAAGCAATCCTTAGCCGCAGCCCAATATCGCCGTATTTTCCAGTCCGCAGTTCATTAAGCACGGCATTTCTTTCTCCAGCGTTTGTGTTCATGTACCACATCTCGAGGACAAAGGCCGCCTCATTGAACCATCCCCGGAAGAACGGGCCAGCGCTCATTTCATCAGGGCTATCCTTCAACAGAGGACGAGTTGAAAGTACTGCCGTCAAGTGGGCCGTTGAATACTTCAGCCCTTTCGGATCCAGACCATTCGCCTGTAGATCGTTATCAAAGGCATACATTCCAGCCATCATGGCAAGGGTATGCCCGGCCTCTGTATGCAGGTCGGCATCTTCCCGATCCCTGTTGGCAAGAATGTCCGGAATGAGGTCCAGCATCTGGATCCGATCCGCCAGGGGGCCGAACTGCACCGCGTGAGTCATGAAACGCTGAGCCTTGATCACGAGCCTGTGGTCGTTATCGCCAGGAAGCCAGGCCTTACGGAGGATCGCTTTGATCAGCGGGAGGGCCAGGGCTGTCTCCGGGCAGGTCCGGGCATCCTTGAAGTGATGGGCATTCAGGAATCTCATTCCTTCAATCAACTCGTCGAGCGCCTGAAGCGTTTCTTCCGGTGATCCTGTAGCCAGGTCTCGAAGTATTTCGGGCGGCGCTCTTTCTATCGGGGCCCGAAACGCTTTGCCCGATATATCTTTCCCTTCTTCACGCAGCCTGTTCGGTGAGGAAAAGTCGATTTCCATAGGCACGACCGGATCGAACAGACGAACCTGGATGATGCCGCCCGATTTCATGCTGAAGTAAGCGCGGGTTCCTTTGCAGGATATGAGGCGGGCTGCCAGTTGTCTTTCCATTTGATCTGCAAAATCGACCGCGCTAACGATCTGGTATCCCGGCGCGGGAGACTTCTCGAGCCACTCGGGCAATTGAGGAACCACGCTGATCTGAAACCGGTAGCGTCTGCGTTGTGAGATCGCGCCGGCGATTTCGGTAACCTTGCCGGCCGGGATGGATTCCAGTTTTCCATTTCTGATGAACTGGTCCGCCAACTCGATGACCTCTTTTGGCCCCAGAGCTTCTTCGCCCCCCACGGCAAGGCTGAAGGCGCGGGCGGCGTCGCTCATGGCAAGCGAGACATTATAAAGACGATCCATCTGCGGACTCGTGGAATGAGATTCATGCCCTGCCACTTCGGAATTCCAGTGCCTCCGGAAAGAAAACAGGGAACCCCACAGGCTGGCAACCACAATATTTCCAATTAAAATATCCAGGGTTTGAGACGGGTAAAAATGGTGAATCACGCCCGGGACGATTAACACCCAATAGAACACGGGTCTCAGGATGCGGAACAGATCGGGCATCAGGGCGACCGCTTCCTTCCAACGGTACCGCGCCGGAGTCACGATGTGCAGAAGAACCCAGACTGTCGCCGAAAAGTAGAACCCCGCCGTGAGTCCAATAAGAGACAACAAATACACCCACAAATTCCCCGAGCCAAAATGAACCGCCAAAAACGCCCCGCCGATCGTCGGAGCCAGCAGGAGCACGGTGGAGAGCGCTGTCTCAAAGTGGATGGTGTATTTCCATCCCGGAAACAGGTTGGCACGGGGATGGCGGCTTTCCCCGTTTCCCGGGGCCTCATCCGCCGACACACCGGCAGCAGGCGCGGGAAGCTCTTCCGCTGCCTCGTAAAGCCGGGTCAGCGCCCGGGCCAAATCGGAATAGACGTTCAGTTCACCGTTGTCGTCAAAGGGCGGCGAATCAGTGAGACCTACCGGCAGAGTCAGATTGACCTTCATCACCGCCGCAGCGGCCCGGCGGATATCGGACACCGGCTTTTGCTGGATAACTTCGCTCACGGACACCGCCTGATCGACCTGGAAACCCGAATTCGGAGCGCTGATTCCCAGCGCCTTGCCCAGCTCCCGGATCACAAACTCCGACGCCGAGGCGAGTATCCTATCGTCGTCCCTTAACCGGACCCCCCGGACCAAATGCCTGAGATCCTGTGTCGCGTGCTCATGCGATTCGGTATAGATAAATCCGTACAGGTTCAACGCGACTATTGCCTGCAGCGAATAATAATCTGTCTCAACTGTTTCTTGATCCGCTTCAATCGCCAGCGGGGATCCGGCGAGTTCCAGCCCGCCAGGCCGATCCGAACCTGCAAACGCCTGTTCCACTATACGTGCGCTCAATTCATTAATGAGCTGCCGGTGGACGAACCAGCGCCTTATAATGTTCCAACCCATCATTCCCGGCGCCGCGATCCCTGGAAAGCGTCCATAATCGAGGATAATGACGCCGGCGCTGGTGCTAAAATAATCCAGACCGATGTCCGGTAACGCCGCCATCGTCACGAACCGTCCGGCGGAAACGATGGACGCCGCCGCCAGAGCCGCCCCTTTCATAAAAGAAATTTTGTTTTCATCCACCACCAGACCCACAATGGTATTCGCATAAGGGAGAAACAGCAGGTTGTTGACATGCTTGCTTAGCTCGATTAAACATGGGAAAAGCCATACTCCACCGGTCGCGATGTCGGGCTGCCGCATAGGTTCCAGCGCGGAGCGCAGCGGGGCGAAGTGGTCAGGCCCATCGGCGATTTCCGCCTGATCGATGGCCTCTTCGAGATCGCGCACTACAGCCCGGCAAAGTTCGACCAGACTCGGGTCCGTCGGGGGTTTATTCTCAATCATCAGGGCATCCAGAAGTTTCGCGCAGGACTTCGAGGCGTTGAGCGCCAGCAGGTAGACCTGACACCACGGCTTGATAAACTCTTCCAATCCGTCGCACTCGACTTCTTTTTTGACATAGTCTCCCACCGTTTCAGCAGCGTTCCCCTGGCCTGAAGCGGCCATCCAGTGCTCGAAAAGAATGTGGACAATCCGGAGGAGACGTACAGTTCTTTCCCGGTCATCGGCGGCAGACCGCAACAGGTCTACGGAAGGCTTGATCCGTCGTAGGGTTTCCGCAAGCAGGATCTCGTCTCCGCCAAGCCTCTGGAGGAACGTTTCGATCAAATGGTCAAAAAGGTCGCTTTGATAGTAGCGGGCTGCGTCCATGCCGCCGGTCTTTGCCGTAAAGCGCAACCCATCGATCATCGACTTGATGAGCGGCAGAGCCTCATAAGGAATCCCGATAGGCCTTAAATCACCGGTGTCGCGGAGCCACCCTCGCGGGCTGATGTTGCGGACAAATCCTATGCGCGGGTTCGCGCTGATGTCATTGGCAGGGATGGTCAGCCGACAGTGCAGGCAGGCGGCAATATTTGCCGCCAGGGTCTCCGTTAGTTCCTGGAGATGTTGGTCCCGGCCAGCCGCAAAATCATCTTTTTGGTATTCGGTTCGGATATAGTCCTCATAAATCGCCGGTTCCAAAAGATTACCCAATGATCGCGTGTCGTCCAGCACGATGCGCTGGCTCATGATCAGAGGAGCCAGCTCCGAATCAACTCCCCAGAGGCGCAGCCGTTCGTGATCGGCCAGGGTGATCCAGTTCAGATTGATAGTCGATAGCAGTGCGCCATGATCCAAAAGCTCATTGTCGCGCTCGGTGGCGTCCCGTTCCTCTGGTCCTGCGCCGTTGATCGCTACCCAGGAGTTGGGCTGATAGGGGGACAGAAAGATCCCTTGTTTGCCAGCATAACGCGGATCGACGACTCTCGGAGGGAGGTTGAACTCCTCGGCATCCGCCGGATCCTTACCAGACAGAGGCTGTTCGGCAGGAGAGCCGGCGTCACGGGGGAAATGGAATCTGTAATCCCCTCCGCCTCCTTTAAAATGGATCGCCGCTACCGGCAAAACTTTTGTGTGTCCATGGCTTTTCAGGAATTTGGTCAGTTCGGCAAAGTAGTAGATATCTCGAGCGTCGCCATCTTCCATGTCCCGTGGGTTTTCGTGAATCTGCTTCGAAGTCGCCAGGGCTGAGTCGGCCAGCCGGCGGCATTCCTCGACAGCCGGCTCCCCATAACGTTCCCTGACGAAAGCTTCCGTTTCTTGCAGAGTCGTCAACAAGCGCCATCGTCCGCCTTCCTTCTCTATCCTTATCCTTGTCTTCTGCGGGACGGAAAGGGTCATGATCCGGTTCGGAACACCCGCCTCTCTGAACACGGGAAGAGTCGCAAAATCTCCGTTGGGATCTTTCACCCACGCCCATCCCGCGTCGGCGAGTTCCTGCTCAGTCACCGGCTCGCCGTTAGGCTTGTGGATGTCACCGACGAAAGGCACGACCGCCGGTCCATCTTTGAACAACAATCTGTTGAACATGGGAAGCGTCTGACCGTTGAGGGAACGGAGAAGCCGCGCTTCCATTACCTCCTGGGAGGAATAGCCGGAATCCGTGTAAACCGATACATGATCCTTCGTAGCATCTATTTTGATTCCTGTAATATGGAAGGGGCCCATGGTCGGAATTAAACGGAGCAGATTTTCCAGTTCGACAACCAGATAAGTCAGGAATGAGAAATATGGATGAAAGGACGGACCTTCTCCCGGGCGGCGTATCTGGTCGTTTAACCTGTCCACCAGCGGCTGAAGGGTTTCCACGTCTATTGCGGATTGAATTCGCGGTGGGCTGATGCCGAACGGATTCAATGAACAAAGAAAAATTTCCCAGAAGGATTCCTCGGAACAAGGGGAAACATGATAAATCCCAGATTGGTTTCCTTCCATCCGGCATACATAAGAACTGATTCTTCTACATAGATTCTGATAGAAAGGAACTGCCCGGGCGGCGAGCGCCTGCTCCTCGAACAGAGAATACGAACCGGAGCATCGGAGAACCGGAGCGTCGGAGAAAAGTCCCTTCACTCGCTCCCCGGTTCGCCGGTTCCCCGGCTCTGCCGTCTGGAACACTAACGCGGCTACGAGCAGACAGGCAATCAGTTGATTTAGTTTTTTGGGCATAACCATGGTTCGCGTGTGCGCGCACGTTTCGCGCGCGAAGAATATTCTAACGGGTTGGAGAGAGTGAAGAAATATGCCGAAAGGCTAAATTTTCATGGTAAACGGCCCATGATTTTTTGGGCCCGGTCGGTCTCGCTTTTATGGGCCGTCAGGCGAGGTCTATTGTCAGGCGGGAGGATGGAGTTTATTCTCCAAAAGAATACTGCAGGGACGGCTGGGCGTACCAGCCGGAGAGGTTCTGATTAAAGCTCTGACCTGCGG